>ERZ773208.52-NODE-52-length-102270-cov-10.426327_pt1 | contig 102270 bp, 93 predicted proteins | sample MGYA00581006_ERZ773208 | MGnify/ENA primary metagenome ERZ773208 (study PRJEB29015, sample SAMEA2737793) | human gut metagenome | biome: human gut; feature: human-associated habitat; material: faeces | place: China | collected 2012 ... | reverse complement strand
AATCTTTATCGAGCTATTTGTCATAGCTTAAAACTTTTTATCCTTACTTCAGACCGTAATTGACTTAACCGGTCCTCCGCAAGCTCTGTGCATTTCGCACAGTTTTTCATCTGGTGCTTGTCAAAGTTTCGTTGTTTAATTTACAAGGTGCACGCTCCATTCGCGGAACAGTACGTTATTATACACGCATCCCAGGAAATGTCAAGCGTATTTTTCAAAGTTTTTTCGGTCTGTCACTTCTTTCAGTTTCATCATCTAAAATCCGACCTTAGCTGTGCACAATGTCCACATTCGCTCCTCTTTCACCTTATTTTGTTAAAAAACATCATCCTCAGCGCGCTGCAAAATCTTCCAGCCGCGGCTTTGGATAAATTGGCGGCTTTTCCAAAGACTAAGTGCAGTTTATCGAGTATAAAAGGAGTTTTGATAGATGAAAGCAACCGGAATTGTCAGACGGATCGACGACCTTGGCCGCGTTGTCATTCCCAAGGAGATCCGCCGCACCATGAGAATCCGCGAGGGCGACCCGTCACAGATAACATTGGCACGGTGGGAAAGATTCTGCTTCGCCATGCTGGATCTGTCAAAAAGATGGGGACTGGATTGTACATAGTGACGGAGGATGAGGGCGAGAGCGTGGGGATTCGGGAGGGGTGAAATGGCGGAAATAACCAGAAGGCGCGATGCAGTCTGGGTGAAAAAGCTGGGGCAACTTAGGGGGTACCCTCTAAGTTACCCCACAAGTTAGGCCCTAAGTTAAACGGCTATACAAAAGCGCAGGATGATTCTCAGATGGAGCCATCCTGCGCTTTGTTATTTAGTCCCGTCAAATTGCAAAATGTAATCTGCTTGTTCCTGTATATTTCTATAGATGGCTTCAAATATCTCTCTCTTTTTTGATAGTGCCGGTCTAAATTCATCAGCATACACTTTTGCAGCAGCTTCTGTTGCCAAATCAATTTCTGCATATAAAGCATCAAGTTTCGAGTCGTATCCTTGTTCAATAACTCTCTGGCATTTTACGCGTATCCTCGGAGGCAATGTCTCATGACTATCAGTCTCATAATCAAGTAGTTTTCTGGCAATTTCATAGTCAGCAGTCTTTCGTAATTTCTCGTATGCTTCAATTTTAGCCTGTGTGATTTCACATAATCTATCCCGTATTTTTTCGAGCTCAGTTACCACTTCTCGAAATTTGAGATAATCTTCCCTGCTTGTAAAAATCAGTATTTGGTCGAATGCACAGGTCGATTCTACTCGATATTTTTGGAGTCGTATAATCGAAGATTCAGGATCTGCTGATGCGTGATCCATAGTTTCAATTATCGACTGATATGGGTCGATGCGTGAAGCCGCTTCCATAAATGCCTTTTCGATTTTTGACCATTTCTCAGTTTGATTTTTAAGATAATTCTCCCGTTGAATCTGCTTCCGAGTAAAGTTGATCGTAACGACTATCGTTATAGCCGCCACCAGCGCACCCAAAACTGTTCCGTAGTAGGATAGCACATCCGCAGCGCCCCACATCGTTATGTACCCGCTGTTGGCTTTGTAGCACTCATTGATTATGATAGGAACGCCAACGACAAATATGATTACTGCAAGCAAACCGATTTCGAACCTTTTTATCCACGACTTTTTCATAGCTAAAACTCCTATTTCAATTTGTCCCACCCCTCGTCCCCGCCGTGCGGACTGCGGCAATGCAGAAGAAACTACCGCCCCTTTCTTCTGCATTGCCGACCAAAAGGAAGTCTGTGCCATGCACCCGCGCAGGCTTCCTTTTGCATTTTCAGAGCAGGCATGACAGGCTGCCTTTTGCAGTTTGTATATGCACCTGCGAGGAAAATGAGGGATTGCAAAGGGAATATCTCTTTGCCGCTGGGTTTCCAATAGGGGCGCGCAGCATCCCTGTTGGCACACGATTTTGCTTCGCAAAGTCTAGTGTGTTATACCTTTGCTTCCGGCTGACGCGGGAAAGGGGTTGGCGGCGTACTCTGCGGTGCGGCAGAGTGTGGCAACAAACGCTTTTTTGCGGCAGTAGGACAGGCGGATTTTGTGATGTGAGCTACAGCACAAATGCAGGATTTTTGAGAAGCAAAATCCGACTGGCTGGAAAAGGAAGGAAAGGGATATAAAAACCCCCGTCCCACCGCGGCGTTTGCGCGCTAAAACCACCACGGCAGTTCCAGCCAGAGGTTGTCCATCGCCTCGCCTTCCAGCTTCTTTGCCCTTTTCTCGCTGAGATGAAAATGAATCGCCGCACCGATCAGCGTGTGCTCAATATTGTCTGTGAAGCCGAAGCGATACAGCAGATACGTCTGCTCCCGCGGCTCCAGCTTGTCCAGTGCCGCATAAAGCTCCCACAGGTTTTCCGCTTTGATGAAGGCTTGCTCCGGAGGCAGGGCATACGGATCGGCAATCGCCTCAATCCGCAGCAGCCGCTCATCGCTGGGTAGAATCTCATCGAGGTACACTCGCTCAAGGCCAAGGCCTTCCACACCGTCTTTCACTTTTACAGTTGCCATGCGATGCTCGAAGGACATCTGCGCTGTATGTACGAGGTCGAGCATGGCGTTCTTGATGGCAGGTGCGGCATAGGTCAGGAACTTGAGCTTCCGCGCCGGATCAAAGCCGTCAACGGCACGCAGCAGGCCGATGCTGCCCTCCTGCACCAGATCATCCACGTCGATGTTCAGGTCACTGCCCTCCAGCGACGAACTTCGGTATATGAGGTCAGCCGTCTGAACGATGAAACCCATATTCTTTTCAACAAGAATCTCCCGCGCGGCCTCATCGCCCTTCTGAGCCAGAGTGCAAAGCCGCTCATTGGTCATGCTGTTCGGATTCATCGCTTGCCGCCGTTCCGGTCATGGAGAGGAACAACTTCCTGACGTATGCCGTGTCAACACCGGGCAGATGGGAAACGGAGGCCGCCACCGCGTCCGCAATCTGCTCCTTTGTGATTTTTCGGTTCAGTCTTTGACCGCCCTTGGTCAGTTCCGCATAGATGCTCTTCATCGCCTGCGCCGTGAGCTGGCGCGTGGGCGGCATCTCCGCCTCGGCTTCCTTTTTCACGGCGCGGACAGCCTTCATAAAGGAGTTCTGAATGGAGCTTAATTCCGCCTGATCGATTGGCGTCCGTAGGCTTTTAACTTCATCCGCGGCCTGCGGCACTGTGCCCAGCATGGACGAAACCATCGAATAAAGCTGATTCTGCGCGGCAAATCCGGAGGTCAGCTCGTTGTCCAGATATCGGGCGATCTGGTATGTGGTATCGGCAAACTGTGGATTTTCCAGAAGGTAGCTGACGATTTTGGGGTTGACCTTCTGCGTGTAGAGATTCCGCGCCGCCTCGACGGAAAGGCCCAGCTCTGAGATGTCGTAGTTTTTGCGATCCGGCTCATCCACCTCGCCCAAGAGAAAGTCGGTGGACACATCAAACGCGCGGGCGATGCGGATGATATTTTCGTCACCCAGCTTGTCCGTCTTGCCGCTGATGAAGCGGCTCAGCGCACTTTCCGAGCAGCCAATTTTCGCGGCCAGCTCTGCCTGCGTAACCTTCCGTTCCTTCAACAGATCCCAAATGCGGTCACGGACAGCCGCGGGGAGAAATACCGATTCGTTGCTCATGAACATATCGCCTCCGATTCCAGTAAAAATCCTGCGCCAAGCAGATATTGTAAAACCAGTATAACACACACCTCACGTTAAATCTAGTACAAATGTTCTATAACTTGATTCATGAAATGATTTGAATATCCTCTCAACAAAAGTCTCCCGTGCTCTTGCATTTTTGCAAGAAAGCGGGAGGCTTTTGCTATTTGCTTGCATAAGTGCCTGATTTCGTCGGTCTAAGACCTTTTCTCCGTATATTCAGGTGACAAGGAAAACTTGTCAGAAAATCTGAAAGGAGAAATGCCTATGAACCTATTTGAAACCGTGAAGGCCGCCGTCACCCCGCGTATGGCGGCGGAGCGGTACGGGCTGCCGATCAAACAAGGGAATATGGTCTGCTGCCCCTTCCACGCCGACCGCACGCCCAGCATGAAGCTGAACGAGGATTACTTTTACTGCTTCGGCTGCGGGGCAAGCGGCGATGTGATCGACCTTGCGGCAAGGCTGTTCGGCCTGAGCGGCTATGAGGCGGCGAAGAAGCTGGCGGCGGACTTCGGCATCACCGAGCAGAAGCCGTCCATTCTCGCAAGGCTACAGTGCGGGAAATCGCAGGTGAAAACCGAGCGGCACTGCTTCCGCGTGCTGGGGGATTACCTGCAAATCTTGCAGGACTGGAAGACGAATTGTGCCCCGCAATCGCCGGAGGACGGCATCGACCCGCGCTATGCGGAGGCCTGCCATATGCTCGAGCGCATCGGGAATATGCTGGACATTCTGGCCTGCGGCACGCCGCAGGAACGCGCCGAGGTGGTGGCCGACTTGCAGAAGGACGAGCGGCTCATGCGGATGGAGGCGCGAAACCGGCAAATTAAGGAGGAAGCACATGGAACGAAATGAGCCGCCCCGCTGGATGCAGGACAAGCACTTCAACGAAGTTCTGTTCTGCGAGGACTTTCTATCGGCGCACCCGATGGTCTGCGTGGACGGCAGCTTCTTCACGGTGGAGGGCCGCGTTGCTGATGAAGAGGGCATTCGCAAGCAGATCTATGAGATGCTGCGCCCGCATTTTACGAGCGGCACGGCCCGCCGCGCCACAAGCCTGCTGGAAACGCTCAGGCTGGAGGCCTACACGCCGGAGCTGCCCATTCAGGAGGATCGCATCCACGTTGCCAACGGCACGCTGTTTCTAAATGGTGAGTTTTGCGCCGAAAAAGAATTCTGCCGCAACCGTCTCCCCATCCGATATGACCCCAGCACGCCGCAGCCAGAGACCTGGCTGCGGTTTTTGTCTGACCTGCTGGAACCGGAGGACATTTTGACCTTGCAGGAATACCTCGGCTACTGTCTGATTCCGACAAACCGCGGGCAGGTGATGATGCTGCTCAAGGGCAACGGCGGCGAGGGCAAGAGCCGCATCGGCGTGGTGATGCAGAAGCTGCTCGGCAGCAACCTGAAAAACGGCAGCATCGCCAAGGTGGAGCGCAGCCCCTTCGCCAGAGCCGATCTGGAGCACGAGCTTCTGATGGTGGATGACGACATGAAGCTGGAGGCGCTGCAATCCACGCACTATCTCAAGTCCCTCATCACCGCCGAAATGCCGATGGACTTGGAGCGCAAGGGCGAGCAGAGCTATCAGGGCAAGATGTACGTCCGGTTTCTGGCCTTTTCCAACGGCGATCTGGAATCGCTCTACGACCACTCGGACGGCTTTTACCGCCGCCAGCTCATTTTGTCGGTGAAGAAGAAGCCGCTAGATCGGGAGGACGACCCCTTTCTCGCGGACAAGCTCTGCGGCGAGATTGAGGGCATCTTCCTCTGGTGTCTCGAAGGTCTGCGGCGCTTGCAAAGTAATAACTTCCGCTTCACGGAAAGCTCACAGACGAAGGAAAACCGTGAGGATGCGCGCCGCGAGGCCGACAATGTGCTGCTGTTCCTGCGCTCCGAGGGCTACATCCGTTTGAAGGCCGACAGCGCCATCCCGTCCGCCGCGCTGTACGGTATCTATTGTATGTGGTGCAGCGACAACGCCTACAAGCCGCGCTCCGCACGGACGGTGAGCATGACCCTCAAAAAGCACGCCGACGAGTTCGGCTTAGAGCATGACAATCACATCCAGAACGCCCTCGGCAAGCGGGTCAACGGCTTCTGGGGCATCGAGGCGCTGGTCGCGCCGCCGGTTGTATGAGCTCAGACACGAAATTCTCCATCCCATCCATCCCAACCATCCCCAAAAACCCCGGATGGATGGGCGGATGGGATGGATGTTTTCAAGTTCAGCCGTAAAGGAGGATGCAATGGGAAGAGTTTATTATAAGGAGCTGCCGCTGTTCCACTTGTACGACAGCGACCTGACCGGCACGCAGAAGCTGCTGATGACGCTGCTTCTGGTGGCTCGGTACGATATTTACGACTTGAGCTGCCTTGCGCGGATGCGCCCGGAGGACGTGACTACCGATCTGGCAGCGCTGAAACGAAAGGGGTATCTGCAAGGTAGGTGAAAACCGGAAAGAAATTTGCGCGGCGGCGAAAGGATTTTGCGAAACCGCGCTGCTCAGAACCGCGCACCAGCTTCACGGATGCGCGTGGGGCTGCACGGAACTCTGCGAAGTCACGCGGATTCGGAAAGTCGATACCCCTCACTTGCGAAGAGGGCATCGACCGCCGCGTTTCCGGCGGATTTCGGGAAAACAGAATATTACACCAAACAGCGAAGCAGGTTTTCGGAAACAGAAACCCGCTTCGCTGTTTTCATCACGAAAATTTGGGAGGATTTTATGAGCATCAGAAATGAGATCAAGGCGCAGATCGTCCGCGCCGGTTTTACGATGCAGGAGGTCGTTGACCGGCTACATGATGAATATGGCTGGTCAGACAGAGTTTCCAACCTGTCCGCAAAGCTGCAAAGGGAGAGCATCCGCTACAAGGAGGTCGTGGAGCTGGCCGACGTGCTGGACTGCGACATCGTGTGGGTGAAGCGAGGGGAGCGCCGATGAAAGCACAGTACGCCATTCTCCGCTTTGCTAAGTACAAAGGGCCGGAAATCGGGCACATCGAGGCCCACAACGAGCGCACCAAGGAAAAGTACGCCAGCAATCCAGACGTGGACACGGCTCGCAGTCACCTCAACTTCCATCTGGTGACACCGCAGCATAAGTACCGCGCGGAGTCCGAAAAGCAGATCGCCGAGGCGGGCTGCCGCACGCGCTCGGACAGCGTGCGCGTGGTGGAGGCGCTGGTGACGGCCAGCCCGGAGTTCTTCAAGGGCAAGAAGAAATCAGAGGTCAAGGCATATTTCGCCGAAGCGTTGGACTTCATCCAGCAGCATCAAGACCCGAAAACGATTATCTCCGCCGTGGTGCATATGGACGAGAAAACGCCCCATATGCACCTTTGCTTTGTCCCGCTGACAGAGGACAAGCGGCTCAGCGCCAAGGAAGTCGTCGGCAACAAGAAGAAGCTGACACAGTGGCAGGACAGATTCTGGGAGCATATGGTCAAAAAATATCCCGATTTGGAGCGCGGCGAGAGCGCCAGCGAAACCGGGCGCGACCACATCCCGCCGCGGCTGTTCAAGGAGGCCGTGCACCTGAACCGAATGAAGGAGCAGATCATGGCGATTCTGAACGACACCAATCCGTTCAACAAAAAGGCCAAGCTGGACGAGCTGGAAGCGCTGCTGGGCAAATACGTTCCCGGTGCAGAAGCCCTGCGGACGAAACTCAGAAAGTACGACGCCGCTTATAAGGCGCTGACCGCCGAGAAGGCGGCGCTCGAAAAGCAGCTGGGCGCCGCCTCCAAGGAAAGCGTTCTGAAAAAATTGGAGATCAACGAAAAGCTCCGGGAGCTGGACGAGCTGCACCGCATGGTGGACGGCATCCCGCCGGAGATTTTGCAGGCGGCCAAGCAGGTGACCACGCATAAGCCGCAGGAAAGATGAGGAAACTAAGGATGTTAAAGGAGGCTGGTTCTATTTGGAGATGAACGTCAGGGACGATCAGAAGCTTGTTGAAATCTGGCTGACGAATGCAGAAAAAATTGACCCCGTCCTGCGGGAGGGGCTGAAAGAGATTTACGCCAAGTATAAGACGAAGAAATACATGGTCGCCGTGTTCGAGTCCGGCAAGGGTGATCTTTATGAGAACACGCGGGATCTGCTGCTCTTCAATCGCCGCCGCAGCGCCGAAAAGGCCGTGCAGCAGGCGAAGAAGCAGAAGGCCGTGGGCATGGAGCGGTAAGCCGCGGGCGGAAGGGAGCAATCCCTTCCGCCCGTTTTCTTTTTTGCCTAAAAGTTTTTTTGATGCTGTGTAACTCTTGTTGCTTGATATTGGGCACATGGTGTACGTCCTCTTGTGCACAGGACACACTATTAAGTATCAATCAACAATGCGGTCGCAATTTGAGGAAGTACAGTGTTTAGTATAAACTCTTGTGCGCCTCTGTTGTACATGTTTGTAATATATTCGTTGCCTCTGGAATTTTGCTTTTTAAAAGATGTTATCCCGATTTTTTGACCTTGCTCAGTTGATGTCTTACAAGCATCCCCATCGTTGACTTCAATCTCTTCAAGGTAGTCGTGTGCTACCAGCCACGCTGTAATCTGAGTTGCTTTGAGTTTCTTCATATCCTGATGGTGGCACGTTTCATTAATAAGAAATACAAATCGGCTAATTGTGATTGGTTCATCGCTCAATCGGATGTTTTTTATCTCGTTGGGGTCTAAATGGAACGGGATCTTCCGAGACACTGCGTTCCCCAACTTAAGATGACTGACTTTATCAATATTAGCTTCAAGAAGGGCAAACAACTCAGCCGCTTCTGAAAAGTACAATTTCAAAATGTTAGAATTAAGAATTGTGTCGTCCGGGAATTCAATATTTGATGTTGGATCAATGCCGTGGGAAAGTGACTCCATGGCCGTGCGTAGCGTCATAATATTTTCAATGTCCAGCTTCATATTTCAATACTCCCACCGAATACTGTCCAAAAGATCAAGCAACTCTTTGCCCAGTGATGGCTCAACCATGTTTATGAAATATGCCTGACCATACATGTGCTCTTTATAAAAAGAATGCTGATCTTCTATGTGCTCCAGATGGCTTTTTACTCCATATTTCTTGCAATAATAAATTTCCTGTCGAAAATGTTTCTTGAACTTCGGAGATACCCGAACGCTATCTCCGTTAACAATCAATCCGGTTACCTCCTGCCTTTGATGTTTAAAGGCCACACGTGTTTTATCCGGATTAACCGAAAAGCCTTCATCTCGGATAATATCCATAGCATAAGGGAGAAGGTGTACAATGGCCTTTTTGCCTGAAAAAGTTATGTCATCTGCGTATCGCGAAAAGGTCGCTTCATATTTTCTGCTTAGAGCTGCGAGCCGCTTGTCCAACTCTAAGCATGTAATATTGGTAATAGCTGGGCTCGCCGGAGAACCTTGTGGAAGTATTCCGCGATATGTGCATAGTTTAGCAAGCGTATACGACAATTCTTTGGTGTAGCCATAATATTTGAAAATGCCAAAAACCTGCTCAAATTTTACGGTTGGGAAGAAGTCTTTCAAATCGATGTTGATTATGCAATCCGAATTAATATGGTTTTGTGCATTTGTCAGGATGGATTTATTTCTCACAAACCCATTTGCATACTCAGAAATATGCATCCTAATTAGAATGTTATCCAATATCCATCTCTGAATGTACTTCAAATCGACAGAAGGAATATCAATAGTACGAAAACTGCCGTTCTTCTTCGGAATCTTTATTTCATGATAACAATAATCATCAATTGAATAGAGCAATCTTCCGAAATCAAACGGGGAAATCCCAAGTACAAGTGCAAGATGTCGGTTGTCAAACAAAACGGGCACGTTACTGTCCAACAGGTTCGATGCATAATCACAGCAGGCAAGAGAGTATTTATTGCCCCTACCAAAAGACCTCAATTTATTTTGCAGGGCAGTCAAATATTCCATTTTATCCATAACAGACCTCCACCCTGTAAGCAATGATTATGATAAAGCCCAATGTGCACATTACCTATACTGACTTTGAAAATCATGGCATCACGGAAATTTGAACCGCTTCAAATTTTCGTGAATGCCATGGCAAATTGCTTCATTCCAAGCAATTTGCCAGCATAACAATTCCATGCGAATTGTTATGCTGATAAAATAAGAACCATTGTAACTTAGAAACACGACTCGTGTTCCGCATTCTAATGTGCACATTGGGCCATTATCTGCTATTTGAGCTTCGACATAAACCCCGCTGGAACGTATACTTCATCTAACGAGAGCGCATTTTCGGGATGGATAATTCCTTCTTTTTCGTGTTTTCCATCAAACGATAAATAATCCGCTTGGTCATTCAAAATTGTCAGTCTGCCCTTTGGTGTAAGCATCAGCATATTGTTACTACCGTATGCTAATTGGTTGTCTTCAATCAATTCAGAAACCAGTTCATCAATGCTGGATACAGCAAGGCCTAGATTTTGGGCAAGGAAAAGGAACGAGTAGTGTTGCTTGTGATCCTTAAAATAGGAAAGAATATATCCTCTATAAAAATCATTCATTCTGGGCTTTCCTCATTGCAGAAGTATAATTTTGGGCGACTCTCTCTTCTTTTTGCTGCTTTAAGCTCTGAAGAGTTGGCCGTTTGTGGCCTTCTGTGTTTTCAAACTCTCGGGGGAATATTGAAAAGTATATATTCGTGTCACACCAAAAAATACCTATTGTATTGTTGGGAGTATCGTTATAAAAAGATACAACTGACTCGGTGTTATATTTCCCCAGTGGGTACTGTCTAGCTATATTTAACCTCTTAGAACATTCTTTAAGAGCCCTCCTTAATTCGGAACTATGTTCAGAGAATCTTTCGTCATCAAAAGCATGTTTCCCAGAATTGATATAAATGACCTCGATACTTATCTCATACTGTTCAGATATCTCATCAATCAACTGCTGAGCTTCAAGCATGAAATACGTGACTAAATAATAAATACGTTTTCCCTTTAGCGAGTCGTTGTGTCCCTCAATAAAAGTCTTTAGCGATTTCCCAGAACCACAGTAGTCGTCAACGATAACAATATTCTGAACGTTTTCAAATTTTTCTGGCGACTTAGTAATATATGTATCTATATCAAGGGCAACCCGATACTTACTGATTCCGTGCATTTGTCGGTACGTGCATAGGTAATCGACAGAACTATTAACGATACCTTTTTCGGATAGAAGTGGTGTATAGAGCGTATTTTCTGGCTCAATTTTTCTCTCCAGTTTCGGGTGAAGTTCAAATAGATACTGGTTCACACGCTCTTGAGAGTAGTACATGAACATCTCCAAAAGCTGCAACACAACTTCATGAATTTCTTCTGGAAGTTGAGAAAACCACTCGTCGTAATGCTGCTTAAAATAGGCAGTTTTCTCATCGTTTGCATTCCAACGTTCGAGGCATCGAAAATACACATCTTCTTTTTTCAACATTAGCCTCGCCCCTTTGCAATTTCATTATTGTACTGCCATTGCTCTATTTATTTTTACATTCTCTATCAGTCAGAGTGTCTATTGTAAAATGAGATCTGGCTTTCACTTGACACATTTACATAAGAAGTTATCCTCAAAACTTACTTCTGAAAACTATGATTCCATAACTCCGTACCGCTTCATCAGCTCGATACGTTCCTTGGCGAGCTTGATGGAACCGGAGGTGCTGCTGTCTGCGTCGGACTGCTTCTCACCCGCGTAGTGTGCGAGGCGCTGCACCCACGCGATTGGCAGCAGGTACGGGCGCTTTTTGAGATAGGGATAACGGTGCTCCAGATACGCCCGCTTGGGGAACACCGTCCGCAGGACGCCGCTCTTCTCCCCCGTCCGGCTGGCCTTCACGGCGTTCAGCGTGACGGTGGAGGAATGGAGGCGCGTTAGGTCGTTGGAGCCGTACACGCCGCCGCAGAGGCTGTCGTGCAGCAGCGGCTCCACGTCAACCGCGTCGCCCCACAGCGCGGGCAGGTCAAATTCGATGCCGAGATCGTCTCGGGCGATGCGAAAAGCGGCGGCAGCAAAGGTCGCCGCGTGGACGCTCTCGCACTGCTCGTGCAGGCGCTGCCAGTCGATCTCCGCGTGATACGCCCGCGCCCACAGGCCGATGTCGCAGAACTGCCGCAGCCCGATGCCGCTGCGGACGAAGTGCTTGTAGGCGTGCAGAAGCAGGTACAGCAGATGCTCGTGGGGCAGCATGGCCAGAAAGCCGTCCATCTCGACGGGATTGATGTCGGTGAAGAAATGGTTCAGCTCGTCATGCGCATCCTCGGCAGAATCAAATAAATGCCGATGCAGTTCGATGTAAAGTGGGCTGTCGCTTTTTGTGTAAGATACCTCGTCCGCCGTGGGAAGCTCATCTGCCGGGGTGTCGGTGGTTAGACCGTTCGCCAGAAGCTGTTCGTGGCAGGCCATGAACTCGCCGTCCGGAATCAGAAGATCGTCATCCGCGCTGATGCGGTGATCCTTCAGCGGATACAGTCGGCTGCAAAGCTGACCCTTGACCACGACCGGGTGCAGTCCCGCCGCGCGGAGCCTCTGGTAGAGTCCTGCAAATTCCGATGCCCGCATGGTCTGGTGCAGCACCTGCGCGATGACCTGCTGCTTGACGGCGGCGAACAGCGCCGCGTTTTCCGCAGCGGCGGGCGTTTTACGGGCGGCCTCGAAGACGATCGGCAGCAGCTTCTGCTGCCCCGCCAGCGTGAAAACGGCAGGCCAGTCCACGTTTTCAGCGGGGAGTTCCCCGCCGGAAACGGCAGCCTTGGCGATATGAAGGAATTGTCTCTCCGTGGCGGTCAGGGTCATGTTCGTGTGTCAAGCCCTTTCTTTGTGTTTTTCGATGGCGTGAGCGGCAAGCAGCGACGCTGCGCCGAGAAACGCGCCCAGCGTGTTGCAGATCACGTCGTCCGTCTCCGCAAGCCCCAGCGCGTAGCGGTACTGGACGTACTCGATTCCCGCGCTGAGCGCGCAGCCGATGAGCGTTGTGAGGATGATTCTGCCCCAACGGTGCCACTTTCGCGGCATGGCGTTGGAAAGCGTCAGCCCCAGCGGGAAGAAGAGGAAGACGTTCATCAGCATCTCGCGGTAGAGTTCGGGCTGCTGCCGCGCGGCGGTCAGGGATGCGAAGGGGGTGAGGATCAGACCGGTGCCGCCCTCGGCGCGGCTGAATAAGGTTGCGTAGAGGATGGCGGCGGTTATCAGGAGCATCAGCGCAAGGTTCCCACACCGCCAGCGCCTCGCCCCCACGCGGGCAGGCAGCGCACCCCAAGCGGCAAGAGCCAGCGCCATAAAGGTGATAATGCCGATGAACGAACGGGTGTAGATGTAGTGAAGCATGTTAATCAACTTCTGCGCGCGATTTTTCGACTGATGCGCTTCATGTATCCCAGAATAATCTGGAACTCAGCACGTCTTTTAAACAGAATTAAAAAGAAAATATTGGGAAGTAGTGCACATATACCCATCTCAATCGCAAATGTAAGAACTGGGTTCTTTAAGGTAATGCTACGGGCAATAGCAAAGCAGAGTGTCCCTACAGCTAAAGTGCATAGGCCATAAAGCAAATACGTTGCAAAGTAATATTTTAGCTTCTGCCCAAACAGCGTCTTATGGATAATGTATGGGTCATACCAAAAATAGACACATAACCTGCTGATGATCGTTCCAAGCAAAATACCGGAAATTCCAAGCGGATAGGCCAGTATAATCGATACTGCCAAGTTGATCATAGCGGCAATGAGCGGACGGTATTTCCCCACCTTAAATAAGCCTGTGACCTCTCTGTAAGTGATAGAAGCATACTGAACGCCCGCAGTGTAGTAATTGACAATAATGATAAAAACCGTCCAACTCGGGAGCAGATAGTCTTCACCGATCCACAGAGCAATGAATGGGTTTAGTAATACGCCCAGACAAATACCGGTAAAACCATACAGCCAAAAGGACGCAAAGAAGAGATTATAAAACATCTTCTCGTTGGCTTCTTTACTCTCCGTAGCATTATAGTTACCGATGCTGGCTGTCATTGAATAGAAGATATAGCTTAAGAGTGTCCGAATTACGTCCACGATATAGACGTAGTTGGAGTATAGACCAACAGATGCCAATCCCTGAACCCTTGAAATCAGGATATTATCGGTACTACTGGCGATCGTCCCGCTTATCTTATAGAGGAAGAGCGATTTTACGTTTTCCTTCAGTGCTCGTTTCTGCTCAAAAGAGATTTCTCCGGCGCTGGAATCCGTTAGGAATGGGAATTTTTTATTGGTTACTCTTGCAATCCAAGCATTTTCAGCGAGCTGAAAAGCAATGATGCAGATGAGCGTCGGGATATAAGCGTGGAAGAAAAGCAGAACAACCATTTCTCCCAGATTCCTCAATACCATAAAAATCGAGTGATATAGGGAGTTAATTCTATTCTGCTGACTGGCCGTCAGGAGGGATTGCTTATATGAAAAAAGATAAGAGCTTGCGGACTGCGTCAGGAAAAGAAAATAAATGACGTATATGCTTTCGGGTATCGTAACCGTTCCCTTGATCAGATACGGTAAAAACGGCATCAGGATACAGCCAAGCACAAATACAGCTGCTCCAACCGCTCTATATACACGCTTATATACGCACATATAGCCTTTAACAGCAACCATATTCCCTTCTGCAAGCGGTTTATATAAGCTATAGATGATAGCTGTATCAAAGCCCAAGTTTGCGAGGGAAAGCAGTGAAAGCACATTTGTGAATAGTCCTGACACCCCAAGATACTCTTTCCCCAGCAATGCAATAAACATCCAACGGGTAAAAAAGCCCATTAAGATGCTGAGCATCTGGCTTCCTACGCCAAAGGCCATATTTTTTAGAGAATTCGATGTGCGGGACGTATCCATAGTTATCCTCTTCTGATGATACCTTTCAGCTTTCTTTTAACGATAGAGAAAAAGTTTTCCCGATAGTAACGCCAAAGGCACTCTCTTTTCTCCTTTTCAAAATTAAACAGTGTTAAATAATCCGCTGTTTCCTTATCAGGTAACTCATTGTAGTTTTGAGCCATGCGCGCAATAATATCCCGCCAAAAGACAATGTGGTCTTTATCAAGTTCCTTAACATTATCCCTCAAAAAAGCAGCTAATGCTTCGCAAAAGTTCCCCTCAACATGAAACCCAAAGTCGTTTACGTTGCCGCCTTCTGCAACGATCCCTATCATTGTGCGAAAGCATTTTTCGCAATGGTTACAGTTTTCCTCCTTAAATGAACAGACTCTAAGGTTGATTGGTAAGTCAAAGTCCTCTTTCGCTTTAACAATCATCCTGATTTTTTCTTGCCTACTCAATTCGTATGCATCATGAACAACATTGCATGAGGCTACTTTGAATTCGCGGTCAATTCTTGGGTCTGATACGCAATTAACAGCCTGTCCGAATGTATAAGAACTTCCAATATATATTGTTTTTATACGGAAGTAATATGCTACTATGGAGGCTACACCCAAAAATGCCAGCGAATGCTGAAACCCAAACCACCATGAATTATGGAGACGCTTATTCAGATATTTGTTCACAATTTCAGGTCTTATAAATGTTGCAAAGTTAGACTTAATGTATTCCGTTTGTAAATGATTTTCTTCTGCAAATTTGTTGATTGCAGAGATATCTGCTTCAAACACACGGCTCTCTTCGTCCCTATTAACGCACCATCCAAACGTGTCTATCAAAATCGGATTGGAGTCCCTTATTCTCAAAAAAGATGTCGTTGCATCAACACCACCAGTAAAAAAAGGGCGCTTTCTTTCTCCGCATAATAACCATTATTTACAACCTTTGCCGCAATCAAAGAACCGCCGAAACTATAGTTGCGATACATTTCTTGAAATCCGCGCTTAATCTTCGGCAAGCATTCATAAAACTGTTGATCTACCTCTTCAATCCAAACAAGGCAATCGAACAACCACGCAAACTGCATAATATTAGAAAGGACAGGGACTGCCAAAACACTTTTAGGGATATTAGAAATATCAAATCCAAACTCCGCAAACATTTCACAGCCTGGAGAAAAATAACGAACTAAGCCCTCCGATACATCTAAATGATATGTAACGCAATTTCTATCGGCTTTAATTTCTTTAATCCAGATGCTTTCCATATACTACCCCTCAAATTGCGCTTTCCAACGGGCGATTTCATTGAATGGAATATTCAGTCTTGTCTCAAATTCGCTGTTGATCAGCGACGGTAGTTCATCCAGCGTGTCCTTTTCAATGGTAATAAGCCCTGTGTCCGCACTAATGCTTCGTGCACGTTCGTCTATTGAAATGATGATTGCCCTCTTCTTGTGCCTCAGTGCATAAATCCCCCCATGAAGACGTGTTCCCACATACTCAATGTTGTTTCGCATGAGAACCGCTTCATAGGCCGCCTTGTGCGGAGGGATTACTTCAATCCCGTCCGTATTAGAAAACATGTTAAAATATGTCTCGTCCTTATCACCCTGAACCCAGAAAGAAACATGGTCGTATTCCCGTTTAAGTGTATCGATCAACATCTGATCGCGTGGGTCTACCTGCGTTCTTGCGGTCAAAGTAAAAACTACGTTGTTCGCTTTTTTTGCCGGTATCTGTGCGCAAAAATCAGGTGTCAGTGCCCACATAGTTACGCAGCCGGTATTGATTGCCTTCAAGCCAAGCACATCTTCTACATAACGCTTGCTTCGCTCATCTCGAACACTGTGATAATAAGAATGGCTGAGTATCTTGCGGTAAAGATGCGTTGTGTAAGCATCGGTATGTTCTCCGGCACCTGCGCCCACACCGATGCAGACCGAGTTTGCCAACGGCTTGCAGTTGAAGATATTCACATTCCACTGCGGATAGTGCGTCAGCATATTCTTTGCCAATATGTTGCTGCCGCCGATAAATTTATAATCGCAGGTCGCATAATTTTGAACGGCAAACGAATTTCGCCAAATCGCATAGCTGTGAAAAGCAGGAAGATGCGTGGGCAGATGGAATACAAACATATTGGCTAAAATCGGAGCGAGTTCCTTCTCTACACATTCCATAATTATATTATCGCCAACATTGCTAGTGCCTATCGAAGTATCTAATAGCAGCGCTTTTTTCATACTATTTTCTGCTCTCCTTACACATTCTTCGCCATATTCGTCCGACTTTCGCTCTGATCTGCGTTCTTTTCGGCAGCCAACTCATAGAATACCAGTGGATCGAGTAGGTGTTCTCCGTTTTTGTCAGCTTGCCCGTTACGCTGTCCAGCGTTTCATCTTTTTAGCCATCTAAAGCAATCTACGCCAAATATTCGATGAAACACTCTGGTGATTCGGGAGCGCAGCCGAACATTTTGCGGCAACCATGATTTATTGAACCAGTGAATTGCCGCAGTATTGTCGGTTCTTCGAAGAACCCCTGTCTCATTTTCAAATGGGCAGAAAAAATCTGATGGATAAAAGGTAAACTCCGCAACTGTCTGGAGTTTGCCGTTCAGTTCCAATCCGTGCATCAACATAATATTGGTAATCGACACGCAATTCGTTGTCATATCTTGAGAGCCATCGTCATTAAGGAAGTGCTTGCCCGTGTAATAGTCTAGTAGTTCATGAATGATCGGAACTCCTTTTTCAGAAGCCATAATCCCTGTCGGTACATAACGCGTAGACTCAAAGCCAGAGAATGCTTTACAGGTCAAGAACTCTTCCAGCGGGCGCACAACTTCAACATCAGTGTCCATGTAAATTCCACCGCACGTATACATAGCATACAGCCTTACATAATCCGTAACAAACGCGTATTTCTTGCTTGCATAAGCTTCTTCAACATACGGGCAGCAATGGATATCAAAGTTGTCCTCGTTCCACTCGCGGATCTCAAAATCCGGGCAGAACTTCTTCCAGCTGGCGATGCACTTCTTGGCAAGCTCTGGCTTTTCGCCGCGGCCAAACCAGCAGTAGTGGATGATTTTGGGGATCATGGGTCAGTCCTCCATCAGCGCGTAGATCTTCTCGACCTCCGCGCTATTCGTATAATCTCTCTTTGCGCAGTTCTCCGACAGCTGCTGCATCCGGGCAGGGTCGCGCAGCAGCGCGGCAACTCCGGCAGCACAGCCCGCGTTGTCCATGGGGACGATCACGCCGTCCACCCCGTCCTCCAGCTGACTGCCGGAGGTGGCGTAGTTGGTGATAACGACGGGCTTTCCAAGAAGCTGCGCCTCCCGCACGGTGACGGCCTTGCCCTCGTAACGGGAGGGCTGCACATACAGGTTGCAGGCGCGCATATAGGGGTAAGGGTTGTCCTTCTTGCCGAGGATGATGACACGCGCCTGCATCCCGGCCTCGTCGATCTTCTGGCGGATCAGCGGCTCATCGCCGCCATAGCCGATGAGATACCACTTCACGTCAAGGCCGTCCGCCACCAGACGGCGGCAGATGTCCGGCACATTGTCGAAGTTTTTCGCCTCGCAGAAGCGACCAACGGAGAGCAGGGATATTCCGTCACCCGCAGGCATATCGGTCTGAGGCATTGCCGCCTGCTTACACGTCAGCTCCCGGGGCAGGCTATTCTCCACCGTTCGGACCTTCTGCGCCAGCTCCGGGAAGACGTTCTGAAAGCTCTCGGACGTATGCTCGGACACGCCGCAGATGGCATCATAACCCTCCCACATGGCGAGTTCCGCTGAGCGGTCAAAGGTCAGCGCCGTGTAGTCCGTGTGAATCCACGCCGCGTATTTCTTCGCCCTCACCCGCTCCCGTGCAAAATAATGCGGCGTCAGAAAGCTGATGGCAAGATCGTATGTCTTGCCGGAGATCAGCGGCATAGACCGCAGCGTATACTTATGGCTGTAGGTCAGCGCGGTGACGGACGGCTTGTCACTGGGATGCTGCTTATCAAAGTGCCGTGCCGCAAGCTTTCCTTGCAGCCGCCCGCGTAGCACACCGAGCTGGCCGCTTTTGATAAGCGATATCATCGGCACTGCCAACGATGCATACTGCGGAATCTCCGGCAGAAGATTCGCCTTTGGGTTCAGATACGGCATCAGCTCGCCGCTGTGCCGCATCAGAAAGAGGTCAACGTCATAGCGGCCATAGTCGATGGCGTTGAGTAGTCCCAGCAAGCTGCGCTCCACGCCCCCAAGCTCCATAGCTTGCACAACAATTATAATCGATCTCTTCATTTGTAATTACGCTCCGAAATGTGATGCAATATAGTTCCAAAACGTTATTTGGGCGAATTTTTCGTCAAACACATGCTGCACCATATTTCCATACATAAAGTAGCCAGCAAATCCGATTATGCATAGAAGAGTAAGAATCTGACCATCTCTTCCACCGATTTTCTTTAATATCCATGGCAAAACGACAACCTGTGCCGGGAGAAAGTAGTTTGCAAGACGTGCAAAATAATTTGCAGTCCCAAACAAACCAACGAACATTATTAGTGCGTTAAGCATAGACATATTGAAAAGAATGTTGTCCGTTCGTGTTGTTTGCCCGAATAGCTTTCGACTATACAACACAGAAAGAAACAATGGCACAAAGCAGACTAATACACGGAAAATGTTAACACCCTCACCAACGAACGATGTCATATCATAGCTTGCTCCCATCATGGCAGTTATATCTACGATAGGTTCTATAAAACGGCCTAAACTAAAACCTAATATTACGAAAACAGCTATATGAACATATGTTTTTCCTGTAAATGGCCGATAATCCGCAAAAACAAGTAAAAGATAAATTAGCGCATATGGATGAAATAGCGATGCCACTCCAACAAATAAAATAAAAATCGGTGTTTTTCTGTGCAACAGATATTCAAGTCCGAGCAAGCAAATCGCTGTTGCCATGCATTGCTTGATTGCTGCAAAAGAAAATGTGTAAAAACCGGTTGAAAACATTAAAAAGACCGCAAACGGGAAATTGACGGCGTGTTTTCTTACAAATCGAACATAACAGAAGGCAGTTACTATTGCATAAAACATCAAGAAGTCTTGAGAAGAGAATTTCAGAGATTTCATGACAGAATTAAGTATTGAAAAGCCAATTCCTTGTGCAAAAGAGAGCGTATTCAGCTCAAAGATCTCTTCTACTGAGGGCGTTTGTTCGAAAATATGAATGTACGTAGTGGTATCGTTATAACGTATTCTTAAACCACAAAATATACCAAGATATAAAATCAGTAATAAAGTGAATAGCTTATCGCCGCTATTGCTGTTTCGATTAAGCATATGAATATGCTTATCACGATATTGAATCACAAATGCAAATACCAGTGAGACCGCAAGAAGCCCCCATAACTTATTCATTATTTTTTCTCCCAAGAGTATTTTTTTGCTAAGATGCTCGTTAGACCACTCAAAAGAGCTCCGGGCAATAATAGACAACACGTCAGAAATGGCACCGTAGACTCTTTCCAAATACCTTGAATATGTTTAGCAAGAATGCAACTTGAATCATAATGAATAGCATTTTTGATTTTGAATAGTAATGGTGCTTCTTGAAATTGCATGCATAGTCTTCGCAATTGGGCAAAACTATTCGGACTGTCGAAATACTGTTTGAATATATTTTGCGACATACCATCGGGTTGATATTCGACATAACAAACAGGCTCATTCATAACAAGAAAATCATATTTCAGGCTGATCTGTAGATGCATATAATGAGGGTTAAAGTTTTTTTCTCCGTTCAACGTCGGCATCGGTGCCACCGATTTATAAAGGTCACTTCGAACAACGGGTTTGCGGTCACCATTCTTTATGTGGTATTTCCCTACATACAAATCTATCAGATTGATAGTCTCTTGATTTGGTAGTAAGTCACCAATTATTTCACCATCAGCGTAGCAGTCTAAAGCTTCAATTCCCGCCAAATGCTCATTTCCATCACTGGTCCATTTGAGCAGGATTTTTTCAACTGCTTCATCTACCAGCCAGTCATCTGAATCAATGCATGTTGCAAGCTCTGTGCTCAATTCTGCAATCGCAGTATTATATGCAGTATGAAGTCCACCGTTATCTTTGTGAATATATTGAATCTCAAAGCCGTTATCCTGGGTCTGCCATTGATGGACAAGTTCCGTTGTCCCATCTGTAGAGCCATCGTCTACAATTAGCCAAAGAAAGTCTTTACAGCTTTGGCGAAGGAGACTTTTATAAGTGCGCGGCAATGTATGCACTCGATTATAGGCGGGTGTGAAAATAGTTAGCTTTGGCATATGATTCCTCGTTTCGTGATTTTCACATAGGTGGAAAGGAGACACATCATTCCTTGAAATCCAAGAAGCTTATTTGCGGCATTCATCATTTTGACCTTTGATGAATTAGAAAACTGTAAAAGATGACATTCCTTTTGAAGCCCATCCAAGAACATAGCTTCCTGATGTTTATCGGCAAGAGAGGCAATGTTAAGCAGCAGTATCGCATATTGAAAACCGACGTATGGCATTAACTGCTTTTGCATGGTTTGATTCTGGCAAGATAACAATTGGATACATGCCAGAACGTTACTTTTTAAATCTTGCAATTTTTCAATAGTCATGCTATGTGACGAAGATGTATCACGCTGCAAATAGCAATAAAAAGACACATCTATGTACACCATTTTCTTAGATAGCAACGCGACTCTTAAACTCCAGTCAACATCCTCAGAGCCGATATTTTCAATGAAATCCAACTGGCCATTTAGAAAGAACTTTGAGTTAATGATTTTCGAACAGGGACTGGATATATAGCGTTCACCCAAAAGGACCTCGTCTACGCCGATCAACGGAGCGGAAGGGGCAAAGTATTTTTTTTCATTTTGTACTCCGATGTACGTCTTGCATAAATTGGTACAAAGAACATCACATTGGTATGCAACTATGGCCTCCGAAATAGATTGCAACGCAGTTGAGTTATTCCAATAATCATCACTATCCATGAACATAATGTAATCGCCATGTGCAACACGAATACCAACATTTCGTGCACTCGCTGCTCCACCGTTCGATTTATGTATAACACGAATACGATCATCACGTTTGGCATATTCCTCGCAAATTTGAGGACAATTGTCCGGCGAACCATCTTCTACTAATATAAGTTCAAAGTTTGGATATGTTTGCGATAGAACACTGTCAATACATTTATGCAAAAACTTTTCTGTCCTATATACCGGAATAATAATGCTAAAAAGAATGGGGTGCACTAGTCGGCTATAGTTCTCTTTCATATATAGCTTCCCTTAATTCTTTCATGGTTTCTTCTACAATCATTCTTTTGCAAAACAAAGCTTGCATGCGCTCCCGGCCACGGCGACCCATTTCGGAGCGTTGCTCCACGGACAGCTCCATGACCCGCTGCATAGCCCCATACAGCGCGTTCGCGTCCTTCGCAGGGCACAGATACCCGCTGTTGCCGTCCTCCACCGCCTCGCGGCAGCCGGGGATGTCGCTGGTGATGAGCGGTCTCCCGGAGGCGGCAGCCTCCAGCAGCACATTGGACATACCCTCGTGATACGACGGCAGCACCACACAGCTTGCCATGGCGTAAAAGCGCTTCATATCTGACTGATAGCCGTGGTACTTGACCACAACGGCCTTTTCCAGTTCATCCATGAGGGACTTATATCCCTCTTCAAACGAGCCGACGATGTGAAACTCCACGCCGTCGCCATATTCCTGCTTCATCCGCTTTGCGGCGGCAAACAGCTCGTCCACACCCTTTTCGTGCATGACGCGACCCACAAAGAGAAAGCGCACCGCCCCCTCCTGCGGGTAGGACTGATAGGGATAATCTTCTAAATTGACGCCTGCTCCGTTCAGCACCACGTCGCGCCCCTTCGGCACAACGCCGGTGGCAGCGAGGGTATCCCGATTCCCGGCATTCTCAAAAAAAACGACCCTCGCACCCTTCAACGCCGGTTTGTAGAGCGCCAGCACAAACTTCTTGAGCCAGCCGCCGTTTTCGATGGCGCTGCCAAGTCCCGTAATGTTCACGGCATAGGGGATGTGCGCCATCCGGCAGGCAAGGCCGCCGTAGATGTTGGGCTTGATGGTATAGGTCAGAACAAGGTCGGGCTTGACTTCTTTCAGAATCACCCGATATTGGTGAAAGAGCTTGCTGTCATGAAGCGGATTCATGCCCCGCCGGTCGATGGGAAGTTCAATCACGCAGTCAGCCAAATGCAGTAGCTCGTTCCAACGGTCATTGTGCGGAACAGCAACTGTGACACTGGCATACTTTTTCAGCTCTGAGATCAAGTCCTTGCGGAAATCGTAAAGCCCGCCGCTGTGATTGGATAAAATCAGGATCTGTTTTCGTGCCATTATTACTTCCACCCACTATCTTTTGGCTGCTTTTGTCGGTTTCTAAACGAATTAGTTTTTTGCTTGCTTATAGATTCCGTCAGGATTCCTAAACCATATTAAATGCATCCCCAGCTTTTCCGGGGCATCGAAATCTTTTGTTTTGTTGTCTCCGACATAACACATACTTTCGAATGAGGCACCAAACCATTCAGCCATGAGTTCAAATGCTTTTGGATTGGGTTTTCGAAACGATGTGCCGCCCAATTCGTCCGTAACAATAATTTTGTCAAATACGTCTCGTATTTTGAGCGCATCAATTTTGGCCTGCTGGCCCTCCGGACGGCCATCTGTTATCAGCCCAAGCTTTTTCTTCTGTTCCCGCATTCTAAGAAGCATTTCACGGACACCCGGATATAAGCTAATTTGCGGACGATGGAATCGATATACTTGCAAGCATCGCTCTTTAAAATTCGCATCTGTAATATGCCTTTCGGTCAAAAGGCAATCAATTGCCGGCCGGTTTTCCAAGAAAAATGTCCACAGCCTTGCTTCTGCTTCGTTTCTCTCAGGAAACAGGTTCGCAACTTGGCTAAATCCACTTCTTACATAGTCTTTTTCGCTATAAAGCGTGTCGTCTAAGTCAAAAAGTATTAATTTAAACTCTGAACTATATTTTTCGACATCTAATACGCTACATACTTCGATCATAGCCTTCACTTCCTTCGTCAATACAAACACTTTGATCGAATCGGCTGTATGTAGCACCATTTCGCGCCGCACACTCCATGTAGCTGAGCGCTTCGCCCTTCAAGAGCCGAATCAACGCAGCTGCACTGTCCGCCCCGGCTTTCATGCTCAAGGGAGCTCCGCCGCCGAAGCGCGGATTGATTTCAATATAGTAATTTTTCTGTGATATATCGTCGTGTATAAGCTGAACCGTAATTTGCCCGCAAGGCTTAAAATCTTTCACAAGGTGTTTCATCTCGTCAATTATGACCTTGTTTTGATATATTTTTGTCTTGAGGACTTCTCCCGAACGAACGGCCAATCGTTCCCGAGGTGTAATAAAAATGGGATTTCCAGTAAAATCACAGAAAATATCAATTGTAAACTCGCGTCCCGAAATAAAAGGTTGAATGATATAGTCGGGAATCAGATTTGCATACGCCGCAAGGTCTGCTTTGTTCTGGACTTTGTATGCGTTTATACTCGAACTGCCGTCAAGCGGCTTAATAAATGCCGGGAATCCATCTGCATAATCTGCGACCTTGTCAACAGGTACAGGGGTATTTAGCCCGATCTGCTTAAAATAATCTGCCGTTTTGCGCTTATCGCGGCACAAAGCAATCCTTTCGACATCAGAAACAAGTACCCTTGTTCCAACTGCCTCAAATTTTGATTTACTCTGTGCCAGAATCAGCAATTCCGTATCAATCGTAGGAATCAGGCAGTCGATTTTCCGTTCTTTGCAAATATCAACAAGCTGAGGAATGTAGTTTTTGTCGTGAATTCGGCTAACACGTACGGCCTCATCGCAAAAGTACAATGCAGGTGCCGTTAGGGACATATCTGCACCTACAACATGCAGGTCTTCGTTCAGCCTTTCTGCGGCGTTCCTGAATGCTTGGACTAATTCAACTCGTCTGCCTATACTCGTTAATAGCAGTTTCATATTGAACACCCACTCTATTTCTCAAAGATAAGCTTTAGGGCCGGTAAACTCCTCTTTTGTCGCGCTGCCTTCTGCGCTGATCCCCTCGCGGGCGAAGACGCAGCGGACGGTCATAAAGATGATCTTCACATCCAGCGCGAAGCTGATGTTGTCTACATAGTCCACATCGTAGGCAAACCGTTCCTCCCACGACGCAAGGTTTCGCCCGTGCACCTGTGCCCAGCCGGTGAGCCCGGGGCGAACGTCATGGCGGTGATGCTGCTCTTCGCTGTAAAGCGGCAGATACTTCACCAGCAGCGGTCTTGGCCCCACGATGCTCATCTTTCCGCGGAAGATATCCCACAGCTCCGGCAGCTCGTCGATGCTCAGCGCGCGCAGCTTCTTTCCGAAGCCCGTTAGACGTTCCTTGTCCGGCAGCAGCGCGCCGGTTTCATCCCTGGCGTCATTCATGCTACGGAATTTGTGGAGTCTGAAGATCTTCTCATCTTTTCCCGGACGCTCCTGACAGAAGATCACAGGGCTGCCCAGCTTCACGCGCACAAGAATCGCCGTCACCAGCAACAGCGGCGACAGAACGATCAGCGCACACCCGGACAGCACAATGTCCAGCAGGCGCTTGATGTATTTTTCATAAAGCCCAGCCTTATGCCGCATCAGAACATCCCCCGAATGGCATCGCACACGCGGTCCACATCGTCCATGCTCATCTTCGTATCGCTGGGCAGGCACACGCCGCGTGCAAAGAGATCGTCGCCCACCGGCGCATCGCTGACGCTGACAAAGGGGCAGCCTGCGAAGACCGGCTGCAAATGCATGGGTTTCCAAAGGTAGCGCCCCTCGATGCCAGCCTCGTTCAGCTTTGCCAGCATTTCACCGGGCGTCACGCCGCAGCCCTCGTCCAGCAGGGCAACGGACAGCCAGCGGTTCGGCTCGGCGCAGTCCAGCTTCGGCTGCATGGTCAGCGGCAGACCTTTTAGATTTTCAGAGTAGCGAGCGAAGATCGCCTGCTTCTGCTTCACGCGCAGCGGCAGCACCTTCATCTGTCCACGACCAATGCCCGCGCAGATGTTGCTCATGCGGTAGTTGTAGCCGATTTCCTCGTGCTGGTACCACGGCGCGTTCTCGCGCGCCTGCGTGGAGAGCTTCAATGCGTGCTTCGCTTCCTCCTCCGTCCGGCACAGCAGCATCCCGCCGCCAGAGGTGGTGATGATCTTGTTGCCATTGAAGGACAGGCCGCCGAAGTCACCAAAGGTGCCGCACTTCTGCCCATTGTATGTAGAACCCAACGCCTCTGCTGCGTCCTCAATCAAGGGAACATCATGCTCGCGGCAGATAGCGATGATCTCATCCAGCTTGGCCGGGTTGCCGTACAGATGCACCGCGACCACCGCCTTGGGCGCGCCGTGCAGCTCGAAGGCACGGCGCAGAGCGGCAGGATCCATGTTCCAAGTCTGCCGCTCAGAGTCGATGAACACAGGCTTTGCGCCGCAGTAGACAACGGGGTTGGCCGACGCGGAGAAGGTCAGGCTCTGGCAAAAGACCGTGTCCCCCGCCTTCACGCCCGCGAGGATCATCGCAAGGTGCAGCGCCGCCGTACCGGCAGAGAGGGCGACAGGATATCCCTTGCCCATAAATTCGCCCATGGCCTTTTCAAATTCGTTGACGTTCTCGCCCAGCGGCGCGATCCAGTTTTTCTGAAATGCGTCGTGGATGTACTCCAGTTCATAGCCCTCGTCCGACATATGCGGGCTGGCCAGCAAAAGCCGTTTATCCATGTTTGTCTCCTATGTTTTTCGTCCACCGGATGTCAAAATTTGCTTCGGTCGGGCGTATTCGCTGCGTTCAAAAGCGCGACAAATCTGCGCCATTTCTTCCTGCCGCTACGGCATACAGAAATGCGCAAGTTCATCGATCCATGTATATTGCCGTCTCCCACCCGAAAAACGTTGGGATTACACCATTTTTATTCCTTAATTATACTACATGTGGACAAAAAACGCAATGCCTGACACGCGCGAAAAAGTGGAGTGGTTTTCCTTGTCAGATCATTTTCCGGTTGCACATCCTCGATTTACATGGTACAATGTTATTCAACGAGAGAAACGCAAAGTCTATTGCAAGTGGTAACATGGCAGAGAAAGTATGACTTGCGCAGAATGGGGGGATCAGATGAAAGCACCGGACAATAGCGCGATCCAGCTTTTTGAGGATCAGAAAATTCGCGTGGCGTGGGATGCGGAACGGGAGGAATGGTACTTCTCCATTGTGGATGTGGTCGGCGTTTTGACAGACAGCCCCGACTACAATACCGGGCGAAAATACTGGAACAAGCTGAAACAGCGTCTGAAAGAAGAAGGCAGTGAACTGGTGACAAACTGTCACCAGTTGAAAATGCAGCGTGGTTGCCGGAATGGGCAGAGCACGCCGAGAAGACTGCAAATGGGAAATGAATCCAAGCTCAGCTACCGAGAAATTCTCGGAAACTGCCGTCCACGGGCGGCATACATCTCCGAATTTGACCGGCAGATGGCAAAATACTTAAAGGGCGGTGAGCCAAATTGATCGAGTGCTTTGATATCGCGGGCTATGCCCGTATTTCCGTGGATGATGAGCAGGAGCAGAAGAACATCTCCATCGAGAACCAGAAGGCCATCATCGAGGACTATGTAAAAACCCATTTCCCCGGCAGCACGCTGACGTTTTTTGAAGACCGCGACCGCTCCGGCTACACGTTCGAGCAGCGCGAGGGCTATCAGGAGATGCGCCGGGGGTTGATGCGCCACAAATATGACATTCTCATCATCAAGGACTTTTCCCGCTTCTCCCGCCGCAACTCGCGCGGGCTTGTGGAGCTGGAAGACCTGCGCGACGCGGGCGTGCGCATCATCTCCATCGGCGATGGCGTGGATTTCCCCAATGACGACGACTGGCTGAAAATCCAGTTCCAGTTTCTTGTGAACGAAATGCCCGTCACGGACACCTCCCGCAAGGTGCGCAGCGTTGTGAAGCGGCGGCAGAACGACGGCGAGTGGATCTGCGCCGCGCCCTACGGCTATCTCGTCACCGAGGACAAGCAGTTTGAGATCATCCCCACGGAGGCAGAGACCGTCCGGCAAATCTTCGACCTTTACAGCAACGCCGGTTGGGGCTACAAGAAAATCGCCAACTACCTCACCGATCAGGGCGTTCCCACGCCGCGCATGTCCGAGCGGATGCGCAAGGAGGCGGCGGGCAAGAAAACCAAGCGGGAGGCCAAGAACGCCTGGGCCATTGCCACGGTGCAGGGCATTCTGGACAACGATTTTTATATCGGCACGCTCCGTCAGGGCAAGTACACCCGCGCCAAAATCAACGGCAAGGACATCAAGCGCAACGATGATGAGCACATCGTCATTGAAAACCACCATCAGGCCATCATCGACTACCGCACCTTCGCCATCACCCGCGCGCTGCGGGAAAAGCGCAGCCGCAGCAACTACCGCGGCGTGAAGATCAACGACAACGTGTACTCCGGCTTTTTGCAGTGCGGCGACTGCGGCAGTCCGCTGTTCGCCATGAGCCGCTCTGACCTCGCCCCCGCCTACACCTGCGGGACGTATCACCGGCGCGGACTCAAGGGCTGCACCAGCCACCATATCCGCGTCGATCGGCTGGACGAGCTGCTGAAAAGCTATGTGCGCAAGCTGGCGGACAGCTCTGCCGCCATGCTGGCGCAGCTCAACGAGGAGCTGAAGCGGGAGACCGAGCAGGTGGCGGAAACGGAGCAGTCTGCGGACAATCTCGCCGAGGTGCTGGCCGACCTCACCGAAGAATTGAAGGTCACGAAGCGCCAGCGCATCCGCGAGATCATGAAAAAGCCGGAGCAGGAAGCCTCCATCGAGGCGCTGTATGACGAGATGGAAGCCGACCTCCAAAAGAAGATCGACGGCATCCACCACCAGATCGACCTGCTGAGCGACAAGCGCAACACCATCATTCAGGTGAACCGCGTGGCCAAGACCGCCATCGACGTGTTCCGCGACATTCTGGAAAAGGACAAGCTGGAGCGGAACGATCTGGAGCTGCTGATCGACAAGATCCTCGTCTTTGAAGATCACTTAGAAATTAAGCTCAAGACCGACATCGACACGCTGCTGCGCTGCGGAACCCTCCCCGCGGAAACGGAGGACGCCGCAAATTTTAAGTTAGGCACGGAAAATATCGAAAACACGCTGATTCAGTCCTCAAAAGGCCGCGAGGACAAGGTTTTCCGTGTCCATGTTATCAGTAACGGCGACCCGTTGGAGATCTACACGAGCAAGGACGGGGAGGTCATTTTTAAGAAGTATTCGCTCATGGGCGGCGTAGATGAGTTTGCCGCGCAGCTGTGCGACACGCTGAGCAAGTCGACCGGCACGAGCGTGGCCGTGACCGACCGCGACAGCGTCATCGCCGCGGCAGGCAGCGCGCGCCGCGACCTCATCGGCAAGCGCATCAGCCCGCAGCTCGAGCAGATCATGGAGGACCGCGGTATCTACCGCGCCGTGCCGAGCGAGCGCAGCGTGTTCGTCACCGAGTCGCTCGACCGCTACTGCGCGACCATCGCCGCGCCCATCATCTCCGAGGGCGACGCACTCGGGCTCGTGGTCTTCATCGGCACCGAGGGCGAGTCGGCCGCAGGCGAGACGGAGTACAAGCTCGCGCAGGCCATCGCAGGCTTTCTCGGCAAGCACATGGAGAGCTGAAAAAAGAGGACGGCTTTAGCCGTCCTCTTTTCCTATATAGCACCGCCTTCGTGTTGTGCATTGCAATTGCTGATCGTACCACCTCTCATCGTGAGTACGCAGTCCTTTCCAATATCCACAGCACCGCCATCACCATCGTCATCTCTGCAATTCGCAATGATACTGCTCTCCAAGATCAGTGTGCCGCTAGACACAGAAAAACCGCAGTTCTTATTTTGACCATCAATAGTGCCGTCAGTGCCGCTGTCCTTTATCGTTAGTGTTTTACCATCGTACACACAAAACATATCCTCGTCTGTAGCATTACAGGTCAAGGTATACCCATTCAAATCAAATGTGACGGCTCCGCTGATTGTAATTTCGCCGCTCATAGTAACATTGCCGCCTAAATAGTAACTACCGTCCGACAGGTTCAAATTGGTGCCATCAAATATCGTCCAACTCTCCCAATTGTTCTCCGCCCGCACCGCCGTCGGCAACAGCGTCAGGCACAGGCACAGGGCCGTCAAAAAGCTGAAAATACGTTTTTTCATATCATTCCTCCATCAAAGCGATTGGTGCATCCATCGGATGCACCAAGGGGATATCCCCTTGCCGAAATTTACCGTTCTGTCAGGGCTTCAAAGCCCTTTTCCGCCTGCTGGACGGTCGTTCGGATGATGCCCGCCGCCATGGTGTGCAGGTCGAGCTGCAAAACGGCCGCGCTGACCCCCGCCGCCGCTCTGGCGGCACATTGCAGAGCTTAAGCGCGCACTCCAAAAAGCGCGCGATCTTGCGCTCCACGGTAAAGTACATGTCGCACGGTACGGCCACGAACGAACGCATCATGCCCGTCGAGGCGATCTCCATCTCGTAAAAGTCCTTGGCCTCCGCGTCCGGAAGATCGTCCCCGAAGATGCCCTCCAGCCGCTTCGCCGTGCTGCGATACAGGTATGCCGAGGTTGGTGACAGCGTGTAGGCCGTCACGTACAGCTTGCGCAGTGGCTCGGTCAGCCCGGCGATGTGGAGCTGGATAGCCGCCCCCCACCTCGTAGAGCACGTGCCGCGCTGTGCTGCTCGGCCAGCGTGAACTGCCCGCTGAACATCCGCTTGTCAAGCTCAAGCAGCAGCGCCTCCTTACTGGGAAAGGCCCGGAAAAACGAGCTTGGCGGCATGCCCGCGGCGCGGGCGATCTCCGCGGTCGTCGTGCCCTCATATCTCTTTTTCAAAAACAGCTTTACGGCGGCGCGCAGCATCTTCTGCTGCGTCAAAAGTCCGCTCGCCTGCTTGCCGCGCAGCAGCATATCGATCACGCTCCTCAAAGTTTACTTGTGAGTGTAGTCACATAACAGCATGGTCCGCCGCTTTCCGCAAGAACGAACTGTGTAAATTTTCGCCCCTGCCGATATAAAAGAAGTGCGGCGGTCGAAGGACCGCCGCACTCTCTCATTTTATTTTCCTTTACAGCATTGCAAAGCGCTGTGCGCCCTTCGTTTTGAGCCAGCGAAGAAGCAGCGCTGTCACCGCGAGCGTCACCGCCGCCGCGATGGCGAGATACGCAGCCGCGCCGAGCTTCCACCCCTGCCAGAGGTAGAGCCCCGCGAACACGATGGCGTAGAGCCAGCCGCCGAACAGCGCGATCGTCACGGCCAGACTTTGCTTGATGGGCATGAGCTCGCTCGTCCACGTCAGGTTTGCCCGCGCGACGCCGAGCGTCAGCCCCAGGCACGCGGAAAACGCGATGTACGCGAGTGTCTCGGCAAAAACGAGCGGCAGCGCCGCCGTCACAGGCAGGATAAACGCCATGCAGGCAAGCGGCACGAGCGCTGGAAGGACCGTGAGCGCAAGCTGTACCTTGAGCTTTGCGCGAAGCACCTGCCAGGGCTTGACGGGCAGCGATTGCGCGAGCCAGAGGGACTTTCCCTCGAGTGAGACCGACGGCGTCGCCATGTCGTTCATCGACGCAATGGCGCACACGCCGGTGCAGAGCAGCACCTCCGCGCAGCCGCTCTGCGAGGTGAAGGCCTCGTTCAGCAGCGGCACGACCGTTCCACCCTTCCACAAAAGCAGGATGCCCGAGATCGGCAGCAGCAGGATACCGAGGCCGCTGTTGAGCATGTAGTTCGGGCTCGCGGTGAAGCGCGCGAGCTCCTTGCCGAAAAGTGCCCCATCGATGCTCCGGCGCTTGACGGCCTTTTCGCGGTACACAGCCTTGCCCGATGCGCCCGACGCAGTCGTGATCTGCAAAAAGCTGCGCGAGAGCAGCGTCCACGTCAGCGCAAACAGCGCGAGGATGACCGCCGCGCTCAGCAGCATCGCTGTCACATCGCCCGTACCGGTCAGGCCAAAGACGTAGAGCGGGTGCGCCGCACCCTTGATCTTCTCACCGTAGACCGCGGCGTTGGCGACGAGCTGCTCGATGGCCGTCTGCGCCTTGAAGACAAAGAAATAGTAGATGGCAAGCCCCGCGAGCGAGACGATGACCGTGATGAAGCTCTTGTGCTTGAGCTTACGGCTCACCTTCGCCACGACCCAGCCCAGCGCGCACGAGAGCGTGAGCACGAAGATCGAGATGAGCGCCGTCAGCAGCACGCCGCCGAGGAGCGCCATCGGCGCCGTCGAGACCGTGACCCAGTAGACGATGACCGCGGGCAGGATGACGACCGCGGAGTACATGAGGCCCATGAGATAGACCGTCAGCAGCCGCGAGGCCATCAGCGTCCGCACCGGGATGGGTAGAGACAGCAGCAGGTCGTTGTCCTTAGCGAAGTACAGGCCCGAATACGTGTTGAACACGCTGCCGAACGCGCCGAGAAAGATGGCGAGCAGCGACATGAGTGCAAAATAGAGCCAGCCCATCCCCGCCTGCGTAAGCGGCGCACAGAGCGAAACGGAAAGCCCCGTGAACATCCCGCCGAGGCCGATCATCAACGCGGCAAAGAGCAGGATATAAGCGATAATCCCCGCCGTCGAACGTTTTTTATTGGTTTTGGCATTATAAAAGTAGCTGCGGAAAATTTCCATCAGCTGCTTCTTGACGAGCGTTTTCAGCATGATTCGCCCTCCAGCTCAAGGAAGACCTCCTCGAGCGAGTCGTCGCCCTTGACCTCCTCCATCGTGCCGGAGCGGATGAGCTTGCCGCCCTTGATGATGGCGACCTTGTCGCAGAGTTTTTCGGCCACCTCGAGCACATGGGTCGAGAAGAAGATCGCGCCGCCCGCGTCGCACACCTCGCGCATCATGCCCTTTAAGATATGTGAAGCCTTCGGGTCGAGGCCGACGAACGGCTCATCCATCAAAATGAGCTTCGGCTCGTGCAGCCACGCCGAAATGATGGCAAGCTTCTGCTTCATGCCGTGGGAATAGGCCGCGACGGGCTGGGCCAGGTCGCCCGTCAGCTCGAAGAGGCCTGCATACTTGCGGATGCGCTCCTGCCGCGCGCTTTCCTCCACACCGAAGATGTCGGCGATAAAATTGAGGTACTGGATGCCCGTCATAAACTCGTAGAGGTCGGGGTTATCCGGGATGTAGGCGAGCATCTTCTTGCAGGCGATGGGATCGTCCTGAATGGAGTGCCCGCCGATCGTGATCCTGCCGGAATCGAACTGCTGGATGCCGACGACCGACTTGAGCGTCGTGGTCTTGCCCGCGCCGTTGTGGCCGATGAAGCCGTAGATCTCCCCTGGCGCGATGTGGAGCGACAGATCATCCACGGCTTTCTTTTCGCCGAAGGTCTTGGTCAGGTGTTCAATATAGAGCATAAGGTTCTCCCTCTTTTCTTCTTGCAGCCGTTTCGAATATCTTTGTGATATCAAAATAATATCATGTGATTTCCAACTGTCAAGAGCCATTTTGCAAATGTCAAGTTTGCTTTACTTGTAGGATATCACTGTCGTTCTCATTTGTCAAGTCTGCTTTACATTTTATCTTTGTGATACAGCACGAGCGATACAATACCCATCACCGCCGCATACAGTACGCCGCCGATGGCCCAGATGAACCAGCTGTACTTTGCCTGTCCATTGCCGTTCGGGCCAAACGTGTAGAAAAGGAAGATGGCCGTCACGCTCAGCCAGTAGATGAGCGACACTGTGCTCATTACGCCGCTGCGCGCCTTCTTTTTGCGCGTGTAGTCGCCCTCCTCGAGCAGCTGGTCCATCGCGCCGGTGTACGTTCCGCTCCAGACGAGCACGCCCACGCCGCAGGCGACCAGAAGCAGCAGCGCATCCACCGCCGCCGCGGCGTAAACATCCGCCGGAGCGACGCGCACGAGCAGCGCGGCGACATCGGACGACGCGAGACCGACCCCGAGCATCAGCGGCACGACAGCAAGGATGCACAGCACCACGCCGAGGATCGTACAGCGCGAGGCGGTCGGCTCATAGGCCTTGCGCCGCTCGCGCACCATGCCGCTCACGCCGTACTCGGTCTCAAACGGCTCTTTTTCAAGAAAGTCGAATTCCTTCGTCTTCGCCCCGCACGAGAGGAACATCCCCACCGCAATGGCGACCAGCACCAAAATGACGCTCACGCCGAGACCTGCGGCCAGATCCTCCGAAATACCGCCCAGGCCCGCGTCCGCCATGGCGGAGAGAAAAATGATCACGACCGGCGAGACGATGCACATCGCCACCGCCAGTGCGATCTTCGGCGCGCAGGCCTTGCGCAGCGCAAGGTATCGCGCCGCCTGCTCCATCGTCACCTTGCGCAGCGGCGCTTCGTCCGCCTCGGATTCGACGAACTCCTCCTCTTCGAGTTCGTCCTTCAATAAATAGTCGGTGCTCACGCCAAACAGCCGGCTCATCTGCACCACCTTGTCAAGGTCGGGCACGGACTGCGCGCCCTCCCACTTGGATACCGACTGGCGCGTCACCCCGAGCTGACTTGCCAGCTCCTCCTGCGACCAGCCTGCCTTTTTGCGCAGCGTGATGATTTTATCCGCTAAGATCATATCGTCTTCCTCCTAAATTCTAAGGCGCGGTCCCGCGCCGTCTGGATGGCGTTATCATAGCCTATTTCGCGGTTGCGGGAAAGAAAGCGCACTGTCAAATTTGTCAACCGGCAGTTGCAATCCTTGATTTTTCAAGGTTTTTTCGCCGTATGCTCCTATTACCCTATGTATCTTCGTTATGATATCATACCGCGGCGCAGAAAAAAAGAGCGTCCCGTACGGGACGCTCTTTTTAAGGGTTTTTCACACACTTACACGACGGCGAAGAACTTGACAAGGAACAGCGCGGAGATCACGTAGGTCAGAACGCTGACGTCCTTTGCCTTGCCGGAAAGCACCTTGACAAAGGTGTAGGAGATGAGGCCCAGGCCGATGGCGTGGCCGATGGAGCCGGAGATCGGCATACCGATGAGCATGATGGACACCGGCAGCATTTGGTCCATGTCGCTGAAGTCCACATTCTTGAGGCCCTGGAGCATCAGAACGCCGACATAGATCAGCGCGGCGGAGGTCGCAGCGCCGGGGATGACGGCGGCGATGGGGGCGAGGAACATGCAGGCGAGGAACAGGATGCCCGCGGTGAGCGCGGTCAGGCCCGTGCGGCCGCCCGCTTCCACGCCGGAGGCGGACTCGATGAACGTGGTGACGGTGGAGGTACCGGTGCAGGCGCCCGCGACCGTACCGATGGCATCGGACAGCAGGGCTTCCTTCATCTGGGGCATGTTGCCGTCCTGATCGACCATGCCGGCGCGGGAGGCCGTACCGACGAGTGTGCCGATGGTATCGAACATATCGATCATGCAGAAGGTGATGACGAGCGTGATGGCGGTGAACCAGCCGATGTTCACAAAGCCCGCAAAGTCAAACTTGAAAAGCGTGGTGGAGACCATGTCGGCGAAAGGCGGGACAAAGCTCGCAGTCGCGAGGCTCGCAAACGGATTGACATGCAGGAAGATGGCGCTGCCCGCCCAGTAGATGACGGACGAGAACAGCATGCCGAGCAGCACTGCCGCCTTCACGCCCTTCTTGGCGAGGACGACCATGACGAAAACGCCGAGGAACGCGGTCGCGACGGTCAGGACCATCGCATCGTAGCCCGCGCCCATGTTGCCCTTGATGATGCTGGGCGTCAGCGCGCCGAAGAAGTCACGCATCATGTAGAACGGGCCGCCGTTTTCAGAGTAGATACCGACGTTGGAGCCAAGGCCCACGTTCATCAGCATCAGGCCGATGGCGGGAGCGATGCCGTAGCGCACGCCGAGAGGAATGGCCTCCACGATCTTCTCACGCACCTTTAAGAGCGTGAGGATGAGGAACACGATACCCTCGACAAGGATGATGACGAGCGCCGCCTGGAACGCGGACTCGTACTCGCACTCGTTGATGACCGCGATGTTGGCGACGACCACCGCGAAGAAGCTGTTGAGTCCCATGCCGGGCGCCATGACGAACGGCTTGTTGGCGAAAAACGCCATGCAAATCGTGCCGATCGCCGAGGCGATGCAGGTGGCAAGGAACACACCGTTCCACAGCGGCGTACCCACTGCAAAGTTGGTCAGCAGGTTCGGGTTGAGCGCGATGATGTAGGCCATGGTCATAAACGTGGTAAGACCGGCAAGGATCTCGGTGCGTACCGTAGTACCGTTGGCCTTCAGCTTAAATAGCTTTTCCATGATTTTCTCCCTTTCTTTTTTGTTTTTCCGCCCGCTTCCTAACAAAAAATTAGGAAGCAAAACAGATTTTCAGTCAATATTATAAACATCCCGACAAGAAATTGCAAGTGTTCTGTTTATTTTTACCACACTTTCTCACTCCGCGCCGAGAGTTCCGCCGGTTTCTGTTGTGTTTTTGTTTGCTTTGCGCTATACTATATTTAGTAAAAATTTGCATTTTGGGAGGTGCATGCCGTGAAGCTGATGGTTTTAGACGGCAACTCCATCATCAACCGCGCCTATTACGGTGTCCGTCCGCTCACCACGCGCGACGGGTTTTTCACCCACGCGATCTTCGGCTTTCTGACGATGCTCGGCCGCTTACTCGACGAGGAAAAGCCCGAGGCGCTGTGCGTCGCCTTCGACCGCCGCGAGCCGACGTTCCGCCACCTCGAGTACGAGGGCTACAAGGCCACGCGCCACGCCATGCCCGAAGAGCTCGCCATGCAGATGCCGGTGCTCAAGGACGTGCTCGACGCGATGAACATCCCCCGCTACGAGCTCGCGGGCTTTGAAGCCGACGATCTGATCGGCACGATCTCGCGCAAGTGCGAAAGCGCAGGCTGGGACTGTGTCGTCGCCACGGGAGACAAGGATTCTTTGCAGCTCGTGACCGAGCACACGACCGTCAAGCTCATTTCCACGCGCATGGGCCAGACCACGACGAAGGACATGACGCCCGAGAGCTTTCGTGAGGTCTACGGCTTTGCGCCCATCCACATTGTCGACCTCAAAGCCCTGATGGGCGACGCGAGCGACAATATCCCCGGCGTGCCGGGCGTTGGCGAAAAGACGGCGATGGCGCTCATCCAGAAATACCAGAGCATCGACGAAATTTACCGGCTGCTCCCCGATATCGAGGCCAAGCCGAACGTCATCAAAAAGCTCACCGAGGGCGAGGAGAGCGCACGCCAGAGCTTCCACCTCGCGACCATCGTGACGGACGCACCACTCGAATTTTCTCCGCAGGACAATCTGCGCAAGGCGCCGTCAGCCGCGCTCTATCCGCTCTTTATGAAGCTGGAATTTACCAAGCTCATCGACAAATACGGTCTCAAGCCGCCCGCCGACATCCCCGCCGCCGAGGAGCCGGTCGACCTCACCGTGACCGCCGAGGCCGTGACTACGGTGGAAAAGGCCAAGGAATATTTCTCGCTCTTCCGCAAGGCGGAGCACGTGACGCTGCTGGCGCTGCCGGACCTTTCCGGCGTGATCGTCGACTTCATTGCAGGCGAATCGACCGCCGTCTCTGCCGAGTTCTACTTCAGCCGCTACGAGGGCGACTGGAACGCGCTGCTGCGCGCCCTGTTCTCGGATGATATCAAGAAAGTCAGCCACAATGTCAAGGACCTCCAGCGCACGCTGCTCGAAAACGACCTTCCCATCGAAGGGTTCATTTTTGACACTGCGCTCGCAGGGTACCTGCTCGACGCGACGGCGGGCAAGTACGATATCGCGTCGCTCTTCGCCGCCTACTTCCACCAGACGCTTGCCGAGCCGAAGCACTTAGATCCAGACGCTTTCTCGATGCTCGGCGACACGGCCGAGGCCGAGACGGCGTTCCACGTCTATACCAGCGCCGTCGATGCGCTGTATGAGACCTTTGCCCCCGAACTTGAGAAGCGCGAGCTGCACGAGCTCTATTATGAGGTTGAACTGCCCCTCTGCGCCGTACTCGCGCGCATGGAGCACGCGGGCATGCGCGTGGACGCGAACGCTCTCGCGGCCTTCGGCAGCGAGATGGAAGTGCAGCTCAAGACGCTCGAGCAGCACATCTATGAAGAGTCCGGCGGGCCGTTCAACATCAATTCCCCCAAGCAGCTCGGCGAGGTGCTCTTTGAACGCTTGCAGCTCCCGCACGGCAAAAAGACGAAGACCGGCTGGTCGACGAACGCGGACGTGCTCGAAAAACTGCGGTGGGAGAATCCCATCGTCGAAGAGGTTTTGCAGTACCGCCAGTACGCGAAATTCCGCTCGACCTACTGCGACGGTCTTTTGAAGGTCATCGCGCCCGACGGGCGCATCCACACGAGCTTCCAGATGACCGTCACGGCGACGGGCCGTTTGAGCTCGACCGAGCCGAATTTGCAGAATATCCCCACGCGCACGCAGCTCGGCAGCGAATTCCGCCGCATGTTCGTCCCAGCAAGCGGCTGCGTGCTCGTCGACGCGGACTACAGCCAGATCGAGCTGCGGCTGCTCGCGCACATCGCGGACGACGAGGCGATGAAGCAGGCGTTTCTGACCGGCGAGGACATCCACACCGTCACGGCCGCGCAGGTCTTCGGCGTGCCGACTGATCAGGTCACCAAGCAGATGCGCTCGCACGCGAAGGCCGTCAACTTCGGCATCGTGTACGGCATTTCCGCCTTCTCGCTCGCGCAGGACATCGGCGTGCCGGTGTACGAGGCGAAGGAATATATCGAGACGTACTTTGAGCGCTTCCCCGGCATCCGCCGCTATATGGATGAGGTCGTCGCGCAGGCGAAGGAGCGCGGCTATGTCGAAACACTGATGCACCGCCGCCGCGCGCTGCCCGAACTGTCGGCGAGCAACTTCAATACCCGTTCGTTCGGCGAGCGTGTCGCGCGCAACATGCCCATCCAGGGCACAGCCGCGGACGTCATCAAGCTCGCAATGGTGCGCGTCGACGAGCGGCTGCACAAGGAAGACTTAAAGGCAAAGCTCATTTTGCAGGTGCACGACGAACTCATCGTCGAGTGCCCGGAGGAGGAAAAGGAGACGGTCGCACGGCTCCTCACCGAGGAGATGGAGGGCGCAGTGCACCTCTCCGTTCCCCTGACCGCCGAGGCCCACTGGGGCATAAACTGGCTGGAAGCCAAATGACCGGAGGAAACCAATGGAACAGTTAAAGAAAAAAGTCCGCATCGTGCCGATGACGAACGAATATTTGAATGACGTTGCCGAGCTTGAGCGCACATGCTTCTCGAACCCCTGGTCGCGCAACATGCTCGCAGAGGAGCTTGAAAACGCGTGCTCGGCCTTCTTAGTCGCGCTGGATGCAGAAAACGGCAGCGTCGTCGGCTACGCGGGGCTGCTCGCCGTCGCGGACGAGGGCTGCATCACCAAGATGGCCGTCCGCCCCGACTGCCGCCGCGGCGGTGTGGCGGGGCAGCTTCTCGACGTGTTTATCCGCTTCGCCGAGGGCAGCGGCCTTGCGTTCTTGACGCTTGAGGTGCGTGAGAGCAACTATGCCGCCATCGCGCTGTACGGCAGCCGCGGCTTCCGCGGCGAGGGCCGCCGCAAAAACTACTACGACCACCCGAAAGAGGACGCCATCATCATGACGAAGGAATTCGGCGCGGCAGAAGCGGAGGCGCAGCAATGAAAATTCTCGCTTTCGAGTCCTCCTGCGACGAAACCGCCGTCGCGGTCGTCGAGGACGGACGAAAAATCCTCTCCGACGCCATCGCGTCGCAGGCCGACCTGCACGCGCTCTACGGCGGCGTCGTGCCGGAGATCGCGTCGCGCAAGCACATCGAGGCCATCGCCGCGCTGACCGATCAGGCGCTCAAGGAGGCGGGCGTCGAGAAAAAAGACATCGACGCCGTGGCCGCGACCTACGCGCCGGGTCTCATCGGCGCGGTGCTCGTGGGGCTGAACTTTGCCAAGAGCTCGGCCTACGCGCTGAATGTGCCGCTCATCCCTGTGCACCACATCCGCGGCCACATCGCCGCGAATTACTTAGCGTTCCCAGAGCTTGAGCCGCCGTTTCTGGCGCTGTGCATGTCCGGCGGCAACACGCTCATCGTCGACGTGCGCGACTACACGGACTTTACGCTCCTCGGCGCGACGCGTGACGATGCGGCGGGCGAGTGCTTTGACAAGGCCGCGCGCGTGCTCGGCCTTCCCTACCCCGGCGGCGCGGCGATGGACAAGCTCGCCCACGAGAGCGAGGGCGGCGTCTACGAGCTGCCGCGCGCGAAGATTGACGGGTGCCCTCTCGATATGAGCTTTTCAGGCCTCAAGACCGCCGTCGTAAACCTTGCCCACAACGCCGAGCAGACGGGAAAGCAGCTCGACCGTGCGGCGCTTGCGCGCGACTTCACGCAGGCCGTTGTCGACGAGCTCGTCCCGCGCGCGATGCTCGCCATGCAGCAAAGCGGGCGCAAGGTGCTTGTCGCCGCAGGCGGTGTCGCCGCGAACTCGTTCATCCGCGCAGAGCTCGAAAAGGAGTGCCGAAAGCACGGCTACCGGCTCTACATGCCGCCGCTCAAGCTCTGTGGTGACAACGGCGCGATGATCGGCGCACAAGGGTATTATGAGTATCTCGCCGGCGCGCGAGCGGATTGGGCGCTGAACGCGTATGCGACGAGAGATATTGACGACCCTATCGTCTGAGGGTTTACAGCGCGGCAGCGCTGGTTCTTATTCCCCTGCACCGTGCAGGGGTGCGTTAAAGGGGGCCATTCTCTCACGTGAGAGAATGGCCCCCTTTTGATCCCCCAAGAGAAAGGGACTGATTGGCAGTCTCGGGCTTGACAGTCTTTATGCCTCCGGAATGAAATGCCTGCGCGCGGCAGAGCCGCGTTTGCCCCTGCTATACGACTTGGTGTGCTCCTATTATCCGCTGCCGCTCTGCCAGTCTCGCGGTAGTGCGGCCTAATCACCGTCTATCGAAGCATTCCACAATGCGGCGAGCGTCAGCAATGCTGCTATTTCGCACGCAGTCTGCCGCCGAGAAAACGTCACTCGCGCCTCACGATAGTAAGGCGCGGTTGCAAGCGGTCACGACTCGCAGGGATTCATGGCGAAGCCATGTACACCGCACCCGATTGCGCAGCGCGTGCAGTTATTCGAGCCTCAGGCTGCCAATGTGCGGGGTCAAGGGGCACGGCCCCTTGCGTTCTCTTGGGGGTCCAAGGGGGCCATTCTCTCACGTGAGAGAATGGCCCCCTTATTCCGTGCAGCGCCCGCGGCGCTGCTCTCCCTTGCAGACTGCAAGGAGTCTATTCCATCTTGCATAATTCCACGATTATGGTAACAAATCGAATTTCTGTTCTGCCACAAATTTTCCAATTCCAGAATTATGTAAATTTCGACACACGCCTATCTGCACAGTATGTTTTCCACTCCGCGGAAATCAAATCAATTTTCCCCTGTCAAATCAGGGGATTTTGAGAAATCTACTTGTGTGGAAAACTCTGTGGAAACTGTGGATAACTCACCGTAGAATCTCTTTATTGAATTTATTATGTTAATCTGTCAGTTTCGATCAAACATTGCCGCATCGCGGCGGATTCTGTCGGGAACGCGGCTACTTTGACGGCTTTTCGCAACTTCCGTCATGTCTGCTGATTTTTATTTTTGCCGTTCTGCCGAATCACAAGAGCCTTTCTGCACACGCATTTTGCAGAAGCTCTGCAAAATATACTATTTGTATAGAAACTGTAAAGGCCCTGCCGATTTTTCGGCAGGGCTTTTTTAACACGGTGTTTCCAGTCCGTAACACCCGCTCACGGGGTCTAAAAAGAGCGGCAGGTGCAGCGGGCGGTACGTGAACCAGACGAACGCGAACAGCAGCGCCCACAGAAGTACAAAGCCGATGAGCTGCATCGCGCCCCCGCGCAGCGCGCCATCGGTCAGCAGGCGGTAACTCACAAAGTACAACAGCGCGTCGGCGAGGAAGAAGATCGTGATGTTCACCCAGTCAGGGAGCTTGCCGAACATTCCCGTCAGCGTGTAGAAAAGCGCCGGAATCGAGACAAGGCCCAGCAAGATGCTCGCCGCCTTGACGGCGAAGAAGTTCCGGAACGCCTCGGAAAACACAATAAACTCCACCACTGTGAACACGAGAAACGGGATAAACAACAGCTTCATGTGCTCCCAGGTCGACTCGTTGACCGCCGAAAACACCGCGATCACGCGATTCCCGCCCGTCCATTCGTACACAAAGTGCAGCAGCGTCCCGAAAAGGCCAGTTGCGATAAAGCCGACAATCTCCCATCGGCGCAGCTCCCGTTTCATGCTCCGTCCTCCCTTTCCGCCCCGGTCAAGCCGGGCAAGCACTATAGTCTACGCGGGAAAGAAGGGCTTTATACAGCAAAAGCCGCCCTAAACGGGCGGCTCTTGCATTTCTTCTCTTATTCGGCAAATCGCGGCACGATGACGCCCGCAGGTGCGTTCTTCGTCAGCTCGAAAGAGTTCCCATCAAGTTTGTGGATCTTCTTTGCCTCATACAGCGCCAGAAATTCATCGAGTGTGCCGATCTCAGGGTAGCCGTGCGCGCCGAAGCGGTAGTGCATCGGCACGAGCACGCGCGGCGCGATCGCGTCCGCGACCTTTTTTGCCGTCTTCGCGTCGATCGTATAGTACCCGCCAACGGGAATCAGCAGCGCATCGCAGCCCTTGACCGCCGCAAGCTGCTCCTCATTCAGCTCGTGGCCGAGGTCACCGCAGTGCACGAGCGTCAGGCCCTCGGTGCGCAGGATATGGATGATGTTCTCTCCGCGAAGCGACCCCTGTTTGTCATCGTGGAACGCCGAAACCGTCTCGACCGTGAACGGGCTTTCCGATTTGTCGCGCCCCGAGAGCGTCACCGCTTCCAAAAAGGCGTGGTCGCGGTGGCCGTGCGAGCACAGCGCCTCGTCCGCCTCGATGTGCAGCGCAGGATACGTCTCTACATAGTAGGGGTCGAGCACGACACGCCAGCCCGCGCTCTCGACCACAAAACAGGAATGGCCCAGCCAGATGATGTTCATGGTTTATTCCTCCGTTTTCGTTTCATCCGCGGGAGTCTCCGCGTTTTTCTTTTTTCTGACGGGCTTCGGCAGCTTTTTCCCGCGGCGCAGCCGGCCGATGAGCTTCACGGCCACGAACACGACCGCCGCGAAGATCAGGACATCCAACCAGCTATAGGCCAGCCACACCGCAAAGTCTTCCAACGTCTGTCCCGTGGCGGCAAGGCCATCGGTAAAGGCATTGGCAAGCTTTTCGCCGAAGCTCTTCGGCGCATCCTCCGTACCGGAGAGGCGATAGACCTCGCTCAATTCAAGGTCAACGGTCGCATAGCCCACCAGCGCGTCGTAATGTCGCATCGTGCCGGAAAGGTCCTCGATCTCGTACTCCGTCTCCGAGATGGCGGACTCGATGGTGATGATATCCTCCATGCTCTCGGCCTTTTTCAAAAGCTCCTGCAGCCGCTCGAGCTTGATCTGCGCCGTTTCGAGGCGCGACTGCGTATCGTAATACCGCTCGCTGATGTTCTCCGCCGTGTCGCTCTGCCATGTCACATGGCAAAGCGTGCCGACCTGCGTGCAGAAGTCCGTGAACTGCTCGGCGGGCACGCGCACGGTGTAGCTTGCGTGGCGGTAGCTGCTGGAGTAATTCGAGAAATTCTTCTGCTCAAAGTAGCCGCCCATGCTCTCTACGAGCGAGGCAATGTCCTGCGCGGCCTGATCAAATTCCAGCGTCTGCATCTCGATGCTCGCGGTGTAGACCATCTTGACGCCGCGCTCGGCAAGGTCCGCACCAGCGCTTGATACTTCCTGCCCGTTCCACGCACCGTCGTCCGACGCGGTATCGTCATACTTGGCATCCGGCAGCTCCGCGCCGTTGAAGTCGTAGCTGTCCGACGCCATCGACGCGCTGTCGCTACTGGCAGACTTCGCGCTGCATGCGGCAAGAGACAGCGCCAGCATGAGCGCGAGCAAAAAGGAAACGATCTTCTTCATCTTCATCCACCTCATTTTTGTTTTTTGGGGTCTCTGAAGCTTTAGACGCTCATTTTGTGCAAAAGGTTCCGAAAATCCGTTATTTTTCTTATTCAAGCTCATCGAGCGTCATGGAGAAGCTCTCCATGCAGTTGACCATGAAATAGTCGAGCTCGGGCATGTGCATCTCGCTCAGCGCGCGGCGCGTCTGCTCCGCAGCCTTTTTGAATTCCATGTTGCCCGCCTTGAGCTCTTCGACGCACTTGATGTAGGCCGAGAGCTTGTCCGCCGCTTTGACGAGCTTTTTCGTCGTCTCGTCCTCGATCTTGATGATGGGCTCATAGTCCGCGCGCAGTTCGTCCGGCAGCATCGAGAGCAGCTTGTCGCTCGCCACGGCCTCGACCTTGCGGTAGGCGTCGTGGATCTCGGGGTTATAGTACTTGATGGGCGTCGGCATGTCGCCGGTCAAGATTTCCGTCGCGTCGTGGTAGAGCGCGGCGACCGCCACGGCGTTCGCGTCCGTGGGCAGACCGAAGACACGCGTGCGGATGAGCGCGAGCGCGTGCGCCAGCACCGCGACCATGTGGCTGTGCTCCTGAATGTTCTCCTCCTCGGTGTTGCGCATGAGCGCCCAGCGCTTGACACAGCGCATGCGGGAGATATAGGCATAAAAATGGTTGGCCATGCGTTATCCCTCCAACTCGCCGCGAAGACTGCCGCCGTCGACCGCCGTGATCTTCACGTTTTTCACCTGATTATGCAGGCCTTCCTGCGCGACGGATACCTCCATATAGTTCGGCGCGTGGCCCGCGCTGCCACCCTTGCGGTCGCGCTCGAAGAGCACGGGGAAGATCTTGCCCACGCAGCACGCAAGATACGCTTCGTGCATCGTCTTGGCGACAGCCGAGGCGCGCGCAGCGCGCTCTTCGCGCACGGGCATGTCGATCTGGCGCATCTCCGCAGCCTTCGTGCCCGGGCGGATGGAATAAGGGAAGACGTGCATGTCGGCAAAGCCGACGCGCGCGATGAAGTCAAGCGTCTGCGCGAATTCCTCCTCCGTCTCCTCGGGAAAGCCCGTGATGAGGTCCGTCGTGATGGCAGGGTCGTCAAAATACTGACGCAGCAGGTCGCAGGATTCCATATAGCGCGCCGTATCATATTTGCGGTTCATACGCTTTAAGGTCGCGTCGCAGCCCGACTGCATCGAGAGGTGGAAATGTGGGCAGAGGTAAGGAAGCTTCGACGCCCGCTTGCAGAATTCCTCCGTGATGGTCCGCGGTTCGAGCGAGCCGAGGCGGATGCGCATGTCGCCGCCCTCGCGCGCGATGAGCTCCAAAAGGTCGATGAGTGAGGTCCCGTCCTTGAAGTCCGAGCCGTAGGACGAAATTTCGATGCCCGTGACCACGATCTCACGGTAGCCCTCCTCACGCAGCGCTTTCACCTGCTTTGCAGCTTCGTCCATCGGCAGCGAGCGCACGCGCCCGCGCGCGTAAGGAATGAGGCAGTAAGTGCAGAAGTTCACACACCCGTCCTCGACCTTGAGCATCGCGCGTGTGCGATTCACCATACCGCCCGCGGGCAGCACCTCAAAATCGCGCCGCTCCCAGACGTCGTCGACATCGACAATAGGCGTTTTGTCCTGTGCCGCGCGCTCCAGAAGGTCGATGAACTTCGCGCGGTCATTCGTGCCGGCGATGACGTCGAGCCCGAGCTTTTTGACGTCCTCGGAATGCGTCTGGGCGTAGCAGCCGCAGGCGGCGATGACCGCGCTCGGGTTGCGGCGCTGTGCCTGACGGAGCATCTGGCGCGACTTTTTGTCGCTCACCGCCGTGACCGAGCAGGTGTTGACAACGTAGGCGTCCGCCGTCTCCTCAAAATCCACCAGTGTATGTCCGCGGTGCAAAAGCTCCTGCTCGAGTGCCTGCGTTTCATATTGGTTCACCTTGCACCCGAGGGTGCAGATCGCAACTTTCATGTATGTTTGTATCCTTTTCCGCGATTTGGGCGGTAAAGTCTCGCTTTTTTCTGCCGTTTCCGACATAAAGCGTCCGCCGCCCTTGCTTTTTTATTTTTATATTGTATAATCATTTGAGCATTCTGACAAGACCAAAGAAAGGATTTTCCCGATATGATCTATCTCGATCACGCGGCCACCACCCCCGTTCCCGAAGAGGTGGCGCACGCCGTTTACGATACGCTGGTTTCTGGCTGGGGCAACCCCAGCTCGCAGTACCCCATCGGAAAGCAGGCGCGCGACGCTGTCGCCGCGGCGCGCGAGACGATTGCCGCCGCGCTCGGCTGCAAGAGTGAACAGTTCGTCTTCACCTCCTGCGGGTCGGAGAGCGACAACTGGGCCGTCCGCCTTGCCCTGCACCAGAACCGCCACGCCGGCAAGCACATCATCACGACCGCCGTGGAACACAGCGCGATTCTCGAGACCTGCAAGGCCCTCGAGCAGGAGGGCTACTCCGTCACGTACTTAAAGCCCGACAAGAACGGCGACATCACCGCCTCTCAGGTCGAAAGTGCACTGCGCGACGACACCGCGCTCGTCACGATGATGCTCGTCAACAACGAGACGGGCTGCATCTTCCCCGTGGCCGAGGTCGCGCAGCTTCTGAAAGCGAAAAAGTCCCGTGCCCTGCTGCACACCGACGCGGTGCAGGCCTTTTTGAAAATTCCGTTCCGCGCCGACACGCTGGGCGCGGACCTCATCTCCGTCAGCGCGCACAAGCTCGGCGCGCCCAAGGGTATCGGCGGCCTGTATTTGGGCGAGCGCATCCGCGCGCCCAAACCGCTGATCTTTGGCGGCGGGCAGGAGAGCGGCCTGCGCTCCGGCACAGAGGCCACGGGCCAGATCGCAGGCTTTGCCAAGGCGGTCGAGCTGCGCGCCGACCATCTCGATGAAAAGCTCGCCCACGTCGCCGCCATCAAGGCCTACGCCGAGGAAAAGCTCCTCGCGCTCGACGGCGTCGTCCGCATCGGCGACGGGACCGCGCCGCACATCCTGTCGATCTCGCTCGTCGGCTACCCGTCGGCGAATGTCGTTACGGAACTTGGCGCACAGGGCATCTGCATCTCGGCAGGCTCCGCCTGCCATCGCGGGCAGCTGAGCCACGTCTACCGCGCGATGGGCCTTGACAAAAAGACCGCCGCGGGCGTGCTGCGTGTCAGCTTCGGCCCCGAGACGACGAAAGAAGAGATCGACGCACTCGTCTCCGCGCTCAAAACCCACCGCGACACGCGCTTCCCCATGCTGTAATTCCACGATTCGAGGTTATTATGTTCTCCTATCTTCACCAGCCCAAGGGCTTTTACAAGCATCTTTTTCTACTGGCGCTGCCGGTCATCGTGCAGAATTTGATCACCACGTCGCTCGGCTTTCTCGATACGTTCATGGTGGGACTTCTCGGCAGCGATCAGATGTCCGCCGTCACGGTGGCGAACGTGCCAGTCTTCATCATCCAGCTCGTCGTCTTCGGCCTGCAAAGCGGCTCAAGCGTGCTCATCAGCCAATACTGGGGCCGCGGCGACCGCGAGAGCATCAACCGCGTCATGGGCATCGGCTTTATGATCGCGGGCGGCGTGAGCGTGCTGTTTGCCGCCATTCTGTGCGCGTTTCCCGCGCAGGTGCTCTACCTCATCACCGACAATCTGACACTCGTGGAGCTGGCCGAGCCGTACCTGCGCATCGTCGGCTTCTCCTACATTTTCAACTCGCTTTCCTCCATCTACATCGGCATGCAGCGCAGCATCGAAAATCCGCGCTTCGGCATGATCGTCTTCGCGATCTCGATGCTCTGCAACACGCTCGGCAACTATGTGCTGATCTTCGGCAAGCTCGGTCTGCCCGTGCTCGGCATCACGGGTGCGGCGGTAGCGACGCTTCTGTCCCGCGTGGTGGAGTTCGTCGTCGCGTTCTCCTACGCGTTCCGCTGCCGCACGATGCCGCTCATGAAGCACGCCATCCTCCGCCCCGGCATGGACATGCTGCGTAAATTCCTGCGCTACAGCGCGCCGGTGCTCATCAACGAGACGCTCTGGGGCACGGGCTTTTCGATGATCACGGTCATCATGGGCCACATGGCAAATAGCAGCGATCTCATCGCCGCCTACACGCTTGCGGGCAATATCGACAAGCTGATGACCTCGGGCGTGTTCGGCATCGCGGCGGCGGTATCCGTCATCGTCGGCAAAGAGATCGGCACGGGCAACTTAAAGGGCGTTTACAACATTGGCCGCGCGCTGTGCTTCACGGCGTTCGCGTTCGGCATTGTGCTCGGCCTCACCGAATACACGATGTTCGTGACGCTGATGCGCCCGTTCGTCATGCCGCTCTTCTCGCTTTCGGCGGTCGCTGAGCGGCTTTGCAGTGTGATGCTCATGTGCTATGCCTGCGCCATCCCGCTGCACAGCTTTTCAACCACGATGGTCGTAGGCGTGCTGCGCGGCGGCGGCGACGTGAATGCCTCGCTTGTGATCGACAATTTCCCCCTCTGGTGCGGCACGCTGCCCATCATGTGCCTTTTAGGCCTTGTGCTCAAGGTGCCGAACGAGGTCTTCTGCCTCTGCCTGATGATCGAATACATCATCAAGTCCCCCATCGGCCTTTACCGCCTGCACTCCGGCAAGTGGATCCACGACATCACCCGCATCGACGAATAACAAAAAAGCGGAAGGGCGCTGCCCTTCCGCTTTTCCATTCTCATTGTCAAGTTTTTACCGCGCGCTCCCGCCGCATTTCTCTCAGCACCGGCACGCTGACACACAGCGACGCCGCCGCAAAGAACGCGATGCCGACCATGCGGTTCACGCTGATATGCTCGTGGTACACGACGACCGCCAGCGCCGTTGCCAGAATGGGCTTGACGAGATAAACGAACGACGCCTCCGTCGCAGAGGTGTACTCCGTGATCTTCGCCGTGAGCAGAAAGCCGATGGCCGCGCAGCCGATGCCGACATGGCACAAAAGCAGCGTCGTTTTGAGCGTAAAGCCCGTAAAAAACGGAATGCCCGCGAATATCTCCAGCCCCAGGCCGCTGTAAAGCGCACCGACCGCCGGAATCTCACCGAGCAACAGCAGGAAAAGGAGCTCCAGACCGCCGATGAGCATGTTGAACGTCGTGATCACGAGCGCGCCGAGCCGCGGCAGACGCAGCTTGCAGAGCGTACCGTAAGTGGCAAACAGCAGCGTGGCGGTGATGATCTCCAAAAAGCCGCGCAGGCTGATCTCAAGGTGCGCGGGATTGAGGATGAAGAGAATGCCGACAAGTTCCACGCCGATGGCCAGCAGATGGTTCTTTTTCAGCGGCTCATGCAGGATGAAGTGCGCCAGCGCCACCGCGAACACAGGATTGCCCGAGTAGATAATCGATGTAGCTGAGGCGTCCATGTGCAGCACCGCCATCTGCAAAAGCGACATGTGCAGCGTCACCGTCAGAAAACCGAGCAGTGTGAAATAGCCCCAGTCTGCCTTTGTAAGCTGGATATCCCGCTTTTTGAGGTCGTTCAGTGCAAAGGGCATCAGCGCAGCCGCGCCGAGCAGCACACGCTCGACTGTCACCTGCATGGGTGCAAACGCGCCGCCGAGCGCCTTGAGCGCGACCTCCGTTGTGGAATAGAGCATCGCGGCAAGCAGGATATAGAGATATCCCCGTTTCCGATCAGTCGTCATCTTCTTCCTCCTGTGCCTCGCCTTTGGCGAAGCAGCATCATTGTATGCCCCGCTGTGTTAAAATGCAATCCCAATCCGCTTTGTTCGGACGAAAAATGCCGCCCCGAATCGGGGCGGCATTTTGATTGCGGAACAGAAAATTACTTGGCAGTCTGCGCGGCCTTCTTGCTCTCCCACTTGGTCACGCAGCAGGCGCAGGAGATATCGCCCGTGATGTTCAGGCAGGTACGGCCCATGTCGAAGAGACGGTCGATGCCGTAGATGATCATGATCATATCGACGGGGATGTTCATCGCCTCGAGCACCATAGCAAGCATGATCATGCCCGCGCCCGGCGTACCGGCGGTGCCGATGGAGGCAAGCGTCGCGGTGACGACGATCGTGACCATCTGGCCAAGGGTCAGCGTCATGCCGCAGCAGGTGGCAAGAAAGATGGTGGCGACGCACTGATAGATGGCGGTGCCGTCCATGTTGATCGTCGCGCCGAGGGGGATAACAAAGGAGGAAACGTCGCCCTCCGCGCCCAGCTCATCCGCGCACTCCTTGCTCAGAGGGATCGTGGCGGCAGAGGAGGTGGAGGTAAAGGCGAAAATCATCGCGGGGGATGCCTTCTCGAAGAAGGTGAAGGGGCTGATGCCCGCAAACGCCTTGGCAGAGAAAGAGTAGCAGAGGACTGCATGGACGATGTAGCCGAGGTACGCGCAGCCGAGCACCACGGCAAGAGAGCCGAGGATCTCAGGGCCCTGCGTGGCGACGACCCACGCCATCATCGTAAACACACCGATGGGGCTGAGGGCAATGATGAACGCCATCACACGCTCGATGACCGCATAGAGCGTGGAGACCAGGTCCTTGGCAAGCTTGCCCTTTTCGCCCGCGGCAAGGATGCCGCCGCCGAACATCAGGGCGATCACGATGACCTGCAGCATGTTTGCGTCGGTGAAGGACTTCCACATGTTGCTCGGGAAGATGGCGACCAGGGTATCCATGAAGTTGGCGCTGGTGGCCTTATCCCAGACCGCGCCGTCCTCCAGCGCGAGCGTGGGGAACCAGCCTGCATTGTTGAAGAGGTTGGCGAATACCAGGCCGATGACGCAGGCCGCGGCCGTGGTGACAAGGAAGTAGGCGACCGTCTTCCAGCCGACGGAGCCGACCTTCTTCATATCGCCCATGGAGATGATGCCGTCGATCATCGACAGCAGCACGACGGGGACGACGATGAACTTGAGGAGGTTGACGAAGATGGTACCGAAGGGCTTTAAGTAGTTGGTCGTGAACTCGGGTATTCCCAGCATATAAAAGGCATAGCCGGCCAGAATACCGAGCAGCAGCGCAATTCCGATCTGCTTCGGCAAGCTTAGTTTTTTCTTTTCCATACAACACACACTCTCTTTTTAAAAAGTCCTCCATTTATAGGTGCTATCAATAGGAGGTATGGGTATTTTACATCATCAAAACAGTCTTGGCAAGTCCTTTGCAGGAAAAATTTCGTTTTGCTGCCCGCATTTTTGCACAAAAATGATGGATATCTTTCATGTAAATTGGTCAAAATTCCGGCTTGCAATCTTGCCTGCTTTCGGGTATTCTTGGTCAGACGACAACAAACGAACAGGAGGAACGACCCATGATGCTCTGCACTGCGCCGAAAAAGAAAAATTCCTCTCTCGGTATTGCTGTTTCCGTTTTTATTGATATTGTTTCTTTTGACCGGTAAGTTTTCTTACCGGTCTTATTTTTTGCCCACGCGGGGCCCAACCATGTTTATTCAAATGAGAATAAAAATAAGAAGAAAGCAAAGAGGGAAAATCACATGAAGAAAGAACTCGGACACGAAGCCATCTACGACGCCCGACAGCTGGGCACCCCCAGAATGCTGATCCTGGGCCTGCAGCACATGTTCGCCATGTTCGGCGCGACGGTGCTCGTCCCCATTCTGGTCCAGCGCTACGGCCTGCCGCTCTCCATCCAGACGACGCTGCTGTTCGCAGGTCTTGGCACGCTGCTGTTCCACGTGTGCACCAAGTTCAAGGTCCCCGCGTTCCTCGGCTCCTCGTTCGCCTACCTCGGCGGCTTCTCCACGGTCGCGACGATGCCCGCCTACGAAGGTCTCGATCCCGAAACGAAGCTCGCCTACGCGCTCGGCGGCATCGTGATCGCAGGTCTCCTCTACCTCGTGCTCGCGCTCCTCTTCAAGGTGCTCGGCGCGAAAAAGGTCATGCGTTACTTCCCTCCCATCGTCACGGGCCCGATGATCATCATGATCGGCCTGAACCTCTCCGGCTCCGCCATCAATAACGCCTCCACCTGCTGGTGGCTCGCCCTCGTCGCTATGGCCATCATCGTGGTCGCCAACATCTGGGGCAAGGGCATGGTCAAGATCATCCCCATCCTGCTCGGCGTCGTCGGCTCCTACATCGTCGCGGTCATCGCCAGCGCCTGCGGCGCGCAGCTGCCCGATGCAGAGGGCGTGATGCAGCCGCTCGTCAACTTCGCCGCCGTCAACAAGGCGAATCTCATCGGCCTTCAGAAGTTCGTCATCGCGAAGTTCGACGTTTCCGCCATCCTCGTCATGGCACCCATCGCCATCGCCGCCATGATGGAGCACATCGGCGACATCTCCGCCATCTCCTCCACCACCGGCCGCAACTTCATCGAAGATCCCGGCCTGCACCGCACACTGCTCGGCGACGGTCTTGCCACCGCCTTTGCCGGCATGTTCGGCGGCCCTGCCAACACCACCTACGGTGAGAATACCGGCGTTCTCGCCCTCTCCAAGGTCTACGACCCCCGCGTTGTCCGCCTTGCGGCCATCTACGCCATCATCCTGAGCTTCTCCCCCAAGTTTGACGCGCTCGTCAACTCCATCCCCGCGGCCATCGTCGGCGGCGTCAGCTTCATCCTCTACGGTATGATCTCCGCGGTCGGTGTGCGCAACATCGTGGAAAACCAGGTCGACCTCACCAAGTCCCGCAACCTGATCATCGCAGCGGTCATGTTCGTCAGCGGCCTCGGCTTCAGCTCGGTCGGCGGCATCACCTTCACCGTCGGCGGCGCGGCGGTCACGCTCTCCGGCCTTGCCATCGCGGCCCTGTGCGGTGTCATCCTGAACGCCATCCTCCCCGGCAACGACTACGAGTTCGGCGTCAGCGTCGAGGGCGACAAGTCCGCCGACCTCGGCAGCTACTAAGAAGCAAATTTCAAAAAGCAAATCAAAAAGGAAGCGGCACGCGCCGCTTCCTTTTTTCGCTTCTTCGTGCTATACTCTGTCCAAATCCTTTGCAGGAGGCATCATTCATGGAAAGCATCAAGCCCGGGCGTTACCGCCACTTCAAGGGCAAAGAATATGAGGTCCTCGGCGTCGCACGTCATTCAGAGACGGAGGAGGAGCTCGTCGTCTATCGCGCGCTGTACGGCGACTTTGGCCTCTGGGTGCGGCCCGTGAGCATGTGGAACGAGACTGTCGAGCGCGACGGCAAGACGTTCCACCGCTTCACCTATATCGGCGAATGACGGGCTATACGCTGATTCGCGCCAAGCGCCGTACGATGTCCCTGCAATTGGACCGTGACGGCCACGCCGTCGTCCGCGCGCCCTACGGCGTCAAAAAGGAATTTATCGACCGCTTCGTCGCCGAGCACGAGGGCTGGCTTACCCGCGCCCGCGAAAAGCAGCAGGCGCGCGGCCTTGCCCATCCCGAGCCGACGGACGAGGAGCGCAAAGCGCTCATCGCGCGTGCGAAGGAATACCTCCCGATGTGCGTCGATTACTGGAGCGGCATCATGGGCCTCACGCCGACGGGCCTCAAGATCACGTCCGCGCGCACGCGCTTTGGCTCGTGCAGTGGGAAAAACAGCCTTTGCTTTTCCTGGCGGCTGATGCAGTATCCGCGCGAAGCCATCGACTATGTCGTCGTCCACGAGCTCGCGCACATCCGCCACCACGACCACTCCCCCGCGTTCTACGCGCTCATCGAGCGCTACATGCCCGACTGGCGCGAGCGGATGAAGCTGCTGAAAGAATAAAAAGAGACGCTCTGCAGGCGTCTCTTTTCATCATAATATGGTAGTCCGACCTTCTCTTACTTGTTGAGCTTCAGCCGGAAGTCCTCGCCTTCGGCGGCATACTCCACTTTATAACCCTGCTTTTCGGCAAAGCGGGTGACGTTTTCCACGCAGGTCATGCTGTCGACCAGCACGTCGAGAGACGCAGGCGCGTTCTTCTTCACCTCGTTCTGCACCATCACCACGGGCATGGGGCAGGAATATCCTCTTGCGTCGATCATGCTTTCGCCTCCTCCTTTTTCGGCAGATTCAAAATGACGACCACGAGCATCACAACAAGGCCGAGCACGACGGCGATCTTACCGGCAGTCGAGATACCGCCGACGATCAGCTCGCCCGCCTCGCTCTTGGAGTCGGGATTGCCCGCAAGGCCGAAGTTGTGCGCGAGCGCCGCGCCGACGAGCATACCGAACACGGTGACGGCACTGTCGCCGTTGCCCTGCGCGGCCAGAATGAGCTGGCGCAGCGGGCAGCCGCCGAGCAGCACGCTGCCCCAGCCGACGAGCACCATGCCCAGCAGATTCCACAGGTGCGCGCTGTGCGCGATGGGCTGGAGCGCGAAGCCGAGGTGGAACTTGCCCATGGCGAGGTTGCCGACCAGCGTGACGACGAAGATGGCAACAAAGCCATAGAGCAGGTGGAAGTCCTTGAGCATGAACGCGTCACGCAGGCCGCCGACCATGCAGAGCCTGCTCTTCTGCGCGAGCGTGCCAACAACGAGCGCGATGACAAGCGCGATCCAGAACGGCGCGCGCATCGAGCCCGGGCCCTCTTCCGAGAACTTGAACAGCGCGGGCACGGTGACGACGAGGATCAGCAGCGCGGCCATCACAGTCGGCAGCACGCCGCCCTCTGCCTTGTGCGCTTCGTACGAGCGCTTGAGCGAAAAGCCCTTTTTAAGGCTCGCAATGCCGAGCAGGATACCGCCGGTGAAGCCGATCAGGCCGACGAGCGCGTTGAGGTCGCCGCCGCCGAGGCGCAGCACCATGCGCAGCGGGCAGCCGAGGAACGCCAGCGCGCCGATGACGACGAACGCGCCGAGCACAAAGCGGATCGCGGGCGAAGAGCCGGCGCGCGCCTTGAACTCCTTGCTCGCAACGCTCATGATGAACGCGCCGAGCACAAGGCCAATGATCTCAGGGCGGACATACTGCACCTTTGCCGCGCTGTGCAGGCCCACCGCGCCGGAAATATCGCGCAGAAAGCACGCGATGCAGAAGCCCATGTTCGTGGGGTTGCCGAGCGCCGTTAAGATGAGCGCCGCAAGGCCCACTGCGGCGCCCGCAATAATGACGCCCAGATGTACTTTTTTCATTTTCTCCAATTCTCCTTTTTTGATCGTTGACAAAATCAACACTTTTTGTCGAAAACCAGTATATCGGTTTATCTTTTGAAAAACAAACGGTATTCATAGATGAAAGAGGGGGAACCATCGTTTTTTTCGATGGTTCCCCCTCTTTTCTTCAAATCACCAGCTCGTAAAAGCCGTCGACCTCCAACCCCTCCGCCTCGGTCAGCGCGGCGAGCGCGGCGCGGTCCTGGACCTCCGCGCGCCACGACATACCGCAGTCCGCCGTCAGCTCACGCGGGACGGGGATGAGCCGCCCGGGCAGGCCCTTCGCCCGGCAGAGCTTTTCCATCGCGATGGCCGCGGCCGTCGTGTGGAAGGTGATGACGAGCCATAGCTTTTTCTCTCTCATGTTGCGATCTCGCGGAGCGCGGTGACCGCAGCGTCCGCTTCCTCTTCCGTATTGTACCAGCCGAAGCTGAAGCGCACCGCGCCCTGCTCCTCAGTTCCGAGCGCCTCGTGCAGGCGCGGCGCGCAGTGCGCGCCCGGGCGGGTCGCGATGCCGTAATCCTCGGACAGGATATCCGATACCTCGCCCGAGTCCATGTCGCCGATGTTGAGCGCGGCGACCGCCGTGCGCTCATGGTCAAAATCGCCGTAGAGCGCCACACCCGGAATTTTCTTGACGCCCGCGACAAAGCGGCGCAGCAGCGCCATTTCATGCGCGTGGATGGCCTCAACGCCGGTCTCCTGCAAAAAGTCGAGCGCGGCGTTCAGCCCCGCGATACCGTGGCCGTTGAGCGTGCCCGCCTCGAGCCGCGTCGGCATCTGCTCGGGCTGCTCGTGGAGATAGGTCTGCACGCCCGTGCCGCCGACCTTCCAGGGGTTGATGTCCACGCCCTCGCGCACGCACAGTCCGCCCGTGCCCTGCGGGCCCATCAGCGATTTGTGCCCCGTGAAGCACAGCACGTCGATGTGCATCTGCTCCATGTCGATGGGCAGCACGCCCGCGCTCTGCGAAGCGTCCACAATGAACAAAAGGTCGTGTTTGTGCGCAAATGCGCCGATGCACGCCAGATTCAGCGTGTTGCCCGTCAGGTTCGAGGCATGCGTGCAGACGACGGCGCGGGTATCGGGACGCAGCAGCCGTTCAAAATCGGCGTAGTCGATGTTCCCCTGCCGGTCTGCGGGAACAAAGCTCAACTTGACATTGTTTTCCCGTTCCAGCCGGTAAAGCGGTCGCAGGACAGAGTTGTGCTCAAGGTCGGTCGAGATCACATGCTCGCCCGCGTGGATGCAGCCATGGATGGCGATGTTCAGCGCCTCGGTCGAGTTACAGGTGAACGCCACGTGGTCAGGCCGCTTGCAGCCAAAGAGCGCGGCGAGCTTGCAGCGCGTGTCGTAGATCACGCGCGAGGCGGCAAGCGCCTCCTCGTGCGTGCCGCGCGCGCTGTTGCCGAAACTCCCCATCGCCGAGACCACTGCGTCGATGACCTGCGGCGGCTTTCGCAGCGTGGTCGCCGCGTTGTCAAGATAGATCATCTTACGGACGGACGACGCGGTCCGCGCCGCTCATCTTTTCGACGATGACGTACATGTTCGTCACCTCGCCGACGGCGAGCTTTTCCTTGAGGTCGTAGAAGTTGAGGCACGTGCCGCAGCTCATGATCTCCACGCCGCGCGCGGCCATGCTCTTGAGGTCTTCGAGAGACTCCGAGCCCTCGCACGTCAGCTTCACGCCGCCGTTGTAGCAGAGGATGGTGTCGGGCAGGGTCTCCTGCTGGCTCAGGGCGAAGACGAACGCCTTCATCAGCGCGCCGCCGAGCTCGTCATTGCCGCTGCCCATCTTGTCAGACGACAGCACCACGACCGTCTTCGACTTGCCGCAGGTGTGGCACTCGCCGCTCTGCTCCTCCACCTTGGCGTTCTCGCCCACGGTGATGGTCACGCGGTACTCGTTTTCGCCGAGCTTTTCGGTTTTGGACGTGCAGCCCTTGCTTGCGGCCAGCTTGCCGAGGTTCTGCACCGCAGTCTCGTTGTCGACCAGCGTTTCGACCGTTCCGGCGCCGCCGAGCTCCTGCATCGCCTTCTGCGTCTTCACAACAGGGATGGGGCAGGCGTCGCCCATGGCATTGACTTTGATCGTCATTTCTATCGCTCCTTATCACAGGGTTTGCACCCGTTATTTCTTTCTAACTATAACAGATTCCGCGCGAAGTGACACAACTTTTTTCTCCCGCCGCGAATTTTTTTCATGGTTTTTCCCGTTTTACCGTGCTGTTATCATTGATTTTTTCGATGGCAGTCTCCGCCTTGCGCCGTTTGCAGCAAATTGATAAAATGAGAAAAAGTTTGTATCTTTCTGCGCATTCCGCGCTCTAACAGGCAGAAAGAAGCGGAAAGGAGGCCCTGCATGGACGAATTTGACGAGATCTGCCGGCGCTGCACACCCGTTGTCTACCGCTTCCTGCTCTCGCTCTGCAAGGACGCCTCCCTCGCCGATGAGCTAACGGCGGAGACGTTCTATCAGGCGTATCTGCACATCGGCACGTTCCGCGGCGACTGCCGCGTCGAATCATGGCTCTGCCAGATCGCCAAAAATGCCCTCACAAAAGAGCTCCGCCGCCAAAGGCGCGCCGTCCCCTTCGAGGAAACGCACGAGCTCGCCGCGCCGGACGACATTTTTGAGCTGCTGGCCGACAAAGAACAGGCCATGCGCATCCACGCCTCCCTGCACCGGCTCAAAGAGCCGTACCGCGAGGTCTTCACGCTGCGCGTGCTCGGCGAGCTGCACTTTCGCGACATTGCCGACCTGTTCGGCAAATCCGAGTCCTGGGCAAAGGTCACATTTTACCGCGCCAAGGACAAGCTGATCGAAGATATGGAGGAACACCATGAACATTGACTGCCGTGTCATCGGCGACCTGCTACCGCTCTACGCCGACGAAAGCTGCTCGGACGCGAGCCGCGCTCTCGTGGACGATCATCTCAAAACCTGCCCCCGCTGCCGCGAAACGCTCGCGCGGATGAAAAGCGAGCAGTTTCTCCCCGCCGCGCAAGTCATCGACCCGCCTGCCGTCGCCGACTATGCGCAAAAGGTCAAACACCGTCGCCAGAAACGCGGCACACTCCTGACTGTCGGCGTCATCGTCCTGATCGTATTGCTCTCGCTCACCGTCGCCGCGTGGATAAACCTTGTCCGCGCACAGCACCCCTACATCCCCGTGGTTGAGGAGAGCGTCTGCAACCTTGCCGCCGGAGAGGTACAAACCTTTGCCGACAGCTGTGACGGCCGCCGTCTTTTTACGAACAGCACGCGCATCGCCGTCACCTTCCGCGCGGATACGCCGCAGAACGGCACGATCACGCTCTGGAACATCACCGATGTCACAAAGCCCTACCCGGCCATGTTCTACGAGGTCGACGGATGCACCGCGCGCTGCGAATTCACGAATCTTTCCTCCGCCGAACGCTACTTTGTCCTCTGCGACGGTCTTTCCGGCGACGTGACTCTCTCCGACGGACGCCCGACGGACCTTTGGGAGAGCTTTCTCGATCTGCTCCACACCCTCTTCCCGCGCTGACGGCGAAAACACGGCGGAGTTGACAAAGGCGTTTCGCTTCTCTACAATAAAAGCAGTTTTTCAAGGAGGAGGTGCGCGCCATGAATGACAAGCTGCGTCTCACGCAGATGACAAAGGCGGCGGGTTGAGCCGCCAAGCTGGGGCCGGGTGCCCTGACAGAAATTCTTGCTGACTTGCCGAATGTGTCGAATCCCGCGCTTTTAGTCGGCTACGACAGCAGCGACGACGCCGCCGTGTACCGCGTCTCCGACGAGGTCGCCGTCATTGAGACGGTCGACTTCTTCACCCCCATTGTGGACGATCCGTATCTCTTCGGTCAGATCGCCGCGGCGAACGCGCTGAGCGACGTGTATGCCATGGGCGGCGAGCCGAAACTCGCAATGAACCTTCTGTGCGTGCCGAACTGCCTGCCGAAAGAGGACATTCGCGCCATTCTGGAGGGTGGGCATGCCAAAGCCGTCGAGGCCGGATGCGTCATCGCGGGCGGCCACACCATTCAGGATAACGAACCGAAGTACGGCCTGTGCGTCACGGGATTCGTCCATCCCGACCGCATCCTCAAAAATGTCGGCGCACAGCCGGGTGACGTGCTGGTGCTGACCAAGCCGCTCGGCAGCGGCGTGCTCACGACCGCCATCAAAGCAGACCTCATCTCCCCCGCCGCCCGCGACGCGGTTTATGCCCACATGGCGACGCTCAACAAAAAGGCGGGCAATGCCGTGCGAAGCGCCAAAAATGTCCACGCCTGCACCGACGTGACGGGATTTGGCCTGCTCGGTCACAGCTATGAGATGGCGAGCGGCAGCGGCGTTACCATCCGCCTGCACGGCGCAACGCTCCCCCTGATGGACGAGGCACGCGATATGGCTGAGATGGGCATCATCCCCGCGGGCGCTTACCGCAACATGGACTATGTGAAGCCGCATCTCAAGGTGCTGCCCACGGCGCAGCAGATCTTCCTCGACCTCGCCGCCGACCCGCAGACCTCGGGCGGCCTTCTCGTCGCGCTCCCGCGCGAGGACGCAGAGCCGCTTCTCCGCGAGCTGCAAACCTTCGCCCCCTGGAGCGCCATCGTCGGCGAAGTGAGCGAGCTGCGCGCCACCGCGCTGGAATTCGACTGATCCAAACGGAACGCAAGCAAAAAAGGAGCTGAATGCCAAGGCATTCAGCTCCTTTTTTATATTCGCACCTCATTTCGCGTCCGCAGACGCAAAACATTTTCTAATCCGTATTTACTGACGACACGTGCGTCAGTAAATACACTTTGCACGGAGTGAGTGTCGAGCCAAGGGCGAGGCACAGAACGCAGTGAATCTTTTACACAAGCAAGTGACTTATGTCACTTGTTTGTGTAACTCACGTGCAGTAGCTCATGGCACCGCTCTTCCCCGTATTCCGCCATCATCTGGGCGACCACGGGGTTTCGCTCCGCGCGCTTGAACATTGCCGCGTTGTCGGAAAGGTGCAGGCCGTCGCCGCGCTTTTCCTTGCTCTTCTTGAGGCCGTAGGGCTGGCCCGCACCGCCGACGCAGCCGCCCTGGCAGGTCATCACCTCGATAAGGTGATAGAACTTCTTGCCCTCGTCGATTTCCTTTAAGAGCTTTTTTGCGTTGGCAAGGCCGTTGACGACCGCGAGCTTGAGCTCGGTGTCGCCGATCGTCACGCTCGCCTCCTTGATCGGCGCGTCACCGCGCAGGCCGAGGATGCTGATCTCGCGCAGGGCGTTTTTGCTCTTATCCGGCAGGCAGTGGCGCACGACCGCTTCAGCCACACCGCCGCTCGTGCCGTAGATGACCGCCGCACCGGAGCCGAGGCCGAACGGCAGGTCGGGGGACTCAAGCTCCAGCTCGCCGAGCTGGATGCCCGTCTCCTGCATCATGTCGATCACCTCGTGCGTGGTGAGCACAAGGTCGACGTCGGGTCGACCGTCGTGGATGAACTCAGGGCGCGCGGCCTCCATCTTCTTCGCCGTGCAGGGCATGATGGCGATGTGATAGGTCGTGCGGCCGTCGGCAGCGTCCTTCGCGGCGTACTTGTCGCGGAAGATCGCGCCGACCATCTCCATCGGCGACTTGCAGGTCGAAATGTTCTTCAAATACTTGGGGTTCTCGTTTTCGAGATACTTCACCCACGCCGGGCAGCAGGAGGTAAACATCGGGAACGGGCCGCCGTTTTTCAGGCGCTCGAGGAATTCTTCGGATTCGGCGATCGTCGTAAAGTCCGCGCCGAACGTCGTGTCGTACACCTCGTCCACGCCCATGAGCTTGAGCGCCGTGACGAGCCTGTCGAGCACATTTTCGCCCGCGGGGAAGCCGAACGCCTCGCCCACGGCCACGCGCACGGCGGGCGCGATCTGGATGACAACGCGCTTGCTGGGGTCGTGGATGGCGCGCCACGCCTCGCCGATCTGATTTTTCACCGTGATGGCGCCGGTAGTGCACACCGCCGCGCACTGGCCGCAGCTCACGCACTTCGTCTCGGCGAGCTTGCGGTCAAAGGCGGGCATGACCTGCAAATTGCTGCCGCGGTAGGCAAAGTTCAAAATGCCCATACCCTGCATCTCCTCGCACACGCGCACGCAGTCGCCGCAGAGGATGCACTTGTTCGGGTCGCGCAGCACCGCAGGCGACGAGCTGTCGATCTCGTAGTGCTCGCGCGTATCGGGGAAGCGAATTCTGCGCACACCGAACTGCTGGGCCAGCTCCTGTAAGCGGCAGTGGCCGCTCTTTTCGCAGGTGGTGCAGTTGCAGTTGTGCGAGGCAAGCAGCAGCTCCAGAATGACGCGCCGGTGCTTGAGAAGCCGCGCGCTGTTCGTGCTGATGCGCATGCCGTCGCGCGGCTCCATCGAGCAGCTCGCGTCGATCTTGCCGGTCTTTTCATCCTCCACCACGCACATGCGGCACGCGCCGTAAACGGAGAGGTCGGAGTAATAGCAGAACGTCGGCATTTCAATACCGGCCTTACGGATGACGGAGAGCACGTTCTTTTCCCCATCGAAGTTGACGCGCTGACCGTCAACGATCATCATACCTTTTGCCATGTCTCAGTCCTCCTCTTCAATGGCGTCGATCGCGCCGAACGGACACGCGCCCCAGCATGCGCCGCAGTGGATGCACTTGTCGTTGTCGATCGTATGCGGCATGCGGATCTCACCGGAGATGGCCTCCATCGGGCAGTTGCGCTTGCACTTGCCGCAGCCCTTGCACAACTCGGGCTTGATGACAAGGCGGCGCTTGCGGCCGTTGCAGATCGGGCAGTGGTGGTCGACCACATGGCGCAGATAGTCCTGGCGGAAGTGGCGCAGCGTGCTCTGTACGGGCTTGCACGCGCTCTGGCCGAGGCCGCACAGCGCCGTTTCCGAAATGGTCTTGGAGAGCTCCTGCAAAAGGTCAAGGTCCTCAAGGCTTCCTTCGTTTGCGATGATGCGGTCCAAAATCTCCAGCATGCGCTTTGTACCCTCGCGGCAGGGAACGCATTTGCCGCAGCTTTCGTTCTGCGTAAAGCGCATGAAAAAGCGCGCGGTCTCGACCATGCAGGTGTCCTCATCCATGACGACGAGGCCGCCCGAGCCGATCATGGCGCCGATGCTCTTGAGCGAGTCGAAGTCGAGCGGCAGGTCAAGATGCTCGTCGCTCGCCGTGGTCGCACCGCCGGAGGGGCCGCCGATCTGCACGGCCTTGAACTTTTTGCCGTTCGGGATGCCGCCGCCGATGTCGAAAACGACCTCGCGGATGGTCGTGCCCATCGGCACCTCGATAAGGCCCGTGTTGACCACGTTGCCTGTCAGGGCGAAGGCCTTCGTGCCGGGGCTCTTCTCCGTGCCGATGCTATGATACCACTCCACACCGTTTTTGATGATGAGCGGGACGTTGGCAAACGTCTCCACGTTGTTGAGCACCGTGGGCTCTGCCCACAGGCCATGCTCGATGGTGCGCGGAGGTTTGACGCGCGGCATGCCGCGGTTACCCTCGATCGACGCGGTCAGGGCGCTGCCCTCACCGCAGACGAACGCGCCCGCACCCTTGTTGACGTGGATGCGGAAATTGAAATCGCTGCCAAGGATGTTCGTTCCGAGAAGGCCCATCTCCTCGGCGCGAGCGATGGCCGTTTTCAGGCGGTTCACTGCCAGCGGATACTCCGCACGCACATAGATATAGCCCTCGTCGCTGCCGACGGCGAGACCCGCGATCATCATGCCCTCGAGCACGCTGTGGGGGTTGCCCTCCATCACGCTGCGGTCCATGAACGCGCCGGGATCGCCCTCGTCGCCGTTGCAGACGATGTATTTTTTCGCGCTCTTCTGTTTGCGCGCGCCATCCCACTTGCGTCCGGCGGGGAATCCGCCGCCGCCGCGGCCGCGCAGGCCGGAATCGAGAATATTGCGGCAGATCTGCTCGTCCGTCATCTCGAACAGCGCCTTTTCAAACGCGCTGTAGCCGCCCTTGGCGATATACTCCTCGATGTCCTCGGCATCCGACGTGCCGCAGTTTTCCAGCACCACACGGTGCTGCTTTTTATAGAACGGGATATCCTCCTGCTTCGGGTACGCCGTGCCGTCGAGATGGTAGACCAAACGGTCGATGACCTCGCCGCCGAGTACGGTCTTCTCTAAGATCTCGTGGCAGTCCTCGGGCTTGACGTGAATGTACATCACACCCATCGGCTCGATGTGCACGAGCGGGCCCATCTCGCAAAAGCCGTGGCAGCCGCTCATTTTGACGTGCAGGCTCTTTTCCTCGTCTGAGTCGTGCTTTAAGCCGACGTAGACCTTCAGCCCGCGCGCTTCGCACTCGGACTTAAAGTTGTCGTAAATCTTCATCGCGCCGCCGGCGATGCAGCCCGTGCCCGCGCAGATGAGGATGGACGGCACCTCGCGGCTCTGCGCGAGGTCGTGCTCCGCTCTTGTGCGCAGGACGCGGAATTCTTCTCTTGTCAGCTTGCTCACGCTCGCACCTCCTCTTTGCGGATGGACTCAAGCAGCTCGATGGCGCGCTCGGGGTCCATCTTGGCATGCACCTCGCCGTCCACGGTCATGACCGGCGCCAAACCGCAGGCACCGAGACACGCGACCGTTTCAAGCGTGAAGAGGCCGTCGTCCGAGGTCTTTTTCTTTCCGTGCAGACCCAGATACTCATAGATCGCATCGTAAATCGGTCCGGACTTCCGCACGTGGCACGCCGTGCCCGCGCAGACCTTGACAATGTGCTTCCCCTTGGCTTCGAGCGAGAAGTTCTCGTAGAACGTCGCCACGCTGTACACCTTCGACACGCTTAATCCGAGCGTATCGGCGATAAGCGTCAGGTTTGCTTCGCTTAAATAGTTGTACTCTGCCTGAACATCCTGCAAAATCGCGATGAGATTCGATGGGTCATTCTCATGCGAGGCAAGAATGCTCAGGATCTTTTCTGTGTCAGGTTTCATGGTTGCCCTCCTATCTAATCCTGACGGCGATTATACCGTATCTTTTAAGGCATTTTCAACAAATTACTTCAAAATTGTCGATTGATTATCCTTATAAGTCTTATATTTTTTCGTATCCCAATAAATACGGAACAACCCGTATCTCTGTGCGGTTTCATAAAAATGACTCCCGTTCAGGTTTTCCCTGAACGGAAGTCATTTTTCTCACTTTATTGAACGATACTTATTGCGCGCCGTGCGGCATGCGTTCTTTGACCGCCTTACCGGTCGGCGTTGCGGCCAGACCGCCGAGCGCCGTCTCGCGGAACTCGACCGGCATGCGCCGTCCGACCTCGCCCATCGCGTCGATGACCTCGTCGACGGGGATGCGGCTCTCGATGCCCGCGAGCGCCATATCCGCCGCGGAGATCGCGTTCACCGCGCCGATGACGTTGCGCTTGACGCACGGGACCTCGACAAGGCCCGCGACGGGGTCGCACACAAGGCCCATCAGATTTTTGAGCGCCATCGCCACGGCGTGGCCGATCTGCTCGTTCGTGCCGCCGCGCAGGGACACAAGCGCGCCCGCCGCCATGGCCGACGCCGTACCGATCTCGGCCTGGCAGCCGCCCGCCGCGCCGGAGATGCTCGCGCGGTACGCGATCACCGCGCCGATGCCCGAGGCGACATACAGCGCCTCAAGCAGCTCGTGCTGCGTGTAATGCTCGCGCTCGCACAGCGGCAGCAGCACCGCCGGCACCACACCGCACGAGCCCGCCGTCGGTGCTGCCACAATGCGGCGCATGCAGGCGTTCGACTCCGCCATGGAGATAGCCTGCACGATGACCTCGTCCATGAATTCACCGCCGATGCTCTCTCCGCGGCGCGCGTACAGGCGCATCTTGAGCCCGTCGCCGCCGACCAGACCACTCACGCTGCGCTGCGTGCCGGTATAGGAGTCCGCCGCATCCTGAATGGCCTGCCAGGTCGACAGCATCTTCGCCATCGAGGCCTGACGGCTCACCTGGCGCTCCTCCATATCATACTGCAAAACGATCTCCCAGAACGGGATATTCTCCCGCGCCGAGCGCTCAAAGATTTCCTTCATCGAATCCAGCGCCATCTTCATCGTCCTCCTTATCGTAATAGGTCACGCTCAGGATGCCCGGCAGCTCCGAGAGAAATTCCACCTGCCGGGGCTTGATGTGCTGATCCGTTTCAATGACCATCAGCGCGTCACCGCCGCGGCGGTGACGGTTCACGCTCATGTTCGCCACGTTGATGTGCACCTGACTTAAAATCGACGTGATTGCCGCGACCGAGCCGGACTCGTCCTGATTGCGGACGATCAGCGTGTTGAAGTCGCCCGTAAAGTTTACGTCGATGCCGTCGATCTTGTTGACGACGATCGCGCCGCCGCCGATGGACGACGCCTGAAGCGTCAGCTGCTTGCCGCTTTTGCCCGTCAGCTCCAAAAGCGCGGTGTTGGGGTGCGCGTCGCGCAGCTCCACCGTGCGGAACGAATACGCCATACCCGCGCGGTTCGCCTCCTCATAGGCGTTCGGGATGCGCAGGTCGTCCGGCTTCATGCCGAGAAGTCCCGCCAAAAGCGCGCGGTCCGTGCCGTGGCCGTAGCCCGTTTCAGCAAACGAGCCGTACAGGCCGATGTCCGCGCGCGCCACCTCTTCGCCGAGCAGCGTTCTTCCCATATTGCCGATGCGCGCCGCGCCCGCCGTGTGAGACGAGGACGGACCGACCATCACCGGCCCCATCATATCGAAAATATTGATCATGGAAACCTTGTCCTTTCTGACCATCATTTAGGAAAAGCATATCATATCCGCCGCCAAAAAGCGAGTAAAATTCCCCTCTGCGCATTGCGACTATTGAATAATATCCTTTACCTTGATTCATTTTCGATATTCATTGAAACAGCGCTCACATTCATTTTTCTTCATAGCCTGATGCAAAAGGAGCCGTCCACAGGCGGCCCTTTTCTTTCTTTCGATGCAGAGCGTCAGGCCAGCATCAGCCCGATAAAAAAGCAGATCTGCGCAAGGCTGTTGACGGTCTGCTCCATCCAGTTCACCTTCGGGTCGCTCGAATCCATCCGGAACGCGAAAACGAGCATCAAAATCATCCCAAGCGCGCCCGCAAGGAAGAAAAGGCATGCCGGAAAACCGCTCAGCTTTGCAAGCATCGCTTCCCCGTTCAGCCCTGCGCGGTCTACGATCAGTGCCGCGAACATCGTCAAAAAGCCGACCGGCATCAGGACGCGCATCTGCACAAACATCGGCCAGATGTTCCTTTGGGAGACGGCCGCGATGAGCTTCCATCCCACCTTCACAACACCCGAGAGCAGGCAGACTACCGCACCCGCTGCAAACAGTCCGCTGTGGAACAGGTTCCCCGCCTTCACCGCGGAGAGGCCGAAAAATACGACAGGGAGCAAATCGACGAACGCCATCGGGGCGCTGAAGCCCTCTGGGATGGTCTCTCTTGTCATGCGGTTTCTCGCTTTTCTGCTCATGGCGTCCTCCGTGATGATTTTTCTCTGCTTCTTATTCTGCCCCAAAGCGGCGGACAGGCGCGGCGGATGGTCCGCCGCGCCTGCGTTTTCTAAAAAATTCTTTTACACGCGCTTCCACTTTGCGCCGCCGGGCATATCGGTCACTTCGACGCCCTGCGTCTTGAGCTCGTCGCGGATGCGGTCAGCCTCGGCAAAATTCTTCGCCTTCTTGGCCTCCGCGCGCTGGCGAATCAGGTTCTCGATGCCCTCGTCCGCCGTGCCGTCCTCAGAGACGACCGTGAAGCCGCCCGCGCTCTGCTGGGACGCGGCCTTCTCCTTCTTCTCGCGCTCGGCTTCGGCCTTTTTGAGAAGGTCGAGGCTCAGCACCGTGTCATAGTCGCCGATGATGGCGAGCTTCGTCGCGCCCGTGGTCTTGGCCTTGAGCACATCGTAGAGCGCGGTCACGCCCATGGCGGTGTTGAGGTCGTTGTCCATTTCCTTCATGAACTTTGCGCGGTACTCGGCGCGAACGGCCTCGTCCACGCCGCCCTCGTCCTTGATGTTCGCGATCTTCGCGATGAGCTTGTTGTACGCGGCGACCGCATTGTCAAGGTTTTCCCACGTGAAGACAAGACTCTTGCGGTAGTGGCTCTGTAAGCAGAAGAAACGGTACGCCAGCGGGTCATAGCCCTTTTCCTCAAGCAGCGAGACCGTCAAAAATTCGCCCTTGGATTTAGACATCTTGCCGTGCGAGGTGTTGAGATGCGCCACGTGGCACCACTGGAGGCACCAGGGATGACCGAGGTAGCTCTCACTCTGCGCGATCTCGTTCGTGTGGTGCGGGAAGGCGTTGTCCACGCCGCCGCAGTGCAGGTCGAGGTATTCGCCGTTGTACTTCATCGAAATGCCGGAGCACTCGATGTGCCAGCCCGGATATCCGACGCCCCAGGGGGAATCCCACTTGAGCGCCTGATCCTCGAACTTGGACTTCGTGAACCAGAGGACGAAGTCGTTCTTGTTCTTCTTGTTCTCATCCTCCTCCACGCCTTCGCGCACGCCGACGGCGAGGTCTTCCTCGTTGTGGTCGTTGAAGATATAGTAGCGAGAGAGCTTGCTCGTGTCGAAGTACACATTGCCGCCGGCGATATAGGCATAGCCGGTGTCGAGCAGCTTCGTGATGATCTTGATATAATCGTCGATCAGGCCCGTTGCGGGCTGGACGACATCGGGGCGCTTGATGTTGAGCTTCTTGCAGTCGGCGAAGAACGCGTCGGTATAGAACTTGGCGATCTCCATGACGGTCTTGTGCTCACGCTTGGCTCCCTTGACCATCTTGTCCTCGCCCTCGTCGGCGTCGCTCGTCAGGTGGCCGACGTCGGTGATGTTCATGACGCGGTTCACGCTGTAGCCCGAAAAGCGCAGGTACTTTTCCAGCACATCCTCCATGATGTAGGAGCGCAGGTTGCCGATGTGGGCAAAGTGGTACACGGTCGGGCCGCAGGTGTACATCTCCACATGGTTCGGCGTATGGGTCTTGAATTCTTCCTTTTTATGGGTCGCGGAATTGTATAAATACATGATAGATCTCCTTTGAGAAGATGAAATAACGGATTTAGTCCGCCTCTTTGAAGACGTCGAGGTTCTTTGCGAAATACTCAATGCCGGAGTACACGGTCGTCGCCACGATGACCGCAATGCACACGACATTCAAAAGGTTGCTTTGGAAGACCAGCATCAGGCACAAACACACCATGGTCGAGGCGGTCTTCACCTTGCCCGACCACGCGGCCGCGATGACGCGCCCCTGCTCCACGGCGACAAGGCGCATGCCAGAGACGGCAAATTCGCGCAGCAGCACGATGGCGAGGCACCAGCCGGGCATCTGCCCACATTCGACAAAGTAGCACATTGCCGCCATGACGAGCATTTTGTCCGCCAGCGGGTCCATGAACTTGCCGAAATTTGTGATCTGATTATAGTGGCGGGCGATGTAGCCGTCGGCAAAGTCCGTCAGGCACGCGACGATGAAAATGCCGAGCGCCCACCACCTCGCACCCGCGAAGTCCAGGTACAGCACCACTAAGAATACGGGGATCAGCGCAATGCGCATGATCGTCAGCTTGTTTGCAGTTGTCATATCTCTCTTTCCTCCTGCCTTGCAAGGCATTTACTTATTCAACCGCTTCGCCGGTCAGTTCGCCGTCCATCGTGCCGGTCAGGCGGACATTGACGAACTCGCCTGCCATGATATCACGTTCTGCGGAAAAGTAGATCTTTCCGTCGATATCCACGGACTCGGCGTAGCTGCGGCCGACAAAGGACTGCGCTTCCTCACTCCAGCCCTCGCACAGCACTTCGCGCACATCGCCGAGGACGGAGTCGTTGTATGCGTCGATGATATCGCTCTGCACGTCGACTAAAAGCTCCGTGCGGCGCTGGGCCTCCTCCATCGGAACGTGCTCCATCGTCGCGGCCTTCGTCCCCTCCTCGGGCGAGAACGGGAACACGCCCGCGCGCTCGATCTTCTCCTCGCGCAGGAAGCCGCAGAGCTCTTCGAACTCCTTCTCCCCCTCGCCGGGAAGACCGGCGATGATCGACGTCCGCAGCACAAGGCCCGGGATGCGCGCGCGCAGGTCGTGGAAAACCTTGCGGATGCTCTCTTTCGTGTCGCGGCGGTTCATCGCCTTCAAGATGCCGTCGTTGCAGTGCTGGATGGGGATATCGAGATACGGCACGATCTTCTTTTCCTGCGCAATCGTGTCGATGAGCTCGTCGGTGATGTCATCGGGATAGAGGTAGTGTAAGCGGATCCAGTGGAAATCGAGCTTGCACAGCTCACGCAGGAGTGCGGCAAGTTGGTGCTCGCCGTTCAAGTCCGTGCCGTAGCGCGTGATGTCCTGCGCGATGACGATGAGTTCCTTCACACCCGCGGACGCAAGCTCGCTCGCCTCGTCCAGAAGTTCGTTCATCGGGCGGCTGCGGTAACGGCCGCGCAGGCGCGGAATGACGCAGTAGGCACAGCAGTTGTCGCAGCCCTCGGCGATGCGCAGGTACGCATACCATGGGGGTGTGGAGAGGATGCGCGCGCCGCCCTGCACGCAGTTCTGAATGTCGCCCATGTAGCAGGGGCGCAGCCCGCCGGGCGCCATGACCTCATCGACCGCGCGGGCGATCTCGCCGTAGCTGCCGGTGCCGAGCACCGCGTCGACCTCAGGCAGCTCATGGAGCACATCGTCCTTGTAGCGCTGCGCCATGCAGCCGGTGACGATGATCTTTTTGAGCTTGCCCTCTTTTTTGAGCTCCGCCATCTCTAAGATATTATCGATGGCCTCCTCGCAGGCAGAGGCCAGAAATCCGCAGGTGTTGACCACGGCCACGTCCGCCCCCTCGGGCGAGAGGACGACGTTGTGTCCCGCATGCTGCACCGTGGCCATCATCTGCTCGCAGTTGACCTGGTTCTTGGCGCAGCCCAGGGAAATGAAAGAAACGTTATAGGGCATAGAACCCCTCCTGATCGTAAACTAATTGTAAAAAATAGCCAAGCGACTACTCTTCGTAATCGAATTCCGTCGCATTCTCGCTGATTTGGGCGATTGCCGCACGCACATCGCGCCACGCAAAGCCCCGCCGCAGCAGCATGTCAGACAGTCGCTTGCGCCCCTTTTCATCGAGCACGCGGCCCTTTGTCTTCTGCGCGATCACGCGCGCGATGGCCTCCTGCGCGTCGGGCGACTTTGACAGCGCGTCCTCCCACAGTTCGCGCGGCACGCCGCGCCGGTAGAGCTCGTCGCGGATCTTCGCCTCGCCATAGCCCATGCCGCCGTAGTGGCGCACAAGCATTGCGGCATACTCCGCGTCGTTGAGTGCGCCGATCTCCTCGAGCCAGTCGCACGCCGATTCGGCGTCGGCCTCGACCGAGCCCTTTTCCCTGAGCTTTTTCGCAAGCTCTTTTCTCGACAGCGGACGGGACGAGATCATGTTCGCCGCGCGCACGCGCGTTTCGCTCCGCGCGCCGGACTGCTGCAATTCTACCACAGTCCTATCGTCAATGTCCAGTCCTATACATAAACCGAAACGCAGAAGCTCGCTCTCGGTGATCCGGAGGAGGTCTCCCCCCTCCAGATACACGAGAACGCGCTCCTGCTTATGCTTCGATCGTTCGATCTTCTCAATCTTCATCCTTGAAATCGTCGGCGCTGACGTCCACGGCGCGGCCCGCAGCCTTCGCCGCCACGCGGGACTGGCCCGTCATCAGCTTGTCGAAGTTGCGGCGGATCTCCGCTTCGAGGTTATCGGCGATCTCGGGATTGTTTTTCAGATACTGCTTGGCCGCGTCGCGTCCCTGACCGATGCGCGTTTCGCCCATCGAGTACCACGAGCCGCTCTTCTGCACCAATCCGAGCTTGACGCCGAGGTCGATCAGTTCGCCGATGAGCGAGATGCCCTCGCCGTACATGATGTCGAACTCCGCCTCGCGGAACGGGGGTGCCATCTTGTTCTTCACGACCTTGGCGCGCGTACGGTTGCCGATGATCTCGCTGCCGTTTTTCAGCGCCTCGATGCGGCGCACATCGATACGCACGCTCGAATAGAACTTGAGCGCGCGGCCGCCGGTCGTGACCTCGGGGTTGCCGTACATGACGCCGACCTTTTCGCGCAGCTGGTTGATGAAAATGACGATGGTGTTCGTTTTGCCGACCGCGCCGGTCAGCTTGCGCAGCGCTTGCGACATGAGGCGCGCGTGCAGACCGACAAAGCTGTCGCCCATCTCGCCCTCGATCTCCGCGCGCGGCACGAGCGCCGCGACAGAGTCGACCACGATGACGTCGATCGCGCCGGAGCGCACGAGCGCCTCGGTGATCTCAAGCGCCTGCTCGCCGGTGTCCGGCTGGGAGACGAGCATATCCTCGACCTTGACGCCAAGCGCGCGGGCATAGGTGATGTCGAGCGCATGCTCGGCGTCGATGAACGCGACCTCGCCGCCCGCCTTCTGCGCCTGGGCGAGCACATGCAGCGCCAGCGTCGTCTTACCGGAGGATTCAGGCCCGTAAATTTCGATGATACGGCCCTTGGGCAGACCCCCGATACCGAGCGCCAGGTCGAGCGCCAGCGAGCCCGTGGAGATGGCCTCCACATTGCTCACGGTGTTGTCGCCAAAGCGCATGATCGAGCCCTTGCCGTAGGTGCGCTCGATCTGCTGCATCGCGGTCTCGATCGCCCGCTTCTTGTCGTCGGCCATCGCCGCAGCTGCCTTCGTCTGAGACTTTTCTGCCATGTTCGCGTTCCTCCCGATTCTTTATGTAAACTAAATTTGCTTCAAATGGTCTCCACGCGCGTGCCGTACACCACGCGGGGGATGTTGTTGAGGTCCTTGACGATCTGAATGTCGCCAAAGCCGTGCGAGCGCATGATGCGCAGCACCTGATCCGCCTGCCCAATGCCGACCTCGAAAAAGAGCATGCCGTTTTCACACAGGGCATCGCGCCACTTTTCGCAGATCACACGGTAGAAGTCGAGCCCGTCCGCGCCGCCGTCAAGCGCAAGGCGCGGCTCGTGCTCGCGCACGGAAGCGTCGAGCGTGTCGATGTCCGCGCTCGGGATGTACGGCGGGTTGCTGACCAGAAACTGGAACTCGCCCAGCGTGCGCGCGGGCTTTTCCCGCGCGTCGATCTTCAGGCTTGCCACCCGCGCCGTCAAGCGGTTGCGGCGGATGTTCTGCCGGCAGATCTTGAGCGCCTCTTCGTCATATTCGCCGAGCAGCACGCGCGCGTTCGGCAGGTTTGCCGCCGCGGCAAGGCCGATACATCCGCTGCCCGCGCAGAGATCCAGAATGCGGCAGGCCCCCGCGCCGCGCGCCGCGTCGATGAGCTTTGTCGCCAGTACCTCGGTATCCGGGCGCGGGATGAGCACCGCGGGCGAAATGTCGAGCGGCAGACCATAGAACTCCCACTCGCCGATGAGATACGCCACCGGCTCGCCCGCCAAGTGGCGCTTGACGAGCTCGCGCGCACTCTTCTCCACCTCGGGCGAGGCGTAGAGTGAGCCGTCGCGCACCAGCTCCTCGCGCGTTTTTGCCGCCGCGGCGCAGACGAGCTCGCGCGCCGACTGCGTCGCCTCCTCGTCGCCCGCGCGCCTCAGCTCCGTGCGCAGGTCCAGATAGAGATTATTATACGTCGTTGCCATGCTTACCACGCATCCTTGCCTTTTTCTTCGGGAATAACCAGCTCGAGCGCGCGGATGGCGACCTCGAGCATGCTGTCGTCCGGCTCGTTGGTCGTAAAGTTTTGCAGCCACAGGCCCGGACGCGCCAGAAAGCGCGTCACCTTGTTGTCGTGCCCGCCGACGTAGCGGTTGAACTCATACGTCACGCCCACGATTGGAATGAGCAGCAGCAGGTGCAGCGCCATGCGCACCCACATGTTGCGCCAGTTGACAAAGCTGAAGACAAGGCTCGAGACTAAAATCGACACGACCACGACCACAAAGAGAAAGCTCGTGCCGCAGCGCGGATGGTGGCGCGGCTGGATGCGGCAGTTTTCGACCGTCAGCGGCAGCCCCGCCTCGTAGCAGAAGATCGTCTTATGCTCCGCGCCGTGGTACTGGAACACGCGGTAGATGTCCTTCTGCTTGGAGCACAGGATCATGTAAGCGAAGAAGATCACGAGCTTGATGACGGATTCGACCAGATTGTGCACCGCCGCGCTCTTGATATACGGGTCGATAAAGCCGGCCAGAAACGTCGGCAGCAGGAAAAAGAGCAGAATCGTCAGCCCCAGCGACAGAAAGACCGCCAGCGCCGTGATGAATTTCTGCATTTTTTCGTTGCCGAGCTTTTTTTCGAGCCACTGGTCGAATTTGCTCGGCTCGGCGACGTCCTCGTCGGGGAAATAGTCCGCCGAAAACATCAGCGCCTTGACGCCCTTGACCATCGAATCGACGAACGTCACCGCGCCGCGGATGATGGGTAAGCCCAAAACGGGGTACTTGTCGCGCACGAGCGTCAGCTCCTCGACCTTTTCGACCAGCCCGTCCGGCGAGCGGACGACAATAGCCTGCTTGCCCGGACCGCGCATCAAAACTCCCTCGATCAACGCCTGTCCGCCGATGCTCGTGCGGAACTTAGACGCGGAAGCCTTGTTTTTTGCTTCTTCTGCCATGAATGGTTCTCCTTTTTCTATGCGATATCATACCACGGGTTTTGCAAGAATGCAACACCCGTTCTATTTTTCACGACATGGGCAGCGAGATCGTCACGACCGCGCCGCCGCCCTCGGCGTTGGCGATGTCGAACGTGCCGCCGTGCAGGCGCACAATCTCGTCACACACGGCAAGGCCGATGCCGCTGCCGCGTGCCTTCGACGAGCCCTTGTAGAATTTCTGCTTGACGAACGGCAGCTCCTCCTCCGGGATGCCGGGGCCGTAGTCGCGCACGCGGATGACAAATTTTCCATCCTCGCACGCGGCGCTCACGTCGATGCGCTTTCCCGCGCCGCCGTGCTTGGCCGCGTTGTCGAGCACATTGCAGAAGACCTGCTTCATGCGCTCGCTGTCTGCCACGATCGGCGGCACATCCTCGTCAGGGCCCTTGTAGCTGACCTCGATGCCCTCCTGCCGGAAGAGCTCGAAATAGGTGTAGATCGCATCCTCGAGCTCGCTGGCAAGATCGACGCTCTCCACGCGCAGCGTGAAGCGCCCGTCCTGCATCTTCGTGAATTCGAGCAGCTCCTCGACCATCGTCGTCAGGCGGCGGGACTCTTTCAAAATGATGCCGAGGCCGCGCTTCGTCTGGTCGATGTTCGCGCCCGGGTCAGCGGAAAGCGTCTCTGCCCAGCCGCTGATGGCGGTCAGCGGCGTTCGCAGCTCGTGCGAGACCGACGAGATGAATTCCTGCTGGATCTTCTCGGCCTGGCTGATCTTGAGTGACATGTCGTTGATGTTGTCGACCAGCTCGCCGAGCTCGTCGCGGTAGTGGTTTTCGATCATGATGCCGTAGCTGCCGCCCGAAATGCGGCGTGCCGCGTCGCTCACGACTGCGACGGGCTGAACGACGTTGTTGATAAAAATAGCATTCGACGCCGCAATCAGCGCCATGCACACGAGTGCCGCCGCCGAAGCGAGCAGCGACTCGACCAACACGCGATGCTGCGCCTCGCGCAGCGATGTCACGTACCGCAGCACGCCGACGACGCGGGAGTTAAAAAACAGCGGATACGACACCGCGAGGATATTCTCCCCCGTCTGCGGATCGCGGCCCTGAAACGACGCCATTTTACCGCCGATCGCGCTGTCAACGTCGCTCGTGCCGGGCAGCGTGCCCGCCGTCAGCCCGTAGGACGAGACCTGCACGCGTCCGTTCGTGTTGATGAACTGGAGCTCGATCGTGTCCTTTTCTTCAAACGTTTCGGCGGAGTACGACGCGAGGCGGTAATATTCGCTGTAGCTCTTCACGCCGTAGCCCGTGAAGGTCTCCGCCGCGATACGCGCGCGGCTCTCAAGGCCCGAGCGCATCGCATTGTAATAGTATTCCTGCACGCCCACGCTGAAAAGCGCCACCGCCAGCACCAGCAGCAGCAAGATTGGCAGCACCGCCGAAAACATCCACCGCTGACGAAGGCCACGGATGTGCAGCGCCGAAGCAAAGCCTTTTCGATTGTCCGGCATCGCTGCCCCTCCTTCGTTCGGTGCGCTCACACCGTCCATTTATAACCAAAGCCCCACACGGTGGAGATGTACTTCGGCTCCTGCGCGTCATCTTCGATCTTGAGGCGCAGGCGGCGGACATTCACGTCCACGATCTTGAGCTCGCCAAAGTAGCCCTTGCCCCACACGGCGTCGAGAATTTCCTCGCGCGCGAGCGCCTTGCCGCTGTTTTCCATAAAGAGCTTGACGATCGCGTACTCGATCTGCGTCAGCTTGACGCGCTCGCCGTTTTTTTCAAGCGTCCGGTTCGTCAGGTTCAGCAGAAACGGCGGCTGATACAACTCTCCGGTATGCGTGGCCGGCGTGTTTTCGCCCATGCGGCGCAGCAGCGCGTCCACGCGCGCGGTGAGCTCGGCGGGCGAAAACGGCTTTGTCACATAGTCGTCCGCGCCGGTCATCAGGCCCGTCACCTTGTCCATCTCCTGCGTGCGCGCCGTCAGCATGATGATGCCGACCTGCGCGTTCGACATGCGGATGCGGCGGCAGACTTCGAACCCGTCGATGTCCGGCAGCATGATGTCGAGCAGGCACAGCTTCGTGTCGGGATTTTCCTGCAATTTTTGAAGCGCCTCCTCGCCGCACTCAGCCTCCACGACCTCGTAGCCCGCACGCTGCAAATTGATGACAATAAAACTACGGATACTGGCTTCATCCTCCAGCACCAGCACTTTTTTCATATCGTTTCTCCTCTCAGTTGTCTCCCATCGTCCATTCCGCCGTGATGAGCGAGAAGCGCTCGCGCAGCGATTGCTCATCAAGCGTGATATTCCATGCATCGCCGATCCGTGCGGCGTATACCGCCTCCACCTGCTGCGTGAGCACAAAGCGGCTGCCGATGTTGGCAAGTCCCTCGCGCGCCTCGCCCGTCAGGGTGTAGACGGTGAGCAGTTTCTCTCTCAGTCCGCCCTCGCCCGCGCGGTAGAAGGACACAGCGGTCTCGCCGCTGCCCGCGCTGCGCTCGACGGTCAGATGGTCCTTGTCCCACTCGTCCGGCAGCACAAGGCTCCAGCCGTCCGCCACATTGTGGAAGCAGCTCTGCACGTCCGTCACCGTGCCGTCGATGCTGTACTGCTCCCAGACAACGTAATACTGCAGCTCGCTCTCGCGGTCAAAGCGCTGCAAGGGACGCGTCTTCGGCGCTTCGGTCACGCCGTCGCTGTTTTCATCGCGCGGGAAAAGGCCGAGGAAAATTTCCTCCGCGGGTACCTGATTTGCGTCCGCGCCGAGGGCGATGTTCTGCAGCCGCCCGCCCTTGAGCGCCAGCACGTCCGTCACGGTCAGGTTGTCGCCCGTCACGCCCGTCACGAACAGCGCGTTCTCCCCGCCCGTCAGCGTGCCGGCCGTCAGGCGGCTCAGCTCCGCCACCGAGGCGGACAGGCGCAGCGAGGACTTCGCGTGCAGCGCGCCGTCATCCCAGTCGTAGTAATCGACGCGCGCCGTACTCTCTTCGTCGCTGCAAATAATTAAAAGTTCCTGCTTCCCGTCGCCGTTCATGTCGAGGTTCGCGTAACGGGAATAGCCCGTCGTTAAAAGCGACTCCGGCGTGCCGGGAGAGAGCGGATAGATGGCAAGCCCCTGCACATCCGAGCTGCTCTTGTAGCCGACCAGGATCTCCTTGAGCCCGTCGCCGTCCAGATCCGCGTAGTTCACGCTGTAGATCTGGCTCGATGCGCCCTCGATCACGGCGTAGCGCTCGTAGCTGTCGCCGTCGGCTTTGAAGATATAGATCTTCATCGGCTTTTTGTCGCTCGCGCGGCGGAAGAAGGCCACCGCCTCTTCGCTGCCGTCACCATCGAGGTCGATCATCTGCACGCTCTGCAAATTGCTGCCCGACGTGGGCGCGGCATACTCCGCGCCGTCTGTGAGCAGCGCGTCGATCTGCGATTCGAGCGACTCATACTCGCCTGCGAGCTTCGGCAGGCGGTAGAGCGACGTCTCCGGCGTCGTGAACATGCAGCCCGAAAGCAGCAGTGAAAATAATCCGATCACCAGCATTTTCCCCGCGCGCTTCATTCTCTCCGCCTCCTTTTTTCATACAGATACCAATACAAAGTTATCATAGCACGCCGCCGCGCAAAAAGGTAGCCCCTTTTTGCGCATTTTCCGCAAAAAAGCAGCGTTCAATGTCCTATCTAAGCCTCATCAAAGCGAAAGATGCGCCTTTTTCGCCCACCGGGCGCAAAACAGCATTCTAAAAAGCACGCATTTTGTGCTCCCTGAGCACAAAACAGTGTCCTCGCACGCACTCCCCCGGCGCATTTCGCGCCCTGCGGGCGCGAAACAGCCCACCGCACCCAAGCGTCGCAGACTTTCGCGTCCGCAGACGCGAAATAATTTTGATCGTCATTTCCAACGACATGCGCGTTGGAAATGACTCTTCTCAGGCCGCAAGTTTGGAATTCGCCCGCCGACGGCGGGCGAATTATGCGCACAGCGGCCTGCAATCCCCCTCTAAAATGAAAGGGAACGGCAAAGCCGTTCCCTTTCGTTTTAGAATTTATACAATACTGTCGCCACCTGCGCCCTCGTCATCGCGCCGTTGGGGCGGAAGCTGCCGTCGTTAAAGCCCGTGAGGATGCCCATCTCGCTGAGCGTGCTCACGTACTCCGCCGCCCACGACTGGATTGCGCTGCTGTCGGTGAACTTGAGCGCGCCCTGGGCGTAGCCCTTTTCGGTCAGGCGACCGAGCATCGTCACCGCCTCCTGGCGGCTCACGTTGGCCGTGGGGTTGAAGTAGAGCTTGCCCGAGCCGTCGGAACTGCCCTTGATGATGCCGAGCGAGTACATCGCCTTCGCGCCGTTCAGCGCCCAGGATGCGATCTCATTCGTATCGGCAAACGGGAGCTGCACGGAGGAATGATCCTGCGAAGAACCTAAGTAACGCGCGAGCAGCACGGCAAATTCCTGACGGCTGATCTTCGTATCCGGCAGGAAGTTACCGTTCGAACCGTTCGAAATGCCGCTGCGCTTGAGGTACGCCACCGCATCGTTCGCCCAGTGGTCCCGCATATCGGCAAAGGCCGGCGTCGCGCTCGACGTACCGGCGTTCACGCCCGCGCGGCTCAGGTTGCCGCTCGCGTCGCCCGCGACCACGCTCACGCGATGCTGTGCGCCGTCCCCCGCGGGAAGCGTAATGCTCAGCGCGCCGCTGGACTGGTTATAGGCGTAGGACGTGTAGCTCTTGCCGTCGTAGGTCACGTGAATGGTCGGGATGGCCGCGCCGTCGATGTCATCTTTCACCGTGCCGGTCACAGTGTTGCTCGCCGCATTGTACTGGAGCGAGAGCTTCGGCGCGGTCGTATCGGTCAGGCCGCCGTAGGAGAGCACGAGCTGGTCAAGGTACACGGCGCTGATAAGCTCCGTGTCCGAAGAGACGATCATGCCCGTGATCGCGGTCGCCGCGCCGAGGTTCGCCGTCAGGAGCTTCCAGCCGGAGAAGTTGAGAGCTCCCAGGTTCACGCTGCCAGTATCCGTCACCAGCGCGAGCTGCGCTCCGCTATTGTCGCCGTAGACCCAGAAGTTGAGCTGGTCGTAATTTGAAGGAATGGCATAGTTGAGGCCGATGTAGGCGTTGCCCTCGCTGCCGATCGCATAGTCAAGCCGTGCGGAGGCGTAGCCGTTGTGCACGCGGGTCATCTCACTGTTGTAGGAGAGCATCGCACGCGTGCCGGTCGCGGTCGCGAACGAGGTCTCAAAGCCGTCGAGCGTGCGCAGGGCGCGCGCCGTCACCGTCACAGGGACCGTCACGGAAATGCGGCCGAGGCTCGCCGTCACGCTGCCGCTGCCGATGCTGCCGGACGCCGTGAACACGCCGTTTTCGATCGTGCCGACATTGCCCTGCACGGTCCAGGTAAAGCCCTTGTTGTCGCCGAGCACCGGCAAATGGCGGTACATCGCCGAGGCGGTCAGCGTCGCCGTCTCGCCCGCGCTGAGCGTGATAGCGCTCACGGCCTTGCCGTTCTGCTTGACGCTGATGCTGTCGGGCTGCGTGATGACATCGATCTTCGTCTGCGCGCTCGCGCCGCCCGCGTTCGCCGTCACCGTCACGGTGCCGGAGGCGGGCGCGGTCAGGACATTGCCGTCAATGGTGCCCTTATCCGCGCGCAGGGAGACATTGGAATTTGCCATGGGGATATAGTTCGTGTCGAGCGCCGTCGCGGTGAGCTTGACCTGCGCGTTCGGGAGCACGCGCGTGCTCTCGCTTTCAAGATACACATGGCCCACGGAGTTCGTCGGGCGGCTGTCCGCCACAAGGAAGATGTGGTTCGTCACCGCGCGCTCGCTGCCGCCCGAGGGCTTGTCGACAAGCGTCGATACCGTGCTGTCGGGGCTCGTCGCGACCATCGCGGTCGAGCCGCCGCCGTCCAGGCTCAGCGCCGTCACGCAGCCGAGCTCCACCATGCGCTGGGCGACCTGCGTCAGCGTCGCGCCGATGGAATAGCCGCTCTGGCGGCCATCGATCGTGTAGAGCACGAGCGAGCCGTCGCGCTTGAGGCCCACCGCCGTGCGCGGGGCCGCGCCATTGACAAGGCCCGAACAGACCTGACCGTTATCGACCAGCTGATAGAGCGCGCCGATCATGTTCGTCACGCCGCTCCACTCGCTGCCGCTCGCGCTGACGGAAAGCGTCAGGCGCTCGCCGGGCTGGAGCGCGCGCAGCTGCTCCACATAGCCCGCCGCCTTCAAATTCGACGAAAGCACATACTGTCCCGCGCCGACGGGCGTGTCCTTGCCGCCCTCGATGACCTGCTCGACCACGAGCGTCAGGCTGCCGTTCAGGCCGAGCGAGCCGCCGACCGCCGAGCAAACAACATCCACGCCCTCCTCGCTCGTGCCGGTCGTGGCGCGGGCATTGAAGGTAGAGTCATAGAGATAGATGCCGAATGAGCTCTGGCGTACGTAGTTGAAAGCCGTGACCGTCAGGCTGCGGCCATAATCCGACTGCGCCGTGATGCGGAGCGAGGGCTTGCCCATCACCGTGCTGCCGTCGTCGCGGAAGCCGATGGCGTAATACTCGCTCGAGGCGTTGCGCAGCACGCCCTCGGTCATCATGCTGCCAAGCGGGATGCCCGTCGCCGTGTCGTAATAGTCGCCGTTGATGCCCGCGACCACGCGGTAGCCGCGCGCTTCGAGCTTTTTCGCGGCGGTCGAGACCGTTGTAAGCTGGGTCGTGTAGTCGCCGCCGCTCACGATGGGCTTGACGCGTGCGTTGGGCGAGTAGACCACATAATTCTCCTGACGGAGATCAGAATACGTATTGCTCCAGAACGTGCCGGCGTTGAGTTCGGTGCGCTCGTTGACCTCGACGCTTGAGCTCGTCAGATCGTCGCCGAGCGCGTCAGACGCGAAGGCGTTGAGCGGAGCCGCCGCCAGCACGACTGCCAGCGACAGCGACAAAAACTTACGGATGATGGATTTCACGATTTGCCTCCTTGCTGAAAATGCCTTGAATTGGTAAACATAACATAGTATAGCAGATACCCTGCCATAAGTAAAGACGCGAAAACGCGGAAAAAGTTTCCACTTTTTTTGCAAAATTTAGAGCGAAAGCGCCTCGAGCACCCGCACGATGACGGCGTTTGACACCAGAAAGCCCTGCGGCGTCAGCCGCCAGCGGTCGTTTTCCTTTTGGGAAAGGCCGTGGTGCGCGCACTCTTCGAGCACTGCCTCGGCGTCCCGCGTGTCCTCCTTGAGCGCCGTCAGGTCGAGCCCCCGCGCGGTGCGCAGGGCAAGCATGACGCGTTCTTCTTCGCGCTCGCGTTCCGCGGGGCATGCGCTTTCGGAAAGGTGCTCCTCACCCTTGATGTAAGCATTCAAGTCGCGCGCGTAGGCGAAGCGCCGCCCGCCGAAGTCCGAATGCGCGCCAGGACCGAAGCCCAGATACTCCTGCATCGTCCAGTATTTGAGGTTGTGGCGCGACTCGCGCCCAGGACGCGCGAAGTTCGAAATTTCATACTGCGCGTAGCCCGCCTTTTCGAGCAGCTCGACCGTTGCAAGGTACTCCTCCGCCTGTTCATCGTCGTCGGGGATGCGCAGGGCGTCTTTTTTGCGGTCGAGCGGCGTGCCCTCCTCGATCTTGAGCCCATAGCAGGAAAGGTGCTCAGGCCGTAAAGTGATTGCCGCTTGCAGGTTTTCCCGCCAGTGCGCCATTGTCTGCTCGGGTAGACCGTAGATGAGATCGAGGCTCACATTGTCGAAGCCCGCCGCGCGGGCGGCATGTACGGCCTCAACCGTCTCTTTATGCGTGTGGACGCGCCCGATCAGGCGCAGCTCGTCGTCGCTCGCCGACTGCATCCCGAGTGAAATGCGGTTGAAGCCCGCTTCTCTGAGCTGCCGCAGTGCTGATACCTCCCGCGCGCTATCGGGATTCGCCTCGGTCGTGATCTCAGCATTTTTGTCCACGCGGTAATGGGCAAAGGCCGTCTCTAAAATGCGGCAGAGCCGGTCTGCGCCGAGATAGCTCGGTGTGCCGCCGCCAAAGTAGATCGTGTCAACGGTATGGCCTTTCGCCTGATCCGCCCAGCGGATCAGATCGCGCTGCAAAGCCGCGGTGTAGACGTCCATCTTCTCCTCCGAATGAGGAAGCGAGTAGAAGTCGCAGTAAATGCACTTCGCCTTGCAGAACGGAATGTGGAGATACAGTCCCAGCGGTCGCATCGCGTCAACTCCTTTGCAAAAATGTCCTCGCCCATTGTAACACAAACCTCGCCGCGCGCAAGACGGTATCGCGCGGATATTTCGTCCATTTCCCGCAAACACTACGACAAAAGGAGTGATTCTTCATGGATATGACGCCTCAGGAATATCAGGAGTATGTCAAGCGCCTTGCGCCCAAATCGCCCATTTTCAAGGATACCGCCTTTGCCTTTTTCATCGGCGGCGCGATCTGCGCGCTCGGCCAGCTCATCCAGAACGGCTTTCTCTCGCTCGGCCTTGCAAAGGCGGACGCAGGCACGGCGACCTCGATCTGCCTCATCTTCCTCTCCGCACTTTTAACAGGCTTAAACCTTTACAATTCCATCGCGCGCTTTGCCGGGGCCGGCACGCTCGTGCCGATCACGGGCTTTGCCAACTCCGTTGTCTCCCCCGCCATCGACTTTAAGAGCGAGGATTGACCTATAATAGACATACAGTCGGTTCTATAGAGTGAGTATGCTGATTTAGTCCAAAATCAAAGCTTCCTCCCGACTTATCATTTGCACGCATTCACCTTAAATGGTGGGTGCGTGCTTTTTTGTTTTCAATGCATTTTCATAATACCTCATCAGCTTATTTTAGTCGATGGGGAAATTTTTCTTTTTTGAAGGGTGGTCAAAATGGGTGCCATTTCTACATTCATTACGAGAGGTGCATTCGAGGTGTTTTATGACTTGCCGACCGCAGACTCTCAACCTGTTACCACAGCACTGTACCTTGAAAACCGAATACGATTCCAAGACATCACCGTGTTCGAGCCACTATGAGCAAGTGAAAGGGGCCTGGTCAAGCTCCATTGCGACGACAGCACGGGAAAATAATGGTACACTCGTCCGGCTAGGTCTCAAACCGAGGGACGACGCACCCACAAGCATGGGCCGAGGCTGAAATGCCTGTGTCCCCCTGACCAGGGGACTTGGAATCGACTCTATTTATAGCTCTGTCAGGAAGGAGGTGTATGAGATGAACTGCACACAAAAACAACAGTTGGTGTGCTTTCCGAAGGTAAGAGTTTATAAGCCGTGGTTCCGACACTTCAATGATCACAAGGATTTCCGGAACGAAGGAACTGTCCATCTATTCAGTCTCATGGCGCTCTTCAGCTACGCTAATTTTCGATCCAATGAACGCGTGATCTATGGCGACCGATATATGGAGGCACCGGGTCAGTGGATCTGCAAGCTCGGGGCATTGCCCAGAATCCTTCGAGTCCACTCCAAGGCTCAGGCGCTTGAGCTGATGGAGTACTTCCGGAATCATGGATTCCTTACCTTTGAGATCTTGGATGAGGAAAAGGAAATACTCCGCTTCACGATTGCCGATTGGAAAGAGCACTGCACACACCTACAGTATAACTATTACAGCTATAAAGGATCGGGATTCTTTTTCTTCCCGCTGCCTGTCGGCAGACTGCTTTTGAAGACAGCACGAAAGGAAGTCGGAATTGTATTCAGTGAATTGGACGCCATCATGGATATGTGGCTCCACACAATCCTGAATGACCCCCAAGTGCGAGGATCTGAGTATATGCCAGTTGTCTATTACTCCAATATGCGAGGTATGCCGCTGCTCTCATATACTTACCTTGCTCGTCGTTGGGGCTGGTCCAAGTCCCGAGTCGGACGCTTCATGTTGAAGGCCGGCGAATATGGAATTATCAGCCGTGTGAGTTTTTCCAGCTCACGCGGCTCTGTCATTTCAATGTGCCGCTATCGTGAGATGATCTACGGTGAAGGCTGTGAGGAACTCGAGCTAAGCAGGATTGGCGAGATCATTGGTATTGCTAAGGCGATTGATGTGGTGGAAGCAGACGACACCAAACTCGATATCAGCGTCGAGTCTCGCGTCCCGCCCGCTCACACTATAGGGAAGCCACGAAAAGCCTTGAGAATTCAAGTGTTTCTGGTGATCCGTAGTTCTTTTTTTGCTCGCCAAATTCCATTAGTCTTCTACAGTGCTTTAGACTGGGAGGTAACGAATCAGGAGAAGAATAGCCGCGATCCACCGACTGAGTCCCAATCCGGAAAGGAGATGAAACGATGACATCAGATAGCACTCCCGCGTTTGAGATAGAAAAAGAAGCTTTGAAAACAGAGATCGAAACCGGCATCCAAGCCGGTGTTGATCATTTAGAGGCGAAGACCGCAAAACGCAAGGATGCGGATAAGTATCATAACACAAGGCATCTGCTCAAGCAGTACCGGAAAGTAGCATATGCGATCAAAATCTCGGAAGCAGATATGAATGTTCGAATGGAAATGGAGCATGGCACCCGCCTTTCCACACTTGAAGTCAATGCCGAATTGGCTGGCGTGGATTTGTCCGGTTCTAAACTGGAGGGGTACGCCAGAACAGTTATTCGGAGCAAGAACATGCTCCAGATCATTGATAACGCGCTTAATACGGTGCGAATGGATCCAGACCACGGTGAGCTGATGTATCAAGTCCTCTACCTCACATACTTCTCAAAAAAGAAGCCCGCGAATCGTGAGGTGATCCTAGCGGAACTTGATCGGCAAGGATTCCCCATGTCGATGGTAACCTATCATAGCTATCTCAACATGGCAATTCGAGCGATTGACCGCATTCTGTGGGGTTACACGGCGCGTGATTGCATGGAGATTATCAAGCAGTTTTTACCTTGAAGCACTATTGAACTATTTCCGAACGAAACTTGAAGTTCTGCTTAATTGCATCTGTATCCCCTAAATGGTAAGATGATAGCGTCGAAAAGATTCATTGATGGACTGCCTCCTTTCATCGGGAGGCATTTTTCATGTGAAGCCAGGAACTCAGGTCGTACTGCCCGAGTTCCCGGCTTTTCTTTTCGGCTCTATTTGAAAGGAGGACTTCCCAATATGAACCTAAACAAACCTGCCGTCATCAAGAAGCTGCAGGAGCGATTCAGAAATGTAAATGCAGGCCGAGGCCTATATACTGCCTTTCTCGTGCCTACGATGCTGACCGTGTTTTCCACACACGCCTTTGCTGCTGACACCATTTGGACGAAGGCGAGTGCAATCATGCAGGATGTGTACACTCAAATCCTCGGCATCAGCACCATCGCAGCTGTTGTTACTGCGGCTATTGCGCTTCTTCTGATGAACTTCTCCAGATCTGGACGAACGGTTGATGAGTCCCGTGCATGGTTAAAGCGGATCATTATTACCTGGGCCATTCTCAATAGCCTTGGCTTTATCATGGCCTATGTGACACCATTCTTTTCCGGTGGCACTTGGACTCCCTAATTACGAAGGAGAATCAAGACATGAAGAATATTATCTGTTTCTTATCCGGTATTGTCGCTGGCATTGCCATGTGCCTCACCGCAGCATACTACCTGCCTGAAAGTAGCTTCGATGATGAGTTAGGCCACTTCTAAGCAGATGCAGGAGGAGCCGCATGGGAATCTTAGACAGTATTGTTGAGTGGATTGCCACACAGGTCATGAATCTGCTGGATCTGATCACAGGGTCCGTACTCGGTGCGCTAGGCTGTGATATGAGCACGTTTCTACGCTATTTCCCGGCCGCTGAAACGCTCTATGAAATATTCGTAGCGATTGGTGTAGGCTTCATCTTACTGAACCTTGTGTGGCAGCTATTCAGAAACTTTGGGCTTGGACTGGGCCTTAGTGCGGAGGATCCAGTCAAGCTCGCCATCAAATCCATTCTCTTTATCTTTTTAGCACTTTTTGCGGATCAGATTATGGTGCTCGTTTTGGGAATCGTAGGAACGCCATACGACTGGGTGGTAGACACAGCACTTCCCCCAATCGAGTTTGCAAGTTTTGCCAGCGTAGTAACAGTTTTGGTGGGCAGCCTTGTGTCCGGCTCGGTAAGTTTGATTGCACTCATTTTGGTGCTCATCGTAGCATGGAACTATATCAAGCTTCTATTCGAGGCAGCGGAGAGATACATTCTCGTCGGCGTTCTGATCTACACAGCTCCAGTCGCATTCGCTACAGGGGCATCAGAAAACACATCAAATGTCTTTAGTGCATGGTGCAGAATGCTTGGAGGCCAGCTTTTTTTGCTGATCATGAATGCATGGTGCCTGCGCTTATTTACGAGTATGGTTGGCAGTTTTCTTGCCAACCCGTTATCCGTTTGAGGAGGTAAAGATGAAGAGAAAAGCCCATATCATACTGCTTGTATTGCTGCTCTTATGCGTACTTTCGACAACCGCCTTTGCCATCGATGAGAGCGAAGTAGAAAGTGCCATTGCGGCATCGAGCAAGGAAGAAGTTGCTGGCAATGTTTTTATCTGGTTTCTATGCGCCATTGGATTCCTTAAAGTCAGCCAGAAAATTGATAGTTTTATGGCTTCTTTGGGAATCAATGTCGGCAGAACCGGTGGAAGTATGTTGACTGAGCTCATGGTTGCCGGACGCGGCATTGCTGCTGTTGCGGGGGCTGTAGGTGGAACTGTATTTAACCATCATTCCTCAAGTAACAGCACTCACACAAATGCACAGGCCGCCGGCGCTGCTTTTACAGGTGGAGGAAACGGCCTTGTCGGCGTTACGAAACGTGCTGCTGGAAACGCGGCAGCCGCAAGCGCTACAGGCAATGTAAAAGGACTCAGCAATCTTGTGGGTGGCGCTATGTTCGAATCAAGCCTGCAAAATGGAGGCAAATTTGCAATGAGCGTTGTTGGAGCTGTGGCAAAAGGCAGCATATCCTCAGTCGGGTCCATCACCGGTGATCAGGCGGCTGAGGCATTGACAAGCTATTTGGGCTATTCGCCTGTTGACTCAGGTAGCGCACTTGCAGATGATGGTGGCCTCATCCCTCCATCTCCCATTACGTCAGAAGACGTAGTTACGCTTGATGGCGGCACAGCCGCAGGAACAGCTTCTCCTACTGCGTCTGCAAATGGGACACCTATCCCATCTGGCGCTAGAGAGCACGACGGTTCTGTGGTTGAGAGTGCACGCATTTCTGGAGCGCCACCCATATTTCAGAATGTTGAAATCGGCGGTGGACGCATCACGGGCCTTGAGGTCTCACCTGATAGGCAGTCAGATAGGGAGTTTGCTATGTACAGCACAGAACAATACATGGCCCCAACTGGCCCGTATGATACAGTCCAAACAGTAGACGGTGCCTCGTGGTATCGGCAGTATGCTCAGCCCAAAGTTGAGAAAACGCCCTATACCGATGAAGGTGACAAGATTAGGTATGAGGAACGCATCGTTTCTCAGATGCCGCCTGTTCCCAAAAGAAAGGACAAAATCTAATGAGTGATGAAAAAAGCCAGCAGCAAACATCGACCGAATCCACAGTTGCGGGTGCCGCAAAGACTGGCAAAGCAATTTCCAATATTGCCAAGGGCGCAGCTGCAGGTGGTGCTCATGGTGCGGCAATTGAAGCAGGGAAGTCTTCTGCGAAATGGCTGATTCCGTTAATCGCGGCAGTTTTGTTGCCTCTAATTCTTGTAGCTATGCTTCCTTCTATCATCTTCGGATCATTATTGGGCGATGGAACGGACTCCCCGAATGGAATCTCGAACGATGAAGTGTTAGTCCAGAATATGACAGCCATCAACGAGGGCATCAGTTTCATCCTCTCTGAAGGATTAACGGATGTTCTTGAACGCATTGATTCTGATTTTGCATCGTCCGGCTGTGATGGAAAAGAGATCAACAATCCCTTTGGCGCTGATGTGGTGTTTAATGCAAATGCGTTTGTTTCCCAGTATTGCGCACACAAGGACACAGAAATTGCATCTATTTCCAAGGAAGATATGGAGGCTTTGCTCACCGCTAACAAGGATAAGCTCTACTCTTTTGCTTTCACGGATGAAGAGCGAGAAATTCCCCCTGAGCAAGGTGACGAAGGCTCGGGCGAAACCATTCATGAGACCATTCGGATCTATACCATCTCCTATAATGGAGAAGCGTATTTTGCCGATCAGGTCTTCCACCTGTCAGACGATCAGAAACTCCTTGCAAGCCAATATGCGCAAAACTTGACTGTCCTCTTGGGCGATGGAATTTACCAAGGTCTAAGTGAAACAGAGTTCTCAGCAACGGACCTATCCTACGACGGGGTCGTTTTTGCTGACGGCGAAACACAGGTTGTCTATTACAATCAGTTAGATGAACGGTGGAAGTACTCGCCCTATGGTACAGATACGATTGGTGGTTATGCCTGCGGCCCGACTGCAATGGCCATAGTGATATCCAGTCTTACCTCAGAAACCATTGATCCACCTCATATGGCACAATGGGCATACGAGCACGGGTACTGGTGCAGCGGCAATGGTTCTTATCGTTCTTTGATACCAGGAGCAGCGCAAGCGTGGAGCCTGAGTGTCGATGGCTGCACAGCTTCTGAACCACAGCGTATCATTGATGCGCTTGCGGAGGGCAAGTTAGTCGTTGCACTCATGACGAAAGGCCATTTTACATCGAGTGGCCATTTCATTGTCCTGAGAGGCTGCACATCCGATGGGAAGATACTCGTCGCAGATCCTTCCAGTTATAAGCGCTCCGAGAAGAGTTGGGATATGTCCATTATTCTCAACGAAGCTAGTAAGCGCGCTGGATCCGGTGGGCCGTTTTGGATCATCGGAAACTGACAATAGAATAGAGGCAGAACATGAGCAAATCGAACGAAGAACGGGATATTTACTATATCCCGCCAAACTTTCTTGCAAGTGGGCGCTTATTTGGCGGAATGATTCGAGCACGCAATGCGATTGAAGCTTGCGTGCTCGTTTTGTTGACGGGTATTCCCATCATCAAGTTGCCTATGTCGCTTACTGTGCGGATTATCATTCTTTGCCTGCTCCCACTCCCGCTTGGTATTTTTGGCATCATCGGTTTTGAGGGCGATTCACTTTCGGAATTTGCGATCAATTGGGTTCGCTGGTTCATTCATCGGCGGAGCCTTTATCGCTCTGATGTCACTATACCTGAAACCGCTAGGAAGCAGAAAAAGAGGATATGGGAGCAAGAAGCTACCAAGCCGCCCGAAGAGTTAGGCATTCGGATCAAGCAGCCTCGCAAGAAACGAAAACGCCCTACAAAAACCGAAAAGCAGCTCAACAAAAATAATCGCAAGATGGTGCCAAGTCACAAAAAGCAGGTGACTTACTCGGAAGACTTTGTTCCAGTAAAGGATATCCGCAACGGCATTATTGAAACGGAGGACGGTCGTTACATCAGAGTCCTCGAAGTTGAACCGATCAACTTTCTTTTACGCAGTACATCTGAGCAGAAGAATATCGTTGCCAGCTTCGCGAGCTGGATGAAGATTTCCCCCATAAAAATCCAAATCAAAGTGTTGACAAAGAAGGCCGACATCGGAAAACACCTGAGTACCATTGAGCGGGATATGGAGTCCGAGATTAATCCAAAGTGCCGAGAATTGCAGCTGGACTACTATCGCCTTATTCAGACAATTGGCTCGCGAGAAGCAATTACCCGCAGATTCCTTGTGATTTTTGAGTATGAAGCTGTCACGAATCGCAAACCGGAGTACTCGGAGATTGTCTCGGCTCTGGAAACGTCTGTTCAGACAGCGCGGCAGTATTTCCTACACTGCGACAATGCTGTTGTTACCCATGATGACGAAAACGCCTTCCTGTTGGAGATCCTCTACACCATTTTCAACCGATCAACTTGTGAGGTAAAAACAGTTGAGCAGCGCATCGGGGAGCTCCAGCTAGCTCGGAGGGATACCGACATCACAGTACCAGTCTCCCTTAAAAGTGTACTGGCACCCGATTCCATTGACTTGACTCATGGGTCATATGTAGTAATGGACGGAGTATACCATGCATATCTCATTGTTCCCTCAGATGGGTATAATCCTCGCGTTGTGGCTGGGTGGACGAGTATTCTCGTCAATGCTGGCGAAGGGATCGATGTCGATTTCTATTTTTTCCGTGAGCCAAAAGAACGCATTCAGGCTAAGCTGGGTCAACAGATCCGAATCAACCGCAGTCGCTTGAAAGACACCTCGGATACCAATTCGGACTTTGATGATTTTGAAAGTGCAATACGTTCTGGCTACTTTCTGAAAGAAGGCCTTGCAAATTACGAGGATTTCTACTATTGCAACACACTAGTCACAATCACTGCAGATACACTCGAAAATCTGGAGTGGCGTATATCTGAGGTGCGTCGGTTGATGGTTTCACAGGATATGGATATCCAGATCTGCCGATTTCGTCAGGAGCAAGCGCTACTGTCGATCCTCCCGCTTTGTAGCTTGAATAAAAAGCTCTTTGAGGCGAGCAAGCGAAATATGCTTACCTCTGCTGCTGCCAGTTGTTATCCTTTCACCTCGTTTGAGATGAGCGATGAGAACGGCATCCTGCTCGGAGTCAACCAGCATAACAACAGCTTGGTCATAGTTGATATCTTCAATAGCCGCGTATATAAAAACGCCAATATGGTTCTTCTGGGAACCAGCGGTGCCGGCAAAACCTTTACGCTCCAGTTGATAGCTCTCCGCATGCGTCGGAAAGGTACCCAGGTCTTCATCATAGCACCTCTCAAAGGCCATGAGTTTCTGAGAGCCTGTAATAACATTGGCGGTGAGTTCATTTCCATTAGTCCGGCATCGAAGCAATGTATCAATGTCTGCGAGATCCGCAAGCAGGATCTCAGCGCCAATCAGTTGATCGATGGCGTAATTAGCGAGAACTCGATCTTGGCAAAGAAGATTCAGCAGCTGCACATTTTCTTCTCACTGCTAATTCCAGATATCAGCCATGAAGAACGGCAGCTCCTTGACGAAGCGCTAATTCGAACCTATGCGAAGAAAGGAATCACGCACAATAATGAGTCGCTGATTGATCCAGAGCATCCGGATCGCTACCGGGAGATGCCGCTCCTTGGTGACATCTATGAGATTCTAATGGAATCTCCCGAGACGAGGCGGATGGGTAATATTCTGAATCGTCTCGTGAATGGATCCGCCAAAACCTTCAATCAGCACACAAATGTCCAGCTCGACAATCTCTACACAGTTCTTGATATTTCCGAGTTAACGGGAGAGCTTCTGCCTGTAGGCATGTTTGTCGCACTCGACTACGTCTGGGATAAAGCCAAAGAAGACCGCACAAAAGAAAAGGCGATCTTCATTGATGAAGCATGGGAACTTATTGGAGACGATGATACCAATAACCCAAACAACACCAAGGCCCTTGCAGGCGAGTGGGTTCAGGAGATTTTCAAGATCATTCGTGGCTACGGCGGTGCGGCCATTGCTGCCACCCAGGATATTGGCGACCTTGATCGAAGCCGGTTCGGCAAAGGCATCTTAAATGTTGCAAAGACCAAAATCATTTTGAACTTGGAAAATGATGAGGCGCAGCGCGTCCAGCACATTCTCCACTTATCTGATGCAGAGATCATGTCGATCACTCGTTTTGAACGCGGCCAAGGACTGATCTCCACGAACTCCAACCACATCACAGTTTCGTTCAAGGCATCCCCCTTGGAGAAACAGCTGATTACAACCGACCGCATGGAACTCAACCAGATTCTCAAGGAAAAGATCGCCCAAAATACACATAATGTTGTCGAATGAAAACACAGCAAAGGTCATGTTTACATTAGCTCTACACTAAGCGTAATTGCGGTTTTCCTTTACACTATGCGGTTTCCTATCTCTACACAAAGGAGAGCATAATGAAGTTTTCCAATACCGTTCGAAGGAGGGAAGTTGCCTTTATGATTCGGCTGCTGACCATCTTCGGTGTCGTTGAACAGCGACAAATGCGGTTGCTCTTCGATCATATGAGCAATCGTTCCTATGGCCAGATCCTCGCACGTCTCCGGCAAGAGGGCCTGGCCTATTTCTCGCCGGACGGCCAATTCCTCGCAACAAGTCGATACTCATTAGATCACGGGAAGACGCAGGAAGCCATCATGGCTTTCTGGGCATTCATCCAGATGAGAGATCATGTGCTGGATTTTTGTGCGAGTGAACCTCCGGCAATTCTCTCATTCTCTTCAGCCGATAAGGATTATGATCTGATTTCCGGTAGCCAACGCAATATCCCATCGATCAACGCCTCTCGCACACTCGTGCCAGAGGCGTCCGTTCGTTTGATTGTCGTAGATGATATGAAGTCCCTGGATGAGCTGATTCCCAGAGATGATAACGATTATGGAGTCCTGACTGGCTCTGACGGCGTTGAGCAAATCTACAAACTGTGAGGTGTGATATGGATAACCCCAAGTACATTCAAGTCATGCGCCAAGTGGCTTCTGATTTTGATGGTATCAGCCACGAACTCTTTCAGGTCGCTAGCGACTTAGAGCGTATGGATCAGTATAACCCCCAGCAAAAACTCTTTAGTCTGGTTCGATCGGCAGAAGTATCCTCGGTTACTCTGAGAAATCTGACCGCCAGAACAGTTCGTGATGATACGGCGCCATTCTATTGTGAGGTGGCGGATCTGCTGGGGATTAAGGTCGAGGAGACTCATGATTGGCTCAAGATCTCAGTTCCCGCGATTCTTCCGAAAAGGAATCAGAGAGATAATCAAGCATTTTTGACTCGGCCACTTCGGCACGCGATTATGGACTATCTCAAAGAGAACCCAATGGAGCGCTTTGGTAGCTGCGCCATCTGCATTGTTCACAACTATGATGCTGCTCTTGGAAAAAGGCGCATTCGTGACTATGACAACATTGAAACCAAGCGGTATTTGGATGTCATTGAATCGATGCTACTGACCAATGATAGCGGTCTCCTATGCACGGTCCTCCAGGCTACGAGGATGTCTGATCGGGACAGCGCAGAGTTCTACCTGATGAGACCTGAAACGCTTTCATCCTGGGCCAAAAATCACATTAAAACAACTACCAAAACCTGCTCTGAGTAATGGGCAGAAATTGGTAGTGATTTCGTGCATACGAGCTGTCCCCACTCAGGGAGCGCAGAAATAGGTAGTGTTAGGCAATACAAATTCTGTCTGGGTGTTTTTTGCTTGGTCAGTTTTGCTCTTTTGTGAGTAGCTTTATGATGCAGCCTCTGGCAGCCTGTTGGCAGCCTTGCTGCTGATTTGATTGGAGTGTCTATGATTACATGTAAGAATGATCGCTTACTCGAATTGCTCTGGTTTGTTGGATACTGTATCGAGTTTCCGACGCAGCTGGCGGTGCGGATCGGTGGCGGCGCTGAATGGAATCGCAGGGTCATGTATCGTGCGATTCGGGAAGGCTATGTGCGGCTATATCGGAAGAAGCATAAGCGCCATGTGATTCGTTCAATGAGCTTGACGCAGAAGGGGTTCGAGTATGTTGCACAGAGGGATCCGGAAGCGGTGTCCATGATCTATTCAAGAGTCAATAGCTCTGAGCGCATTTACCCTGGTTGGATCGACAAGATCCTGCGGCTTCACGCAATTGCCATCGGGACGGTTATGTCTAATGCGGCAGGTGCGACGCTCCTCATCTCTCAAAAGCCATCTCTCATGTCGCCTGCCAAAAGAGCGACGAATGCGGTCGTGCCGGATCCCAACAAAATCTATTACTACGCCGCACACGAGTTGCGTGTCGCCATCGAGGAGTACTCCCCGGAGTCAGTATCCAAGAGCTCACGCACAATCGGTATTATCGTCAAAGGGCGGTGTTGCTTCTTTCTTTACTTCACAGGTAGCACAAGAATGTACTGGATGAAGAATAGCGAGGAGAACTATGCTGCCGCTGTGAAAAGCCTTCTGCTCGCAAGAGGTTTCGGTATCACGTCAATCCACCAGATCGTCATCGGATCCACCATGAGTGTGGCACAGCGCCTCTGTCATGGAGCAAAGCCATTTGGGAACAAGTACTTCGTCGTTTCGACTTTCTTTGCTCAATGTCTGTTCCTTACCAATAACAAGGAAGGTGACACTCTCCTGAAGCTCATTCTCCACGATGAACTGGCGATGGAAATCAATCGTGCCGCATTATCACCTTTCCACCCGCCACGAATCCCTACCCGCGAATATGACGCAATCGAGACCTCACTCGACAGGCCTGTTCTTTTGAACTACCAATGTGACCTACTCATGCTATCGGATATCCACCCGATGCCGGAAGGTTTTCGAGGTAGCCCGATCATGCTCTGTTTTGACTATCAGACGCAGGTTATCCAGAGAATTGTGGGGCCGGCCATTGAGGTGCGTCCGTTAGAAAGCAGATTAGATTATGGATAAAAGAAAACTGAAAATAGCACTTAGCCTTGCCGTCCTGATTCCTTGCGTGCTTTACGCTGCTGGTATCATTGCGCAATTCATTATTAACATCAATGCTTGGAAAGCGGCGGGTAGTGACTATCGTACTTCGCCAGGGCTTCCATCCTCGCAGATCAGCGAAGTGGTTCGAGCGCTGTTTCACTTTCCAGAAGGACTCATTGCCATTGGGGTTGTAGTCCTTGGCATTGCCGTACTCTGTGTATTTGGACTCCGAATTGGATGGGGCCAAAATGGTGTGACAGACTCTGATCGCAATCTGACCGTATCGAATTCTGGAAGCTACGGAACGGCAAGCTTCATGTCACCCAAAGAGGCATCTGCATGCTTTGAGGTGACGAGTGCAAAAAGGACCAGCCAAGACATCCTTGGGGTGCTCCCGGATGGTCAAGTCCTGACGCTTCCAAAGGATACCCGTCTCAACGCAAATCTTGCCGTATGCGGATCTTCCGGTACGGGAAAATCCAGAGCCATCTCACGAAACCTCGTTTTGCAAGCGGTCAAGCGTGGTGAGAGCGTGATCCTGACTGATCCAAAATCCGAACTATATGAATCCATGGGCGAGTATCTCCGTGAGAACGGATATATTGTCAAAGTCTTCAACCTTGTTGAAATGGATCATAGCGACTCCTGGAACTGTCTTGGTGAAGTCGGATCAAGTGAGCTCATGGCCCAGACCTTTGCCGACATTGTACTCCAGAACACTAGCGGTGATTCGAAAGACGCGTTCTGGTACAACGCAGAACTCAACCTTCTAAAAGCGCTTGTTCTCTATGTTGCGTTGGAGATGCCTCCGGAAAAGCGGAACATCGCGACGGTGTATGACCTTCTCTATACTCAAACCGAAAAGGGCTTATCTGATATGATGGCCAGCATTAGCCACGAGCACGCGAACCAATACACGGGAGAGCTGCTTCCTCCATCACCTGCATCTGCGCCCTACGCAATCTTCAGGCAATCGAGCGAAACCGTTCGCACGAGTGTTATCATCGGCCTCGGAAGCAAGCTGGCAGTTCTGCAAGCCCAGCAGGTGCGGAATATCACCTCCTACAATGAGATCGACCTGGAGCTGCCCGGTAAACAAAAGTGCGCATATTTCTGCATCGTCTCCGATCAGGATAGCACTTATGATTTCCTCAGCTCCTTGTTTTTTAGCTTCCTGTTCATTCGTCTGATCCGCTATGCCGATGCTTACTGTGAGGGCGGGATGCTGCACCCAAAGGTAAAATTCATCCTTGATGAGTTTCCCAACTGCTGCCTTATCCCCGATTTCACTAAAAAATGCTCTACCATCCGTTCAAGAGGTTGCTCCGTTGCCGTCTTTTTCCAAAATGTCGGCCAGATGCGCAACCGATACCCAGACGATCAATGGCAAGAGATCCTCGGCGCCTGTGACAGCACGGTTTTTCTCGGATGCACAGATATGCTGACCGCTGAGTACTTCAGCGACCGCATTGGAACAGCATCAGTCGAAGTGGAAGGTACGATGCGGGAACTCAACACCATGCACATTACCGATTATACCCCAAGATTCCGTAAGACCAACTCACTTGGCCGGCGCCCATTGCTTACCCCTGATGAGGTCTTGCGTTTACCCCCGGATCAGGTCCTGATTTTCATAAGAGGTCAGAAAGTCATGCGAGCCAAGCGCTTTGACTACTCCCTGCATCCGGACTATAAAAAACTGAAGAGCCGCAAGGCAATCTTACACGAGCCTGACTGGAAAAGCAGTCAGGCTTCCTCTGTATCTGCCAGCGGTGTATCTTCACCATCCGTAACCGCGGCCATACCCGCAGAAAAAGCTAATGTTGGTTTCCAGAAGAAACCACCTGGGAAGCCACCACGCAGCACAACTCGCAAGGTCGTGAATGCGGATGAACTCTTCTAGGAAAGGAGAAGAAAAATGCCTAAGAAGAAAGTTACTGAAGCCGTTGAAGAGACCGCTCAGGAAACCATCCCTGTTGAAAAGGCCCCTGCACAGATGCCACGCCGTCAGGGTAGTGAGGATCTTCTTGAACTGAATGATCTGGAACGTGGCGTCACACGCGAGGATAGTGAAGAAGCGAAATGGGGCTATCTTGCTGGCGCAGTGCGAAGACAGCAGATCCTGACTGGAATCGTAAGCGCAGGGATGACCTATACCGAAAATGGCATGCCGATCGTTCCCATTGATTTCGAGGGTCTCTGTGTCAAAATCCCCGTTCGCGAGATGACTCTGATCGAATGGCCAGAAGATGAACCGATCCCTCGAAGTGTCCGAGTCCAAATTGGGCGGATGCTTGGCGCTACGATCGACTTTATCCCAGCTGGTGTCGATTTCAAAGAGCGCGTTGCAATCGGGTCTCGTAAAGCTGCCATGTTGCAACGGCAAAAGCGCTACTACGCTTCAGGGCGTGTGAAGCCCGGCATCCTTATGGCATGCCGAGTCCTTACCGTTGGAAATAACACGATGATGGTAGAAGCGTGCGGCGTTGATACGGAAATTTACGCACGCAACGTGTCCTGGGAATGGTTTTCCGATATTGCGGATCTCCACTCCACAGGCGATCTGGTTGTCGCAAGAGTTCTCGATGTGACCTACAATGAGCAGCGTGACACTTACGCAGTCAACCTCTCAATCAAGGACGCCTCTGAAAACCCGGATCGGGCAGCCTTGGAGAAGATCGTCCCCAACTCCAACTACTTCGGCGTTGTTACCGGTGTGAAAGACCGCGTTTTCTTCGTCCGTCTTCAAGCGGGTGTCAATGCCAAAACGAAGCTGTATCGCTCCATCGACATGCCCAGCAGATTGGATACGGTCAGTTTCCGCGTCACAAGGGTCGATGAAGAAAACGGTATTGCGCTTGGATTTATCACCAGAATCATTAAGCGCCATACCAGATTGAGGTAACCCAACATGAACTATTCTCCCAGCAGCCGCGATGCGATCGATGAACACTGCAGGGAGGTCATTCGGTCATGCCTCAATATCGTGGAGCAGCATGGTGACACATACGTTGCCATCCACAAGGACGATGATATCGAATGCATCGTCCTTGTCTCCATGATCCGAAGCTATCCCATCCTATCCATCATAGTTGCAGACAAACTTCTGCTCGCGGATATCAATGAGGAACAGATGCACAGCATCGCGAATGAGCTGAATCTGGCGTCGGTCACAGGTTGGCATTCCGTCTTCCTGGCGGATGACAGCATGATCTATATGTACCGGCAATGTCTTTGGCTATCGATGAGCTTGACCTATGAAGACCTCCTTACCATACTGAAAGAATGCATCAGCGAGTACAAGCGCGGCAAAGGCCGCCTTACTACAGGTGAGTATCCGACCGACCCGGTCGCGTAACGCCTCAAATTATGAAAGGGTTAAAACCATGAAAAAGCGAATCACATCATTGATGCTCATTCTTGTCGTCGCAGTATCCATGACGATGGGAGCGAGCGCGACATCGTACATTCCGGACGATGTCACCTACCAGAATTTGAACGGCCAGCAGCTTGCCATCAAGACCTATACGCTTCTTCCGGATCAGGATCCCTCCGACCTGTATGAAGACGACTTCGAGTATGACGGATTCCTGTATTCTATGAGCGATATTGTCAAAGAAGAGCAGCGCTACCAGGAAGAGAACGCACATACCGAGGTTGTCACTGTCACAACCGCAAGTAAGAACCTCGAAGATATCCTTGCTGAGCTGAAACCTACGATCGAGTACGATGACGGAGTCTCCTCCGGCACACTTTCGCTCGATCATAGCACTCTCAAAACGGAGGCAGCCGGCTATAAGCGCAGTTCCTATACTGTGACAGCGACAAAGAACTACACCGGCCTCGACCGAAATGATTCTTCCTACATCGATAAGACCGTAGAGAAGAATGGCAGAACTTTGAGCCTCTCCAATGTAACTTGGAGCGTTGAGAGTACTGCTCTGGTCGGCGATGAGCTCGTCCCGGCAACTTACTCTGCGGTAGCCACCTATTCGGGCTCTGCCAGTTCTACCGTCGCAACTGGCTATATTACGACCGCCGAATACAAAGGCACTGTCGTATCCTCTGGTATTTCCAGCATTCTCTATACCGTAACCTACCTGGGCACCAAGATTGAACCGACGAAAGCGGAACCCACCTTCAAAGGTGCGGTCTTGGTGATCTCCATTATCGGCGGAACCGCCCTTTTGGCCGCACTGTTGTTCCTCGGCCTCACGCTTCGTAAGAATACTACAGTCTACAAAGCAACAGGCAAAGGCAACGAATATGAAAAATGCGGCCGGCTTCATCTGAAGGTCAAGAATCCCGAGCTGCGTATTGACCGCTTGAAGGATATTCCTGAAGGTGTGATCGCAATCGAAGTGGATCAGGCAGTCGCAAAGAAGCTCTTCGGCCAGACCATCGCCATCCGTTGCTATGACAATACTGTCGAGCACACCGTTGGCGAGGTCAACGGTTCGTACTGGTTCAAAGTCGATATTGGCTCTCAGGAAGGTGAATCCAATTATGAGGAGGAACCTTAATATGAAGCTCAATCGACTTTTGACCCTGTACTGTGCGCTGAGTATGGCACTCGGCATGGTGACTTTCGCTAGTGCCGCAGACTATTCCTTCAAAACCTCTCCTGACCCTGTCTATTACGGCAGCACGAACTACGAGGATCTCTACGACGCTGAGTATCGTTACGGCTCACGCAATCAGATCGATTACGACATCCCTGAGATCCAATACGGACTCAGTCAGGAATTCTTGGAAAGCTCCCTCAATAATCCCTACCTGAATGGCAACACACAGTACGGCTTTGGCGGGAGCAGCTCGAGTACGCAGTACCCGGAGTCCGACTTCGGTAGTTCCAGCATCATCTCCGGCGGTGGTACGATCGAGATGCCATATGAACCCTCTGTCACCTTGAACGATCTCAAGCAGAGCGATGGCAGTATCGGCCAAGTCTCCATTGACCGTGTCGGGCTGAATTGCAAAGTGTATGAAGGCGCCACCGACAGTTCCATGTCTAAGGGCGCCGGTCATTACAGTTCTTCCGGCCTCTACACCGGGAATGTTGGCTTGTTCGGCCACAACAGAGGGAATCATCCATACTTCGGAAAGCTGAAGAATGTGAAGGATGGGGACATTGTTAAGTACAAGACCGCAATCGGCACGAAGACCTACAAAGTGACATTCGTTGGTGCGATCTCCTACACGGATTTCTCTTACCTCAATGAGATGGGAGATAATCGCATCACCCTGATCACCTGTATTGCTAACCAGCCCTCTCTGCGTCTGTGTGTGCAGGCTGTAGAGATTCGATAAACCATTGGAGGAAAACCATGAACAGTAAAAAGCCTCGCAATCGTGAGAATCGCACCCGATCCATTCCCGCAGAAGCTACCGTAACCGTCCATATGCTTCTGCCGCGTTCCGCTTATGAGGAGATGCGCCAGCTTTTGAGTGAACACAGGCTCTCCAAAGCGGATATCCTCATGGCAGGCATCGCAGCCTGCTCGAATCAGAAAGTTGGCTGAAGAACACGCGTAGAGAGTGGCTGGAAAACTATCTTCTACGAGGTGACTCACATGAAAAAGCGTTTCATTACATTCCTCTCCGGCATGGTTGTCGGCGCAGTCATGTTTGGCGGCAGCGTTGCATACGCTTCCGGCATTCTTGCCGATCTCAGCAACAATCAGATTTTTGTGGATGGCACACTTACCCCCATGGAGGCGTATGTGATCAACGGCCACAATTATGTGAAATTGCGTGATATTGGCCAAGCTGTCTGTTTTAACGTCTTTTGGGATGATACTGCCAAATGCGTCCAGGTCGAATCGGACAAGCCCTATACTGGGATTGCGCCTACAAAGCAAGAGGGCGAGAAGACAAGTGGCCAGCTCCACCAGACTGATGTTGATGCCATAAAGAAGGATGTCGTTACCCGTACCAACACCCTGCGGCATAATAAGGGAGTTGCTGTATTGGAGGTTAATAGCCTTCTGATGGATGCGGCTCAAGTCCGCGCGGATGAGATGGCGGCAAGTGGTGCCTATTCTCACACTCGCCCCGATGGACGCAGAAGCAATACCGTTACAGATAGCCGGCGCACCGGCGAAAACATCCACTGCATCACAGAACTGTACCTCGAACAACAGCACAAGACTTTATCTGATGCCGTCGTCAATCTTTGGTCGAATTCCAAGGGCCATGCGGATAACATGCTGAATGTTCGCTACGGCGAGATTGGCGTTGGTTTAGCGCGTGGTACGGACAGTAATGGCTTGGCGTCTTGGTACTGTGTGCAGGTCTTCCTCGTAGACGGATGCGAGGTCACATGGGTGGACGTTCCCGCAATAGGCTGATCAATGATTGCCTCTGCGGTGGATCAATCCATTCGAAAATGGTCAGTTCGAAAAGTGAATCATTCAACGAAGCAGGTTGAGGAAACTCGACCTGCTTTTCTTGTGTTACAAATGAAGGAGATCTCTTATGAAATCAATCAAAACTAGACTTGTCTCAGCATTCTTGCTGATTATGACAATTCTCAGCCTGTTTCCAACCACAGCATTCGCTGCATCCAGCACAGGCAAAGGCATCACGATCACAAAGAACCAGAACTACTGGAGCACCCGCCTGCTCGCCAACGGTACCCCGTACAGCTACCGTCCCCCACTCGTGGACGGTAAGCTCGTGTACTGCATGGATAGCGGCCTCGGCTATCATTACGCAACGCCTTCGTACCTGAATTCCTTCACATGGACGTCCGGTACCGGCGCGGACGCAGATGCCGTATTGCAGTCGGCGCTCACAAACAGCGGCCTCAGCGAGATGGATGCCGCGACCGTTGAGAATGTCAAATGGATGATGACCTACCTCAACGACTGCAAGGAATCCAACGTCGGCCAGCTTTTTATGGCCGTACAGACCTATGTTTGGGAGAATCAGTCCTATAAGGGCGAACCCGGCGGAGATGGCGACGCGGGCGGCTACGCCAACGCCGACACCTACGAGCTGTATCTGAGTCTTATCGACTCTCTTCTTGCAAAGAAAGCAGCTGAGGATGCCGAGTTCCAGCGTCAGATCGAGGAGTACGCTGCGCAGGGCATTGCCGCAACCATCGTGGAGGATGAGAGTGCAAGATGGGCGGTGTATGCGATCTCCAGCAACCGCAAAAATCAGTCATTCTTTAACTATTATGGACCGCGCAAGCTCGTAACGAGCGAGCCTGCGCCCGACCAGCCCGAGCAGCCTGCGGGCGGCACGGGCAAGATCGTGCTGAAAAAAACCGCCGGTGGGACCACAACCGGTCTCGCCGGTGCCCGTTTCAGCATCTACTTTAACGGTCAGATCGTCGGCAGCGACATCACCAATGCGCAGGGCGAGATCTATGTTGAGAACGCCGCCACCGGCCTTTGGAGCTTCGTGGAAACCTCTGCACCGGACGGCTTCTGTGTTGATCCCACGCCCAAAAGCGTTTATGTAGATGTGTCCGAGGGCGACCGCGAATACAGCGTTGCGGCGACTAATTATGAGCTGCCCGATATGAAGATCATCAAGCGCGACGCCATGAGTGGCAAACCAATTGCCGGCACGGTGTTTTCCATTAAGTCCGTTACTGGCAGCTATTCCACCTCCGCCACGACCGGGACGGACGGTTCCGCCACCCTCTCGGCCATTCCTGCCGGTGTCTATGTTGTGCGTGAGGAATCCGTTCCCGAGCCGTACATCGTAACCAATACCGAGCAGACTGTGGCGCTGCGCCCCGGCAAAACCTCCGAGGTCACTTTCGTTGACTATGAAAAGCCCGGTCTTGAAATTGTCAAGAAGAACATCGCCAATGGTGAGCCCATCGAGGGCGTGACCTACCGTATCGAGCAGATCGACGGCAGCTTTTCTACCAGCGCCACGACCGATAATCATGGGCGGATTTTCCTCGACTCTGTTCCTGTTGGCACATTCAAAGTAACGGAGATCAATGTTCCCGGCCATGTCATTCTCTGCCCCATCCCCCAGGAAGTGGCATTGAAGCCCGGCGAAACCTCTACCGTCACCTTCTTCAACGCCCTCAAACCCAGCTTGGAGATCCGCAAGGTAGACAGTGTCACCGGCGATCCCATCAAGGGCGCTAAGTTCCAGATCTGGTATGGTAGCAACCATACCGACACCGGCGAGCTCAATGACCTCGGCACTTACTTTTCTGACGCAAGCGGAAAAATCATTCTTCCTGAGATCAAGGATGGCTGGTACAAAGTAACTGAATTGGAACCGGCGTCCGGGTACGCCATCAAGGAGCCTGCCACACAGGAATGCTTCATCTCCGGTGGTGAGAGCAAAGTCCTGATCTTTGAGAACACGCCTCTTTCCGCCATCATCATCCGCAAGGTGGACAGTGAGAGCGGTCAGCCGTTGGAGGGTGCATGGTTCCGCATCCGCTACCTCGGCGGCACCTCCGGTACAGGCGGCACTGTGGTTGGAGAGTACAAAACATCCAGCAATGGCACCATCGTTGCAACCGGCCTCAAGGCAGGCA
>ERZ773208.48-NODE-48-length-105658-cov-7.720737_pt1 | contig 105658 bp, 110 predicted proteins | sample MGYA00581006_ERZ773208 | MGnify/ENA primary metagenome ERZ773208 (study PRJEB29015, sample SAMEA2737793) | human gut metagenome | biome: human gut; feature: human-associated habitat; material: faeces | place: China | collected 2012 ... | reverse complement strand
CCTGTTGCCGTTTGCTACCACCTTACCTGGAAAGACGAGCGCATCTATCGCGGAGAGTTGAAGAACCTTGCAAAGATTGTGAAAGAGAACAACCTAACGCTCACCACCATGATTGTCGTAGGTGAAGCCATCGACAACCGCGAAGGCCTTTCCCGGCTCTACGCCCATGAGTTCAAACATCTCTTCCGTAAATAAGAAGGGAGTGATAAGGTGATAATGGGATAGGGTGATAATGTGATAGAGTGATAAAGCGATAATGGGATAACACTCCGTGATATATAATACAGCTACTTTATCACCCTATCACATTATCACCTTTTTGTTCAACTAAAACCTAAAAGTAATGATATTAATATTAGGTGGAACCACCGAAGGACGCATCGCTGCCCGTACCCTTGAAGAAGCCGGAAAACCATTCTACTACTCTACCAAAGGAGACGAGCAGGAAGTAACTATGCACCACGGTATCCGCCTGCATGGTGCCATGGATAAACTGGACTTGGAGCGCTGTTGCCGGGAACATAACATTCAATTACTGGTAGATGCCGCCCACCCCTTTGCCATACAACTACACCAAACCGTAGAGAAAGTAGCCCATACCCTGAACCTGCTTGTCATCCGATTCGAACGTATTTATCCGCCACGCGATGAAGAGCACATCACCTGGTGCGATGATTTTGAAGATGCCATCCGGCAAATCAGGAAAGAAGATATCTTCACCCTCCTGGCACTGACAGGGGTACAAAGCATTGCCAAGCTAAAGCCCCTCTGGCAGGAAAGTGCCTGTTGCTACTTTCGTATCCTTAACCGTGAGAGCTCCCGCCGCCTGGCCGAACGTGAAGGTTTTCCCAAAAAATATCTGCATTACTACCATGCAGGCGAAGACGAACGCATCCTGTTACAGCGACTTCACCCCGAAGCCATATTGATAAAGGAAAGCGGACTTTCCGGAGGATTCAATGAAAAAGTGGAAGCTGCCCTTCAGGAAGGTATCCGCATTTTTGCAATCCGTCGTCCGCCAATGCCCGGAAGTTTTATGATAGTGAACGGTGAACATGGCCTACGCCGGATGATTGAAAAGCATCTGCCCGATTTTTACCCTTTGCGTAGTGGTCTGACTACGGGTACCTGTGCAGCCGCGGCCGCTGTAGCTGCAACCTGGGATATTTTCAATGTTCAACGCCAGCCCCGACCCGAAGAATTTCCTGTTATTCTCCCTAACGGAGAAACCATTTATGTTCCCGTTGAAGAGCAAGAACTCTACCCGCATCCCAGCTGTGTAAACGATGACTGGATGCTGGAGGCAGATGCCACTGTCATCAAAGATGCAGGTGATGACCCCGATGTAACCAATGGCATGCAAATCAAGGCCAATGTTGCCGTGCCTTTCCGTTTTGACGATCCAACACCCGCAGAACTTGGTGCTGATGATTATACCGTTATTGTCTGTGGAGGCGAAGGTGTAGGCATTGTTACCCTATCGGGTTTAGGACTGGAAGTGGGAGGACCTGCCATCAACGTTACTCCCCGCAAAATGATTGAAAACAATGTAAAGGCATGCCTTCAACGACTTGGCATTTCCAAACAACCCAATCCTTTTGCCGTCACTATTTCCGTGCCGGGTGGCGAAGAGATAGCCCGGCGGACTTTTAATCCCCGTCTGGGTATAGAGGGCGGTATTTCTATCATCGGAACTTCGGGTATCGTGAAACCTTTTTCTTCCGAAGCATTTATAGATTCCATCCGCAAATCTATGGAAGTAGGTCGAGCAACAGGAAGCCCGCGCATCGTCCTTAATTCCGGTGCAAAGAGTGAAAAGTATGTCCGGGGGTACTATCCCGAACTGCCTGCACAGGCATTCATTCATTACGGAAACTTCATTGGAGATACGATAAAGATTGCCGCAGATTTGGAAATCAAAGCGGTGACTTTGGGTATCATGATAGGAAAAGCCGTGAAGTTGGCAGAAGGCAATCTGGATACGCACAGCAAACAGGTGACGATGAATAAGGATTTCCTACGTGAAGTGGCCCTTTCTGCCGGATGCGGAGGGGAAACACTTGCAGTTATCGAAAAGATAACTTTAGCCCGTGAGTTATGGACATTGCTCTCTGCTGAAGATTTGCAAGCTTTTTGTTCCCGTTTACTCGAACTGTGTCATCAATATTGTGACCCGTTGCTACCTGAAGGAGAGCTAACGATTCTGCTCATCAGCGAAGAAGGGAAAATAATTACATAGAATAAAAAAACAAGTTTTACATGTAGTCTATCAGACTGAAAGTCCTACGCTATATAATAAAAGCCCTTCAGGTTATATGCGAAACTTAAATTAAAAACCTCAAATATGAAACACCCTCAAATAATCCTCGTCACCGGTGCTTCTTCCGGTTTTGGAAGAGTCATTGCTACGCAGTTGGCTGCACAAGGACATATCGTTTATGGCTCCAGTCGGAAAGCAGTATCCGATAATCCCGGCTTCAAAATGTTGCAATTGGATATTACTGATCCTGCATCAGTATCCAATGCCATATCGACAATTCTGAAAGAGCAAGGTAGCATTGATGTACTTGTCAACAATGCCGGGATGGGTATCAGCGGAGCTATCGAACTCACTACCGAGGAAGAGATACAGCGCCAGATGAATACGAATTTCACGGGTGCTGTCCGTATGTGTGCAGCAGTACTGCCTTTCATGCGCGAAGCCGGACACGGACGAATCATAAATATCAGTTCCATTGCAGGCGTCCTTGCCGTTCCCTTTCAGGCTTTCTACAGTGCATCAAAGTTTGCGATTGAAGGATATAGTGAAGCACTTTACCAGGAAGTAAAACCACTGGGTATACAAGTTTGCGTAGTCGAACCGGGAGATTTCCAAACTGGTTTCACAGCGCAGCGGCAAGTGAGCCAGACCACTCTCTCCCATCCACAATACGAAGAGAGTTTTGCAAAAGCCATGCAAAATGTAGAGTTGTCTGAAAACAATGGTTGCCGACCGGAAAAGTTAGGCAAAGCAATCTGCAAACTGGTAAATAGCCGCCGCCCTGCTTTCCGCACAAAGGTCGGTCCATGGGAACAAGTATTCTTTGCACGCATCAAGCCTATGCTGCCGTTTAGTCTGGTAGATTGGCTGATCAGGAAATTCTATTAGTTAGCTGTGTAACTCATCCCCTTTGGGCAAAACTTTATAGAATAACATTTTGTGTGTTCTTTCCAAAACACTACCTTTGTGGCATACCCATTCAAAAAGGAGGATGTATGACAACTTTTGAATTAAAACGTAGTATTTTACAATATATCAACGCATTGATGGATGATGAAGCGGCGATGCGCCGTATAAGTCGTTATATACGTCGTTTGCGTAATTCTACATCAACAAAAGATGTAGCACATGAAGACATGATTCCGTATACAATGGATGAATTACATGAGTGAATTGATAAAGCAGAAAAAGCGATCATCGAAGGAAATGTAATTGATTCTAAAACAGAAGACGCCCAATTAGCAGATTTCATGCGCACACTATGAAAATAAAGACTTATCCTGAAACTACTCAGGAGCTACGCAAGTTTGCTACTGATGGTTATAGGTCTGCTATGCTTGACAAGAAGAAAATGTCTAATATGAGGTATTCATATAAGTCAGTCTACTTGGATTCAGGTAATATATGGAATGCTTATGAAAGTGGTAGTAGTGCAAGAACTGGTATATCAGGAGTTGCAGTATTTGACTCTAATGAGGTATCACTTATTAGATTACCTGCACAAGAGAACTCAGGTCTTACAGATATTAACTACTATGGTAATGTAGATAAGCTTCTTACTATCTCAAGAATTGGTGATAAGAAAGATGGTTATCCTATTATGACTACTGGTGCTCAAAGTGCAGAAACTGATGCACATAAATTATTTAGTGGTAATTATATGCAGGTAGATAATAGATTTACTGACCAAGTTACAGGTACTGACCCTGTTAGAATCAAGTATAAATCTACTCCTCATGCGGTGTTAGCCTTAAACTATACTACATCAGGTGCTCAGAGGGTATTACCTACTATCAAGGATGGTGATTATAATGATACTTGGTTTGTAAATGCACAAAGCTTAGGTGCTCCAAGTGGGCAACACATGTATTGGGATAAGTCAGGAAGTACCAAGAGTGTATCACAGGACACTATTATTACTGGTGCTCCAAGAGGTCCTATATCTGCTGTATCAAGTATTCAACATGGATGGCTATGGTTAGGAGAATTATATAATGATGATGTACAGAACAGGTTTGGTGGTCAGGCAGAAGAGGCTTTTGAGAATAATGTATGGCTACCTTGTGGAGACCCAATTTCTCTTATAGATGCTGATAGCAAGGTTAAGAGCAGTATTACTATTAGGTGGGAAGAAGGTGATACCTACTATCAAAGGTATGACCATATTAAAACATATCCATTCACTCTTGAAGACCAGAATGCAGTAACTGATATTGTATCATTCATGTGTGAAACAAGGGTAAATATTGATGGTAGATATGATAGGAACAGAGGACAGACAAGTAACTTCTCAATTACTCCTGAGAATTTTAACTTGATGAATGATGTATATTCCCAGCCTAATAACTTCTTCAATTATAGGACAATCAATCCAAATAAGCTGAACTTGGATAACTTCCATAATTCAATTACTTGGACTAGGACTAAAACTGCTGGAGAGTTAATAGATACTTGGACTAACATCACTCTTGCATCTACCCTTGACCTTGATGGGGATAAGGGAAATGTAAGGGCACTGAGAAGGTTTAATAACAATATACTTGCTTTCCAAGATAGAGGTATTAGCCAAATCCTATATAATGAGAATATGCAGATTTCTTCTACTGATGGAGTCCCTATTGAGATTGCAAACAGTGGAAAGGTTAATGGTAAGAGATATATCTCTGATAGAATAGGATGTACTAATAAATGGTCCATGTGTGAAACATCTAATGGTATTTACTTTATAGATGACATCACAAAAGGTATATTCTTATTTAATGGTCAGTTGGATAATCTATCAGATAGATTAGGTTTCCACTCTTGGATTAACAGAGCCTCTGATAGTATAGATATATGGAACCCAGTAGACTTTGATGGATTTGTTACCTACTATGACAAGGTTAATGGTGATGTATTCTTTATTAGCAAGGATGAGTGTTTAGCATTCTCTGAGCCATTAGGTCAGTTCAGCTCATTCTATAGTTATGAGAAGATGCCTTACTTTACTAATCTTGAAGATAGAGGAATTGCTCTTAATGTTGAAGGTACAGGTACATTGTATAGACCTTGGTTGCATAATGAAGGAGACTATAACATATTCTTTGGAGTATATCAGCCATTCTATACTACTATAATAGCTAACCCAGATATGCCTGTAGACAAGATATTCAATAACCTTGAGTTCAGGTCAGATAGCTGGGACAAGAATGGTAATCTGCTCAATACAACATTTGATACTCTAACTGTATGGAATGAATATCAACAGGGTACTTCTACTCTAAATAATATCTTAGGAAGACCTTCTAACTTAAAGAAGAAGTTTAGAATTTGGAGAGCTAATATACCAAGGGCTAAGGCAAATGGTAGAGATAGAATGAGAAATCCTTGGTTATATATCAAGTTATCTATGGAAGGAGAAAATGTAAATAAGACTATATTGCATGATATGATTGTACATTACTTTGAGTAATAATAGGGGAAGGTAAGTTTATTACTTATCTTCCCTTTACTTTTTGGATAATATCCTTGTATAATTCAAATACTTTGTTTATCTTTGCAAACAAATTAGTATGATATGGCTAAAAGAAAAGTTATAAGAAAGTCTAACAGACCATTTACATACAACCCTCATTACTATGCTTGGGGTGGTGATTTCAAGGCTGCTATGGGTGGCACAGGAGCATTTGACTTAAAGAGTACTTTTAGTGGAGGCAATGTTGCTGGAATGCTAAAGGGAGGCTTGGCAGGTGGCATAGGTAGTGCAGTAGGTAATATTGCAGGTGGTGCTATTGGAGGGGGACTTGAGTCAGGTGCAGGTAGTGCAATTAGTAATATTGGAGGTACTATAGGTAGTGCAGTAAGTGCAGTTAATCCTGTACTTGGAGGCATTATATCTGCTGGTTCAGGTATTATTGGAGGTCTTACAAATAGGATGTTTGGCTCCAAGTTAAATAAGGAGAAGATTGCTGAAGTTGAAGGAAGCAACAAAGCTATAAATACTGTTATGGTAGATAGCAGTAGTGCTGATTCAGTTATGGACCAGTGGGCTAATCAGGACTTTGGCAAAGACTTTACTAAATCAGACATTGGTAAAGATGGTTGGTTTAGCAATAAGGCTAAAAACAAATATAAGGAACTAAAGAAGCAACAGGATATTGCAAGAAATAGAGCATTGACTTCTTATGAGAATGCAGCAGATGCAGCAGATACTCAGTCTGACCTTAATGCTATGGCAAGCTTTGCTGCCTTTGGTGGTCCCCTTGGTATATGGGGAGGATATGGAAGTGGAGCAATAGGCTATGAGTTAGCTAAAGAGAACTTAGGTATTAAGGCTCTTAATGCTGCAAATAAAGGTAAGCTGACTTCATTACCTAACTCATTTGAATCATCAGAATTGAATACTTTTGCTAAAGGAGGTGAGATACATATCAAGCCTGAGAATAGAGGTAAATTCACCAAGTATTGTGGAGGTAAAGTTACTTCAGAGTGTATTGCAAGGGGTAAAAGAAGCAGTGACCCTGCTGTAAGAAAGAGAGCTACTTTTGCTGCTAATGCAAGGAAGTGGCATCATGCCTTTGGAGGAGATTTACTTACTCATGGTGCTGAGTGGGATAATGGTCTTAGAATAATTGGTAATGGTGGAACCCATGAGGAGAATCCAATGGAAGGTGTACCTATGGGAATGGATGCAGAAGGAACTCCTAACCTTGTAGAGCAAGGAGAGGTAATCTTCAATGACTATGTATTTAGTAACAGAATGTTTGCTGATGGTGGTCTATTAGAGAGTTTCAATCTTCCAAAGTCTTATGATGGCTACTCATTTGCTGCAATAGCAGAGAAGCTGGGAGAGGAGTCTAAGGAGAGACCTAATGACCCAATAAGCAAGAGAGGACTTCTAAGTTCTATGTCCAGACTACAGCAAGCCCAAGAGACTGTAAGGCAACAGAATCAAGTAGGTCAAGAAGGAGTACAATATGCTCATGGTGGTAGAATGGGTACATTATTTGATGGTTTTGGTGATATGCCTAACTTCTTAGATGGTGCAGATTATGGAGATTGGCAAGACTATGGAACCCTATTAGAACCTATTAATGCAGAGGATTTATGGAATGAATCTATGGCAGGTGCTGATGAGGGTGATAAAGGGAATAATAATAGCAAGCTGACTTGGCTAAGATATGCTCCTGTAGTAGGTGCTGCAATAGGATTAGGTCAGAATTTATTCAGTAAACCAGATTATACAAGTGCTGATGCAATACTTGAAGCAGCTAATCAAGCAGGTAATTATACTCCAGTAGGATATACTCCAATAGGTAACTATTTACAATATAGACCTTTTGACAGAAACTTCTATTTGAATAAGCTTAATGCACAAGCAGGTGCTACAAGAAGGGCTATTATGAATACCACAAGTCCTTCAAGAAATGCAGCCTTACTTGCAGCAGACTATAATGCTCAAGGTAGATTAGGAGACCTTGCAAGACAGGCTGAAGAGTATAACTTAGCACAAAGGCAGGCTGTTGAAACCTTTAATAGAGGTACTAACATGGCTAATGCTGAGATGGGACTCAAGGCTGCAATGGCAAATCAAGAAGCTGCATTAAAGGCAAGAAGTTCAAGACTAAGTGGTGTTGCACAGGCTATGGCAGTAAGAGATGCTGTTGATGCAAGAAGAGGTGCAAGTATGAGTGCTAACCTTACTAACTTCTTTAATTCTCTTGGAGATATTGGTAGAGAAGAGTATAGTAGAAACATGATTATGAGTAATCCTGCACTATACTACTCTATTGATAACAAGGGTAATGTTACATATAAGAATGGATATGAAAATCTTAGTGAAGCAGAGAAGAAGGAAGTAAGAGATGCTGCCAATAAAGCTAAGAAAAAGAAAGCTAAGGGTGGTTATTTAACTATTAAGAAGAAGTAATATGGCTAATTATAGTTTAGTAATAAATTCACAATTCAAGCCATTCTCTTACCAAGAGATGCTGGCTCCAACCTTGATGGCTACTCAGGCTCATCAAGAGTTGGAGAACCAGTATGGAGAGCTTGCTACTAAGGCAAGTGTATGGGAAGAAATGGCTAATGAGCAGACTGACCCTTATGCTTACAAGATGTATAAGACTTATGCAAATGACCTTGAGAGTCAAGCAGGTCAATTAGCAAGGGAAGGTCTTAATGCTGCAAGTAGGAGAGATATGCTCAATATGAGGTCAAGGTATAGCAAGGAGATTGTTCCTATTGAACAAGCTTATACTGCAAGACAGAAGCAAGCAGAAGAACAACAAAAAGCACTACTTCAAGACCCAACATTGATGTTGAGTAGAAGAGCTTCTACTACAAGTCTTGATGACTATATAAGGAATCCTCAATTAGCCTATGAATCATATTCAGGTAAGCTAATTACTGCACAGGCTGCAAGTGCTGCATCTGCATTAGCTAAGGAAATGCAAGAGAAGCCAAGGAAATGGAGAAGCATCTTAGGTAATTCATATTATGAAACTATGATGCAAAAGGGCTTCAGTTCTCAGGCAGTATTACAGGCTATACAGGATAATCCTAATGCTGCTCCTCAACTTACAAGAATTGTTGAAGATGCTATTAACTCAAGTGGAGTTAGGAACTGGGGAGACCAAGCTACTATTGCAAGGGCTATTGACTATGCTAAGCAAGGTCTATGGAGTGCAGTTGGTGAAACTCAATATCAGACTCTTGATAATTGGAGAGCTAAAATGGCTGAACAGGAAGCTATGCAGAAGAGGGCAGAGCAGAGAAAAGCTGCTGCTGCACAACAAGCAAGGCTTAATAACTTAGCTATCAATCCTTTGAACATCTATAGCAGTAGAGAACTAAGTAAGGATGAGAAGAAGTACAATGATAATATGAAAAAGTATTCCAAGTACTTCTATAAGGAGAATGGTCAGTGGAAGATGAATCAAGAGGGATGGAAAGCTTACAACAGTAAGAAATATATTCCAGGGACAGTATCTCCATCAACAGGTATTCCAGTAACTCAGGGTCAATTTGTTGATTCTGATTTCAAGAGGTTCATTGATGGATTAGGTGGTAAAGGTGCTATAAGTTCTGATAGCTTTGGTCCTAATCAGAGAGTAAATGTTGGAAGATTATGGGGTAGGTATGCTGATGATTCTCCAGCAGCAAGAACTGCAAGATATGATGCTACAAGAGTCACTGAGTATGACTATCCTATTGCAGGTACTCAGCAAGGTGATATGAAGGATGCTATTATGACTGCTGGTAGAGGATTAAGTCTCAAGGAGGTTGATTATGATAGCAAGTCCAAGCAATTCAAGGATACAGGTGAGGAAATCACTATGGAAGACTTGAAGAGTGATAAGTACAAGGTAACTGCTACAAGATTTAGTCCTTATGGTACTACTGTAATGATACAAGATGACAAGGGCAATGTAAGAAGATTCAGGATGCCTGCTGGTGTCAATACAACTAATGAACAGAATAGAGATAGGGCAATGGCTGCTGCAAATCAATGGCAGCAAGTAGTTAATACAGGACAATATACTGATGCAAGAGGAAATGTACATCAGGCTACTCCAGATGAAATTACTTATGCACAGCAACAATATGCACAGGCTATACAGCAAGCATACTTATTCCATTCTCAATTAGGAGTACAGAATAAGACAAAAGAACAAGAGTTTAATCCTTATGGATATTAAGATATGGCAAAAGAAACTAAAGTAAAGGATATAGATATTACTAAGAGTGGTCCAATGACTTTCAGAGATTTGCAAGAAGCAAATCAAGAGCCATACACTAACCTTAGTCCTGAGTTTCAGTCATTCAGTATGAATGTAGGAGCAAATACTGCTCCTACTTCACTGTATGATGCAAGGGCACATGGTGAGCAAATGGTTGCAACTTCATTAGAAGGGACTGCTACACCTTGGGGTGAGAGCATGTTTGATGAACCCACTGCAACTGAGGCACAGTTTCAAGAGTTAGGAGATATAAGAGCTAATAACCAACCTTGGTATGCACAGATAGGAGCAGGTCTTGCTAAGGGTGCTATACTTGCAGGTACTACTTTCCTTGATGGTACTGTAGGTTTGATATTTGGAGCTGGCACTGCAATAGGTGAAGGTAGATGGTCTGGTCTTTGGGATAATGACTTCTCTAAAGCTATGCAGTCTGTTAATGAATGGTCTGAGCAAGCATTACCTAACTACTATACAAGAGCAGAACAAGAACAACCTTGGTATGAAAATATCTTCACTGCTAACTTCTTAGGTGATAAGTTTATCAAGAACTTAGGTTTTACAGTAGGTGCTTTCTACAGTGGTGGTGTTACTGCTGCTGGGTTGAAGGTAACTAAGTTACCTCAGCTTATTGGTGCTATTGCCAAGTCTTCAAAGGCTCCAGCAATAGTTAATACTGCTGTAGGTGCTACTATTTCAGCAGTAAATGAGGGTAGAATTGAAGCACTCAATAATAGTAAGGATTGGTTTGAGCTTCATAAAGCACAGCTTGATGACAGTCTAAGGGAAAGGTTAGATGCAATACAGGCTGAATATGAAGCTAATGCAGGAAAGGAGCTTGTAAGAAGTGGTGTAGAAGGCAATCAGTTTGTAGACCCAGCTTATGTAAAATATCAAGATGCTATTGCAAGGGAAAGAGAAGCTTACAATGCAGCACTTGGTAAACTGAATGAGGATAGACTAAAGATGGGTAATGCAGACTTGCTTATGAATATACCTATCCTTACTGCATCTAATATAATCCAATTTGGCAAGTTATATGCTAATGGATTCAAGACTGCAAGAAAGGCTACTAATATAGTAGGTAAGGCAGGAGAATATACTGCTGGTACTACAAGATTAGGTGCTGCTACTGCAATAACAAAGGGTGCATTATCTGAAGGTACTGAGGAAATGGCACAAGGTGCTGCAAGCAGGATAGCAGGTAACTATTATTCTACTGATGTAAATAACTTCTATAAGTCAAAGACTGACCCAGAGGCTGCACAAGAGACTTTGAGTTGGACCAAATCATTTGCTGAGGGAATCAATGAGACAGTAAATGATGGTTCTGTATGGGAAGAGTTCTTTATTGGTTCTTTGACAGGTGCATTAGGTATGCCAAGATTCAGAGGTGTAAGGAATGCACAGGGTGGCATTCAGTCTCCTATTACTATTGAAGGTGGTGCCATAAATGAGTGGAGAGATTATAATGAGAAGATAGCAAGAGAGAATGAGATTGCTAACTACATGAACAGTAGAATAAACTCTCCTGAGTTTAAGAATTACTATCAGGGTCTTATCAGACATAATAAATATCAGAATGATATGAATAGGGCTGCTGAGGAAGGTGATGAGTTCAACTTCAAGAATGCAGAACATGCTCAATTGGTATCTGATATTGCTATGTTTGATAATGCAGGTAGGATGGAAGACCTCACTACTTTAATTGATACAGCATTTGATACATCAGATGAGAACCTTGCCTCTATTGTAGAGAACACTACAACTACTCTTGAGGATGGTTCTAAAGTAGGTCCATTTGTTGATAAGAATGGCAATCCTATGTATGCTACTCCAGAGGGTAAGCAGGAAATGATAGAGAAGTTGCAGCAGAACCATGATGAAATGACCAATACTATCAACAATTATCTGAAGATAAAAGATGAGCTTGATATTAAGACAGGTCAGCAATTATCAGATGACCAGCTTGAAGAATTGACTTGGATGAAGTCTCAGATAGGCAATTGGTCTGAGAGAGCAACAGCCATGTCTGGAGAAGTAAAATCTGCAATAGGCAGTGTATTAGGTAACTTAGATTCATTCCTTAGATTTAATGAGCAGATAAGAGATTTTGAGGGTCAAACTCATGCTGATTTAACTGATAGATACAGACAGGCAGATGAGAATGTAAGAGCTATTCAAGGTGCAATAAATACTCTTAATCTTGTAAGAAGTCAGGATGATAAGACATTGGCTCATACATTGGCAACTAATCCTAAGTTTGTAGATGGTCTTGTTAAGGAGATTAATGAGGTAGATGAGACTGTACTTAGTGCAGATGAGAAAGAAGATATTACAACTAAGCTGAATGATATTGTTAAGTTAGGTAATGCCTCAAAGATATATAATGCAAAGCTGAAAGAGTATCTTGAGAATCCTCAAAAGCAAGTAGAAGACCATGCAAGAGCTGATGAGCAAGCTGCACAACAAGAGACCAAGAGGAAATCTGATAACCTAAAGGTATCTTTGAATGCTGCACAGAATTTACAAGAGTTCAGGGGTATCATAGATACCCAAGATGATATAGAGAATAGGGATAGAGTTCTAAAAGAACTTGAGGATGAAGGTAGTGAGATGGCTAAGAACTACAGAGAAACTTCACAATACAATAATGAGGTAAGAAGAGTTCTTAATGAGTCAGATGCAGAACCACAGGTTAAGCAAGATGCTATGAAGCTCCTTCAAGACCAGTTCAATAACTCTGAAAATCTTGAACAGTTAGCTAATCCTAACTCAATTTATATTAATAATGAGAATGCCTTTGATGAAGATTCTGAGGGTGATGTTGAGTTGTCTGCAACAAGATTCCAAGAGGCTCAATATGCTTTGCAAAATGCAATGTCTCAGGTAAATAATGACAATAGATTTAAGGATAGATTCTCACCTGAATATAAGAAGCCTGTAGAAAAAAGAGAAGGAACTGTGAGAGGTGATGATAGAAGAGATACTACAGGAGACAGTGGTACATCTACTACTCCTACTGTAACAAGTAGTGAGGATTTACCTACAACAGAATTACCTGTAGGTAATATAACTGCTGAAATGGTTAATGAGGAGAATAAGAAAGCCAATGAGAGGGTAGAAACTCCACAAAGACCAAGCAGAGATACTCTCAATCAGTTCTATAGACCTGCTATACCTGAACTGCATATAGAGGCAAGTAAGGAAGGGGACTTTAGACCATTTGATATTGTAGTAAGTGAAAGAGAAAAGAATGTAGACTTCTCTGGCATTTATGGCTATCTAAGAGACCAAGGAGCATTCAGATATGTAAATGAGGGCAACCTAAAAGCAGGTGATGAGCTTGGCTTTATGATTGACCCAGACTATAATGAGAATACAATCTTCATTGTAGATAAGAGAAACAACCAAGTAGTAGGTAGTTTGGATGAATCTGATTATAGTGTTTCAAGGTATGAGGGCTTGAAGGGTCTTGAAGAGAAGATAATAAATGAATATGCTAATAGGGATAAATCTGCTACTCCTAATACAGTTGATGAGATAAGACAGTCCTTGTCTTCACTATTTGCAGCTCTTGATAAAAGTACTTCCAGCAAAGCTAAAAATGTCAATAGGGAACTTTTAGTAAGCAGATTAGCAGGTATAACTGAACTTAAAGACGAAGATATATTATTCAAAGATGGTGGTAACATTGAAAAAGCATTTAAGGAGGCTGGTGCTGAATTTTACTGGAATAATAGAGATTCCTTTAATCTAAAGGAGATAGCCAGAATTATCTCAAGAAAGATTGGAGCCTCCACATCACCTACTTCTACAGGCAAGTTCATTGCTACTCCTACTACAAGAGTATCTAAGGTAATGGTAGGTAGGATTCCTTATGGTAATACTGAAAGGAGTTTATCTGAGATACCTAATGTATCTTCAACTGATAGAAAGCCTATCTTTGGAATTATAAAGAATGGTGTTCTTACTACTAATGGTAAGATTGATGATAGTCTTGTTATCAAGCCAGTAGATATGAGTCAAAAGGAAGGTAGAATGTACCTACTAATTCCTAATGCTGCTGGTAAATATTCACCTGCTGCTGTAAGGGTTAAGCACTTCAACAATGAAGAGTTCAACCTAAATGACAGTTCAGTAAGTTCTACTCCTGTTGGAGAGGATATAAAGAATGCCATTACTAAGTTATCAACTGCTACATCACAAGATGATGTATCTGCTGCTATGCAAGATTTAGCACAAGACTTGTATATGCAAGATATTATGGTTACTTGGTTTAGTAGTAGGGCAGGTGATGGTATTGTAATCAGCAAGAAAGTAAGAAAGCCAGATGGTACTTATGAGAAAGTTATTATCAATGGAAAGGAACAGATTAAGGAAGATAAGTATGATGTATATTTCTCTACAAGTAGCAAGAGTGCAGAGATTGGAGGTATAAACTTTGATGTAACTGCTCTTGAGGATTTGGGAGATACAAGTGCTTTAGGTACACCTAAAGACCCTAATGATATATACAATGAAATACTTGGACACCTTATCAAGTTCAATCTTCCTTTACAGGTCAGCACAAGGAGAATAAATGAAGGTGCATACAATAATAGATTGATAAACTCTAATATCCTTACTTCAAATATTACTGAGGCTTCAGTAAGAAGTAATTGGTTTACAACTGATTACTTTGATAATGAAGGTAATCTTCATCAAGCTATAAGTCCAGCTTCTGTAGCTCCTCAACCTAAGAGGAAAGTAGAAACTCCTGTAGGAGGTACTGAGGGTGCTATTGCAGGCACAAGAATAGTATCTGTATTCTCAAATAAGCCATACTATGTAGACTTAAAGACAAACACTATCAGAGATGACCAAGGCAGGACTGTAGAAGTTACTGACAGTAATAGAATATTGTTTGACTTAGCTTGGGCACAAGATAACTTCGGGGATTCTACTAACTCTTCAATGATGGTAGATAACAAGGTTCTTACTCCTGATGGTAAGGTACTTGACAGGAGTAAGCAGACATATCTTAGTGGTCAGGAAGCACAGGATGTAAAGGATACTATTGCAGGCAGGAAGAAAGAAAGAGAGGACAGGGTTTCCAAGTCTAAGGAGGTTATCAGTGAAATATATGAGAACCAAAAGAGAATAGACAAGACAAGAACTGATGGAGAGTTTTATTATGTACTTGAAGATGATGGTGAATATCACCAATATAGTAGAGTACATAGTAGATTAGGTTCTAATTGGGTAGAACCTCCTAAGCAAACAGAGGCTTTAACACAAGTAAGAACCAAGCTATCACAGTTAGTTGATACTCCTGCTCAATTTGACAATTACTTGAAGTTCCTTGAAAACAAGTATAAGATTAATCTTGATGGTTATCAAGGAAAGACTGATGCTAAGAGTAGAGATACTATTGTGAATATAGTAAGAGATAAGATGTCTGGTACTAATTCACAAAGGGCACTTGATGCTGGTTCAGCAGTAGATAGTATCATCAGACAGTACTTTACTGTAAGGGATGTATCTAAGATAGTGAAACCATCCAATATGTCGGAAAATGCTTTTATAGATTTGATTACTTCCCTTAATAGGATTAAGTCAAACATGGAGCAAATGGGAGAAAGATTCCTTGCTGACAATATTGTATTATTCCAAAAATATCCTGATGGTACAAGAGTTGCAGGTGAAGTTGATATTCTCTCAGTAGACAAGAATGGTAACTTTAGGATATATGATGTAAAGACAAGTAGATACAGCTTCTATGACTTTACAGACAGATATGGTCATAAGGTTAATTACTTTACTACTCCATCTGCTACTCAAAGGATGAGTGCAAAGGATTATTATACTTTACAACTTTCTGCATACAAGAACCTCTTTGAATCTCAGTATGGTGTACTAGTTACTAAGTTAGCTGTAATGCCATTTGTATTGAGCTATGATAAGGAGAAAGTGTCAGGAGTTCAGAGTGAAAAGGGTATTCCTATCACATATAATCCTACTGTTAATGTACCTTTAGCAAGTGCAGTTAAGGTAGGTAAATCTACAGAAACTCCTGCCACTCCAGCACAGGCTCAGACAGTATTGCCTATTTTTGAAACCTCATTAGAGACACAAAATCCTATTGAGGATTTAACACCTGAACACAGTATGAATAATGCTGATGAGGGAGTAGGTTACTTTGAGTTGGATGGTAAATTACACAAGGGATATGTTACACCACTGACTGTAATTGATGGGGTTGAAGTTCATGTAACTAAGGTTCCTAATATTACAAAGGGATTTGGTAAGGAAGCTGCTCATGTAGCTTCAAATAGCTTCTATGCAGTATTCCCTAATGGTAAGACATTCCTATTCTTGAAGAATAATCCTGTGCAGGGGGGTATGACCCAATCACAAGTTGAGGATGCAATTAGAAAGGGACTTGAGGCTAAGCCTCAGAAAGTTAAGGAATTAGCATCAGAAAAGACTATATTGTTTGACCCTGATGCAGTACCTACTGTAAGTGTTGCTCCTATTACTACTGTAGAGACTCCTGCAACTATTAATCAAGGTAATACCCAGACAGGTGCTGCCTATACTGCTCAAAAGGAACAGGCAATAAATGACCATGATGAAGAGTTTGAGGATGAATTTACTTTAAGAAGAGTAGATGACACAGAAGCTACAGTATGGAATCAGGAAAAGGAACTTAATTGGTTAAGTAGAGTACTACCTCAATTGAGTGAGAATGATAAAGTACAAATAGTAAAAGGTCTTATTAAAGTAGGTAGACAAGGTGCTTTAGCTTGGGGTCAGTTTGACAAAGGTGTAATTACATTATCTGACATAGCTGCTGAGGGTACTACATACCATGAAGCATTCCATGCTGTATTTAATCTCCTTCTTGACAATAATGAGAGACAGGCATTATATGATGAAGCAAGAAAGTTATATGGTGAGAAAGATAATCTCTCTCTTGAGGAAGATATGGCAGAAGGATTCAGAGAGTATGTAATGACAAGACAGAATAGGGGCTTAGGTAAGAGAATACTTGATTTCTTCAAGGAACTCTTTGTTAAGGTTACTAACTGGAATAACTTTAGACCTTCCTTGATAGATTACTATAGAAGAATTAATGAAGGTAAGTATGCAGATAGCACATTCAAAGTTCCTACTATCAGTGAATTGAGAGGTGCTACTTCAACTACTACATCATTCAATACTTTAAGTGATTCTATGCAAGAGAATTTGTTAAAGAAAGGTTGGACAGCAGAGAAGTTTGATTCAATTTCTCAAGAGGAGAGAGACCAAGCTATCAAGTGTATAGCCTTTTAATCAGTAGGCTGAAATTTTTTATAAAGGGGTCAAGAATAACCCTATGCTGTAATTAGTATAGGGGTATTTTTGACCCTTTCATTTTATAAAAAAAAAATAGGGAGAGGAGTAGAATTTAATCTACTCACTCTCCCTATCTGTTATTATTGCTTGAAGAATGGAATACCTTCCTCAGGATGTAAACCTCTATAAATAGTCTTGTTCATTGGAATAAGTGGAGATTCAAAGAATAGTCTTGTTGCCTTAGACTCTCCTTTATATCTGCCTGATTGTATCAAAGCATCTTCTCCAGCAAATACTTCATAATTAAATGGATTCATAAGTCCAATTAAATCAAGAGTATTTTCAAGAGTATTAATGCCAGCAGCAGGAGATTTTATAATCTTCAATCCTTCTCCAACCATTTGAGGTCCAGGGATTAAAGAACCAAGTTCAGTATATAACCTCCTTGCTTGATATTCTGCCATCTTAGCCAACCAAGGTCTGTCCTTGTCATCTGACCAATCCATTAGACCAAGTACAAGTGCTACTGCTAAGAAGTGTCCTACTTCAGTTGCAGCTCTTTTGATATTTGCTTTCTCAGTCTTAGTCAGATTTTTCCAATTTGCAGCTAATGCAAACTGACCTTCTTTCAATTCCTTAGCAAGCTGCATCAAGAACCTACCTGTGGTATTATAGTAACCTTCTGTCCATGCTTGCAAGTCATAGTTATATGTGGCAGACTTAAATCTTCTATTCAAAAATGGCTTAATCCACTTTCTAAACATAACACCCATTCTACCTACAGCTAACCTTTGTACTGCACTTCTGTCAGCCTTATTGTAAATACCGTGCATTCTCTGATTTATAGCAGCAGACTTTCTACTGAATGCTATAATATCATCTCTTGTAAATGCAGACCCATCCTCCTTAGTATAACCTTGCTTTAACTGTAACTTAGCACCTAATTTCTTGTTATTCTTATCAATAGGAACCACTTCCATAGCATCCCATAGAGATACTATCTTACCATCAGGAGCTTTCATTTTATAAGCATCTGCAAGTGCTAATGAGGTTCTATTCTGCATCCAATGCTCACCAGCATTATTCATAAGGAATAAAGCAGAAGTACCAAACATTCTACTGAACCAAGTCTTTCTGTCAAAGTTTACTTCCTTAACATCAGTCTCATATTCCTGCATTACATTGAATAATTCATCCCACAAAGCAAGTTTACTTGTCTTGACTCTATTACCAATCTCTGCAAGAAATTCAGGTAATGCTTGACCATAGTTTCTATCAGCCCTTAGAGTATTAGATTCATTAAAGAACTCCCCAGAGAAAGATTCAATCCTCATCATAACTCCACCAGTAGCCACATTGGAAATACCTGATAGTACATTGACAGCTAATGTATTAAGAGAAGTCATCCTATTAACAAAGTTAGCCACCTTTCCCTTATCAATCTTAGTATTACCAAATGTGCCTTCATCAGCCATATACCTACCATAGACTTGCATTTCAAAGAAGTCATTCAGTCTTTGCATAAATCTTGTTTCATCACCAGACTTAGTGAGAGTAGATTCTACTTTCCTACCTACAGACTTGAACTTCTCAACCAGTGGTTTACCACCTCTTGTCTGTATAATCTCCCTCTCCTTTAGCATATCCCTGCCAAGCTCAAGAACATCAATTACTTTATTCATTTCATTGAAGTCATTAGCCATAGCTGCATAGGCTGTAAGAGTAGATACTATATCAGTAGATAGGTCATTAGGACTTTCACCCTCTTTCATCTTGGTGTAGTAGATAGGGAGTACCTGCACCTCTTTACCTTCAAAGTCCTTTACTGTAGCCCTATCTCCAAACTCAGTGTCATCAGTCCTCCTAATGAACTCATCTTTTACACTTTCCCACAGTTGTTTGGCTCCAGACTTTACACCATCAGAGGATTTCACTCTTTCAAGTAAGTCCTTTCTGATTTTAACTGCATTAGTTAAGGTAGTGTACTTGTCAGGAAGGTATGAATCCAGCTTAGCTTTTATCTCCATAATCTTGTTGTAGTATTCTTTCTGGGCAGGATTCAAGTTCTGATAAGCCTTATTGCCATAGATTGATACTTTAGGTTGCTTCTTTCCATTGACTACCTCCATATTAGCATCAAACCAAGCTTGTCTCTCCTTTCTGTACTTCTCTGCATTATCTCCCACAGGATTATTGCCATATTTCTCATTGAGAGACTTGAACATTTCCCTGACTTTCTCTTTGAATAGACCTTGGTTAATCTCAGAGATATAATTACCTGTAAGATTACCTTTGCTGTCTCTTTCAAACATCCAATCAGTGTTCTTAACTCCAGCTTGTTCTAACTTAATTGTAGCAGCTTGAAGCTCCTTCATAACATTGATAGTTTCCAATCTTGCATTTTCTTTACTCTTCTTGACAGCTTGGTCCATAACTTTCAGCATATAATCTGAAGAGTCTGCCATAGAGTCAAGCCATCTGTCAAAGAAAGATATGTCTTTGTCAGCTATCTTAACTAAGTCCTCAGCACTCATAGTCTTGCCCTTGAACTTGCCAAAAGGAACAGTTATACTCTCCCCTACAAAAGGCTTAATGAAATCAACAAAGAGAGGCATTGATACTTCATTGTATCTAACAAACAAGTCTCCAAGTAATGTAGTTGTATTGTCCAATACTACCCTTACTCTCTGACCATATCTATTGTCTGCATACTTCTCTTCATCAATAAGAGCCTTCCTAATATCATCAGTAATATGCTTGTAACTATACAAGTAGTTTCTGACATCTCTTAGTACTCTGGCTCTTTCATTAACATTAGTAGCAGGAGTATTCTGTAACATAGTAAGTCTGTCACTTACCTTAGATAGTTCCTCAAGAGCATTCTCTACAAAAGTATAAATACCCTCAATCTCATTGTTATCAGCTAATTCAATATCCAATCTATCAATGAGTAACCTTTGATTAGCACTAAACTGGCTATTAGGATTTCTCTTTTCATAAATCTTCAATCTTTTCAACTCATTCTCAATGATTCCTTGAAGTAACTTCTTATCTCTTGCCACTCTCTCTGAGGTACTGTAAAATACTCCACTTGATGCTATATTGCTAACATCAATAGCCTCATCCATGCTGCCATTAAGTATTTGCTGTGCTAAAGAACCAAAGTTCTTGTCAGCCTCCTTCATAGCTCTTTGTATAGGACTTGCACTAATATTCTTAAAGAAACTCTTAACTGCTTGGATTACTCTTTGCAGTAGATTCTTATAAGGAGCAGATGGGATATTCTCACCTTGAAGAAGATGCTTTGCAAGTAGTTTACCCGCAGCTTCTTTTGCCAACTTAGTCTCGTCACTATGATATAAAGTATCATAAGTATCATAATCCTCACCTATAATCTCTCTTGCCAATCCATTGGAAGATATATTATTGATAAGTCTTGTGATAAGTGGATTATCTCCCATAGCTTCAATGGCAAAGTGTGCAAATTCCTCAGGAAGTGCTCTCTCACCTTGAATACCATTAGCAAGCCTAATCATTTCAACAAGACCATTTGCTGCATTTCTTGCAACATCAAAGTCAGTTACACCGTGAATACCCATTCTCTTTTCAAGGTCAGTTAAAGCACCTATCCCTATTCCATGAGATTCAAGAATACCCCTTAATCTGTTATTAAGGTTTTCATTGTATTCCATCTTATCTGCATTAATAGAGTTGAGTCTATTCCTTTTCTCAACCTTTACTCCAATGAATACTCTTGGAGATTCACTGTCTTGAATCTTAACTATATTAGCCACATAATCATCCCTATACTCTGAGTTCTGATTAAAGGCTATAGCCCTTTGTTTCAACTTTTGATAATTCTCATCATTGTTTACCCATAGAGCTGGTCTATCCATTCCTTTCTTATAGTACCCAATCTCCCTATTAAGTCTCTCAAGTACCTTAGTTTCTGGAATGACTTTACTGAGATTAGTTTGCTTTAGCAAACTCCTCAATGTAGGTTCATTGTTTTCATCTAATGTTAGCCTTGGATTCCAATCTCTTATAAAAGAGTCAGCTTTTGTGATAAGATATAATCTTGTAGCCTCACTTCTATTGTTTGAAGTGAAGGACAGCAAGTCCTTAAATAACTTGCTGTCCACTACTTGACCATTTCTATTCTTTACCTTTGGAATAATTGCACAACTTCTTGCCATATCTTATAAACTATATAATGTTGGAGCACCACAAATACTATCACCATTCTCATCCTTATACTCTGTATTAGGCTGAATAGCTGTTACATCATCAGCCTTTGGAGCAGAAGTATCAAGAGGAGTACCATATACCTGTTGGAAAGCATCAGTATCTACCTCTGGAATAGAATCCCAATACTCTTGAGGCATATCTTGATAATCAGGCATAGAATCATAATCAATCTCAGCATCTCCAAGGTCAAATCTTGACAATGTATCTGCATAAGGGTCATAATCTTTCCTATTCTTATCAATTACAGTTTCCATCTCCTCTACATCCTTGCCATATTCATATTCAATGAAGCTGTTTCTGAAACCTAATGGCTCAATCCTTTCATAGGTTGCAACATTAGTTTGTTCAGTGCCTAATGAAGCCAGCTTATAATAGACATAACTTCCTCTAATTCTCTTGCCTATATACTTAAAGAAGTCATAAGCAGGACCATCAGGAGTATCTATCCTTTTCTTGATAACCTTCTTATCTCCAAAGGTAGCATTATCATCAATTACAAATGTAACCTCATCTTTAACTTCATTGTCTTCTCCTATGAACTGGACAGAGGCTGTATCAGGGATTTCAGGAACCAACTTTCTATTATCCAAGTGGTTATAGACATATTGGTCTACAAATTGACTATAATCATCACTTGATGACAGGAGAGTTCTCAATGTACTTATGTACTCTGGGATAGCATTTCTCACTGCCACAGGTGCCAAATGGATGAAGGTTGAAGGTCCAAATGCAAAGCCATTTCTATAATAGCTATATCTGAATAGATTAAGAGCAAGTTTCTGAGCTTCTGGGTTATTCATATATAATAGAGATGCCCAATCCCTCATATATCTTTCTCTCAAAGTAGGACTTAACTGACCTACATTCTTAAACACTACTGTGTCTACAGGATTACTGTCATTTGCCCTAATTACCTTGAGCCTCTTAATAAATTCAAGGTCAGCTATATCCTCATTATCTGTAACCACTCTCTTGAAGTATTCAGGGAAGTTATTGATGAAATCCTTTCTCTTATCAGAGGAAGTTACAATAATATCACCTACTTCTGAGTCAGGGTTTACAATCAATTCAGAACCAAAGAATCCATTCTTTGACATGATATAGGCAAGCAGGTCATTATAAATACTGTTCATAGTCTTTACATTCAACTTACCAGTCTTAGTCATGTCTCTAAGGTCATCAATTACAGTTCTGAATGATTCAGTATATTGAGGGAAATAAGACCCTAACATTTCTTCTGTCTTCTGCAAGCCAAGAGTATAGAAAGCCTGTAAGAAAGGAAGAGGAGCTGACAATAATCTTTCTCTTAGAGTGTCAGTGTCAGGACTATCTGATAATAGACCATCAAATATTACATTGGCATTCTTCAATGGGAACTTGTCATTATTCTCTATTTGGTCTAACAGGTCTTTCACTTTCTGCATCTTCAACTCTGTATCTGCAATAGTAGGACCAGCAGCACCTCCTTGGGTATCAGACCTTGTAGCCTGTACTAACTGTCCCAAAGCATCAGCAGAGTTCATAATTCTCTTGAACAAATATCCAACTGCAACTTGTTTCTGATAGAACTCAATCTTTCTGAAATCAGAAGTCTGAGACCTGTCAGTAACAGCTTCCTTAGCAAGCATTATATTATCTGCAAGCTCTTCAATGTAGAAGCTATTATTCTTGTAGTTATCATAAGTCAAGTCATTATTAAGAGCAGCCTTCTCCTTATACTTATCCAATACTTCATCAATGATGGTATCTTTACCTTTACCTTCTCTACTCTCTCTAAAATAGGTCTGAGTAATCTCTTGAACTATAGGCTGCATCATCAACAGACCTATCTCAATAGGATTATAACCTAACCTTGAAAGAAGCATAGAAGCATCAGCAGTGAAAGTATTCTGATTAAGTGCTGCAAGCACAGGGTCTTTAACATTGTCCACAGAAGCAGCCAAGAATCCAGCATTATTCTTTGAGATAAATTCCTTGTCACCATTCATAATATCATGTAGAGATGTAAGTCTCTTTCCATTCAATACAAATGAGCCATTTTCTTCATCCAAAGCCAACTGAGTATGTTGCATCAAAGCATGGTTTGCATTATGGTTGGCATAAATACCAATCAACTTAGCACCAGTCATGTTCTGTTGATGCAACATTACTTGAGTTCTTGGTGATAATGGGTCCATTTTGACCTTTGTTTTCTCTGCCAACTTATCAAGAGTATCAAGGTCTAAGTCAAATAGGTATGAAGCAATAGACTTAGGATAAGATTTTCCACCTTTCTGTACAGTCTTATTAAGTTCTATACCCATATCCTTTAATGCTTGAGCCAAGTCACTCTCATAAGAATCATTGAGAATAGTCATTATTCTTGCAGACTTCTTCTGATAGTCAAAACCACCTGGGTTAAGAATCTTTGAAGCTGTATCTGCATTAGTCAAGACTCCATACATCATATCTATCAGCAAGTTATTTCTTGCCTCAAGACTGTTCTCCTGTGGAGACTTATTGAAGTCATACTTTACCTTACTTATAATAGACTTGGCAAGTCTGTACTTCTCCTTATTCTCCTTGAACCATTCCTTAAAGTCATCAGTATCTGCATTGAGAATATCTTCTGCCAACTGGCTATGAGTGAATTGTGACAATACTTGATTGAATAAGCTATTCATTCTTGCATAGTCTTCTCTTGCCTGTCTCATATCATACTTCTTAACTCTGAACTCAGGTAACATGATATACATCTTATCCACATCAAAGTCAGAACCTGATAGAGTAGTAATCTCAGCAGGAAGCATGATTGCAGAACCATTCTGTTGAGGAAGGAATCCCTTAATATACAGAGGAGCCATTGAATATTTATCCTCAGTTGGAACTCTATAGCCAATCAACTTTCTTAGGTCATCAGGAAGTTTAGTTACATCAAGCTGGTGAGTATTTGGGTCCATAAGAGGCTCATAGAACTCTCTACTATATGCAGGCATATAGCACTCAAGATACTTAATCCTCTTGTTAGCACCCTCACCTTCAAATACTACATGAAGTTCATCAGTTAAGCCATAATCAGATACCTGAATTAAAGCTCCACCTCTAATCTTCTGTTTAGTGATTCTACTCTTGATTACACTATTAAGAAGTGTCTGTACCCTTTGAGATTGTACAGGGTCAAAGAGAGGGATATTGAAGTTATTGTTCTCATCAAGAGTACAAGCCCTCATCATATCCATACCATACCTTTGATTACCTCTTATCTCTTCAAGTAAGATTTCTTCTACTTTCTTTGGGTCTTTGAATATCTTATCTACATCAGCAAATGCTTGAAGAATATTCTCAGTATTGATGGCATTATACAGGTCAAGCCACTCTTTCTTAGTCATCTTCTTACCATTAACCTCAATGATTGTGTCATCAGAGATGTCAGCAGTAATTAGCTTTCTAATCTGAGTACCTACCAACTGAACAGCATCAATAGCATGTTCAGGAGTTGCAGTCTGAATACCATAATCTTCATAAGACACCTTATGTACCACATTGGGATTCTCATTACCAAATCCAATACCTGTGGTATCTTTAAGTCTTTGGATTACATCAGCCTCTGTATTAACATCATTCAAATCTATTACACCTTGTTTTCCAACCTTAGTAGTAGATTCAAACTGAACTACATCAATCTGATTATCCTCCATAAACTTATTTATGGCTTTCAGCTTGCCTGACCTTCCTAAAGGACCAGCAATTAGTTCGTGCATAGCAAGTAATAGGAACTCTGAGTTCTTATGCTGTACAGGAGTCTTAATTCCAGTATGACCTTCAATGCCACTGTTATTATTGACTTGTGTATAAACATAAGGCTTCTTAGTCTGCCAAATGATATTGAAGTCCTTAATATTCCAATCTCCATTCTTGAAGTTGTTATATGCTTGCTCCATATCATCTGTCCACTGACCTGACATACCAAGTATTGCCCTATAGGAACTCAAACTTCTATATGCCTGAGCATCTGCTACATTCACATTTCTAAACTTACTGATGATATTATCTCTGTCTATCTTGGTCATTTCATTTCTTCTAACCCTTTCATCAAGTACAGTCTTGATGTCTTCAAGTACAGAAGATACTATCTCATCATCCTTCAAGTAGATGGTTCTTTCCCAATCCCTACCAATTCTCTCACCTTTGTAAGTAGCCTTAGTATTCAATCTAAGAGCAGGAGCATGAACCTCCTTATATCTCTTCTGAAAGTCCTCAAGGTTCTTATAGAAAGCAAGGTCAGTGGTAGTAAGTTGGATAATTTGTGAAGTAGCTAACTTACTATTCCAATAATATTCCCTAAGTGCATCCTTAGCATTGTTCTTAACAAACAGACTTCTTGAGATTGACTGGGCATCTTTCAATTCCATCTCACCTCTTGTTGCCTTATCTGTCAGCAGATTCTTAATCTGCTCCATCAGACTATTGGCTTCTCTACTATCAAAAGCACTATTATTGTTATAGGCTCTAAGCATCAGTTCCATATTGGTATTCCACAATGAACCTAAGGCATCTTTAGCCTTGATAAGTGCCTTTGCAGTTATTGCATTCTGCTTGGACTGACCTTCAAAAGGAAGATACTTGTACTTACCATTAGGAAGCTCATCCAAAAGTCCTGCCCTCATCCAATCTCTATAGGTCTGTTCAAAACCATCTTCCATCATGTCATTAAGAGTAGTTCTTAGAAAGTTCCTAAGTTCAGCACCAGTACCTTTGGATTTAAGTCTGCTTAGCCTATCAATAAATGTCTCTCCATTGTCATATCTGAGGTTATTAAGTGCAGGAAGGAACTTAAATTCTGCACCTCCCATACTCTTTATACTACCATCTTTCTTTCTGACAACATCATAGTTTGCAATAGGTTCTACATTCTTATCTCCACTCTGGTAAGCCTCATCTCTTTCTCTAACCAGCATAATTCTGTCATACTCTTGATTAACCAAGTCTACTAACTTGTCAAGAATGACATCATCATAGGTTCTCTTCTTACCATTTTCATCAAGTATATCACCTGTTGTGTACTTTCTGAATCTGATAAACTCAGCAGAGGGGCTATCTGAAAGAATGGGAACATGATACCAAGCATACTTTATACTTGACTTTGCAGAATCAGGGTCTCCCCAATATTCTGTAAGAAGAGCCAAAGTATAATCCAAATCATCCCAATTAGTATAGTCTACCTTATCAGAGTTCAATACTACTTTATGGTTAAGACCTCTTCTCAATTCATCAGACTCTGCAAGCTGTCTTAGCCAGTCATTTCTCCAATGGCCATCCTTAAAGAACCACTCATAATCCTTGAACTCAGTCTGCATAAACTGCTCAAATCTCTCCTTGTCATTCATAACATTCTTGAGATTTTTAATAAGTTTACCTAAGTAGTTAGGAGTAACATGAGAATAGTAAGACTTATCATTTTCTCTAACACTACTTTCAATAGCATCTTCAGTAACTTCTGCCATCATACTTGCAATCATATTGTAAGCAGAGCCAAAAGTATTGATAAGGTCTCCTCTCTTCTCAGTACCATCCTCTCTTGTCTCAGACTTGACTTCACCTTTCTTAATACCACTGAATATAACATTCAATTGTGGTAAAAGAAGCATAATTGGGTCAGTAAATGTGATACCTGGAGCTGTCTTTATATCAGTTAATGCAGTCTTTAGTACAGAAGGATTGGCATCAATACCTAACATATGAAGCAACTTCATTATGGTATTCCATACATCTTCTCTCTCTAAGAGTTGAAGTCTGGATTCTGTATCAAGGTTCTGGAACATATTGTTCAATGTCTCAGTCCATTGTAAACCTTTAGCTGCATTATCCTTGTTTATTTCCCCATTCTTCTCATACACACTATCATCATCAAGCTGTACCCCATTCTCATAGTTATCCCTCCAAGCATCAAGTAGATAGTACACACCTTCAGGTTTATTAATGGCAATAGTTTCCATCTTGAAAGTACCATCAGGCATCATCTTCTTCTTTTGAATCCAGTAAGGCATAAAGTCCTTTCTGAAGTCTTGATAGAACTGAGAGAACAAAGTCTCATCACCTTGAAGTAACTTGGTTACTTGCTTAACCCAAGGCTTGATTCTTTGCAAATCCTGCATCAAAGGAAGCATATCATCAGAGTTAATCATGTTCCTTAACTTGTCAATGAAAGTAGCATGAACATAGTCAGCATCAAGGTATCTTGTGAAACCTAAATCATCCTTTTCATACTTGCCTCTATAGTCAAGTTTAGGTACTTGTCTGATTACTTTTCTCACAGCCTGTGATAGAGATTCATGTGAACTTACCTGTCTGAAATTGGTCATCCAGCCATCCTTATAAGCCTCTTCTTGTCTCCAATCCTCTGCTTCATTATCTACCTCACTGTTACCATCAGGGTCATCATCATTGAGGTTTGCATCAGCAGGTGCAATGTAGTTGGGGTCTATTCTAATACCCTCAGTCATTACAAGCAAAGTACTTGCTTCCTCAGCAAGAGCCTTATAGACATAAGGGTCATCAACTATCTTCTTATACTCCTGATTCTTATAAGCAGCTTTCTTCTTGGCAGCTTCTAATTTCTGCTCATCAGAGAACTTGTCTGCACCTTTCATAGAATTGATTGCATTAAGTTCTTGCTGTATTCTGCCCTCCTCTGTATCTTGTACATAAGAATTGAAGATGTTAGCTACTCTCTTGAATATACCAGCAGGAGTGTACTTCTTTATAGCAGAGAATCTATCCAAGCTATTAAGCTCAGCCTGTAATTCTTCCTTCTCCACACCACTGGCATCATCAATTCTTCTCTTCAAAGAATCAGTCATTTCCTGCAAGGCATTATCAACTTCATTACTGAAGAATCTTGCAATAAGTGTCACTCTATCTCTTCTTGTTCTTGGGTCAAAGAGTAAGTCCACCTTCTGCTGCTCTTCAACAGAAGTAACCCTTGGAGTATCAAAGGCATTACTTAGTCTTTCTTCTTGTCTTGAAGTAGTAGAAGATAAGAATCTATCCTTGAAGGCTTGTTCATCAGATATATCTTTCCCAGACTTATCTCTAAACATAAAATTAGCAGTAGAGTGAACTTCATTAGGTATTCCTAATCTCTGAGCAGCTATTATACCAGCTTCATCTATACCAGTTTGACCTCCACTTCTAATTTCAGATATAGTAATTCCTTTATCTTGGAGCTTCTCCAATATCTGAGTTACTAAATCATTATAGTATGATTGACTTTGCTCCATACTATAGATTCCATTACCAGCTATATTAATCTTCAGATTACTTGTTTTCCCCTTAGCTTTAATCTGATTATAAAGATTTTCAGCTATTGCTGAAGCATCATTAGACTCAGGAAGTAAGTCAGCTGATACATATTTACTTCCAGCAGAGCTTTTAGTCAAATTTTCTCCAGCAGTTCTAAAGTTTTGGGCTAAAGCTATAGTTATATCTGACCAATTAGCATTTTCAATTGTCCTTCTCCTATAAGGATTAGGGCCAGTGTAATTAGAGGTAGAAAATTTTGTATCTACCCCCTTTCCTTTTGGTCTTCTCAACTCCTTAATAAAATCATTGAGTTCACTACCTAATGGAATATCCTCAATAGACTTATTATTCTTTTCCTGCCACAGTCCAACCAAGTTAAGTATTGATTGCTCTGTTTCATTAGGAAACTTCTTAGCTAATTCTCTAATTTCTGGTGTTATAATTAAACAACTCATATAATTTAAGATATTATTTGTGCAAAGGTAAGGAATTTAATTGTAATACACAAGGTATTATGGGAAAAAGTTAAGGAGGAATAAGTGATTAACTTACTCCTCCTTATAGGATTACTCAACAATGTACTTAACACCATTGAATATGAGCCATTTGATAGTCAAGATATTGACTGGTCTAATACCTGACTCTTTGTCAGTCTTGACAATATCCATATCAACACAGTCATATCTGCCATCTCTTGACTCAAACTGAATCTTGTAGCCTCTAAGAACTCTTTCCTCTCCCTCTTCATAAGGCAGGATAGGCTCTCTGACAAGTTCAGTAATAAGCTGTTTAGCCCTTTCAGCTACACCCTTCTTATTTGCCTTAACCTTGTCAATGTCCTCAGAGAATTGATTCACAAGATGGTCAATCTCCTCATTGAGCTTCTTCTTGCTCTTAGGTTTGTCCTGCTTCTTGAAGCATACAGTAAATACTTGACCAGAATGAATGTTCTCCCAAATACTTCTAATACCGAGAGTACCATCCTTCTTATCTTCCTTAGTTACTTTTACTGTAGTTTCAAACAGGTCAGCAGAATTAGTATAGTTCTTCAAATAGCTCATACCAATCTGAACCTCTTCACCACTTTCAAAATGAGTAAGCCAAGCATTAGAGCCTGATACTCTGTTCACAATATAGTGAGAACTCTCACTAATAATGGAACCTTGCTTTAACTGATTTATTTGCTCAATCATATCAAATAAGCTTTTCTATATTAGACATAAATGTTTCAGCCTCTTGCTTAGTAACACCAATAGTTTTGATGTCTTCCTGCAATGCAGCAATTTGAGATTCCTTCTTTGCAATCTCTGACTCCATTTCTGCATGAAGATTACTTGCATTCTCATGTGCAGCCTTAAACATAGACTTAATGCTTGCCATTCTCTCACTGAAAGAAGGGGCTACAACTGTTTTCTTCGTACCAAAAGCCATACTTTTTTTTTTAGTTATTAATATACTTTCTTTCAATAAACTCTTCTTGTAGAGGAATAGCCAATTCCCTTGCCTGGGGATGTGCATTCATTGGAGTTCTAAGGAAAAAGAAATGTTTCCAATCAGATACAAATCCAGTCACAACCAATTCTGTCTTTAAGGCATTAGGTAATACTGCTCTTGCTTGCTGTGGAGTCCAAGGATTTCCTTTGAATCCTGTAACATATCTCCTATCAGTAACTCTGTTTTCCCAAGCACTCATTAACCTGAGATATGCCTTTTCGGCATTATCTAAAGCTTGAATATAATCATGCACCTCTACACAATTGCTTTCTTTATTAGACCAAGCTTTAGGGTTTACAGATTCTCCAAATATATTTTCCTCTGTAACTCCAACTCTATAGTTTATTCCATCATGCCAATATGCCTTTCCCTCTGGTATATCTAACCAACAAGGAATAATGAAGGTAATTTCATTACCAAACTTATCCTTAGAATAGTTACAATATCTTGTACTTTCTTGTGCAAAAGACATTACTCTATGCCTTACAAACTCATGGGAAACTCCTCTATCACAGATGAACTTAACAGTAACTCTCTTTTCATGGAACTCTGTGGGTTCACAGATATACTGCAAGTCATCAAGCCAGCCATTCTCTACAAGAACTCTATAGTTTGTAGTTATATAAACTTCCTGTGTAGCTTCAAGTTTCTCCTCATAACTATTATACTTGGGATATTTACCAAAGATAACTTTAGAATAAGGATTACTGATATACTTATTTTCTACCTGATTCTTATCATAATTATCTAAAGAAAGACCCTTGTTGGTAACTTTGAGATACACAGTACCATGCTCTAACATAGCACCATGACCTGATTTAGTCATTCTTTCAACAAATGGTTTAGCAGAATCTTCTGTCATCTTATCTTCTGATTTATAACAGACTCTACCTACCTTCTCAATCTGTTTATAAACTCCTTCAAGACCAGCAGGCTGTTCCCATATTTCAAAACTTGGCTTAATTAGTCTCATTGCAGAACTCTTTTAATTCTTGAACACCTAACAGACCACTATGCCTTTTTACAACATTTCCTTCATCATCTACTAAGATGAGGGTAGGTACTGTTCTTATCTCATACTTGGCTATAACATCATAGCCCTCTACAGATTGGACATCTATACTTTCATGTGGAATACCTGCAAGCTGGAGATTACTCTCCAGTGTCTTGCAAGGTCCACAAGTTCTTGAATAAATCTTTAATACTTTCATTATACTTCTTTAAGTTTAGTATGTTCACCACAATCTTCACACCAACACTCAGCATTATCAGTTATGTCATCTACATACTCATTAGTATTAGCATTTACCCATGCCTGTACCTGAATATTGGGGCTACCACATTCACTGCAAACATATCTATGGCTAAGACTGTTGGGGATGTATAAAACAGTTCCCATTGAGTTCTTATGTATATCTACATCAGGAAATGCTTTATGAAAGGCTTGTAGATTAAAAGGTCTCACAATGAGATGAATACCTTGTTTAGTAGGTATTTGGGCATAAATGTAGTCATATCCTACTTCTTTAAGTGCCTCTACTGAAATATTAGAACCTTTCTTTTTCCAAGCCTCTGCATATAACTCAAAGAGTTTATCTGCAATAGCATTCATCATAGATATATCATCTATATCAACTACCCATTTAGGATTTCTTGACTTCAATTCCCCTGCTGCACTATTGAGTATTCTCCTTGGGTCTCTTACAGTACCATTCAGATTATACTCTGCCAACTTAGCAAGTAATAAGTCTTGCAGATTCTTGAAATCCTTTCCAGCTACATTGATATAGGCTCTTGCACCATAATGTTCACAGAGAAATATCACTTCTTCTTTCACTCTATCAAGATGCTCTCTACTTCTAATAAAGTAAGTTTTGATTGCACTCTCCTTTACTTTCTTGTTCTCGCCCTTATGGTCTTTGGCTCTCTGAACAATTTGCAAATGAAAGAACATATCATTTGCCTCATTGAAGTAGAACATAGACTTGATTAGTTCAAAGTTATCTACCATACTACTTCAGTTTGAAAGCCAATTCTTCTACAGTAGATACTCCGAACTCTTTCATAAGCTCATTCTTCACAGAAGATTGAAGCATATTAATAGCTGTAGTAATGGAACCAATAGGGTTTCCTTTTACCAGCTTCTTGAAATTTTCAGATTGTTTACTCATATTATTTCCTCCTTTTATTCTGGTATAACTTCCATTTCATCAACATTCCACCCCTTCAAATCAAAGATAGCTTGTACCTCTTTCTTTGACTTAGGAGCTATGTAATCCCAAGCATTTTGAGGTAATGTAATCTGCTCTTCAACTGCCCCCTTTAGGTCACAATCAGAATAGTCCACATCCTCAAAGTAATCACCATCTTCATCCTTGCCAGAGTCAGTAATGGTGTAGTCAGACACTTTTATCTTGACAGTCTTACTAAGTGTCACAGATACAGTTACTTCAATCTCCCTTTCAGGGAGTTCTTCTTGATTCCAAGGTGCATTAGGGTCATGCTCTGCCCCTGGGGGATAATATCCACTTTCAGTCATTTTTTTTTCTTCTTTTTAATGTCTGTTATCAAGTTATTTTCTTTAATCAGTCTGCGAGCAATTACACATTCAAGATTCTTAGGTATGCTGATATGCCTTCCCTTATCATTCACATAGATAGCATGGTCTCCATTATGTCTATCATAATAGAAACCATTGAACTCTACTATCTTTATGAACTCTCTTGATGTATATTGTCTCATACTATACTTTCAGAATGTCTTTATACTTCTCATAAGTCTTTCTTATGACCTCTTCTCCTATTGGATTAGGTCTCTTTGAGTCCCTCTCTATACAGTCTTGAAGAGGTATAAAGAAGTCCTTAAATTCAAGGCTGTACTTTGGTCTTACTACATCAGGCACTACTCCCTTTGGATTATTCCAATCATCAAGCACTCTATTATAGTACTCTAATTCCTTGGGATTGAGATTCATATTATCAATAACAATATCAAAACCATAGGACATAGAACTCCATAGGAAAGTACTCTTCAAATCCTTTACCAAGCCTTCTCTACTTGGGACCCAATACTTACCAAGCATATTTCTTATATCATCATTATTGAATCTTACTCTATGCTCAGGGTCTTCAAGTACCCATTGTTTAGCCCATGTAGTTTTACCACTACCTTGTATTCCTCTGCATAAAATTATCTTAGCCATATTATAAAACTCCTTTAATCTTTAATAAAGTACTTACTCTGTTCCAATCTACATAAGGTCTAGATATATGCCCATCTTCATCAAGCTTCAATGGCATACCCAATGCAGCATCATCTATATAGATATTAGCAAATATCTTGGGAGATGATGTCCATTCCTTTTGTTTAGGATTCTCATTTATTCCCCATAAAGGAATTCCATTCTTCTCAAACCAATCAATAGCATCCTGTAAAGTATCATTAGCTATAGTTTCTCCACTAAGAGTTTTACCCTGATTATTCTTATCAGGGTGACTCCTCATAGTATAAAGAATAATCTTATGACCTTTCTCTACTAACTCCTTCAAGACAGGAACTGCTCCTATATCTTTGCCTATATTAGGAAATTCATGAGTAACACAAGTACCATCAAAATCTACCGCTATTACCATTATCCTTATCCTTTACTATCAGTTAAATACTCTATTTCAAAATCTGATTTAGGAACTTTGAAACATATTTGATTACCAAAAATCCATCTAGTTTCATATCCTAAATCTTCAAGTTTTCTAATCATAGGTTTCTTAATACTAATAATTTCAAGATAGTCTAAATTCTTCATATAGTTTAATCCATTATTACCAGTACCATAGACCTTTCCTACTTTAGATAAAGAAGGTCTACCAGGCTTATAATAAAGCCCAGTAGCCTTATGTTTTATTCTATATGGTATCATAGTTTAAAACTCCTCTATATATTCAGCATCAGGAAATGTCATATAGACATCATCCCAAGCTGCATCTCTCTCATGCTCTACATCCTCATCATACCTATTATTATAGGTTTCTCTATGTCCATCTTTGAAATGAATTATAAATGTCATACTTCACCACCTAATTGCTTTATCCTGTCCTTGATATACCATATAGCCTTCTTCAAATCTTCAATCTCCTTCTGATTATCTGTAAGGCTTGCATCTTTCTTGAGACCAGCCCTCCACAGATACTTGATTGCATTTCCAATAGCAAAGCAATAATGCCTTGTAATTTCAATACACTCAACACCACTTGGATGGGAAGTATAATGCTCAGGATGATTAACATTGTCCACTCTTGTTTCCATCTTTCCAATCTATGAGTTTAACAAATTTGTCAAAGAAATCTTTCTTCTCTCTGACATACAAATGTTTACTGTCATAATCCTGATAGATTAGTGCATCAAACCACTGTCCAGATGCAGGGCATTTAAGCCTACATCTGAATAGTGGTAGATATTGATGACCATTCTTAGGATATACATACAATTGCTCTCTTAACTCTTCTCCTTTAAGTTTTATAGCATACCATGCTCCAATAAAAAGCACTGCCAGTATTGCTATAAAGACTAATATTCTCCATGTTTCCATATCAATGTACCCAATGGTTCTTCAAATTCTTAACTAAAAGCTCCAATTCTTCTATAGTAGCATCTGATTTTATCCTATTAGCTTTATTACTTATTATCCAAACATTACCCTTAACATATCCTAACTTAGGAATTATCTTATCAAGTGATGGAGAGTCATTATATAATTTACCTTCTCCAATATGCTTGTTAAGTTTAATTCCAAGCAGAGGACAATATTCAGGTATTGAAATATCTGTATAATCTATATCAAAAGGAATACCTTGAGATAATGCTCTTCTCTTGGCACTTCTAATAATGTACTTCTTATAAGCATCTTCATTATTTTGAAGTCTAAGTAGGTCTGTTTGTTTTTCTCTTTCTCTCAAGCCAGCTACTGTATTTCTTCTCTCAATCCTCCTTAATCTCCTTCTTTCTCTTGCTTCAGGAGTATTATGCAAGTTTCTGTCACATTCTTTACAAATGCTTCTTCTACCATACATCCCTGTACCTTTTGAATATGCTTCAAGAGGTAAATCTCTGCCACATATAGAGCAAACCTTTGTTTGATTTGGTCCTGCTATTTGTCTTACTCTCATATCTTTTTTTTTGCAAAGATACAAATAATAATTCAAATATGCAAGACCAAAAACAAATTACTTAGGGTTCAATGAATCCAACACGAACCAATTTCTGGTACAGCTTTGATAGTTACTTTCTTACAGAAGATTGCTGCTGCATATTCCATACACTCACTTAACTTCTTAGCTTCCTGCTCTGCAATTTCCTCAGGTGGTTCTATCAGATACTCATCATGAACATCATTAGGAATGAGGACTTTGAATATAAGACCATCATTAACCAAATGATTAAAGTACCTAATGCCAGCAATCTTAGTCATTGCAGCAGCAGTACCTTGAGAAGGATAGTTACATGATTGATTATCAGAAGCACTCCTTCTCTTCCATAAGTGTTTCATCACTGACACATACACAGTCTCCCTGTTAATATCAATGAATCTTTCTTCTACCTTACCTGCCTTTTTAACCTTATATGAATACCTAACAGCTATTTCTTCAATAGGAACACCTTGGGCAAACTTCTTTGCAATTTCTTGCATGACAGATGGTGGAATCTCAGATATTACTCTGCCACTATCTCTTGCAGCTTTGTATATATCCCAGAAATCTTCCATACCATTCTTTCTCCTTTCAATACCTTTCAGTATAGGATAGTCATAGATATATGCCCTTAGCCCAGTTATCTTTGAGATTAGGATATAGCCTCTATTCCACATGTCTCTCTTTTGTACCTTGAAATAGCTTGCTATACCATTAAATCTCTTGAAATAGTTGTTATAAATCTCAGTTGCAAAGTCCACAGGAATATTACAATTAGTTGCCATTGTAGGAGCCTGACCATTATAATTGAAACAGAACCTTGCTTTCTTAGCCAAATCTCTAAGGTCTTTTCTTACCTTCTTGACATCCTTCTCTGCAACCCCATCAAGGTCTTTAGGGAAACACATCTTGGCTACAAAGGAGTGTCCATCTCTTTGGTTAGGGTCATTGTAGAATGCAATCCACTCCTTATCATTAGACAACTCAGTGAACACATGACCCTCTTGGTCTCCATAATCACAATCTACTAACAAATGTCCCTTTTCAGGGACAAATGCTGCTCTTGTTTCTTCTGTGGCTGGAAGCTGCTGAACATTGACACTCTTATCATTTGCTTGTGTAGAAGTGTCCTTGTTTTCATCTTCCTCCTCTGCAATATCATCATCTTTAGTCTTACCTCCTTTACCTTTTCCTCCTGAGCCACAACTTAATCTACCAGTATCCATCATTTGATTGAATGTTGGGTGGATTCTTTGTGTAACAGGATTAATGGCATCAAGGAAATTTTGACCAAAAGATGTTACCACCTTGAAAGCTGCTGAATATTCCAAGTATAAAGGAACAATACTACTCTTACTTGCCTGCAATTCTATAAACTTAGACTCCACAGACTTTTTCATCTTACCTGTTTTCTTGTCTTTAACCAATAGGTCAAATCCAAGTTCTTCAAACAATCTGATTACCTGCTTGGAACTATTCCAATTAATAATACATTGAGGACCAGTATCAAACTCAGAGAATAATGAAGGTTGTGGTATTACCACATACACATTATCTGCAAGTTTGGCTGGCTTACCTTTCTTGTGAGTATCATAGTTTCTTGCAATGAGGGAAGGGTCATCCTTTTTCATTACATAATCTACTACCCAATCATTAAGTTTCTGCTCAGCAATCCTTAACCTCTCTGCATCTTTAGCCATCTTAGCCTTCCACTTAACAGGGTCAAGTTTAATGCCACAATATTCAATGTATGCAAGGACTCTTACAAACTCATTCTCAATATCAAGTGCCACTTTCTGACCCCTTGCATTGATAGTAACAAGCTGCAAGTTCATAATATCCTCAAGATGCACAACATCATTTGCTGCATAAACTATAACCTCTTCTGTCATACCTGCATGTATCTGTCCTCTGACAGTCTTGTCAAGATAGATATGTAAATACCTATCACAACAAGCCTGCAAGGACAAAGATACAATGCCAGGTGGGAATCCAAGAAATAGAATCTTCTCAGCTAAATAAGTATCATAGACATTTCTGACTACAATATGTTCCTTATACAGCCATCTTAAATCAAACTTTGCATTATGAATGATGAATAGTCTGTCACTTTCAAGATAATCCTTATACTGCTTGACATCAATAGTCATGCAGTCTATCACAACTTGATTTTCCTTATTACCAAGCTGAAGAGTAAGCAATTTACCTTGCCATATCTCTGTACCTGTAGTTTCAGTATCTAAACCTACTACTCGAAGAGGCTCTAATATTTTAAGAGACTCTTCTACAGAGATACACTTATACTTAGCATCAGGAAACTCAAATAGTTCTCTCTGACCAGTAACAAAATATATCATTATTCAAATGTTATAGTATATCCATAACCCTTAACAAAGTCTATAGATTTGACAACTGCCTTGACTTCCTCAAGCTCATAGCCTACCACAATCATTGGACCTCCTGATGGGTCAATAAACTTATTTCCTCCTTGAACTTCACCTACTCTCAATGTAGGCATATCAGTTTTGAGTACATAAGTTTTTGATTCAGTACCATCAGGTTTAGGCATTTTCTTGAGGTAGTTTATAGCTTCATATCTAGACCTAAGTTTTATAATATCTTCCATTATTTCTTACTATATGCTATTAATGAGGCAAAGTCAAAGACATACTTATACTTTTGGAAGAACAGACTGCCAAGGATACCATGAATCTGCACACCAGACTCTTCCTTAACAATAGCAAAGGCATCATCCAAGTTGTGAATACAGAAATCACCTACAAATTCTTGCCCCTTATAAGTGATTGTCATTTCACAGAACTCAGTATTTACCTTATTACCTTCAATTCCTGTCACATCCATGTCTTTTGCCTCTATCTTCTTATGGTCAAGAAGAGGAAGAATAGAGCTGTTGATTTGAGAGATATTACTCCCAGTGTCCAATAAGAAGTTAAGTTTCTTATCTCCATTAAGGAATGTTACCACAGGTAACTCTACCAAATCCATAGCCTCTTTGAAAGACATATTTACCCTTTTACTCTGCTTGCAATAATCTTCTACACCATTAATAATAACAGCTAAGATGATTACTGCAAGCATAATACCAATTATTTCTAATACCATGCTTCATGCTTTTTTTTTTAGTTACTACTTGATGCCAGAAGTACCAAATCCTCCTCTGTTATCATCACCCAAGTCATCTACTTCCACAAGCTCAATACCTGAACTTAGCAGCCATTTAATCTTCTGCCACATAGTAGCTTTCTGACTAAGCTGTATCCTAAATTGACAGATTCTATCACCTGCTTCAATAGTGGTCTCTCTCATAGGAGAACATACATAGTGCCACTGGTCATCATTGCCATTATATGTGTTATCCACTACACCTTGACCACTTGGGATGAATAATCCTAACTTTTTAGGACCACTACTCCTTGAATCAATAATAGCTTCAAATCCTTGTGGTAGTTGCATTGCAACTCCAAGAGGAATATAATAGGTAGGAATTTCTACATCCCTATGACCTACTCTCTCTCCTTCAACAGTCTTCCTTTTAAGTACGTCAGCCTGTGGTGCTGGAATAGTAATGTTTATAGCAGACCTTAAATCTACCCAATCACCATTCTTACTAATTACAGGCATGCAGCCTCCAGTCAACACTTTTATTTTAATTTTCAGTTTCATAATGATTTTAATAGCTCTTCCTTAGTTTTGAACAAGTCCTTCTCCATGAATACTTTATTAGATTCAAACAATCCTTCTACTATGTCTGAATTATACTTAACAGTAATATCAGTAGATACTAAGACCTCGACTGCTTTAATTTTAGTTTTGGTTACTTTATTTTTATATAAAGTATAGACCTCGTCGCCTATATTATATTCTGTTTCTATTACCATAAATTTTCAACTTGCATGCTTCCAAAATTTATTTGTTATGTCTACCAACTCCTTGCCACTTACCTTGTAGAATCTCTGATTAGTAGTCCTACTGTTAAGTGGTCCAAACTCTTCCTTATAAGGTCCAAGTTTTATATAGTCAAAGTTGAACAAGTCAATAACACTGCTTAACTCTTGCCTACCACTATACCAAGCTACCTTTATGGAATTATAATGGTTGGTAATAAAAGAAGCCAGAGTATTTACTTTATCTGGCTCTGCATCACCCCCCATGAGTGCTATACAGCTAATTCCACTATTCTTTCTGATAAGTTTCCTTACCTCATTAAAAGTTAGCTCAGTACCAATATCCTGTGCCAAGTAAGAGCTATGACAGCCCTTACATTGACATGGACAATTAGATATATTGATAGCAAGAGTTACCTCATCAGGAACTTCAGCAAAGACTACTTTTGCATCTACATACTTTAGCATATCTCACTCCTTCCATCACTATAGGTTCTGTGACTTGCTTCAATCTGCCTGTCTTTACCAAATGATTTGATGGGTCTGAGATACCCAATTACCCTTGTATATTGGGTTATGTGATTACTATGGCACTTAGGACACTCAGTGATAGGATGCTTAGTAATGTAGCCACAATCATCACACTTACTATTAGGAATATTAAATGTGAAATAGTTGGTTCCATTAGCTATTGCAAAATCTATCAGTTTGAGATACTGCTCTTTACTCAGGTGGTCTTCAAGATTAATATGGGCTGCACTACCTCCATCAGTATATTGATAAGTCTGCCTTCCATGAAGTATAAACTTATCAAGTACTGAGGTATCATCATGTGCATCATAGAAGTATGAATTGTACAGGTTCTCATCATCAGGGACCCAATACCCATCTTCCTTATCCCAGTTATAGTTCTTACCACCAAGACCTTCAGCAGGTACTACCTCAGAATTAAACAAGAAAGGTCTCTTCTTATCATGAATAGAATGCTTCTTATTTTCCTCTTTGATAGTTCCAAGTATGAGTTGCAGAAATTCAATATACTCAGGATTATTACCTACTTCAAGACCCAAGAACCTTGCAGCCTCATTCAAGCCATTAATACCAATGGTGCTGTACAACTTGCTGATGTGAATATATCCACCATTTGAAGCTGCAAACATACCTTTATCTTCAAGGTCATACAACATTGTCTTGAATGCAATATGATACTTGTAGACTCTCTGGAGAATATCTACTAAGTAATCTCTAAGAAATGAAGTATTTTCTTTCCATCCTCCATTTCTCTTCAATCCATAAGCCTTATCACAATCCTGAACAATCCTATTGATATTAAGAGTAATAACATTGCATGAACCTGTCATCACACCAGTAAGACCTGATGTAGGATTAAAGGTATTCTCTGCAAGTTCATTCCTTAATCTACAACATGATGCAAGACTATCAGCACTGTCTGATATATAGGTGAAGAAGCTATGACCCTCTGCATACATCTCAGCAGTAAAGTCCTTATAGTCTTTATCTATAATATCATTGGTCTTTGGGTCATACACCATAGCCATTGTCTCTACAGGGAATGTAAGAATCTGTTTTGTTCTCAACTTGTTGAAGAACTTCATAAACAGCCTTTGCAGACAATCTACTGCTTCCCATTGAGGCTTAGTACCATCAGGATAATAAAACTCTCCAAACAATGAATCAAAATAGGTGTGGTCATAATAAGACACATTGGTAAATGGACTCTGATATGACCTATTACCAGCAGGCTGGTTCACACCATAAATGAATTGTTTGAATGCTTTATATATGGCATCTCTTATGGTTCTTTGCTTACTACAATGGTCTGTAGTGGTTACTACATCCAGCTTTTCATACCAGCTAGAACCAAACTCCTGTACAATGTAATAGTTAAGGGCAATAAAGTATTCACCTACTGCCACTGCACCCTTACACTGAGAAGATAGCAAGAAGATAAGATTGGTTACTTGACCACTGAATGACTGCAAATCATTAGGAGGTGTTGGAGTGATACCATCAATATTGCCTACTCCTTCCATCATAAGAGGATATAGACTTACAGCCATACAATACTGCTTCAAGACAGGAGTAGTTGCTTCATCATGTGTATAGATGATGTGAGAGTTCAAATCCTCTTCATACTTCTTGGCTACTTCAGGGTACATTTCATTCAGCTTGTCTTTCATTCTTTGCCTCTGAATAACCCTATTAGTAGTCTTATACACTTCACCCTCAAGGTTGGCAACATTCTTCATAGTTACATTTGCATTGGCATCTGTCTCTGATGAAGTAGCTGCATTCTCATTAGACTGACTGTACTCATTCATATAGTCAATTCTTTCCCTAATGAATCTTGCCTGCTTATGCTGTTCCCTATAAATGATATAACTCTTTGCTACATCAAAGTGTTTGTCATTCATAAGAACATCCTCAACCTTATTCTGTATCTCCTCAATACCTATAGTATCTCCTTCCAAAGTGCCAAATAAAGCACCTAGCATATCATACAAATATTGAGGCATTTTCTTGTTGCAAGATTTAAAGGCTTCTTCTACAGCACTTATAATCTTATCAACATTAAATTCCTCTATATTGCCATCTCTTTTTACTACTTGCATATTACAATGTATTTAACCATTCTCTTAAATCATTAGGACCAGCTTCATTAATGCCCACAGGAACTCTTGGTCTGGAAGTGAGATAAGAAGAAAGCTCTTCTCCTATCACAAAAGGACTTCTCATTTCTATTTGGCTATTCTTTCCAAATTTCAATGTACCTACTGCCTGTGTAAATGGACAAGTCCACACCAATGGAACAAGGATTCTCCTATTGACTACAATGAAATCATAGTCAAACAGCTTGAAGTCTTTGAAGTACTCATCCTTATCCATATTCTGCCTTATAATAGCCCAATATAGTCTGGCTTGAATATCATATCTCCAATCTACAAAGGATTTATAGAAATCCCACTCTGTATGGGAACTTGTTTTCAAATCTACTGGCTTTACCCACTTCTCTTTATGATTGACTATGATTAAGTCAGCCATATTTCTATACTTTACACCATTGAACTCTCCTTTGAACTTTAACTGATAGAATCTTTCAATGTCTGGTTCAAATGGATTATCCTCTGCAAAGTAGAATTGAGTGGATTTGCTCTCTTTCAATGCTCTTACTGCATTGCACACATCTTGATAGGTCTGAGTATCAAGTATAGTCTTACTGCCTGCTATAAATAACAGGTTATAGTAGTCAGCTCCTTTCTCCTTGATAACCTTAGCTCTTGTCTCAGGCTTCCAGTTCATCTGATAACTCTGATATTCAGTCTCCTTAATGATTGCATCATCAGGAATTGTGATAAGACTCCTATAAGAATCTCCATACTGACTGAACAAAGATTTTACCATCTTTGTAATAGAGTCTGGAGTAGAAGGAAACTCAGCAACCATAAACCTTTCATCAAACTCTTCTTGACCACCTGTAATAATGCTGTCTACAGCACTACCAAAAGTAAGAGAAGGTGTTTCTAACCTGTCAAATAATTTATCCAAGTTATTGAATCCCTCCCTCTCATATCTTGCAAGGGTTGAATAGCTTAATGCTGGGTCTGCCCTATATGCTTCTTCAGACACATCCCAAGATATACTTCTTAAAGATTTCCTCTCCATTAGTAATAATCTTGATTGTATTCCTCACTACTGAAATCTTCATACTCATCCTCCTGCTCTGGCAACTCAAGAGCCTCACAGTAAGTATCTATTTCTGACTTCAATTTCCTCATTTCTCCAAGGTCTGCTTTCAGATACTCCTCTTTAGGGTTTTCCTTATTAAGACCTTTCTTTACTCTGACAAGAGATGAATCAACTAAGAGTTGGAGAGATTCAAAGTCCCTACTATTCAAGAACTTATGTGCAAGCTTTGCATCTCCCTCAGGCAATGAGGGAATCAAAGCCTTTATTCTGTCTATTGGTTCTCTATTGTCCATAACTCTTGATAATTTCTATTGCCTGCAAGAGTTGTTTCTTGGTATATACCTCAAAATAGATAGACCTTTCACCTTTTTCAGTATATAGGTTATCAAGATATTTTATAAACATCTTTTTCTTGATATAGAATACATCATTCTCTATTCCTTTGGCTTCAATGTAAACATTAAGGTCATTATATTTGAAATAAAAGTCTGGTGTATATCTGATACCAACAATTTTACCTGTTTTCTGAATTAGTATCTTTGAGGGACAAGTATTTGTCCCGTCTGATAATCTTTTGATTTTCTGCTTGTCAGTCTCCTTATCATAGTATGGGGTAATAGGTTCAAAACCTTCCCATAAGGTAAAGGTAGTTGGCTCATATTGAGGCTCAAACCCTTGTTGAAGAAGAGTATTGTATATGCTCTTCTCCAACTGGGATTGGAATGTTATACCCTTAGAACTACTCTGCGTGGCATTTCTAATCTTCTTATTTACCACTTTTGAACATTTCCTTGAGAATATCTCTTGTAATTCTGCAAGCAATCTTAGCATCATTTACAGACCTGAATGCTGCGAAGTTCCTATAGTTCTTGATGTGGGCTTTGTTAGCCTTAGTGATTCTACCATCAAGCATAGAGATTACATAAATCTCAGGACTCTTCTCAATGTGGTCCTCATACTTCTTGTCCAGTTCAATGGCTACCTCCCTAAGTACCATAGAGAATGCAGCAGCAGGAAGAATGCTATCTACACTATTGAGGTAGTTATAAACTTTCTCAATCTTCCAACCAAGTCTGTCCGCAATCTTCTGTACATAGTACCCCAGCTCCATAGGAACTCCAGATTCAGCCACAGCAGGCTTTGCAGGCTTGGTAGTAGTAACAATGCCAGCTTCAAGGAGTTTAGGAAGAATACCTTCAGTCACTACAATGTGCTGAACTACAGTACCCTCGCCAAAGAAGGGGTCTTTTACTTTAGATACCTTAGTCAGAGTGTCTCCAATCTGCACTTCTTTACCATTTGTCAAATAAATCTTTTCCATTTTTTTTTTGTTTAGTATTAATACTCTTCATACCATTTTGTAGGTACACCATAAATCTCTTTTACTCTATTACTTATATCAATGAATAACTGATGTGGCATTTTAGTACCACTTCTTGCAAAGTATGCAGGATGCTCAATCTCTATAATATGATTGAACTTTTCATTTATATAAGGCTTAAAAGTCTGAGCCTGCTTCCCAAACAGGACATATACTATCCCTGTATCATAGTCAGACAGGTTCTTTAAGAGTTTAGATATGAAAGGTCTCCATAACATCACATGGGAACCTATCCTATTCATTTCTACAGTGAGGGCAGAGTTTATCATCAGTATTCCCTGTTTAGCCCAACTCTCTAAAGTCTGGTCAAAGGTAATACAATAATGTGGAACTTCAAAATTAATTGCTGCTTCTTTAACAACATTTAATGAAGGAGACAAGTTATCCTCATCAACTTCCTTTCTATTCCCAAATAATACTCCAGTTGCCACTCCCTTTTGTGGATAAGGGTCTTGACCTAACATAACTACTTTCAGGTTCTTGAGGGGACAAAGCTCAAATGCCCTGAATACATCAGATTGGGCAGGACACAATGGTTTCCTCCTGTATTCTTGCCCAACCTTAGCCATTACATTATTAAGCTCTGTCCTATCAATTGCCTTCATCCAATCTCCAAAGTATTCATCTAATGTCATATCAACATCATTATGTCATCAATATTGTCAATAAGGCATTCATTCAGTGCATCATTAGAGCAAGCAGATGGAGTAGGCTTGATAGGTTCTACAAAGAACTTATCAAAATTATCTACTATAACCTTTACTTTCCTGTCTTCTGGGTTGCTACTGAATCTGTAATTATTTCTTGGGAAATTTATATCCCTACTTGTATAATAGGGAATCAATTTCTTGATAATACCTTTATTAATCAACTTGTCAGACTGTAAGAATACTTTAGGACTAACATGGCATACAGGTCTATAATAGACCATAGTATTACCATTGTCCTCAGTATGTACACTTCTTGCAGTTAATGTACATAATAGTAATGGAGTGTAGCTCTCATCAAAGATGATACCTTTACCACCATAATACACTTCGCCCTTACTGGTAGTTATCTTCTGCAATCTTTTACCATATCCTACATTAGTAAATAATTGAGCTATGATACTATCAAAGGTTCTTCTTTCTTGGCTTGGTGCATTATCATATAATGGCAATATTATCCTCTTGATTCTCACAATTGCGGGATAAGCCATATTGTCTGAAACCAGCTTTTCAAAGTGTTCTCTTGCAATCACAGGTATCTCTACCTCATCATTGTTTACTTCAATGACAAGGCTTCTTCTAAATACATTGTTACTATCAAGAGACAGATTCATTTCAAGCTGGTCTGGATTACCAGACTCACTGCTATTGAAAACACCCATTACATTATATGCAAATCTTGGGTTAAATTCCATTATACTTCAGTTTTAAGATACATTGTTTCTGCATTATATGTGGTAAGGAATGGCAGGTCTCTATCAATGAGAGGCTCACATTGATTAGCACAGAAGTTTACAAACAAATTAACCATATAAGATGCAATCATATTCGCACAGAAGGTAGTTTGTTTATAGGAGCAGATAGTTTCATCAGCTTCTGCATCAGAGAATAGGAACTCATTATTGTACCTACTGATGTTGTACTCATCATCTCCCTTGATGCACAATACCTGAAACTCTTCTGCTGCTAATCTACCATCAATAAACAGGCAATTCTTTCTCTCCTCCTCTGGTTTGGATTGAACATGATTTACCCATTTATTAAAGAAAAGTCTTCTTGCTGCCATGTTATCAAAGCCACAAATCATAATGTCTGATGCCTCAGATTCATCAGTGAATCTTTCACTTATTGCAAAGACACTGCTGTAGCCAGCATAGTTTCTAATCATCTCAGCCAGTGCAGATACTTTAGGTCTACCTAAATCAGATTGACCATATAACTGACCTGACATATTGACAGTTTCCACTATGTCATCATCATAGATAAACATGGAAGCTGGCTTCATTCTTGCCAATAAGAAGCCTACATAGCTACCAATACCACCCACACCTGCCAAAATGACAGTCTTCTTCTGAATGTTCTCATACCAAATGGCAGAACTAAACCTACTTGTAGCTTCATCCACAAGCAAAGTTGCAGAGTTTGTAGGTATCTCCTGATGTGCATCTTCTACAGCTTGGTCAAGGATAGCTTGTTCTTCCTCTGTCAAAGGTGAATCACTATCAAGATTCTGAAGAGCCTCTTCATACTCTTCTACTGAGTTGAACTCTTCAATAGCTTCTTCTAAAGCTCTCTCAGATTCTGCTACTCTGTTTTCTATTTCACTATTTGTCATAATACTAAATACTTTTGAAGTGCATCAATATACCCTTTGATATAATCATTTTCAGGAAGTTTTGTAAGCTCCTCTATCATATCATGGGCACAAATAGCACAAATTTCTGTTTCATCAAAGCCAAGCTCTTCTAATTTCTCATCTGTTATATACCATGTCAGATACTCTGTATAGGTCTCTGCCCATATCTTGAAATTATCCATGCCAACTTTGCCTTTACCAAACCTCTTTTCATACAGTGTAGGCATTGACTTAGCCCATTTAGTAATGTCAATCTTACTATCATTAGAAATGATAATACTACCTGTAATCAATTGAAGTACAAGAGATTTCAAAGTAACCTTATCAAATGATACATGACCATAAGGTATGTCATACCCCTCTTCAAATGGCAAGTCATCTGCATTATCAAAGAGAGTTGGCTGAACTACCTTAGGCTTATCAGCTTCCTTCTTGACAAGATTTGCTGGACCTGCCTTTGTACCATAGGAATTAGCAATAACAGGTTTATAGCCACCTTGATATACAGGTGTTTGAGCTTTCTTGGCTTTCTCTGCCCTTTCTGCTTTAGCTTGCTTGATTTCCTCAAGTCTTGCTGCCATGTCTGGAAAGGAATAATTCTCACCTTCCTTCTCTATTTTAAGATAGAACCATTCAATTTCATCTGCACTACTTACATATTCCTTAGTATCATGCTTTTCACCATCACCAAAGAACTCATAAGACACAGATTCTTTGACCTGCTTTGATTTAACCCTCCTTGTAATTGCAGCAGTATAAGTACCTGCATTATTCACAATAAGGGATACAAAGTTATTCCTATCTATACCCTCTTCCCTCAGTGTTGCAGTATCTGTACCACTAAAGAAAGTACTCATATTGTTATGGGAATGTATAAGACCCATTTGGCAATCAAGTAGCTCAGGATTCTCACACATATAGGCTATCACATCAGGATTCATATCAAACTCTGTATAGGCTTGAGTACCAATATCCATAATGTAAATATCCACACATCTTATTACAAGGTCATTATTTTCAAATGAACCTTCATGTGTAAAGAATAGTGTACCTGACCATTCAGTACTCCACACCTTTTGGCAGGCAAATCTTATCTTTCTCTCCACTTCTGCTGGGATAATCAGCTTATAATTATAAGTACCTGACTTCTGTACCAAGCTGATTACTTTCGTGGGTTGCTTTACTTCTTCCATATCTATAATTTAACACTTTAAGTATTGTTGCTAATATGTATAGTGCAGTATGAGTATTAAGAATTATACTCTTATTCTCATTCCTTACCTCAGCAATATCTGTAATATCAATAGTAACCTCTCTTCCCTTGAATATGCAAACCTTCTTGCCTATATATTGGGCATAGGTATTTACATTGTTCCCACCTTTATCATAGTAAATCTTCCCATTATCTATGATACACTCTTTCAAGATACCTTTCCTCTTCAATTCTGCAAACTTGGCAGTTAGCTCCTCTTTATTAAACTGGTCATTATACCACTTAATAAATTCATTGCTAATAAGTACAATAAACTCAATAAGTGACATACCAATAGAATAAGAGCCATTTACATAATTGAATTTAAGTTTCTTTGAATTGATAAAGCCTCTTACAAACTCCTTCAACTTATCAGAACTAAGAGCATCCCAATAGTAGTCTGGTGATAGATATGTAACAAACCTGTCCACACCCATCTCCATGTTATTAGTACCTAACCTTTCCAAATATTTATAAGGTCTGCCAGCAATGGATTCTACAGTTACATACTTACTTAATTCAAGACAAAACATATTCCACATATCCTCATCATAATCTCTATTAAGGGCACTGATAGTACCATTAATAGGACCACTACCTGTACAAGGACTCTGGAAATTAGCAAAGTTACTTGTAGGAATGCTACTAATATGGCTGTGCATATACCCACTACTAATATGAAGCATAGTATATTCTGACCTGTTAAGTGTAAATCCACCATTTAATGTGCCATTATACATTACCTTCACCTTAGCCCATAGATGGTTAATATCCACAAATCTGTCATGCTCATTAGTTACCCTTACATGAGGAAAATGTACAAGAATGAATATGCCATTGAACTTAGCATTACCAATTCTTTCCTTTACTGTAGTATTTGTAAGCACATTTACAACCTTTTCTACTTGGTTTTCAGGTAAATCAGTAATAGCAAATGTCTTGAACATGCTCCAATCATTACTGCTCATGCCTGCAATACTACCATCAGGAATATAAGTAGCCAAAGATTCTATCTTTAACCAAGATTTGAACTTGTCCAAACTCCAATATCCTTGCATATCAACTTTGTCCTCTCCAAAGAAATCATTGAATATGCTTAATACTCGGAGTGGTCTATCCATCAAGGAGTTATATAGTTCTTCTATCTTCTCCTCAATTAATTTAATTGTTTCTCCACTCATATTACTGTAAAAAAAAAGTAGGTAAGGGGGCATTTCTAACCTCCTTACCTACTGTTACTTACCCTTGTTAATTGACACCCATTCCTGCGAACATATCATCAATCTCATCATCAGAGTAAGGAGAAGCTGACTTAGGCTTATACTCCTCAGAAGGTGCAGCAGCTACAGCTACTTCACCCCCAAGAATATCAAGCACTTTCTCCTTCTCATAATCTTCAATTGTGCCATTGTCCTCAAGAATTTCCACCAACTTGCTGATAGCAGCTCTTGCTACAGTATCAACACACTCACCACCATTACTTGCAGGTGCTACAGGGGCACTTACTTCAGGAGTGTTTACAGGTGCTTCTACCTTTTCCTCTTTCTTAGTCTCAGCCTTAGCCTCAGCTTTAGGAGCAGCAGGAGCAGGCTTTGAAGCACCATTGCTCTGTATCAATGCAATAAGGTCAGCAGTCTTACACATAGTAAAGTTTTTACCAAACTTCTTTACACAAGCATCCTGCAAACCCATAGATTTGATAGCATTATATGCCTCAGCTCTACTCATTGCAACAGCACCACTTCTGATTTTCTTGTTGGTGTTAGTAAGCATGAAAACCAACTCATTTGTGATAGTACCCTTATAAGGAACATCATGTGGCAGAACTGAAGCATCATTCTTCAATTCAACCTTTGATGTGCCCTCAAAGAAGGTCATACCATCATAGTCAATACCATTGGCTCTCAGGTCATTCTTCAACTCAGCAAGGGTCGTGGCTGCTGACATGATAACACTCTTTTTCTGATTTTTAGTCTGTACGACTGTAATTTTTCTTGCTTCCATCTTTTCACTTTTTTTTTTATAAATTGGACTTGTTGAAACTTTAATCTATACAAAAGGGCAAATCATCCCAATCATTGTCCTCTTGTCTTGAAGAGTTGAATAAAGGCTTGATTATTCTAAGGAACTCATCTTTGCCCTTAGCCTTATACAAGTCTGAAATATCTTTCCCTTCATTAAAAGGAGGTAATACTACATTAGTAAAGCCTGTTTCCTCAGCTAATTTCTGAGCATCCTTTAATCCTGGCTCATCATTATCCAAGCAAATGAAGACCTGTTTATATCTTCTTTTCAGCTCACTAATTGCAGTATCACTCATCCTATACCCCTCACCTTGAATGGCAAGAGATGGAATACCTGTATTAGCCCATAGACATAGAGCATCTTTCAATGAAGAACAAATGCAAATCTGTTCCCCATACTCAGGTACTTTAGTCCATAGGCTCACTACAGAATTGTCATGCTTGTTACTCCACTTATAGCCAGCTTTATTGAAAGGCTGGTATATCTTTAGAGTAACTTTACCTTCCTTGTGTTCTACATAAGCATAGGCATACTTATCAGCCCCAAACACATATCTATGACCATCCTTTATGACAATCTTATGAGATATGGGATAAACCTCTGCATACTTGAGCCATTCTAAAGTTATACCATAGGATGCCCAGTATTCAATATCATAACTCCTCCAATCTCTGACTTTGCACTGCAAGTCTGTATCTTTGTTGTAACTATTTGTACTTCTTACAGCACAGGGAGTATATGAATGAATATTGGCACCACCACAGAACTTTGAAATGTCCTCATTAACCCTTGTTAGAACTTCCTTATAACCACAGTTCCACATATGACCAAGTAGGTCAAACAGACCTCCTCTATCCCTCGTGGATAAATCTGTGTAAAATATTCTTCTACCATCAGTAGAATAAAGACCAAAAGAAGGTCTCCTGTCCTGTCTAAGAGGACTATTTATGATGGTTGGAACTTCTGTTACTCCAAGATAGTATGACAGAATATCTGCTTCACTTACCTTGCTTAGTATATCCTCTAAAGATACTGATGAAGAACCTTTTGAAATCATAGCTTAAACCTCCAATTATACCCTTTATAAGTTTTTCTTTTACCAAGACAACATCTTGAGATACAATTAACCTTTAATCCGAGCTTTCTTGCAGCATCTGAAATGCTATCATACTCTGCAACAAGCCTGTCTCCCATATACTGTTGAACAGCTTTAGGAGATTTTCCTGCTCTTGCCCTAACTGCTTCAAGGGTTGAGGGATTATTTGTATTCTCTTTATAAGTTACCCACCTCAAATTACCAACATTGTTATTTTCCTTATTGGTATCAATGTGGTCAATGCAATTTTTATTCTCAGGATTCTCAATAAATGCCTCAGCTACTAACCTGTGTACAGCCACTGATTTATGATTATCCTCAGAGTATAAATCCACATATAAATAACCTATACTATTCTTACCTGCCTTTAGTATTCTACCAGTTACGTTATTTCTAACACTTCCAGTAGAGCTTACAGAGTATTTTGGAAATTCAGCTATTACTCTCCATTCTCCATCCATATCTTTTTTTTTTAGAAATTACTACTTACTTACCAAAATCCCAAGGTGTACCACCAGCAGTATCACCAGCAGGGAAAGGCATATCACCTGCTGCACCAGAGTTACTGAGGTCTGTAGATTCTACATCATACTCCTTCAAGTCACCCACAGTAAACTCAGTAGTAGGATATGCACCAGCAGCCTTTCTTTCCTGCAAGTCTGCATCCAACTTACTGTAGTCAGTGATATTGTTCTTCAGGAACATCTGATTATAAACAGCCTGATACTGCTTGTTATCATCAGTGGTCCTTACACCAAACAACACCTTAACCTTGTTATTAGGCTGCAATGCAATGACATCTCTCAGCTCCTTGAAATTACCCTTGAAGTACTCAGCAATGCTCTCAAGTCTTGCTTCACAATCCTCAGGTTTGTCTACCATAACCCAAGTATTATTGACATACTTCATTACATTAGGAATGTTGAGGTATGCCTTGATGAAGTTAGTAAGCTCTTCCTCACCATGATAAGCAGGTCTGTAGTCCTTATCAATATTGGCAGGACCATTCTTATATACAGGAATTTCATGTGCCTTAGCCTGCTCTACAGTAACCCAAGCAGTTCTACCATACTTATCAATTACCTGTACCTTAGTCTGGTCTCTATTGTATCTGTATTCCTTTCTGATGAAGAAAGCTACCTTAGTGGTAAACTCAATACCACCACACTTCTCAGCATCAGTCTTAACAATGAAGTCAAGTCTGACATTCTGGACCTTGTGTTTGTCCTCACCTACCTCAACTTCACCCAGATACTCAGGGTCATTTTCAAGCTGGGTATTATAGAGTTTCTCTAACTCTGCCTTGTTAGGATTTACAGCCAAAACAAATACAGGAGCTACACCTGTATATCTCTTTACTGCATTGCCTTCTTTACTCTCTGTTCCTTTACTGAATGCCATAAAAGCATATCCAACTTTTCTCTTATTCATGTTACTCATTATTTTTATATTTCCAATTAATTATTCTTCAAAAGGCAGTTTGTCACCAGCCTCTGTGCCATTGAAGGGGTTAGTAGGGTCAAAAGGAGCCTCTTCACCAGCCTTTACTTCTGTCTCAGGTGCCTTCTCAGTATCATCTACTGTCTCAGGAGCAACATTGTCAATAGTAGGCTCCTCTACATGAATTTCATATACATTAGCCTCCTCATTGAACACTACTACACCAGCCTTAGGCTCATACTTAGTAACCTTTACAGGCTTACCATCCTTATCAACCTTACCAGTATCTTCTACCTTCTTGACAACCAAGTCTTCACTTGTGAGACCACCTGTCAAAGCCTTGACACCCATCTCATGTCCTTCAATCTCCTCAGTCAGAGCATTGTACTCTGCATTGAGTTCATCAATCTTGGCAGCAATCTTATTCTTCTTCACTACCAAAGGATTAACATTCTGTGCAATTCTTTTTACACCTGCAAACTGTCTTACTGTCAATGTTTTCATATTTTCTTACTATTAAAAGATTTGTAATAATGTTCTTTCTTGCCCCTGAATATTTAATAGATTAGGAGCACTCCATAGCTTATATACAGTGAACTTCCTTTCATAGAAACTTAATGCTATACCCAGACAATATGACAATAATTGCCTGTTTCCTAACACATTAGTCACAAACATAGTAGTTTCATAATAAGGCTTGCCATGCTCTATGCAATACTGCATGAGTACTATACTGGCATCACTCTCAGTAAGTCCACCAAAGGCAGCCAACCTTGATATTCTTACAGTCTCATTCCTATCCATAAATCTCCTTCAATTTGTCTACTACTATAGACAAATCATTAGGAATCTCATCAGGAAGGTCATCCAATGCACCAAGACTGTCTTTAGCAGGATATTCTCCATCAAACTCCTTGACAAAGTGCTTGATAGGTCTCTTGTTTTCTGCATCATATCCTACCTTGCCAAAGAGGATAATATCAAACTTACCCTCAGGAGTAATATAGTCATCAACCATCTTTCCAGTGGTCTTGAACTTATAGGAAATGGAGTCACCATTCTTATCCTTATACTCCTCATAGTGGGCACAGCAGATGATATTCTTATCTTCAGGGAATCCCTTGAAAGAATCAAAGATGAGACCCATACCATAGCCAATCTGCTTAGGAGTATCCCATCCACCTTTCATGGCATTTGCCATATAGAAATCCTGAGCAAGATAGTTCATATCATCTATAAGAACATTCTTATAAGGTGATTTCTTCATTATATTGACAATCTCTGCAACTGCTGCAAATCTGTCAAGTCCTGTAAGACTATCTACCTGTACTCTGTTTCCTGTGGCAAGGGCATTTGCATTTACAAGTTTCTGTGTAGGCTTACCTACATTCTCTACTCCAATGCTACCTTCAATCAGCTTAAAGTTAGGGTTAGGAACACCCCTACCAATACACTGGATAACATAAGTTTCCTTTGGGTCAAGCCCCTTAATACCTAACTTCTCCCTACCACAATAGGAAGTGGTTTTTCCAAAGCCTGACTTAGCCAAAACTAAAATCTTTGCCATTGTTTTTGTTTTATAGTGTTACTTTTACTTGAAAAGGGTTGCAAACTTATGAAATATTTTCCACCTGTGCAACTTTCTATTCATTTTATTTATTCCATAACTAAAGAAAGTCTTAGCAGTTTTGCTCTTCCTTGATTCCATATAGTTATATACTCTCTGTAATGCTTCTCTATCATCAGGTCTTGGGAGTTCATAAAATGTACTCACCGCACCATCAAAGAATAAAGGACAGATTTGACCATTTGCTCCATAGTCTCTATCTTCAATCACCTCCATGAACCTTATATGGTTCCTGAACTTGGTTATATCATATCCTTCATACTCTCTTAGTCCATACTTGAATGGACTATAGAGACCTATAACCATATTGGCATCTCTGGTAGTAGTCTTACAATCTGCAAGACCATCAGAAGATGGTTTAAGCTTATTCAGCTTTTGGTTCTCAATACCTTCTTGAGCTTGTGCTTGATGCTGAATCAACACAAAGATGAACTTCAATTGATTTCTGAGAGTAATGCCATACTTGCTCATCTTATCAATAGTTTCCATCTTCTTTAATCCACTTTCAAGAGATAGATTTGAGGCATTATCTATGATGATTATCCTCCTTTCCTCTGGGTCATTTGGGGTATAAGGATTATCATTATCTACCACATCTGCATCTATGATTTCATCTGTGATAGGGTCTTTCCTCTTACCTTTCTTGAAGTTAAGATGTCCATGAGTTAAGGCATAATCCCTACAATACTTATTGATTCCTGTGGGATTCCTTTGGTCATCAATATACTCAACCATATCCTCAAATGCCTTGATATATCTCTGATACTTATCAGATTCAAGTAATTCAAGAATCTTCTCATCAATAGGATGGTCTCTATCTGTACTTTTCAGTTCAGTGGGGGATACCTCTATTCCATCCAATCTAAACAATAGATGACACAAGAACTCATTATACTTTTCCTCTGGACTCATCTCCAAAGTAAAGTAAAGAACCTTAACTCTCATCTCAGGATGCTCCAATATAAAGAACAATGGTTCATATACAAACAGGTAATCACAGAACTTTGATTTACCTACCTTTTGATTGGCAGTCACCACTATGAACTTAGCAGTTTCAATGCCTGGGACCCATGCTCTAAACCTTGGAAAAGGGAAAGGAATACAATTATAAAGTCCATTAAGAACTCTCTCCCTCCTTAACCTCAGATTTCCCATTACTTGCTTAAATCTACTCATAATCAGTTAATTGTAGAAGTCCAATCATTTCTTAAATTCTCTTCTTGACCAGCATTCTCAATGTAACTAATCAATTCTGAGTCTCCCTCAACCTCACCAGCAGCACCAACTTTCTCTTTGAATATGAAATACTTTAATAACCTCATATATGTATAGTTTCCATTGAAACCTTCCACATACTTACTGGTTGCCTGTATGATTTGCTCATCAGTATAAGTATTTCCATATTTCTTAAAGAATAACTTTAATCTTCGTACAATCAAAGCTACTCCATCTGCCCAATAATAGTTAGTGCCATCTTTCTTGCCTTTGGGGAATATCTCCTTGAGCCTTGTAGCTAACTGAATTAACCTGTCATTGGGTTCCTGTTTCTTATCAGAATCTACAATTACAGAATCTATTACCTCAGTGCCTTTATTAGTAAGTCTCCATCCAACCTGCTGGAACAAATCATCCCTATCAGCAGTTATGTAACCCTTCTTAATCAGCTCTTTTTGAGCCATATCAAGGTCAGCATTATTATGGATGGCAAGCATTAAGAGAGCCTCAGCAAGACTAATGTTGTTCTTCTGACATCCTTCCTTACTTAAACAAATTGTCATAGCTTAATGTCATTAATACTATCAACACTTATGATAGAATCCTCAGAATACTCCTCTATCATCTTCTGCACAAGCTCTTCTTCTCTTGTGTCCTTGAAATAAGGTATGATAATAATAGGAGATTTGTGCCTAAGTATTCTACCAACTCTTTGCTTTACTACAATCTCCGAACTATTCAAGTTGCAGAATATACCTATCCTACAATTAGTCAAGTTCACACCCTCATTGAGTATGTTGCAGGCAGTAATATGTTTAATCTTGTTAAGATTAAACATCTCAAGGTTCTTTACTGAAGCCTTATTCTTCGAGGTGATATTGTATTTACCTAACCTCTCTGACTGCTCAATACTACTACAGAAAGTCAAAGTCTTGTAATTCCTGAACTTGTCAAGAAGAGATAATACAAGGGCTTCCTTTTGTTCAGCACACCACTTCAGCCTTTTGCCTGCTGTTGAAAGCCATAAGTTCTTTATCCTCTCATTTCTTGAGTTAAAGTACTTATTCTTGTACCACTCTATAAGTGAAGAGATACTATCATAGCAACCTTTCTGAGTAGTGATTATATCACGACCAAACTTCTTAACCTTATAGGTATAATTAGTAGTGTCCAAAGTCAAAGGCAGTAGATATACTGTAGGTTCAGGCAATACTTCATCTTCTACAGCTTCCTTGAGACCACACTTAATGACCTCAGCCTTATGATTGTAGATGAAATAATCCCTCATGTCTCTCTTAATAGTGGCAGACAATCCAATGAAAGACTCATTGATATGAATAGTCTCCAATACATCAATTCTTGCCTCTGACAAATGCTGCATCTCATCTGCCACTACTACATCAAAGTATGAGTTCTCATAGTTCTTTAGTGACTCATAGCACTCAATAGTAATATAGTCAGACTTGATACCTCCCCATTTCTCAATCTCATCCTTCCAAGTCTGCTTATGTACAGTCTTAGCCACAAGAATAAGTATGGTAGTAGGGCTTTCATCATTCCTGAATACCCTATCACATATATGATTAATGAGGTCTATTGCTACTTTGGTCTTACCCATCCCAGTAATAAGCTCTAAGATAAGATACTTAGCCCTATCAGCCTTTGATAGAGCTAATTCTTGTACTTCTTTTCTTGTCATTGTTTATATTTCCACTTATATCCATACATACTTTTATACTTTCCTTTACAGCAATTGGTTATGTTTGAACTATTAAATCCAAGAGTAGATTCAGCCTCTTTTGCTGAGTTAAACTCTCTGACAATATTATCATTCATATCAAGTTGTAGAATAGGAACTCTTTTTGAATTGGCTCTGTTGATGTTCCCTTCTCCATAAGAATTATTATAAGAAGGGCTACACCACTCCAAATTAGTAAAGCAATTATTATCCTTAACTTCGTCTTTATGATTTACTTGTGGAAAGTTATTAGGATTAGGTATAAAAGCTTTAGCTACCAACCTATGCACTTTACAAGCAACTTTCTTTCTGTTGGCATATAAATATACTAATAGATACCCATCTTTATCTTTACTCTGAGATAGAGTAATCCCATTATGTCCTCCAGAGCCTACTTTGGGCAAACTCTTTACCCTACCTAAATTACTAACCTGATACAATCCTTCAAAATTAGCAATATCTTTCCATTCTTCTTCCATATTACGGTGGATTTTTAATTAATTCTTTAAGTTTGCAAATATACTTAGAATCCTCAGCATATCCAATTTCTTTAAGAAAATTTAGATAATCATCACCATCTTTGTACTTATACTGTACCATTTCTTTATAAGCTATGATGCAGTCTTTCCAATGGTCAAATGTATAATACCTGTGCTTCTTGCTGTTATACAATCCAAATAGGTTATTACCATTCAGACGTAAGTCTGACTTAAAATGACCAGTTTCAAGTACAGCTTGTGCATAGACTATCTGAGGATGTTTGACCTTATAATATTCCAATGCTTCTATCAAGCCTTCTTGAGGTGATTTACTGAAGAAGTCTGGCTGCTTCTCATTAACTATATGTACCACCTTTACTTCAGGTGGTTCATCTTCCCTCAAGTAGGGTAGCACTTGTACTACCCCAAGTGCCCCTACTGCAAAGGAGATGAGTATGTTGAATACTTTTTGTTTCATACCCTCTTACATAATAGATTCTTAACCTTTAATAGTCCTTTTGTGACAATATTACCCCCTCTTAATGAGAATACATGGGTATAGCCATCACATTTATTGGGGTTCCATCCTGCATGAATTGCATAATATATGATGAATGCAGCAAATAAGATGATGTTAGCTATGGGCAGTAAACCCAGTACAACTATGATAAGTGCCATCCACAATGGGATTACAGCATCATATTCTTCTTGCAGCTTAGCAGGACCACAGTACCTGTAATACACCTCAACATGAGTATCCTTTAAGATACTCAATGTTAAGATGATTATTAATATAGCAATAATCCACATCATTTGCTAATATCCTTAAAGATTGTAGGAACTTGACCATATACAGGTAATTTACCATCCCATTTCTCAATCCACATCTTCTCAAGAATTGCAGGAGTAAGAGCCTGTTGTCTCAACTCATTGGCTTTCTTCTCTGCCTCAGCAGCTACAATGAGTTTCTTAGCCTGAGCTTCTGCCACTTTGACCTCATTCTCTACTTGCATAGCCTGTTGAATAGCCTTGTTCTTGGCATTTACAGACTCCACAATAGTCTGAGGATATTTAAGACCAGAGGTTAGCTGCTCCAACTGAAAGTTCTCTTTAGCAAGTGCCTGAGTCAAATACCTTTCAATAGCATTCTCAATACTATCCCTCTTGCTTACAATGTCATCAGTAGTGAACTTATTGAGCTGGATTCTAAAGGCATCCTTTACATAGTTATACAGAGTACCTCTGATTACCTCATTCAACTCTTTTCTGTACTTCTTAAAGACAGCAGGTGATTTACCATCAATAATCTTCAATGATACAGTAGGGTCTACAGTGAACTCTGAACCATCCTTTGCATTGATTGTAAATGGCTCATAGTCAATGGTCTGTACATAAGTAGGATACTCATATACTGTGGTAGTCCAAGGATTGTACCATACAATACCAGTTACCAAAGAAGCATCATCTACTCCCTTGTCACTACCATACAGGTTTACCTTGATACCTTCACAACCTGCATCTACCTTCTCCATACATGATGTCATTGAGAACACCATGAACAGGGACAAAAGTCCCAAAATCAATTTACTTTTCATGTTTTCTTAATTTAATTGTTGTTAAACACTTTGTTTCGACTGATAGATATAATATTGCTACTACCATAAAGAATCCTATCACATTCTCAATGATATTAGGTGCTGAAATCATTTCAAGTCCTAATGTCAATAGGATAATGAAGATTACAAACCATACAGCAAACTTTGCTACTACTTCAGCTTTCATACTATTTCAATTACTTTCACATTGTCAGGCAATGTCTCCTTGTTCCAATCCTTATATGAATTGGTAAAGTAGACCTCCTTATAGTTTTCACTGAGAGTGGTAATGCCTTTAGGATTGACCATGTGAGTTACATAGATAGTTCTCTCCCTATCAGGATAATGGAAGCCAAGTAACTGTGCAATGCCTTTGAAAGTACCTCCACCATCACATAAGTCATCAATGACTACAAATGGCAAATTGACATTCTTCTCAATGACTTCTGGATTCTCAATCTTAAAGCCAGAGAGTTGTCCTGTCTTTGGGTCTCTCACTTTACTGCATATTACATCACTATTAGGGTCTCCACCATATCTCTGTAATGCACCTTTGTCAGGATACACCCTTAGGTATCCTTCAAAATCTGGCATAGGAGTGGCTATGTCTCCCCAATATTCATCAACAAGGTCTTGTACCTTATGTGAATGAGGCTCAAGTACATGAACTGCTTGAGGGAACATATCATTTATTACTTGTGTAACTATACTAAGAGAGAATGACTCATCATAGCTGATTACCCTATCCATCCTCATACTCATAAGATAGACAATATCCAAACTGAACAAGATGCCTTGCCTATTCAGAATATCACCTACCTGCATAAGAATAAACAGGTCTGTAGGATTAGCTACCCTACATACAACTGCAACATCATCCTTTCTATTGATTTCCTTCAAGACAATGTGAGGCTCTCCATCAGGAAATTGAATGATGTCATACTTAATGTCACTATTCTCTGGTCTGATTAGATTCAATACTTGCATGGTCAGTCCTCCAATACTATTGAGTTATCAACATTGGCTCTGATTTGGTCTAAAGTCCATTCCTTAACCAACTTACCATCCTCAAAGACAGTCTGTAAGTAACCTTTCTCCTCTTGTTCCTTAGATACTTGGTCCTCAGCTACATACTTGTCTCCATCTCCCTGTACACAGATGAGACCTTTCAGGGACTTCTTAGTACCATCATCAGTCTTTGGGTCTTTGAAGATTTCTCTTCCTTCTCCATTAACCTGACACCAAGTAGCCTTCATAGCAAAGCCAAGAGAATCCCTACTCTTATACTGATAGGTATATGAACCTACACCAAGCACAAGATTAGTAGCTGCAAAGCCTCTTTCTTCAAGCCTCTTATAGACTTCTTTCTGCCTTTCAAGAGTAATAGAATCACCATAAATGATACCTACTTTAGGATTGAGTACCTTGTAGCCTTTCTCATTGACAGTACCACCAAAGATGTCCCACAGAACTTGATATGCACCTACCCACTCAGCAGTGCTACTCATTCTGTTTTGCACTTCTGTTTGCTCCTGCCAAGTTTCAAAGTCCTCATGCTTATACCCTGCAATGATATGTACTGGGTCTCCACTGTCAGGTCTTATGACTAACCTACCATCTCTTGCAAGGATTTCATCCTTCAACTTAGGCAGATACTCTGTCATTACCTTCCAAAAGTCCCAAGTATCAGAGACAATAGATACAAATCCAGTAGGATATACCTCTGTAATGAGTCTCCTAAATGTCTCCAATTCATCTTCCTTACCACCTGCACACATGACACTATGCTCTGTTGCTGGAATTGTAGCTGCAATAAGCTCCTTCTCAGCATCTGCATTGTAATACTCTTCAAGACCAGCAATAGCAGGAATAGTTTCACTACCACAGAATGAAGTCATATGACCCATACCAGACATAATGGCAGCCTCTACTCCAGCCATGCCTCTCATAGAGAAGTCATGTATAAGGAAATTAAGGTCTACATCCTTAAATCCTGTCTTCCTTGCATGTCTTATCAACTCTTTCTTATACAACCTTGCAGTAGTTGCACTTGTCATAGGCAACCACAAGGTAGTTGAAATAAGAGTCTCAAAGTAGTTGGTAAGCCAAAAGAAATCAGGATGAGTGTTGATGAATGTCAATGCAGGCACTCTAATAGGACACAATGTACCCTCAGGCAATGCTTTGATTCTAATGGGAAGATAGCCAAGGTCATGCAATTCCTCAATGTGTCTTGTACCCACATTGTTAGGTCCCAAGAATGTATCTACCCTCCTCTTAAACTCTGCAACTGCCACATCCTTAGGCTTATTGAAGAAGTCCTCTTGGAACTGCTTCATCAAATACTCTTTGATAAAGTATTGTATTCCAAATACAACAGCACCTTCCTCAGCCTCAGGGTAATAATGACAGCTTCTTGGAGTCCAATTAGAGTAGACATACTCTGTACCTTCAGGGTATTGCCTTCTATGGTCTAACTTATAGCCATCAGTCAATAAAATTGCTTCTTTCATGCTTTTTTTTTTTGTTAAACTTATATTGCTTAGTCAGAGATTTTCTCTTCTTTAGTCAGAAATACATAGTCAGGCAACTCCTTGTTATTTGACCATTTGTATTCAGAATAGGTGGTATAATAAGGGTCAATTAGGTATTTTCCATCCTGAGACTTACTTACCCAAAATCTGACTCCTATGCCTATTTCCTTTATCTTGGCAATCCTCATATAAAAGTAAGATGCCTTGTAATCTGACTTTGCTGCTACATAGACTGTAGCCTTTCTTGATTTGTATAAACCAGTTGAGATGTAGAATGTACCAAGAAGCTGCTTCTCATGTGTCTCCTCAGCCTTCTTACATATATTATACAACTCTCTTTTACTCGGAAGATTCTGAGTATTGAATTGTGATAATATAGAAGGTGATGGAACATAAGGACCTTTAGGTCTTTTGCTCTTCTTCTTGTAGTTAATAATACCATTAGATAAGTAGAATCCTCCTCTATAATCTATGTTCTCTTTTTCTTCAAACATATCATAGAACCATTCTCTGAGATTATACTTCTCAGTGCCTCTCCTACACCTTTGCAAGAACTCAGAAAATACTTTATCTACTGGTCTGCCTACATTCTTTAACAGGAACTTATGTAAATCTCCATGAAAATAATGATAGCCATCATCATACCAATTGTGAAAATACCATCCAGCAGCTTTTTCACTACCTCTCTTCAGTATCCTCTTCCTTGGGTACCTTTTAGCCCATCTTGATTTCTTTCCATTCCTGTTTCTATTAAGTGTAAATTCTATCATACTTCAAACAGTTTTATGTAAGTTCTCCTACACTCCCCATTCCAATACCATTTGTTATACCATAATAGTACAATGTGCCTATTCCTTGATGTGACTATATCAATCTTAGGAGAGTACTTATTATATATTACAATAACCCAAATACATAGCACAATGAGGAGTAACACATTAAATGCTGTCATGCTATTCTGGTTTAGGGCAACATACTACATATTCAAATCTTGAACAAATTCCTTTCCATTTCCTGTAATCACTATATGAGTTCTTCTTTAATGTTTCTGCACTAACAAAGTTACTTATACAAAGCATATCATACTTATTAGTAGGATGAGGAAATATCCCAAGCTGTTCATCTAAGGCTTGTATAACTGCTTCAATGGTTTCACCTGATGCTATAAAGTCATCCACAACTATAAACCTCGTGGTACCAACCTCATCAATTCCTCTTAATGAAGAACAATGAGCACTTGTATCACTATCCTTCCTGACAATCAGGATATAGGTCTTAGTAGTTGGGTTAATGTTGTGTAACTCATTAAGCATAGCACCTGCAATCATGGCTCCTGATGTGCCTCTTGCTACAAAAGTAATGCTTGCACCTTCCTCAATATCTTCTTTATATGTATTGAAGATTGCTTCTGCACTCTGTTGTATATAACTATGCTTCCAATAAACACCAAATGGATACTCTACAGTAATGAAATGGTCAAAATGTATAAATTTAGGAATATATCCCATAGTCTCTTAGTTTTATCCTGCTTATTTAGTAGGTTGTAAAAAAAAAAGAAGGATAAGGATATTGATAATACCCTTGTCCTTTACTATGAGAACATATCCAGTTAGTCCTCAAACACTTGATAAGTGTACGAAGCACCCCCAAGATGTTCTACTGTTCTCTGCAAATGAGCTTCAAGTCTTTCCTTTTCACTCATTGCAATCCACTTGCTAGGCCTAGACCATGAAGGACAAGAACCCAAGCCAATCATATATTCATAAGCCTCTTTGCTTATGTTCAGGGACTGTGTAGCTGGCTTGCACTTCCTTGTATGGAAAGTGATAATCTCTGGATTGGTGCCATTTGTATCAGTCACTCTTATAGTGTGCTTATTCATCTTGTCCCAATCCTCAACTACTTTTGTTACTGTTCTCTTTCTACCATTCTTTGTAGTAATGACCTTTTGAGTTGTTTTAAGGCACTCCTCCTTGCTGAACATTGTGCTTCCTTGAAGCTCAATACTCAGACTTAATTTGATTTCACTCATGTTTATTAATCTTCTTCAGATTCTTTCTTCATAATTGCAGCAAGCATAAGAGCAGCCATTGCATCTCTTACTGTAGCCTCTCCCTTATCTGCCTTCTCTTTCAACTCCTCTACCATTTTAATGCGGAGAGCATGTTTTAAGACCTCAATAATACTCATCAACTCTCTCGCATTGAAGAATATTGCACTTGTTACAATCACCTCAACAGGTGCTTGCACTGTCTTACCTTTGTAGCTTTCCACCAAGTTTTCAACAAGTTCAACATAGGTCAAACTACCATTCTCTTTGCCACCTTTAATGGCTTTTGCAGCATTTTCAAATGACTGCTCATCCAACTTTCTTTCAAGTGGATTCTGTTCTTTTTCTTTCATCTTTTTTTTTAGAAAGTGAATAAAAATAGTAAGTTACACACAGTAAATGCTAACTATAACAATGACTATATCAAAAGCAAGAACCTGCCATCCCATCCAAAGCAAGAACAACCCTCCACAATCAAGCTTCATAGGGCAGAATATTTCTCGGAATGGCAGTCATAAGTAATGGCAAAGCACTACTCAATTATATTTTGCAGATATAATTTTCATTATTATATTTACACAAATAGCATCCACTGTGTGTATTCAATGCAGTTAAGAGTAAATACCCTAAGACCTACATTTACTTACCTAATGAATTTACAGTGTTATATACACCAAGCAGTGAGTTAGGTACAGCAATTTTCAGCTTGCTATACTCTTGAGACTTTGCATCCTTCCATGTCTTGAAGGAAAGCATAATAGCCTTGAGTGCTTCTCTATACTCACTTGAAGCCACAGCATATCCTGTGTTAGACTTGTTTGTAGACTCTTCAATAGCCACTTCACAGTCATGCTTCATAGAGTTCAGTTGAGCCTGTACCTCTCTGTGCTTCTTCTGCAACTCATAGAAAGTATTGTCTACATCCTCTGCACTTACAGAAGGCTCATAGGTATAGATAAGAGCATCTCTACCCTTACCATCTACTTGATGAGGATGCTGTATTCTATCCTTGAGTTTCTTCCTCTCATCAGACAATACACCATCAGGATGTATGTACTTGCCTATTACAGCAGCCACAGTCTCAAGCTGGTAGTATCTGTTCCTCTCCTTTATAGGAAGAGAAGCATAATACTCCTGCTCTGTCAGTACATGAGGAGCCACAGGTGACAGTGGTTTCTCCACTCCATTCTCTTCGCACCAGTCATCAAGACTGACAGACTGGAGTCCATTTATCAAGTCATTCTTAGCCTTGATAGCCTCCCTGAGCCAAGCTATGAGTGACTTTGCCTGTGCAATACTCTCAAGCATGGAAGGTATTGAGCTTAACACCTCCCTTGATGTACCCTCTTGTATGACATTATGTGCATTAGCACTTATCAATCCAACCTCTACATTTAGGAAAGACACATTGTTAAGTTGTGTTTCCATACCCTGTATGTACTCCTTTGCCATATTAGCAATGTGATTGGCTGAAGTTGAAGTGAGGGCTACTCCTTCTTCACCTTCCTTCTTGAAGAAAACTAAATCCTTTTGCATATCTTACTGTTTTAGTTATTCATGTAAATGTTTTAAGTAATCCTTATCTAAGTCAGGATGTTTGTGTATTAAGAATCTGCAACTTATACACACTATCAGGTGAGCTACACCTTCTGCTGCTATAGTTCCTATTACAATATCCTGCCACTTAGGAAGTGAATCCCAGCTTGTCAAGAAGAGTATAAGAATGAGCATGGTTATCCAAAAGGTACTACAATAGATGCAGAATCCCAATGGGTATGCTATAAAATGTAAGAACCTATTGCCACTCTTAACCATAGGTACAAACACTTTACTATACAAAGGATAGAATATCATATCCTCAACCTTCAGGCAATTCCTATAGAATATGCCTAATAGTCCACCTATTACTCCCAATAGCATGAACTCAAACATTAATACATAAAACATACTTTTTTTTTAGTTAATACTAAGATTGTTTTGTGGAGCATAGGGGACTCGAACCCCTGTCTTACCAACCTTTAATAAAAGAATTACACATGCTTACTACTTTTTAATGTGGTCAGTTACCCACTGGGATTGTCTGGATGACAACAGTTCCACCACCCTATTTAATCTAACAGGGAAATCTTTTTAAAGGCATAGCCACTTTAAGCTAATTTAATATGCGCAAGTATTTCTACTACTGAATCCTCAGTCTGTAACATAACCTCTTATTTTGCACCTTTCTGTTTCCAAGTAAGTGCTACTCAGCCTATTTAGGCAGCAACTCTATAAGAAGTATTGCCAGTTATTGTTTTGATGTCTTTCCATCAGTCTTTACATGTTCTCTTACCAAATAATCAGTAGTCAAAACCAATCATGCCCCATGAAGTAGTACCAGCATGCACCTATGACCAGTTAGATACATAGGCACAATGCTGGCTGCGCATTTTACTACTTATTTCTTTTCCATTGAGATATAATGTTTTTATGAATTTTCCTATTGCTTTGATTCTTTTCTAAGAACAAAGTGCAAGCTAAAACAAGAAACAGTAGCTTACCTACCAGCATCACATTTTGCTTCTCTTCAGGTTCCACTGCTTAGTAGAAATAGTGAGCTAAATCCACCATTGTATCTCCAGTGAGACTCGAACTCACAACCTACAGATTAAAAGTCTGTTGCTCTATCCAATTGAGCTATGGAGACATAAAGAAGGCCTATATTCACATACCAGCCTCCTGTAGCAATATTGCTATTGCCCGAACTAAAAATCCTTTACCTAAAAACAATCAAATTACCTTATATGAGTAAATACCTTAGTACTCCCAACAAGACTCGAACTTGTGTCTACTCTTTAGGAGAGAGTTGTTCTATCCACTGAACTATGAGAGTATTTATACTGCCTATCTTCACAGACCAGCAGTATTTGTTATGAATTTAATTCTATTAGTCAAATAGACTCTTTACTCTTTTACCCAAAATCTTGACTGCTTTGATTGCATCTTCTTGATTCCTGAAATACACAACACCTGCATACTGTACAGTATTGTGTTGATATACACCAACACCATTGCAAGTATCAACTACAGGGCCATATCCAGCATTGAAATTGCCAAGGAAATATCCTGTATTGTTTGTGGTTTTCTTCCAAGAGCCATTGAAGAACCTAGCAATGATTGCCAAGTCTGCAAGTGTATTGTACTTCTCTGCTTCATTAGCAGGAACACTGGCACAAAAGCATGTATTGCATACCTTGCTGTTGATGTACTTGAGATTGAACTTCAATTCATCCTCAGTGTATGCACTCAGTGCTAATGTACGCAATGTACTATTGCCACTATTATACCACTCCATTGCCTGTTCAAGTGTTACCTTGATGTTTCTTTTCTCTTCCATGTTGCTTGTTCTTTGTTTGTCAATGTCAAAATCACTTCCTGCTAAGCTACCATTAACCAATCCAGCAGGCTGATTGATAACTTGTCCATTTACCTTGGTAATATAGATGTCTTTCAGTGTTATTCCTTGCTGAACTCTGTCAGTATCACAAGTAAATCCCACTACCATCATCTTACCAGTGTATCTTGGGTCTTCTACCATATCATAGAGAGATACAGTATCATAGTTGCACAAGAACTTATATCTCTTGTAAGGAACCATCTCAATGAGAGATAGCTTCCTTTCTGTGAAAATTACAATTATTGTTCGCATGATTCTTCTCCTGTTATTTTGTTAAACCATTTATAGAAAGTCAATATTTCCAATTCTTCTTCAGATATTAGCTTGTAGCAAGCATAACATAATACTACACACACAGTAATTGAATGTATAAAATATCCATTGTCATAAATGCTGTCTACTCCTGACATGAAGAGTATAACTGCAAAGGTTGTTATCCATAATAACACTCCTTTAAGTATAATCTTGAGTCTTTTCATTTTATTGTCCAATCTAATCTGTTCATTACTATTTTGAATGTATAAGCTGCCCTGTAAGAGTTAAAATTCCCTCTTATCAAATAGCCATAAGAGTCGTAAATTGAGTATTTTTTCATATCTATCCCCTGTTTAATATATCAAATATGATATAAAGAAAGAGTAGGCTTAATGGTAAGCCTACTAATAAGTATATGAATAAATCCATCACTTCTTTCTTTTATATTTGTAGAACTCTTTTCTTGCTTCTTTGCCATTCTTGAAGTTAGTAGCAGCTATTCTACCAGTAATTGATATAACAGTTATACTATATTCAAAGGCATGTTGCCCACTAAGGATTATTCTCCTCCCATAGACATCTACTATGATTTCTCTTATGAAACAATCACAGTTTTCTCGATGATATGTATATTTCCTTGCCATAACTTTAATTTATCATTTTAAGCATCTCCATCAGGACATTCCCCTAAGTCTTGCGTCAGGAGAATGTCCACTTCAAAAGCATCTATCATAATATTATCTTTCTATTATGATTCTCTTCATGATTTTATATGGCAAGTATTCTGCATAATCTACAGATATACCCTTTTTATGGTATCTTAAAATGTACCATTCCGATACGCAGAAAACCATACCATTATCTACTACTACACTGAAGAAGCCATTACTTTTCTTCATAGCTTTCTTTGTTTTTCTAATGCTGCTCATTTGATTGTTTGTTTATAGGTTGATAAAAGGAGAGTATAATAGACTCGAACCATTACTAAAGGTGCTATGACTGCTACTGTATTTCAAGGCAACTTCATTCATCCTCCGTGCTTCCATTACACTAATACTCTCTAATTCCTAAATCATTCTAATATTAGTTGCTGTCTTTGATATGCCTTAATTCTGACCTAAACATATTTAGTTTCTTATAACCTTCTTACTCTTATCATAGTTTTAAGTTGAGCCTATTCCTTCATACTCACTAAGCTATTGGTGTATATTCTGGGTGATGAAATCACTCTTTTCAACCTCACACAGTCCTTATGGGTGTATGTATCTTTACTTCTATGATGCAATTTCAGTAGCACTACCAATATTATTGGTGCTCAATTGAAGACATTTAACAACAATTAATATGTGTTTGTTTGATTGTTTGCTTGTTAGAGTGTAGTTTTGCATATAAACTGTAACAGTAAAAACAGTCATACATTATTGGATGATTGTTTTACTAATTGTTGGTTTCAATGAGAGGTATTTGTGGGGATGGGTCATAATGTCACACATCTGACAATATGTCAGTCCATACTATTAACTCTCAATAAATCAACAAGTTATATTCAATACAAAACAAGAAAGATAGGACATAAAGTGTATTCCACACTCTATTATTCTATCCTACTTACTCAATGAACTGAACTTCTAAATACTCTACTTACCTCTCTAATCCTCTTGTCAGGAAGAGATGTAAATAGAGCACATCTTATCTCACTCTATACACTAACAGGGTTAAATCCTATTACATATAATATAATGTGTAACATATCTTGGAGTTATACTAAGAGCATACTAATGCCTACTCATATAACCTTTACACACAAATACTATTAATGTTCAAAGGATTAAACACTATTAATGCTTAGAGGAAATAAAAAGGAAAGCAGGCATAAAGCCTGCAATCCCTTAGAAGCTTGCCAATACAGGTGCACCTCCCTGACCTTCCTCATGAAGAAGCCAGAATGAGATACCATCAGAGCCAGTGACATTGCTCAGCATAGGATGCTGTGGAATGCCTTTGACTGCAACTGCACCTGTCTTTGCACCATAGGTGAAGAAGAGCTTGCCTGTCTTAGGATTCTTCTTCACATCAATGCGTGATACATTCATTTGTGCTTTGAACTGCTCTACTGTCAGAGTGTCATTGAAAATAAGATTCTTTTCCATAATGGTAAAATGTTAATTTGTTAATAATAAAATTGTTTTAGCTACGGGGGTAGGACCCCCTTGGGCTAAGTGATGGGGAGGGTGTGGTTGGTGTAAGTACCACTCATAAAAATATCACAGAAAAAAAAAATTAAAAAAAAAAATTAGAAAATAGATAGGGGGGGGGTCAAAATCTCCCCTATACTAATTGGAAAAGTGTGGAAAAGGCAGTAAAAAAAAAATAGAAAATTATTTTTCCTATAAATTTTTCATTTATATATTTGCATATATCAAAACTTTTATCTACCTTTGCATCCCAGTAGAGGTTAATGGTGGGTTAACCTTTCACCCATGAGGTTAAAAAGTAATGGGTCAGAAGTTGGGTTAGTAAAGGGCACCTCTATGTATGGAATATATTAAATGTGTTGATTGTGGAGAAGTAAAGCCAATTACTGAGTTCTATACTGATAGAACAAAATCAAGTGGTCATAAAAGTTACTGTAAAGAATGTTCCTCTAAAAGAGCAGTAAAATTTAAGAAGTCTAAGGGTTCTAATTATGCTAAGGACTCAAGACTTAGGAACAAATATGGAATATCTTTAGAAGAATACAACAGGATGTTCCAACAGCAAGAAGGGTGCTGTGCTATATGTGGTACACATCAAAGTAATGAACAAAGAAGTCTTGCTGTAGACCATGACCATAGAACTGGTAAAGTAAGAGCTTTATTATGTCACAAGTGTAATGCAGCACTTGGAAATGTCAATGATAGTATTGATATTTTGAAGGAAATGATTTCATATATAGATAAACATAGCTCTTGAGGTTGTCCCCAATACTACTAAAATTGCTACTATATAAATTAGATTGCATGGGCACATCCACCTGAGAAAAGGCACAGGGAATCATGCTATAGGGGTATAATCAAGAACTGGTCTAATGAAGTTAGTAGTTAAAAAGGAGATTAGAAATAACTCTTATGAAGCCATAACAAAGCTTCAGGGATATTACTATATACAATAATGAAGAAGATAGGTAATTACATTAAGGATTCTATTAAATGGTTATGGCAGTTTCCACAGAATATACTTGCTCTATGTATAGAGGGTGTATTGTGTCAAGCTGCATATAGAGAAGGTAAGGCAGATGGTAACACTATTATAGTGAATATTACTCTACCTTCAGCCATATCTTTAGGAGATTATCTCTTTGTGAATCCTATGTCATCACAAAAGTCCATTCAACATGAATGTGGTCATAGTAAGCAATCTGATATATTGGGTCCACTATATTTGATAGTAATAGGAATCCCATCACTACTACATAACATAGTACATTACCTATGTAGTAAGATAGGAATTAAATGGAACTACTACAGTTTTTATACTGAATCTTGGGCTAACAAGTTAGTAGGAATTACTTGAAAGAATATAGATAAGACCTAAAATCAAGCCTAACTTTACTCCTTCAAGACAAGAAAATGATACTTGAATTGAAAATAATTGGAGAAAAGCTTGCACAATTCAAATATTTTGCTTACCTTTGCAGTGCAATTAAGGAAAATTGGTTTTAGGAAATTTCCATTTATTAGGAATGTTACTTTAACCAGTTGTTTTAAGGTAACATTCCTTTTTTATTGCCCCATAGTATAATTGGTTATTACACGGGATTTTGGCTCCTGTAACATAAGTTCGAGTCTTATTGGGGTAACAATAGTAATAGAGAAGATGCCCTCTTAGTACAATGGATAGTACATGAGTCTTCTAAACTTAGAATATAGGTTCGATTCCTATAGAGGGTACTAAATGTTGGGTTAGACGAAGTGGTTAAGTCACCACACTTTCAATGTGGAGATTATGGGTTCAAGTCCCATACCCAATACAAATAAATGGAGCTATCTACTAATGGTTAGGTAACTGCCCTCTCAAGGCAGAAATTTGGGTTCAATTCCCAATAGCTCTACAATTTAGGGTGTGTAGCATAGTGGTTAATGTGCCTGACTGTCAATCAGGAGATTGGAGTTCAATTCTCCCACATCCTGCTAATCCACTTTTAATCTACTAAAGTCCTATCCTACAGAGGTAGGTAGGCAAATGGAGAGGTAACTCAGTGGGACTGGGACTTGTCTTGAAAACAATGGGAGCAGTAAAATGCTTGGGGGTCGGGACCTCATCTCTCCGCAATAATAGGTGTTCTTTGACATATTGGTGAAGGAAAATGGAGAGTAAACCTAAGAGGTCTTAGGGACTGTCTGCTAAACAGATTGTACCAGCAATGGTATGTGTTTCAAGTACACTGCTCTCCGCAATATATAGTAGTAGCCTAATTGGTGGGGCACTGCATTTGGGATGCAGAGGATGCAGGTTCGAGTCCTGTCTACTATACTAATGGGGTTTGTGGTGTAATTGGCTAACACACCTCCCTTGCAAGGAGGAGTTCAGGGTTCAAGTCCCTCATTCTCCACACTATGTTTTCATGTTTTCATAATGTTGAGCTTTTGCTTGGACCCTCTTTTGGGTAGTTAGAGGTTAAAGAAACTACCCTATCAATGCTCCTTAGTTCAGTGGTTTAGAATAGTTCCCTTACAAGGAAAAGGTCATTAGTTCGATTCTAATAGGAGCAACATAATGGGGATGGAGCTTATATGGTACAAGCTACTGACTGTTAATCAGAAGAGAGTAGGTTCGAGTCCTACCTTCCCCGCAAGAACTTTTGCAAGGAGTTCAGTCAAGTAGCTTGCAATACTTGATGCCATCATTTCTGAAAGTTCTCTGAGTGCAATAAGGAGAAGTAATCAATGATTTGATGTTTTAGCAGGTTGGAGAAGTAGTAATCTTGCCCCACTCATAATGGGGAGACCAGTGGTGCAAATCCACTACCTGCAACTAAGTAATTGGGAAGTAGTTTAATGGTAAAACCTCAGACTCCAAATCTGAAAGATGAGTGTTCGAGTCATTCCTTCTCAGCATATTGGGATGTATCTCCTCTGTCTGATAAGCAGTTGAAAGAGTAGTTGGTTACAGGTGAGTTCAATTCTCACCATCCCAACATTGGTCAAGAAGAGTATTAGTTGATGTACTTCAATGGTAGAAGGCTGCTCTCATAAGGCAGTAGTTGAAAGTTCGAGTCTTTCCATCAGCACTGTGTTAGTAGCTCAGTCAGGTAGAGCAGAGGATTGTGGCTCCTTATGGCATGGGTTCAAATCCCATCTAACACCCCAATATACTGGCATATCCCCTCTGTCTTATACACAGTAGAAAGGGTAATAGGTTGCATGTGGGTTCAAGCCCCTCTGCCAGTACTAATAGGATAGTGATAAATAATAGTGGAATTGGGATACCAAGGGTTCTATAAAAGATGACTACAGGTGAAAGTATCTGTGTGTAGGTTCGACTCCTACCTATCCTATTATCTTGGAGTACCAGAGTGGTTTAATGGCACAGACTGCAAATCTGTTGATTCGTGGGTTCAAATCTCACCTCCAAGTCTTATGCTCCTATAGCTGAATTGGTTAAAGCACCTGTCTCTTAAACAGGGGATTCAAGGTTCAAGTCCTTGTGGGAGCACAACCTCAACCTTGGCAAATATTCCCCCAAAGCATTGATGGTGGATGCTCTGGACTTTTAATCCTGAGAGTAAGGTTCGATTCCTTATGGGGGAACATAACATATTATTAACTCCAAATTTTAATGTTATGAGAAAGGTTATTTCATTAATTAAGAGAGGTGCTAAAGCATACTTTAGACAAGCTGCTAAGACTTATGCTTGGACACCTACAGGAACTATTCCAATTGGAATATAGTTCCTTTGATGTTGGAGTGAGTAATAAATATATGGGAGTACTGCTCAGATGGTGGATGGGCACCAGACTGTAAATCTGGCACATTAGAAACACAATAGGTTCGAGTCCTTTTACTCCCACTTCAATAGAAATCTTTGTCCTTGACTTATGGAAGGTGATGCGGGTAGAGACACAAATAAGTCTTATGGGTGCTGGGCAGGTATGGTTACATTGCGGAGGACTGAAAATCCTTAGAACAAAGTTCGATTCTTTGAGTACCCACTTATACTCCTGTGGTGGAATTGGTAGACACACTTGCCTCAAAAGCAAGAGCTTGAAAAAGAGTAAGAGTTCAAATCTCTTCAGGAGTACTTATAATGCCCTCTTGGTGGAATTTGGTAGACACGCTGGATTTAGGCTCCAGTATGAAGTAATAGTAGTGTAAGAGTTCGAGTCTCTTAGAGGGTACTAAAAATAATTTGAAAATAATTAGGAAAATATTTGGTAGTTCCAATTATTTTGCTTAACTTTGCAACATCAAAATAAGAGAATATGTTTGAAGAAGATAGCCTATTTACTCCAATGGAATCAAGCAGAAGTACAGAAGTATCTGGTTCTCAGTTCTTTATTAACTTCTTAAATCAACTTGAAGGTTGGAAGACTAAGTGTAAGAACTTGCATTGGGCAGCACCTAAGAAGAATATCCATGTATATCTTGATGAGTTCCTTGATATATTGTCAGACTATCAGGATGGTCTTGCAGAAGGATATATGGGAATACTTGGTAAAATGCAACCTAATGCTATCAAGGGAACTCCAAGTGATGCACTGAATGCTTTTGACTTTATTAGTGAAGTTAAGTCTGCTACTATTGCATTTTATGATAAGATTCCTCAAGAGACTGTTTATAAAGGTATAGCATCTGAGTGTGAGACCTTTATTCAGAATATCAATAAGTATGACTACTTATTCCACTTATGTGATATAAGACCTTATTGACAAGAGATGCTCTCATGGTGGAATGGTAGACACAACAGACTTAAAATCTGTCAATCAGCAATGGTTGTCTGGGTTCAACTCCCAGTGGGAGTACCAATTGCCTCTGTAGCTCAATGGTAGAGCACCTGTTTTGTACTCAGATGGTTGAGGGTTCAAGTCCTTTCAGAGGCTCAAAATGTAGGTATGGTGTTAGTGGTTAGCATATGACATTGCCAATGTCAAGGGGTCAGTTCAAATCTGATTATCTACTCAAATGCAGGTATAGTATAAAGGTTAGTATGTAACACTTCCAATGTTAATGTGTGGGTTCGATTCCCACTATCTGCTCAAATATACATCGTGGGGTAGTGTAATGGAAACATGCAAGGCTCATAACCTTGAGAAGCAGTAATACTGTGTTGGTGGTTCGAGTCCACCCTCCGCAACTAATTCAGATAATATGGAAGAGATAGAAAAGGCAAAGATGACAAGAACCAAAAAGACCAATGGTTCAGAGGTTCATCAAGTTATGACTGTATTAACTGATACTACAATCAGAGGTATTGTAAGGTCAGCTAATGAGGAAGGAATTAAGAGAGAGGATATAGTCTCTCTTCTTAAAGAGAGTGGTCAGTTTGTATTAATCTACTTTAGATAAAAACATTATGGAAATGGAAGAGCAGAAGACAATAGAAAGACCCTTGATGAGTGAAGAAGAGTTCAAGGATTACATGGAGAAGAATAGAGTAGATATTGTGGGAGATTTCTATGAAAAAGGTATTCTTCACCTAAGAACTTATGAAGCAGTAAGCAAGTTCAAGTCTGTAAGGAGAGCAATCAAAAGAGGTCATGTATCTCTTGATGGTATTATCTTTCCTAAGAGACCTTTCAATAACAAGGCTAATACTTGTAAGAGAAAGGGACATCACAGTAGGACTATTAATGAAAGAAAGAAGATGATTTATGAGCAACTTAAACACAGAAAATCAGCCTAATGATTACAATGAAGTGCCAGTATTATACTGCAAGCATTGTCTATCATTGAATATTAGGAACATTCCGAGAATGGAGGATTCAGATTACTGTGATGAGTGTGGCTCCACTGATATAGGAGAATGTTCAATAGAAGAGTGGGAGACTCTATACAAGAATAGATATGGACATAAATTCCTTGAAGAGTATTAACAACTTAATTACAAATTAAAATGGAAGAGCAGAAGGGAAAGGTTGTAGAGATGCAACCAACAACAAAGGAAACAGAGAGACCTGAAAAGATGTCTTATGAGCAGTTAGAGAACATAGCTCATCAGCTTAGTGAGCAGGCTAAGCAGTTATATATGAAGCTGCAAGCTGCTAATATGGGTAACATGTTCAAGAGACTTGACTACTTGTTTAAGGTAGTAGAGAATGGACATATGTTTAAGCAAGACTTCCTTGAGAAGTGTATTGCTGAGATTGAGGAGCTTATGACAGTTCCTGAAGAGGTTGAGGAAGATAATAAGGAAGAGGAAACACCAGATATTAAAACTGAAGAGTAAGATACATGATGAAGAAGGCTAACAACATAGTTAGAATCCCCACTTCATTAAATGGTAAATTCTTTAGATATTGGTTTGAATTTTTAGAGCCTTTTCATAAGCTAACTGATAGAGAGATTGATGTAATTACATCCTTTGTCAAGCAAAGATATGAACTCAGTAAAGTTATCAAGGATAATGAGATACTTGATAAGGTTACAATGAGTGAAGATACAAAGAAGAAAGTAAGGGAAGAGTGTAATATCACTCTCCCACACTTTCAGGTAATTATGGGCAAGCTAAGGAAGAATAAAGTTATCATTGATGGTAAGATTAATTCAAGGTTTATTCCCAACATTGATGAAGAGACTGGCACTTTCCAACTATTGTTACTTTTTGAATTGAAATGAATTATCCTGATATAATTGGTAAGGTTTCTGAAGAGTTGAATTTACCTAAAGAAGTGGTAGATAAAACATATAAGGCATTTTGGTTATTTATTAACCAATCCATACAGTCCTTGCCATTAAAGGAGAATCTTAATGAAGAGGATTTTGCTAAGTTAAGAACAAATTTCAACATTCCATCACTGGGTAAACTGACTTGCACTTATGATAGGATGTTAGGTATGAAAAAGAGACTCAAGTTTATTAAACAGATAAGGGAGAAGAAATGAAGAAATTGTTTATTAGTCAGCCCATGAAGGGTAAGACAAATGAAGAAATAGAAGCTGAAAGAGCCAAAGCTGTGGAAGAGGCTAAGGCAGTACTCAATGATGATGTAGAAGTGATTGATAGCTTCTTCAAAGATGCACCAGTAGATGCAAGACCTCTGTGGTTCTTGGGTAAATCAATTGAGCTATTATCTGTGGCAGATGCTGCATATTTTGCTAAAGACTGGGACAAATATAGAGGTTGTAAGATTGAGCACTCTTGTGCTGTAGAATATGGTATAAAAGTTATTGAGTATGTTGAAGGTTAAGAAAATAAAGCCAATGTTCACTGCACTTATCACTACAATGGATAAGTATGAACATGATGTGACTACAAGAGGTGGTCTAATTGATACTACTAAACAGCAAGGTGGATTAAAAGAATATCAAACTGTACTTGCAGTAGGTAGTTCAGTAAGAGATATAAAGGTAGGTGATATAGTGTGTGTAAACCCTACAAGGTTTACAGTAAGAAAACATCAAGCAGGCACTCTTAAAGATGGAATTGTAACTGACAATCCTGTTACTACTTACAATTTTGATGTTGTTGAGATGGATGGAAAGCAGTGCCTATTGCTACAGGATAGGGATATTGACTTCATTATTGAAGAGTATGAGGAAGTTCCTGACCCAACTCCTTCACCTATTATTCAACCAGAGAAGAAGAAACTAATTGTATAACTCAAAAGAGTGTATCAGGAAAACTAATCCTAATACACTCTTTTTTTTTTACCAGATTTTATGTTGAAATTATTCAAATATGAGGGTTACAAGATAGTAATATCTGAGGAAGCCTTTGCTCTTAAACCATTTAGGCAGATATGGCAAAGAGATAAGACTGTTAATAAGGATAAGGCTATTATGGAACTTGGCTTCATATACTTCTTCTGTGACCCAAGAAGTGACTATCAATACCTTGTAGATGACAAAGAGAGGATGGAAGCTATTAAGGAGGGAGAAGGACTACCCCCTAAATGGGAACCAGATAGGATAGTAACAGAAGCAATGGAATTTTATAAATCATTTAAGCCAATCTCTGCATTACTCCTTGAAGACACGAGGTTTATGGTTAATAAGTTTAGGGCAAAACTAAGGGAGTTGGATTTTGACAGTCTTGAGGTTAAGGAGTTCAAGGAGGTTACAGCCATTGTGAAACAAATTACACCTCTCATCAGAGATTTGGATGAGACTGAGAAAGCACTTAATTCTGAAACGAGAAGTTCAGGTAAGATGAGAGGACAGGGAGAAAAGACTATATTTGAGGATGACTTAGCATTGTAACTATGAAAGCAGAGGATATTATAGAGGGTCTTAATAAACATATTGAGACAAGGAGAAGTGAGAGAGGAATTGGGAATGTAGGACACATGGTGTTGCAGAAGGAAATTATGCCTCATTCCTCATTCAAGGTTTATAAGATTTATAAGTACACTCTCTGGTTTACCAAGAGAGGTAAATCTTATAGAGTAATAACAGTGCAACATACTGCTAAGGTTCCTGATGGTCAGGAAGAGAATATGTTAAGAGAGATGAATATCATGTTGAGTACACTAATATTCAATTGGATAGGCTCTGATTTTTATGAAGCAGTTATAAAGGGAGAATATAATGGAGTTTCAGAAAATACCAATGAATAAATGTGGAATTTACATGATTACCTCTCCGTCTGGTAAATCCTATATAGGAAGAAGCCTGAATTTGAAAGAAAGACTTAATAAATATAAGAATTTACTATGCTCAGAACAGCAGGGAGTATACCATGCCATACTAAAATACGGATGGGAAAATATGATGGTAACTATCTTGTATAGTGAAGATAGGAATGTTTCCACTAATGATTTGCTTAATAAACTTGAAATAGAATTTATAAGTAAATACAACACTCTAACACCAAATGGATATAATCTAAAGAGTGGAGGAAATCAGCCTACTTTATCAGATATTACTAAACAAAGAATGTCTGAGTCTGCAAAAGGAAGATTACTATCTGAGGAGCATAAAAGGAAGCTATCTATTGCTCAAAATAAAGACTGGGTGAAAGAAAAGAAATCTTTAACACATAGGAGAAGAGTTGTACAATTATCAATCAATGGGGAAGTTATAAAAGAATGGTACTCTATTACAGAAGTAAGTAAAACTTTAGGAGTCAATGCTTCTGGAATTAGTCATGCTTGTAAAAATGGAGGAAAATCACATGGATATAGGTGGAAATACATTTCCTAAGATGAATAGGTTTCAAACTGAGCTAACTGAGGAATTGGTTAATAGCCTTCCTCAGGAAGTTCAGGACCAGTTATTTGATATTATAAATAATGTAGAGTTTGTCAAGAGATTGATAAGTCCTACAAGAGAATATGCTAAGGATAGACCAAGAGATGATAGAGGTAGAATCATTGTAGACTTGGCTAATCCTCACATATTAGAGAATATGGATTACTTCAGACCATCTGCCATACATTATGAAAAGTATGGTACATTTACCAACCTTAGACCTAATGCCAATCCTAATAGTGAATATGGCAAGTGGGTAAGAGAGGAAAGAAGAAGAATCTGGGATGGTTATGTGAGAGAAAGTGATGGAGAGTGGGTTACAGGATATATGTATTGGTTCCTTAACTACTCTCCCATGATGCTCTCTAAGATTAGAGAGTATAAGGATAAGAATGGTAAGAAGAGAAAGTCCAAAAGAGCTGATAGAGTGGAGGCATTGCCTGAATGTTGGGAAGGTATCTATTGGAGATTCCATTGCTTAGACCAAGCATCAAATGGTGGCTTGTATAATAACTTTGAGGGAGGTCAGCACATGGCTGAGCTTGCTTCCAGAGGTAAAGGTAAGTCATATAGTCTTGCATCTATACTTAACCATATCTTTGTGGTAGGTGAGAATGAGGAAGCACATGAGAAGGTAAAGGGTATAGTAACTGCCTATCAGAAGGAGTATCTTACTAAGGATGGTGTCCTTAACAAGTTTGTAGATATGGCTAACTTCTGTGCAACTAATACCCAGTTTCCAAGAAAGAGATTAAAGAACTCTTTGCAGGAAATGACATGGATAATGGGGTATAAGGATGTAGAGTTGGATATTGAAAGAGGTACTCAGAATACAGTACTTGGAGTATCATCTAAGGATGATGAGTCTAAGTTGAGAGGTAAGAGAGCTGCTAAGATTCTTATTGAAGAGTTTGGTACATTCCCAAGATTAGTTGATTTGTATAATGTGCTTTTACCTTCAGTACAGGAAGGTGATATTGTCTTTGGGCAAATCTATATGTTAGGTACTGCTGGTGATAATGAATCAGACTTTGCTGGTGCTCAGGAAATCATGTATAACCCTAAAGGTTATAATATGTATGCTTTACCTAATGTATTTGATAAGTACAATCAAGGTAAACCTTACTTTGTATTCTTCTTTCCTGGCTATGTAAATAGAAAAGGATGTTATAATGAGAATGGTGTATCTGATGTAATTAAGGCTCTAATTGAAATTCTTATGAATAGGTATAGGGTAAAGTACAATTCTACTGACCCTAATACTATTATTAAGACTATTGCTGAGGTTCCTATTACTCCTGCTGAAGCTATTGTTAAGACAGGTGTAAATATGTTCCCTGTAGCTGACTTGACTGAAAGAATAGGTCAATTGGATGCTAATCCTACAGAGTATGATGATGTATATGTAGGTGATTTGGTATTCAATAAAGATGGTCAAATAGAGTACAAACCTACCTCTGCTACACCTATTAGGGATTTCCCACATAAGGATAATAAGATAGAGGGTGCTATTGAAATATATCAGTTACCTGAGATTGATAGGAATACAGGCAAGCCATACAATGATAGGTATATATTAGGTGCTGACCCTTATGATGATGATGAATCAAATACTATGTCTTTAGGTTCTATATTTGTACTGGATTTATGGACAGATAGGATAGTAGCTGAATACACTGGAAGACCTCCTTTTGCTGATGATTACTATGAGATTTGTAGAAAGCTTTGTCTATTCTACAATGGCAGGCTGAACTATGAGTACAATAAAAAAGGTCTATTCTCTCACTTCTCGACAAGAAATAGTCTCTATCTTCTTACAGATGTTCTTGAGTTCTTAAAGGAAAAGCAGATGATGAAAGATGGCTATGGTAACAAGTCAAAAGGTACTAATGCCTCTCCTGCCATTAATGCTTATGCAAGGAGTAGATTGAGAAGCTGGCTATTAGCTCCAGTTCCTATTATGCAAACTATTGATGGAGAAGAGAAAGAGGTGATGGTTCCAAGACTATTTACTGTAAGGAACAGAGCACTGCTGAAAGAGCTTATTAATTACAACTCTGAGGGTAACTTCGATAGAATATCTGCTATGGGTATGCTGATGCTTCTAAGAGAAGATAGAATGATAAGATACCAAGGAGATGTTAGTAAGGAAAAGCAGGAGAGGGCTAATAATAGCTATGATGGTAATGACCCATTCTTCAAGAGGAACTATGACTTTAGGTTTAGGCAGTAAATTTAGTAAAAATGGAGACTGATGGTTAATAAATTACTTATATACTTGCATAGGTCAAGGATTTTACTTACCTTTGCACAGTAATTAAATTGAAGTATAATGGGATATGAAATGATAAATTTGCCTCCACAGCAACTTCCCTTCAGTAAGAAAAATAAAGCTTGGAGGAAGAAGCACTTGGATTGGGCAGACAGTAAGACCTTCTTCAATTATAGCTTAGTTAGAAAATCTGTAATACATAAGAAAATTAACTATGACTTGCTCAATGGTAAACTACACATGAGTGACCTTGAGATGATACTGAATCCTGAAAAGCTACAGGCAGGTTTCATACCTGATAGGATTCAACACTATCCTATTATGAATAGTAAGTTGAATGTGCTTAGAGGTGAGGAAAGCAAGAGAGTCTTTGACTTCAAGGTAGTAGTTACTAATCCCAATGCTATTACAGAGATAGAGAATAACAAGAAGCAAGAATTACTACAGAAGTTGCAAGAGTGGGTATCTAATACTTCTCAGTCAGAAGAAGAGGCTAATCAAGAGCTTGAAAAGATAAATGACTATTACAGCTATGAGTGGCAGGATATGAGGGAAATAAGGGCAAATGCCCTATTAAACCATTACGTAAAGGAATTGAATATCCCTCTAATGTTCAACCAAGGCTTCATGGATGCAATGGCAGTTGGTGAAGAGATTTATCAATGTGATATTGTAGGAGGTGAACCTACTATTGAAAGATTGAATCCACTCAAAGTAAGAATCTTTAAGTCAGGATATAGCAATAAGATTGAGGATGCAGATATGATAATCCTCGAAGATTATTGGAGTCCAGGCAAGGTTATTGATACTTACTATGATGTATTGACAAAGAAAGACATGGAGTATATAGAGAAAATGCCTGACCATGTAGGTCAAGCTGCTACAGACTCTATGGATAATATTGATGAGAGATATGGCTTTGTCAATAACCACATGATAGGAGATGAAATAAGTACAGAAGGATTCTTTTGGGACCCATTAGGAGGATATGATGGAGTTAATAACTCACTTCTTCCTTATGATGTTGCAGGAAACTTGAGAGTACTTAGAGTATATTGGAAGTCAAGAAGAAAGATTAAGAAGGTAAGAAGTTATGACCCTCAAACAGGTGAAGAAGTATTTAACTTCTACCCAGAGACTTATGTAATAGATAAGGATGCTGGAGAGGAAGAGCAGATATTCTACATCAATGAAGCATGGGAAGGAACTAAGATTGGTACAGACATTTATGTCAATATGAGACCAAGAGTAGTTCAATATAACAGATTAAGTAATCCTTCAAGATGTCACTTTGGAATTGTAGGCTCTATTTATAACCTTAATGACAACAGACCATTCAGCTTGGTGGATATGATGAAGCCATATAACTATTTGTATGATGCAATACATGATAGATTAAATAAGCTGATAGCAAGAAACTGGGGTTCATTGGTGAGATTAGATTTTGCCAAGAAACCTAAGGGATGGGATGTAGAGAAATGGTTATACTATGCAAAGACTATGGGTCTTGCAGTAGAAGATAGCTTCAATGAAGGTAATGTAGGTGCAGCTACAGGTAAACTTGCAGGTGCATTAAACAATGCTTCTACTGGTGTAATTACAGCTTCTGATGGTAATCAGATACAGCAATACATTAATCTTCTTGAGTTTATCAAGATGGAAATGGCAGAAGTTGCTGGCATTACCAAGCAAAGAGAAGGTCAGGTAAGTAATAGAGAGACAGTAGGTGGAGTAGAGAGAAGCATGATGCAATCTTCTCATATTACAGAGTGGCTATTTGTAGTACATGAGGATGTCAAGAAGAGGGCATTAGAGTGTTTGCTTGAAACAGCTAAGATAGCATTAAGAGGCAGAAGCAAGAAGTTCCAATATATCTTGTCTGATAATTCAATGAGAGTTATGGAGATAGATGGTGATGAATTTGCAGAAGCTGATTATGGTCTTGTAGTGGATAATAGCAATGGTGTTCAAGAATTAAACTCAAAACTTGATACTTTAGCTCAGGCAGCATTGCAGAACCAGACTCTATCATTCTCAACTATTATGAAGTTATTTAGTTCATCTTCACTTGCTGAGAAGATGAGACTTGTTGAAAAGGATGAAAGAAGTATCCAAGAAAGACAGGCTCAAGCTCAGCAACAGCAATTGCAGGTACAGCAACAGGAGATAGAACAGAAGGCTCAGATGGAACAGGCTAAAATGCAACAGGAAAATGTCCTTAACCAAAGAGATAATGAGACAAAGATTCTTATTGCACAGATGCAAGCTTATAGCAAGAATGGTGAAGATGATGGCATAATAGAACCTGAATATTCACAAGAGGCTAAGGACAAGCTAATGGAGTCAATAAGACAATTTGACGAAAGAATAAAACTTGACAGGGAAAGACTTGAGCTTGATAAGACTAAGGCAAGTACTGATGCAAGATTGAAGGAAAAGCAAATAAATAAAACTTCAAATAAAACAACTCAAAAATGAGAAGATTTAGAGATATTATAGAAGATATAAAAGCCCCAAGTGTTCAAAACTTATGGCTTAATAATGGGAAACTTAAATACTACGGAGAGAATGGATGGCAAAATGTTGAGAGTCAAGATGCTCCTACTGTAAAGTGGAATGATATTGAAGACAAGCCTGAAACCTTCACTCCTTCAGAGCATACTCACACAAAGTCAAACATAACTGACTTCCCTACTTTAGCTACTGTAGCTACAAGTGGTTCATACAATGATTTAAGTAACAAACCTGACATACCCCCTGCATATTCACTGCCTAATGCCTCTACCTCAGCAAGAGGTGGAGTATTAATGGCAACAGCAGTTGCAGATTTAGCTGGTACTGAGGATGCTGCTACAATATGTACTAAGGTTAATGCCCTATTATCTGCACTTAGAGCTTCAGGAGCATTACAATCATAAAGAAAAAGATGAAAGTAGTAAGGAATTTATTGATTAGTAGTATTGAGCCTACAGATACAAATGTGGGATGGTTAAAACCACTTCCAGATGGGAACTTCAAGTTATTTTTTTTAATAATGGTGGCTGGACTCCTGTCTTGATAGACATTACCATAGAGTCTGTGGGTCAGTTAGTATTTCAATATGTGGAAGATGTTCCAGATATAGTAATATCATAATAGAAAAGAAAATGGGAAAAATAAAGAAGATTTTAGAAAATGAATTAGTAGGAGGTATTCAAGATACTGATGTATATCCTGTTACTTCTACTAAAGCAGTATATAACGAAGAAAATAAAACTCTAGATGAAACAATTGAAACTATTAATACTAATTTAAAGGATAAAGTAGATAAGGAGAAATTATTATCGAAGTATATATTTTCTGTAATTGATAAAAATAATAAGATAATATTTTCTATTTTACCTAATGGAGATATAGAACATCCAATAGGATTAAACTCTTTATTTAGAAATTTAAATTATAAAGTCAATTATATTCTAGGAGAAAATAAATCTAAATATTTATTTGCATTTGCAGACAGAAATGGGAAAGTAGCCTTTGGTATATTACCAAATGGTAAATTAGTGGGAGAGATTAATTCAGATAGTATTAAAGGACTTACAGAAGAAATACAAAGAGTTAAAGATATACTCGAAGAACAGATAGATAATATAGACACTGAATTATCAGCTATTAATAATTCAGTAAATAAACAAAATGAACAGATAAATAGCATAAAGAGTGATATATATTCAATATTGACTGATTTACAAGCTAAAGTAGAGAAGCTATCTACAAATAGGCAACTTGGATATTTTTCTACTCTTGAAAAACTTAAATTAAAATATCCAGAATCTACTTTAGAAGATGGCACATACGCACTTGTCGGTGGAAATTTAAACTCAGAAAGCACTTGGAGTATATACACTATAGAAAACAATGTTTGGACTGATACAGGGTTTACATTTAATGCTAATGTAAATTTAACTGAATATGCAACAAAACAATATGTTATAGATTCCATAAATAATGGTAATAATAGCTATGGCTACAGTGACTCTTCATCCATCATAATTAATAACCAAGAAGAGTTTTCTAAATTGAAGGATACAATATCAAATTACTTAAATACTCACGAAGAAGGTGAATTGAATATTATACTAAAGGGTGGTATGTACACTTTCAATGACGAAGATTTGAAATTAGAAAATATTGAAAGGCCTGGCATATATATTTATATATCAGCATCGCCTGGAGAAGAGGTTAATGTAATTGGCAATGGTGAAGTATTTAATATAAGTGATGCAGATAGATTTAACGGAACTCATTATATATTACCATTTAATAATTCTTTGCAAGGCGGAGAAGTCTTTATTGATGAAAACTTCCAAGAAGTAAAAACTTCTGATAGTGGTTTATTATCTGACGATAATATAAACATAGTGAATAAAGGTGACATTACTTATACAGGAAGTGTAAGTGAGAGTAATTTAACTTTTAAGATAAAAGTACCAGATTATTTAAAAAGTTATCTTCCAGATTCATTAAGTGGAGACAATAAATATAAGAATAATTTTGTATATATTTTTTGCTGGTATCAATATTTTTTGTGTCATATAGATTATGTAACAACAGATAAAGGAGTTAAATATATTAATATTAAGACAGAAGATGCCATATCAATAGGAGATTATTGGGTAAATCAATTAAGTATTCAACAAAGTGTGGGGTTCTATATTACTAACATATACTCAGATAATCAAGTTGATTCTTTATATATTAAAGAAACTACAAGAAATGAAATCTACATACCAAGAAGAGTGAAATCTCTAAGAATGTGTAGCCAACATAATTGGATTACTTTTAATAATTGTAATTTTGGTAAATTCAAAATTACAGGAGTTAATTTTTCAGGAAGTAGTTCTTTTACAGAATTTCAGTCAGCGAATCTTTATTACAACACAAAAACATCCACTCTTCTTTTTAAGAATTGTTCTAATATTGAAATAGAAAATAATACAATTAGAAATATTGGTACATGGAATTTTATTTATGCTCCATGTAATGTTATTGCAGATGAAAGAAATAATACGTCAGCTTCTAATATGAATGAATGGATTGTTTATCCAGGTATAATAAATTCTAATAATTTAAAGTTTATAAATAATAAGTGTAAAAATGCAAGAGGGGGTATATTAAATAGTTCTGTTGGGAATACTTTAGTAAAATATAATTCTTTTAGTAATATCTCTACATTCTTTAGACAAAATGGTATAATAAGATTAAGTGGGAAGAATTACGATGTTAAGTATAATACCTTTAAAAATTTTGGATATTCAGCTGTATTTATAGGACTAAAAAACAGTATAACTACTTTGAGTAATGAGATAGAAAATGGACCAAGAGAAATAAGTGGTTATTTTCAGTATAATATTGTTTTTAATGACGAAGAATATAAAAAGCATCCAGCAAGATATTTTTTATCAGATGGGGGTCTAGTATATGTTTCCACTGAAAACACAGATACTAAAATATACAATAATATAATTCATGGGGGGGTATCATATAATGATATTAAGAATGATGCTGGTATTCATGGTATATTCTTAGATGATTTTGCTTATAATGTAGATATTCAAGGTAATGTAATATATGATGTAGTTGGTAGATGTGTTGATGCAAGAAAACCAATTAGTCAATCTGGCATTCCATACATTCCTACAGGAGAGGAAATTAATAACAATAATATATTGAAAAATAATGTTATATTAGGTTACTATAGATTTGAAGGAAAGTGGATAGGTAGTGATAAAGGAACAAATTATAAGGGTAAAAATATTATTGGACCAAAAATAGGAACTTATACAACATCTACAGTTGTAGATGTTAGCTCTTCTAATATAGAAGATGATGTTATTGACAATGATATGATTATAATAAACAACATTATTTTCTCTAAATTAGCAGGAGAAATAAATCTACCTATGTTTATAAAATCTCAGTTTAGACAATTAAATAAATAATTTTATGGAAACATTAGTTATAAAATCCCAAGGGGAATTATTTGAAGGTAGTGGGCAATTTATCTCTCAAATAAAGATAGACTTTTTAAAAGCTGTTACTGCTGCGCAACTTCAATTAACAATGACAGATGATGATACTCTTATATTAACAGATGGTGCTACATTTGACCAAAATTCAAGTAATAGTATAGAAACCAATGATTACAGAAGTGTTGAAAATAACAATACAAAAAATATTGTTAAAGGAATCTCTATTACATCTACAGGACCATTTTCTTTGATAATAAAAAATGGAATGAACACTGTTTATTCTTTAAATGGTAGAGGAACAGTGTATCCATATCAATCAGGTAATTTTCCATTATTAAAAGAGGGTAGTACTAATATACAATATAATATTGATTCTTCTGATTTTGAATTTGGAAATATAATCTCTACGGGTTTAGGTTTTATTACAAACTCACAAGGAGATGTTTCTCCTTCTTCATTGAGGGTTCTTGATGGGGATTCTAATGGTTATAAAGAAAGAGTAGGAGTAGATATTTCAAATTCACCTCATTTAAGACAATTTCAAGGAGTGTCAGTATCAAAAGGAACTTTATTTAAAGATACTTCAGAATATGGTAATAACCAAAGTGGAATGGGTTATATTAAGATTTTGTATTTGAAACTTGAAAAGTCGGCTATTATACCTAATTTTTTAGGCAATCAAACATTTAAAGTTAAGGATGCTATATATTGTGCTGCTAGTTATGTAACTCAATCTCATGCGGAATTGATATGTGATATGATATATCAAAATTTAGTTAATACTCAAAGAACAACTAATGTGTTTGGAGGCTCTGGATTTCAGTTTACTTTAACAGTATATGATGTCGGTGCAGGAAAAGAATTATCAAGTTCTCTTAAAACATCCTATAAAAGATTGTATGACCATTTAGTATCTATAGGATATAATGTTAGTGGCTCTATGACATTAACTGATGAAGCAAATGATAGAAAATATACTACAGATGATATAGCAGAATGGTAAAAATTAAAAATAAACCACTTATGCTATTGCGTAGGTGATTTGTTTTTCATATATTTGTGTCCTATTAAAGATATATGCTATGGTAACAAAATATATAAGAATTATAGTATCTTCTTTATTAGTATTACTTGCTATAGGTTCTTGTGTTTTATACAATAAGAATCAAAATTTGAAGGAAGAATTGTCTATATCAATATCTAATGAAAAAGCATTTATTGCTGAGAACTCTTCATTAAAGAATGAGAATAGGGTATTTAAGTTTACTATAGAACAGCTTAACTACTACAATGGCTCTATCTTGCAAAAGATGAATGATGTCAGAAAGGAGTTGAAGATAAAGGATGATAATTTGAAGCAGATGCAATATCTTTTATCTGAGGCTACAAAGAAAGATACAATAGTATTTAGAGATACTCTGTTCAGAGAACCTACATTAGACATAGATACACTTGTAGGAGATAAGTGGTATCAAATGAAGCTTGGACTTAAATATCCAAGTACAATTACTACAGACCCTAAGTTTGTTAGTGAAAAATACATAATGATGGATTATAAGAAAGAAACTATAAATCCTCCAAAGAAATGTTGGTTACTTAGGCTATTTCAAAAGAAGCACAAAGTAGTAGAAGTGAATGTTGTGGAGAAGAACCCTTATATTGAGAACAAACAACAAAGATTCATTGAAATTGTAGAATAATTATGATTGACTTAGGAATACTAATCACTGGAGGTATAGGGCTTATTACCACAATAGTCAGTGGCTGGACATCATGGTTCTTTGCAAGAAAGAAGTATGATAGTGAAGTTGATAGTAACCTCATAAATAACATGAAAGAATCATTAGACTTTTATGAGAAGCTCTCTACTGATAATAGAGAGAGGTTGGAAGAGGTACTAAAAAGAAATGCAGAGTTAGAGCAGGAAGTGGGGGAGCTTAGGAAACAGATGTTTAACCTTATGAGTTCCATATGTACTGACCTTACCTGCCAACTGAGAAAGAGAAACTTAAACCTTTTTAATGAGCATGGAGTTAATAGTGGACAGAAAATGGAAGAAGCAGAGCTACACCATAAGTAATCTTACTATTGATGGGAAGTGGTTTTGCAATGTACTTGAAGATGCTGATAGAGGGTTAGATGACTCTATGAGCATAGCCAAGATTAGAGAATTGAAGAAACCTTCAATTACAGCTATTCCAAAGGGTACTTATGAGATTACCTTAGATGTCATTTCTCCTAAGTACTGTACTAATAGTTTTTACAAGCAAGTATGTAATGGTAAAGTGCCAAGACTACTTAATGTAAAGGGATTTGAAGGCATACTTATTCACGCTGGTAATACTGACAAAGACTCAGCAGGATGCCTATTAGTAGGTGTCAATAAAGTTAAGGGTCAAGTAATAAACAGTAGAGAAACTTTCAAAGAGCTATACAAGCTCCTTAAAGACAAGTATGATAAAGGTGAAAAAATAACCATTAAAATTCTATAGTTATGGCAAAGAAATGTGGTTGTAAAGGAAAAGGTAAAGGTAAGAAAGGTAAATAACTAAAAGTGTAAAATTATGGCAAGAGGAAAGAGAAGACCAAAGCCAATGTCACCAAAGGCTGGTATCAAGAGAACAAGGTATGGCTGTGGAGGAAAACTTAAATAAGAGTATGTACAAGTTACTTATACTAATGCTTAAATACATACCTATGTTAATATCATTAGTATATGTACTAAACACAGCTTTATCCTACTTTTATATAGACATTCCTGTATTGAGCAATCTGGCAGGAATGTCTATATTGCCTTGGATATTTATGTATTTATCTGCAACAGTATTTAGGTTTTGTTTATATCACAAGATGTTCTTACATTATATCTTGGTAACTGATATAATAAACATAATTGATTACTATGTGGGTATTCCAATTGAGGACTTAGAGCTGTTGATGATTCATGGAACTATAACAGGATTATTCCTGTTTGTAATATTGTATTTATATGTTAAGAGTCATAAGAAGCCTACTATTAAAGATAGTAGATGATATTGATGCAGGCAATTCAAATATATCTGAGGGAGAAGCTATAGAAATAGTAGATAGTTTGAAGAGGTTTACTGATAAGGAGAAGAGATTAAGTAAGTATGCAGCCTGTGAATATTTGAATGTCAGCAGAGCAACTTTTGATAACTATGTTAGAGAAGGAAAATTACCAAGAGGTAAGCATGAGATAGGTTTCAAAGAATTAAGTTGGTCTAAGAAAGAGTTGGATGAGTTTGTCAAGAAGTGTAGAATTAATCAGAGATTGCGCAGCAATCCAAAATCAGAGATTGCGCAGCAATCCAAAATCAGAGATTGCTTGATAGCTTTGATAGAATTTATTGAAGTAATTAGGAGGAGAAGATATGATAACCCAAAAGAAGATGATAATACCTATATTTAATTATAAACTCACTGTAGTCATATTTGACAAGTGGGAGGAGTTAGGAAGATTCTTGCCCAAAGAAGAAATGGAGCAGGAAGCCAAAGCTATAACCATAAATCAATATGGAGCATCTCTTGTGGCTATCAATTCTAAGAGGGGAAGTAGCATTATCCATGAAGCTGAGCACATAAAGAACTCTATATGGAGATATATAGGATATACTCCTCAAGAAGATAATGATGAGGTAGATGCTTACCTTATAACCTACATATATGATAAGATAACAAGTGTATTCTACAAGCATGATAGAGCAGCCAGATAAGGCTGCTTTTTTTTTTATTCTTTTTAGCAACATATTGCTAAGTTAAAGCCCTGTATATCAATATGATATATGGGGCTTTAGCATTGATAAGCACTCTGGGAAATATTACTTACCTTTGTCCACTGTAAGCTTACAATAGAGAGATAAAACAATAACTAATTTCAAAAATTGCTACTATGGAAATAATTGAGAAGCAAGTAGAAAAGGTAAAAGAAGTTCCTACTGATGGCTGCTATGGCTATGGTTATGGTAGAAGAGACATCAATGGTAAGGCTAATGCAGGTCTTACTCTTGGTATCATAGGTACTGCACTTGGTGCTTGGGCACTATTTGGTAACAGAAGAGGCAGTGGTCTACTAGGTCTTGCTGGTTCAGGCATGGGTGGCTCAAATATCAATATTAATGGTCTTGAGACTGGTCTTGGGACAGCTAATGGTATAACTTCTCCTTCTGCTTTCCAAGCATGGGAAAAGAGCTGTGAAGATGCTTTGGCTCTGCAAGGAGCTATTTACACTCAGGCTCTAAATTATCAGAATAATAGATTTGCTGATAGACAAACTCTGAACTCAGAGTTATTCAGTTTGTGGAAGGGACAGGTTGATGCTGACTTTGGTTTATATAAGAGCACAAGAGATGGCTTTGATGTAATGGCTGCAAAGCAAAATCAAGATGCTTTCAATCTGTATAAGTCTCAAAGAGATGCTGATGATAGCATTAGAAAGGAACTAAGTGACTTGAAGGCTCAGGTAGCTATCAATGCTGCTGTAAGACCATACCAAGACAAGCTCATCCAATGTGAAATTGATAAGGCATTTACTGCTGGTATTAACTATACTGACAGAAAGACTTGCAAGGCTATCTATGGTGAAGTATGTCTGCCTAACACTCCTGTTGTAACAGGGTATGTTGGTGCCAACCAATGTGGTTGCCCAAGAGTTGTTAGTGGTACTACTGCAACTGCTTAAAGTAAGGGGGCAATTCCCCTTACTTTTCAATACTAATCTTAAAAATGTATAGTTATGATTCCAATAAATCAAGTCATATTAGGTGGAGGGGACCCACTGCTGGGTAATAGTATGGTAGGTAATAGTCTAGATGAGCAATTACAGCTTATTGAAAAGTATAAACAGAACCTTGAGGCTGCAAAGCAGCTAAGACAGCAGGTACAACCTGCTCAACAACCTATATCACAACCACAAAGGATGATATGGGATGAGATAGATGCTGAAATAAGCCCTATGTCAGATGAACAGAAGACAAGAATGTTACAGGATGAAGACTATGTAGACACCTATACTAAGATACAGGACATGGTTCAAGCAGAAATTCTTAGCCTTGTTAAAGGTAGGATTGAAGCTACTCCAGAAGGCAAAGAGCTATTACAAAGGCAATTGAAAATAGTCAAGAAGTTAAAAGAAAAGATTATTCAAGAGACTAATAGGGAAATGGAAATGTTTAGGAAATTCAGGGAGTTCAGTAAGACACATCCTGAAGTGACTTATGAAGAATTTATTAAAGCAAGTATGTAATTATGGTGACTATTATGCAATTAACTGATAATCTGAAGTCTTATATTTCACTTCAGTTGGAATCTATGGCTAAGACTAATCCTATGATTGGTTTTATGAAACCTCTTATTACAAGAGCATTAGATAAGAACTTTAGTAAGATAAGTAAGGCTTTAGACCTTATAGCTGATAAGGATGGTAATATAGACATTGAGAATATCCTCACTGAAATGATGGAGAATCTAATGACCACTAATCCATTCACCTTCAAGACCTCATTTGTTGGAGACATAGAGATTGGTGGGGGAGAGATTAAATTCAATCTTCCACTAACCAATAAGAAGCTGGTATTGGATATGACAGATTTAGAAACTTTCAAGGAAATGTTAATCACTAAAGACTAAGAATATGGATGAACTTATGATGTATGAGTACCTAAAGAAAAAGGGTATGGGTGGCATGAATGAGCATGAGTTCATGGATAAATTCAAGGATTTTATGGGTAAATATAGGAGAAGTTCAATGAGACATGGCAGAGAAGGAGACTTTATGCCTATGGATGACTTTTATATGAGAAGACATGGAAGACCTGATGAGTTCATGGATATGTTTGATTCAAGAAGTGATAGATTCTCTGATAGATTCAATGAGTCTGGCATGGGAGGTAATGATATGGATAAGATGATGAGATATATGAGGAACTCAATGAATGGAGAACACTTCACTGAATCTGAGGCTAAGTATCTTGTAGCTGATATGTATCATACTGAGAATGGCAGAAAGTACAGTGGTGAGAAGTTTGATATGCACAAAGCAAAAGAAATTTGTGAAAGATATAGAGGAATACTTCCTACGTCTATTACAGTAGCTGATGTGTATGTTGCAGTTAACTCTCAGTACCATGACTATGCAGAACTGTTTAAGAACTGGTTTGGTGATGGTATAGAACAGAAGATAGTTGAATCTGCTATTGTATTCTGGTTTAAGGATGCAGATTGCAAAGCTGAAAACAAGGTAGTAGAATATCTTGGAGAATACTAATAAGATAAGGGTAAGAGGTAATCTTACCCTTTCTTTTTGTCCATATTGCAAGTATTTTACTTATACAAGTAAAAGCAATTTATTTACCATGTTGTAGATATGCAAAACTTTACTTACCTTTGCACTGTTTTAAGAACAAAAAGGTAGAAGAGTATGGAAGAAGAACTTAGCTTAGATAACATCTTAGGGGCAGAGGAAATTGAGAATCTGTTTGTAGAAGATGAGGATACACAGGATACCCCACCTGCAAATGGGGAGCCTCCTAAGAAAGAGGAGGAGCCAGATAAGGATAAAGAAGAAACTACTGAGGTTGTTGATGTAGATAACTTATTTACTGATACACCAGAGAGCGTAGGTAGTGGAAAAGAAAATACAGAGGAAAAGGAAGATACCACTCCTAAAGGGGATGGCACTTCTCCCAAAAACTTCTACTCTTCCATTGCCAAAGCCTTGAAAGAGGAAGGTATCTTCCCAGACCTTGATGATGAGGGCTTATCTAAGGTTAAAGACCCTGAAGACCTTAGAGATTTAATTGACCAACAGATAAAGGCAGGTCTTGATGAAAGACAGAAAAGAATTGATGAAGCCTTGAATGCTGGAGTTGAACCTACAGAGATTAGAAAGTATGAGAATACTATAAACTTCCTTGATTCTATTAAGGAGGATAATATCTCTGATGAAGGTGATAAGGGAGAAAAACTTAGAAAAGACCTGATTTATCAAGACTTTATTAATAGAGGTTATAGTAAGGAAAGGGCTGCAAGAGAAGTGCAAAAGTCTTTCAATGCTGGTACTGATATTGATGATGCAAAAGAGGCTTTGAAAAGCAATATTGACTTCTTCAAGGATAAGTATGATGAACTTGTCAATGAGGCTAAGTCAGAAGCAGAACAGGAAGAGAAAGAAAGAAAGGAACAGGATGAAAAGCTTAAATCATCAATCCTTAATGACAAGGATGTGTTTGGGGATTTATCAATAGATAAATCAACAAGACAGAAGATTTATGATAACATAGCTAAGCCTGTGTATAAAGACCCAGAGACAGGAGAGTACTTTACTGCTATCCAAAAGTATGAGATGGAAAACAGGACAGACTTCCTAAAGAATATTGGGTTACTTTTCACACTAACTGATGGCTTTAAGAACCTTGATGGTTTGGTGAAAGGTAAAGTAAAGAAAGAAGTAAGGAAAGGTCTTAGAGAGCTGGAACATACTCTCAACAACACAGCAAGAACCTCAGATGGTAATCTAAAGTTTGTCAGTGGAGTTGATGAGGACCCTGAATCTTTCATAGGAAAAGGGTGGAATCTTGATGTCTAAGCCTATAGTATAGAGTAAAATAACTGATAAATTAAATTATTTATGGCTGGAAAATTAGGTAAGTTTCAAATGGTAGGCTTCCAACACTGGAAGGGTCTTACTAAGGAAAACCACCTTGGTTCTATCTTTCAGTTAGCTCCACAGAAGGCTACAAACCTAATGGTGCAACTGTTGGCTTATTACAGAGGAAAGACACTTGACACATTCCTAAATCAATTCCCAACAAGAGAGTTTGAGGATGATAATGAATACTACTGGGATGTTATTGGTTCTTCAAGGAGAAACATTCCTCTTGTAGAGGCAAGAGATGAGAATGGTACTGTTGTTACAGATGCCAGTGGTATGATTGGAGTAGGTACTACTCCCTTCTATTTGGTATTCCCTGAGGATTGGTTTGCTGATGGTGAATACATTGTAGGTAATCTGAATGAAATCTATCAGTTCAGAATACTTGGAGACCCAAGAATGGAGGGTACTAATGCAGTGTATAAGGTAGAGCTTGCTGGTGGTAACACAGCAGGTGTTCCTGCTGAAAGATTGCTTGCAGGTGAGAGATTCTCAGTTGAAGCTGCATTTGTTGAGAAGGAGCTTTCAAGAAAGGTTGGTGATGTAAGATTTACAAGCCCTGTTTCTATGAGAAATGAGTGGTCTGTAGTAAGAATCCAACACAAGGTTCCAGGTTCTATGTTGAACAAGAAGCTGGCTGTAGGTATTCCTATTGTTAAGGAAACTGAGGGTAGATATACTAAGTCAGTTGCTACAATGTGGATGCACAATGTAGATTGGGAAGTAGAACAGCAATTCTCTGAGTACAAGAACAATGCACTTGCATTTGGTAGAAGCAACAGAAATGCCAATGGTGAGTACATGAACTTTGGTAAGTCTGGTAATGTTATTAAGACAGGTGCTGGTCTGTTTGAGCAGATGGAAGTTGCTAATACTATGTATTACAACACATTCAGCTTGAAGCTTCTTGAAGATGCTCTATATGAGCTTTCTGCTTCTAAGTTAGACTTTGGAGACAGATACTTCTTGATTAAGACTGGTGAAAGAGGTGCTATCCAATTCCACAAGGAAGTACTAAAGACAGTATCAGGTTGGACACAATTTGTTCTTGACAACAGCTCTATTGGTGTTATTCAAAAGACTCAATCTAAGTTGCACCAAAACTCATTGAGTGCTGGTTTCCAATTTGTTGAGTATAAGGCTCCTAATGGTGTTAGAGTTAAGATTGATGTAGACCCATTCTATGATGACCCAGTAAGAAACAAGATACTCCATCCAAATGGAGGTGTTGCATTCTCTTACAGATATGATATTATGTACATTGGTACTATGGACCAACCTAATATCTTTAAGTGTAAGATTAAGGGTGACAATGAGTACAGAGGTTATCAATGGGGTCTAAGAAACCCATTCACAGGTCAAAAGGGTAATCCTTACATGTCATTTGATGAGGATTCTGCTGTAATTCACAGAATGGCTACTCTTGGTATCTGTGTTCTTGACCCAACAAGAACTATGTCACTAATCCCTGCAATTCTACAGGGCTAATGATAAAAGGGGAGTAGGATAAGCTCCTACTTCCCTTATTTTATTTCAAAAAGTTAAGGAGAAGATATGGCAGAAAAGAAAATGGAAGAGAAGGTGGATTATACTGTACCTGACTTTGATATAGACAATACAGAGACTCCACTTCAGGAAGTACCAAAAGAAGAGGCTACTGTAAAAAGCCCTAAGAAGACACAAAAGAGAGTAGAGGTATCTGATGATGCCTTAGTTAGTTGTCTGAGAAATGAGAGAATTATTGTAAGACATGTGCCTAAGCTGACAGGTATGTGGGGTAATAACCCTAAGCATGTATTGTCAGGAGGTATGGCAGAAGGTGCAGTTAGAACATTTGTAGTACCAAGATTATCTTCAGGTATGTTTGTTAATGTCCTTACAGACAAGGAAAAGGCATTTCTTGAGGAAATAATGGGTCTTGAATATAATGCACTAAGTATCTATAAGAAGGTAGATAACTTTTGGGATGATTCCAATGAGAATGGTATCAATAAGGTAAGATTGACAAAGCAGGATAACTACTTCAATCTATCTGACCCAGAGGATTATATCAGATATAAGATACTATTAGCCAACAAGGATTATATTGCTCCTTCATTGCAAGCATTGCAAGATACTCCTAAGGCTACTTACCAGTTTGTTATCATTTCTGAGGGTGAAGAGACTAAGGTTGCTAAGAATAATATGAGCACTACAATGATGTGCTATAAAGAGTTTGGTAAGATTGAGGATGATGTTGATACATTAAGAGTTATTGTTGAGACCATTGATGGTAGACCTACATCACAGACTGCTAAACTTGAGTTCTTACAGACTAAGGTTAATAGCTTGATACAGGCTGATAGCAAGATATTCTTGAAGGTTATTACTGACCCAATGCTTTCTACAAAGGTTCTTATCAAGAGAGCTATAGAGGCAGGTCTGATTTCTAACAGGGGTAATTACCTATACTTGAGAAAGGATAATACTCCACTTTGTGAGGCTAATGAAGAGCCTACATTGAATGTAGCAGCTAAATACTTAAACTCTCCTAAGCATCAAGAAGTTAAGTTTGCTTTGGAAGCTAAGCTGAAGTAAGAAAAAGAGTATGACAACACAGGAATTTTCTAATGAATTTGATGTTCTGTATAACAATATAATGAGCAATCAGGCTCCAGGTCTTGATGAGTATGAGAAGTCTGTCTTTCTAACTAAGGCTCAATCAGAGATATTGAAAAATTATTTCAATCCTAAGGGCAATAAGTATGGACAGGGATTTGATGAAAGTGCCAAGAGGCAGATAGATTTTTCTACTCTGATAACTGTTGCTAAACCATCACAACAAACCTCTGTTGAGGGATATGTCAAATTTGATGATAGAAGCAAGCTCTACAAAATGCCTAAAGATATTCTATTTATGTTGAATGAGACAGGCATTAGTACTGTAGATGGAGTTAAGAGACTGATTAGTATAATTCCTATGAATTATGAAGAGTATGCAAGACTTATGTCTAAGCCTTGGAAGCAGCCCCTAAAGAATCAAGGTTGGAGACTATTCCAATCTACTGGTGGGGTTGATTTTATCTCTGAGGTAGTCATTAAATATGATAGTACTTTGACTGATTACAAGATTAGATATGTGAAGAGACCAAAGCCTATCATACTTGCAAATCTGGCTGATGAGTATTCTAATGTATCTATTGAAGGAATAAATACTATCACAGAATGTGAATTAGACCCTATTCTTCACCCAGAAATTCTTCAAAGAGCAGTAGAACTTGCAAAGTCTGCTTATACAGGAGACTTGAAGAGTAGTGTAGAACTTGGTCAAAGAAGTGAATAATGACAACTGAAGAATTTTCTAATGAGTTTGACACCTTACTGAATAGCTATTCTACCATAGAGGCATTTGGAAAGACACCCAGCACTGTTGAGCTTGATGAATATGAGAAATCTGTATTTCTCACTAATGCTCAAGAAGAGATAGTGATAGGTATGTATAATGGTAAGAATCCATTTGGAGACTCATTTGAGAGGACTGAGGAAATCAGAAGATACTTGAGTGACCTAATAAAGACTTACACAACTACTGACAAGAAAGTAGGATATACAGGACTATCCAAATCCTCAGCATTCTTTGAATTACCTGATGACTTATGGTTCATAACCTATGAAGCAGTTAATTTGAAGGATGATGGATTAGGATGTATGAGTGGTGAAGACATCTCTGTAATACCAATTACTCAGGATGAGTACCATAGGATAAGAAAGAATCCTTTCAGGGGTACTAATGAAAGAAGAGCTTTAAGGCTTGATTTGAGTGGTAAGGTAGTAGAGATAGTATCAAAATATAATGTGGAGAGTTATCTTGTTAGATACCTTTCAAGACCTGCTCCCATTATATTAACTGATTTGACAGATAATCTGTCAATCAATGGCATAAGTGTAAAAACAGAATGTGAATTGAACCCTGTAATACATAGAGCTATACTTGAGAGAGCAGTAAAACTTGCCATCATAAGTAGGGTTCCAAATACAGGAAAAGAATAAAACTATTGTATAATTTAATATTAAATTAAAATGGCAACATTTAGTACAAATCAAGTAAGACAGCTTTATGTAGCAAAAGCACTGAAGACTCCTCATGTACTTGCATCAGATGCTGCTGGCTCTATTGCAGTAAAGAATGATACTGCAAAGAATCATCTGTACTTTGAATATAAGGGTGCTGACAACTTGATGAGAAGTGACCTAATTGACATCAAGAATATCCTTTATGCTAAGGCTACTGATGCTGATGCTATGGCACATGAATTGAAGTCAGTTACTGTGACTCTTGACACCAATGTTAATGGTGGTGCTCCTGTAGCTGGACAGGATTATATCCTGAGAATTGCATTCAGACAATATGTAGGAATGTCAGATGAAGACCAGTACTTCAAGTATGGTATGGTTCATGCCTATGCTGGTATGGATGCAGATGAGTTCTATAAGGTTCTTGCATTATCAATTGCTAAGAACTTCAGTAGAGAGGTAGTACCTCTGATTAAGATTGAAGTACATAGTAAGGCTACTAAGAGCAAGGGAGGATTTGACTCTAATGGTTACATGGTTGTAACTCCTACTACTAAGGATAATGGTAAGAGTGATACTACTAACCCATACTATGCAACAGATACCCTTGTAACTGATATTGATAGTATCAGAATTACTGAGGTAGAGCAGCCTTGGAGATTAGGTGTTATGGCACAGACTCCTGTGTACTTTACAGTACAGCCTACAACAGTTCTTGTAAGTGGTGATGAGAGAATCTGGGGTACTGTTACAGATAATGAAGATGCTGGTACAATTGACAATGGTAAGAAGATTGCGGACCTTGAGTACTTCTGCATGGGTGAGAGGGGTGATATTTATAGAGGAGTTGGATTCCCTAACAATATTCCTACTACTTATCTTGTAGACCCAACTGTTAAGTATAATGTGATTGACATCCACTATGCTTATGTAGGTAGCAATGAGAGTGTACAAAAGTCTGAAAAGACAATTACTCTTGTAGTACCAAAGGTAGGAGCTAATAATCAAACAAGTAACAAACTTGCTAATGGTATTATCTCTGCAATTAATGCTGCTACAGGTTTAACTATAGCTACTCTTGATGTGTCAGCAGGCTAAACAAATTTATAAGGGAGGCTATTAAGTCTCCCTTTCTTTTTATATAAACATTTGATTATGGTACAATTTAATGAGTTAAGAATAACCCCTGATGGGCAAAAGCTGATTATAGATGTATCTGTCAAGGACTTAGAGTATTACACAAATGTATATCTTGATACTATACAGATAGATACTCAAGATACCTTTGTTGAGTCTGGTCCAAGTAGTGAAGTTGTATATACAGAAGTTATAGAAGGAAATACCAAGTCAGTTAGATTAGAACTGGGAACAGGAGACCTATTACCAACTCTTAATGACAATCTTTTCTTTGTGTATATTAGGACTAAGGGCACACCTGCTGCAAATACTCCTTGTGGGATGGATAATATTACTACATTAGGAGTTGTATCTAACCTTTATCCTCTGTACCAACATGCCTTTAGTTACATTAAAGAATTGAGTGACACTTGTTCTATCCCTAAGAATTTCATCAACTATATACTTCAATATAAGGCATTTGAACTTGCTGTAAAGACAGGTCATTATACTGAGGCAATAAAGTATTGGAAGAGATTCTTTATGGGAATTAAAGACTCAGTGATAACCCCTAATTGTGGATGCTATGGACAAGGTACTTAATGAATCACTTACAAGATATTTCAATGTCCTATCAAAGTTAGGATATATGAGTTATTCAGAGGTAGATAAACTATTGGTGCTGATATTCATATATGATTTGCTTGAGAGTGATTGTAAGTCCTTTATAACAGAAGAAGAGTATAGAATTTTAGATAGTGCCCTATACTGTCTATATGGTTCTACTTGCTTAATACCTTATCCAGAGTATATAGCAAACACTTCAATCTCTTGTACAGGCAAGTCAGTATAATTATTACATTAATACTTCTGACATAAAAATAGTAAAATCCTTGTGTAACTGATAATAATTACTTATCTTTGCACAAGGATTTTTAGTTATAGTAAATAATGATGTTATGAGTACATATAAAGAATTAACCTACATGGTACTTGATGAATTGAAACTGTACTCAGATGATGCCCTATATACAGAGGAGCATGTTATGTTTCTATTTGGTAAGTATAGGACATTCTTACTGAAACAGAGATATTCAGATGTAAAGAAGCAGATACCTGAGAGTAACTATCAGACTATATGCTTGGATTTAATTGAGGTGCCTGCTATATCAGGTGAGCCTTGTGAAGGTGGTTCTTATCTAAGAAGTAAGGAGAAGATACCTTTCCTAATGAAGATAGGTAATCCTATGGTGTACCCAGTTGATTATTATCAAGGGGAGATTACTTATGTAAGTAGAGAAAGGATGAGATATGTGGGATATAATAAGTATCTGAAAAATATCATCTATGCTTCTATTGGTCCAGATAATTACCTATACTTTAAGTCTTTCAATCCACAGTACTTGTACCTTGAAAAGGCAAGAATGACAGGTATATTTGAAGACCCACAGGCTGCATCAGAATTGCAGTGTCCTGATGAGAATGGTGATACAGTATGTGATGTATTAGATAAGACTTTCCCTATTGAAGACGCTCTTATACCTCCTATGATTGAACTTGTAGTTAAGGAGTTATTAGGTGCTGAGTACAGACCTAAGGATGAATCCAATGATGCAAAGGATGAGTTGTCAGAAGTAGCAACTAAATAGTGAGTTATGGAGTCTTGTCAAGAAGAGAAGGATAAAGGATTGGTTGATTTCCTAAACTCCATTAAAAAAGTGAATGAGCCAAGAGTTCATAAAGTTAGGGGTTCCTATGGTGTATATGATGCCTATAAGTGGATAAGAAAGAATGGCTGGCTCAATATAGGAAGATGTCTTACAGAACATGAGTTCTATAGTATTATAAGGAAAGTCAATGACTACTTAGCTGATAGTTTCCTTCATGGTAATGATATTAAGTTACCACATAGAATGGGTAGAATAGAGCTAAGGAAATATGATGTGAGAGTTAGTTTTGATGGTGAAAAGGTTAAGACTAACCTACCTATAGACTGGGATAAAACTCTTAAATTATGGTATGAAGATAAGGAAGCCTATAAGGAAAAAACACTGGTTAAAGTGGAGGAAAAAGAAATCTTTAAGGTCTACTATAATAAGCAATTAGCAGACTATAATAATCAGGTCTTCTATGAATTTAATGTCAATAGAGAACTGAAGAAGAGATTAAAACAAAGAATAAAAGAAGGAAAGATAGATGCTTTCAAGATATAATTATGGTAAAAGAATATAACTACATAAATATAAGAGAAGCTCTAAGTAGAGTACTAAGACATCCTCTTCTTCAAGATGTAACTCTTGAGCAGGCTGTACAATATACCATTGACTTCATTGGTATATTTGGTATGCCAAAGTTATATCAAGATAAGGAAGAGGTTCTTCATATAGAGGACTTTAGAGCTAAGCTTCCTTGTGATTTAATATCTATCAATCAGATTAAAGAGTGTAAAACTGGTGTATGCCTTAGAAGCATGACAGATAATTTCATGCCAAGAGAACACTATGACAGAAGTGCTGGCTATAAGATACCACAAGAGTTGTCCTTCAAAACACAAGGACAAGCACTGTATGTATCCTTCAAGACAGGAGATGTATCAGTGTCCTATAAGGCAATTCCAGTAGATAAGGATGGATTTCCACTACTTATTGATAACCCTGTATTCCTGAAGGCTCTTGAAGCATATATCAAGAGAGAAGCATTTACTATTCTATTTGATATGGGTAAGATTGCACCTGCTGTATTACAGAATGCTCAGCAGCAATATGCTTGGTTGGCTGGTCAATTGCAGAGTGAATTTACTATTCCATCACAGTCTGAGATGGAGAGTATATCAAGAATGTGGAATACACTCATACAAAGGACAAGTGAGTTTAATAATGGATTTTCATCTCTTGGTAATAAGGAATATATTAAACTACAATAACTATGCAGAAACAAGCTATTTTTAAGACAAAGGGAATGCAGAGGGACCTATCATCTTCTGCATTTAACTCTGGATATGCTTATGAAAATAAGAATGTCAGAGTAATGCCAACTGATGAAAGTACTCTGCTTAGTTTGGTAAATGAAAGAGGTAATAAAAAATCAAGTATAGCTGGTATAGGGGATTACATAGAGGGTATTCCTATAGGTCAATCACTTATTAATGATGAGCTTATAATATTCTCTTATGGAGAGAAAACAGAATTACCAGAGGTAGATATTGAAGCAGAAGAATCTACAGTAACTGATATTGTAGCTGAAGAGTCTAATATAGAGATTGAAACAACTCCACTAGATAAAATATATAAGCTATGGTTTGATAATGGAAACTTAACAGGTAAATTACTATATAAGGGTGACTTAGGGTTTGATTATAAGCACCCTATAGAGTCTATATCATTCTATGAAAACTCTGATATTAGAAAGATTTACTGGACAGATGGATTGAATCAACCAAGAGTTATTAATGTAGCTGCTGCATCTGCTGTAGTAAATAAGTGGAAAGATGACTCTTTTAACTTTGTAAGAACTTTAAAATTAAAGGAAAAAGTTTCTATAGACAGAAATCTAGTAGCCAATGGTGGCTTTTCTCCGGGTGTTATACAATATGTATTCACATACTTTGATAAGTATAGTCAGGAAACTAATATATTCTATGCTTCCCCTCTCTATTACATATCCTATAACAATAGGGGAGCTAGTCCAGAAGATAGTGTAAGTAATAGTTTTAATATCAGTATAGTAAATCCTGATAATTCTTTTGATTATGTCAGAGTTTATTCTATACATAGAAGCAGTATAAATGCTACACCTACAGTTAAGAGAGTAGTAGATTTGGCTATACCTATTTCAGGTACCTATACATATAAGACTACTTCATTGTCTTTTATAGGAAGTCCATACACAATAACTCTTTATAAGAGAAGTGATGGAAGTTCATTGAAATTATCTGAGGTAAGTACTAGTAGTTATATATCTTTGAGTGGAGATACTTATAGTAGAATCACATTCAGTAATGGTGATAGTATAGCATTATCAAGTGGTAAAACATTTATATTATCTTTTCCTGAGGGATATAAAGGTACTGCAAACTATGATGATAATTCTGGGTTCTCTTATTCATCAACTGTTACTAGAAATGTTACATACGCAGATAATGGCTCATCAGGAGATTCAATTGACCCTACAGAACTATTGTATGTAGGTGGAGAAGAGGTAGTGTTTGGCACAATGTCTCAGAAGGATAATACATTGTTCCTAGGAGATTTCACATTACAAAGAAAGACTATAGATTCTACTATAAAGAATTTCTTTAAAAGAAAGACTATAACATTCAGTACTTATGTGAAGAGTATTACTCCTCCTGAACCAAGTGGTTATTATCCTTATAATAATCAACTAAAGTTTAACTCTTATCAATTCAAGACATTTAAGTATCTTGAATATTACAGATTTGGCATTCAAGCACAGCACTATACAGGTAAATGGTCAGAGCCTATATGGATAAATGATGTCAAAAATACTGTTCATATAGACACCACTTTCTATAATAATAGCAATATTGGATTGCCAGTAGCAGAATTTACTCTTAACAATTCTGATATAATTAGTAGGTTACTGAATCAGGGATATATTAGAATAAGACCTATGGTAGTATATCCTACTATTAATGATAGAGAGGCAATATGTCAAGGTATATTGTGCCCTACTGTATATAATGTATCTGACAGATATGGTAATTCACCATTTGCACAATCATCTTGGTTTACAAGACCTAATGCCCCATTTGATGAATATAAGGCTTTTCATTATCATCAGAGTAGTGGAAGTGATTGGAGTGGAGATTGGGTAGGACTTGGGCAATACTTAGGGGACCCATCTACACACTCAAGGGCAGGTATTATGTCTAATAACAATACCATAGTTACTTCAAGTGAAGGGCAATATAATATTAACATAGTTAATAAAGGGGCTTGGGCTGAATTTAGACATAACAGACCTATTCCGAGCAATAATAACAGAAATGCAGAAATCCAATGTATTTGGAATCCTCCTTCTGGTCCTTATGTTGATGATACTGCAACTGACTCAGATGTTGCAAGTTGGGTATCTAACAACGCAGAGAATTACTACATTGACCAATCAATATTAACTTTCCACTCGCCTGACATTGAGTTTGATAATGAAGTGAGAAGTATTGATACATCAGGATTGAAGCTAAGAATAGTGGGTATGGTTCCCTTGACTGCATTTGCTTCAGATATTGATATTCAGACTTCTACTCCTGTTAATAACTTCTATGATAGTTCAGAGTTGCCTGCTGGATTTTATAAAGAGCCTATAGGTGTAGAAAATGATTTCAGTTCTGAGGAACTTAGAACACATCTTGGCGACTCCCATTTTGGATGGAAAGGGTTAATCTCTGGGGCATTCTGGTTTGATGAATTAACTGCATACAAAAAAGATACAGGTAATACTCATCACTATACTACTGGATTTGTTGTATATCCTTGGCATAGGAATGGTTCCCTTAATAATACTAAGTTTGCTACTGATGGTTATAGGTCTGCTATGCTTGACAAGAA
>ERZ773208.43-NODE-43-length-109950-cov-23.765258_pt1 | contig 109950 bp, 120 predicted proteins | sample MGYA00581006_ERZ773208 | MGnify/ENA primary metagenome ERZ773208 (study PRJEB29015, sample SAMEA2737793) | human gut metagenome | biome: human gut; feature: human-associated habitat; material: faeces | place: China | collected 2012 ... | reverse complement strand
ATACGGTGTAATCAAGATTATCAATTCTTTGTCTATATATTTTTCAGTGTGCTAAAAAATATAAAAAAATTTGTATTATATATTGCAAAATAGAAAATAATATATTATAATACAAAACGTACTCAAAATAGTACATTAAAAAGTTAACAATTTTCTGGTGACAATTACGACGAGGTCCCACCTGTTCCCATCCCGAACACAGAAGTTAAGCTTGTCAGTGCCGAAAATACTTGCGGGTTACCCTGCTGGAAAGATAGGTCGTTGCCAGATTTTATATATATTCCCCGTTAGCTCAGTTGGTAGAGCGCTCGGCTGTTAACCGATAGGTCGTTGGTTCGAGTCCAACACGGGGAGCCATAATAAAAAAGTCCATTTTTAAATGGACTTTTTTATTTTGATTTTAGAAAAGTAGGACTCGAAAAGAAGGTTGCCAAGAGTAGTACTTGCGCAGAAAGTGCTACTTGCTTGTATGGGTTAATACCATCAGCAAAAAACTCATTCTCAAGCTTAACAGAGAGGAACAGGATTTTTATTGAAAATTTTTTTATTATATTGGCAAATATCATTGAAAGTGATATTATAAGAGCAAATAAAATGAAAGGGGATAAAACAATGAAAAAAGCTGGAAATATATTATTAGGAATAATATTAATTATTATAGGACTAATAATAGGAGGAAACGCATTGCGGAATAACTCACATAGACATATTTTTTGATGGATGGTGGACATTATTTATAATAATACCATGCTTTATAGGTCTATTTAAAGATGATGAAAAAACAGGAAGCATAATAGGAATATTAGTAGGAGTAGCTTTATTATTAGCTTGCCAAGATGTAATAGACTTTGATTTGATTTGGAAACTGGCACTACCAGTAATTCTAGTAATAATAGGAATATCACTTGTTTTTAAAGATATATTTAACAGCAAATTAAACGGAAAAATAAAAGAGCTAAATAAAAATAATGTAAAAAACAATGGAGGATGTGCAATTTTTTCAGGCCAAGACTTAAATTTCGAGGGAGAGAAATTTAAAGGAACAAGTTTAACTGCAATATTTGGAGGAATTAAATGCGATTTAAGAAAAGCTATAATAGAAGATGATATTGTAATAAACACAACTAGTATTTTTGGTGGAGTAGAAATATTTGTACCAGATGATGTTAAAGTAAAAGTAAAGTCAACTTCTATATTTGGAGGAGTAGATGACAAAAAGGAAAACAAAATAGAAAAAGAAGAGTTCCATACAATATACATAAATGCAACATGTGTTTTTGGAGGTGCAGATATTAGATGAGTACAGGACTAATCTTAGAAGATGTTTCTAAAACATTTGTTGAGAAAAAGGCAGTTAAAGGTATCTCGTTTTCTTTAAATAAACCAGGAGTTTTTGGGCTTTTAGGAACTAACGGAGCAGGAAAAACTACAACTATAAGAATGTTACTTGGTATAATAAAAAAAGATAGTGGAGAAATAACATGGAATGGAAAAAAAGTTGATAGAAAATCAGTTAACTTTGGATACCTTCCAGAAGAAAGAGGAGTATATCCTAAAGTAAAAATATATGATCAACTAATGTATTTTGCAGAATTAAAAGGAATGAAAAAACAAGAAGCGGATGCTGCAATAAAAGATTGGGCAAAGAAATTAAGGGTAGAAGAATATATGCAAATGCCAGCAGAAAAATTATCAAAAGGAAATCAACAAAAAATCCAATTTATGACTGCTGTAATACATAATCCAGAGTTAGTTGTGTTAGATGAGCCATTTAGTGGTTTAGACCCAGTAAATACAGAATTACTAAAAAATATAATAATTGATTTAGTAAAAGAGGAAAAATATGTAATAATGTCTGCACATCAAATGTCAACAATAGAAGAATTTTGTAGCGACATTTTAATTCTAAATAAAGGAAAAACTGTATTACAAGGGAATTTAAGAGAAATAAAAGACCAGTATCCAGCAAATAGAGTACAAATAGAAACAAACGAATCAATAACAGAAAATATTGCTAAATTGGGACTAGAAATAGAAAACGAAAAAAATAATGAATATACTATAAAAATTGATAATGAAGAACAAGCACATAACCTTTTAAATGAGTTGGTAAAAGACAGAAAAACAATTAATAAATTTGAAATAACAAAACCAACATTGAACGACATTTTTATAGAAAAGGTAGGTGAGTAATATGAAGGATTTGTTTACAGTAATGAAATTTACAATGAAAGATATGGTTAAAAGAAAATCTTTCATAATCTCAACTATAATATTTTTAGTAATGATAATTGTAGGATTTAATGTTCCAAAAATATTAAAATCAATTAAAGGAGAAGACACAGTAGATAAGCTACTTATAGTTGATGAAAGTAATGTTTTTGAAGGAGCTTTAGAAAGCCTAAAAAAATTAGATACAGGTTATGAAATAGAAATAGCAAATCTAAAATATGATGAAGTAAAAGAAAAAATACAAAGTGAAGAAATTGAATCTGCAATATTTGTTGAAAAGCAAGAAGAAAACATAAAAATTAAATATATTGTAAAAGATGCAACAATGATGGAAGAAGTACCAGAAGACATAATTTCTACAATAAATACTTTATATACCAATATACAAATAAGCAAATTAGGATTAACAGAGGAGCAATTAAAATCAATAACACCAAATTTTGAATTTTCATTAGAACAAACAGATGAAAAAGCCAATGGAAATGTATTTGCAATGATGCTACTTTCAATAGTACTATTTTATGCTATATATTTCTGTGCATATCAAGTATCAAGCTCTATTACAACAGAAAAAACATCAAAAATTATAGAAACACTTGTAACATCAACATCGCCAAAAACTATTGTACTTGGAAAAACAATAGGAATAGGCATAGTTGGATTATTACAAATGATTCTACTAGTTGGAACTGCATTAATTAGTGCAAAAGTATTTTTAGAACCAGGAATGATAGAACAAGTATTAGATATGTCAGCAATAACACCATATTTAGGAATAGTTACAATTATATACTTTATACTTGGGTATTTTGCATATGCATTACTATATGCATTAACAGGTTCAACAGTAAGTAAACCAGAAGACATACAATCAGCAAATGGACCAGTTGCAATGCTTGCAGTAATAGGATTTTATCTATCATACTTTACAATGATGAACCCTACTAGTGAAATGAACATATTTGCATCATTATTCCCAATATCATCACCATTTTGTATGCCATTTAGAATAATGATGGGGCTTGCAAAACCAACAGATGTATTAATATCAATAGCAATATTAATTGTAACAATATTAGTAATAGCAAAAGTAACTATAAAAATATATTCAAATGCAATACTAAACTATGGAACAAAAATGAGTTTAAAAGATATAATTAAAGTATATAAAGATAAAAATAATTAAGCAAATTGGGGAAAAGGGGGTCTGACCCCTTTTTTCTCAATTTCTTCTAATTAACCCTATATGGTAAACTTGTTATTTGAAATGTAGGTATTCCACTGGAATAAGGTGCTATATCATATTGTTGAAAATAAATATTTACATATTTATTATCCAAATAAAAACTATTTAAATCAATGCTATTCAAAACCAAATTACAATAATTATCAAAATAATAGTTGGTTCCATTTGCAATTTGTTCTTCTATTTGATTATTTATATCTTTTAAAATATACAAAACATAATCACAATTGCAATCAAACAATTCATTTAAATTTATTTGATTGCCAGTTTGAATATTCCAATTTTGAGACGTACGAGTAGTAGTTCCATGAGCCCCACCAGTAAACATGTAATCATCAGAATATATGCTTATACATGGTTTTTTATTTAAAGTTACAGTAAAATCTGAAACTATTTCATATACCATTACAGGGTAACCATTACTCACGTTAAAATCATATAACTCTTTTGCTTCTTTAAATAAATTTTTCTCAGAATATTGTTTTAATTTAATTGCTTTTATAAAATTAAATCTGTTGAATCTATGTATACCAAAGCTATTTCCTAAAATTTGAGGATATTCAATTTTATATTTAAGTACAACAGTATTCTTGTAATAAAGTTTTCTTTCAAAAGTATTAGTTACAATTCTATACATAATTATCACCTAAAACATAATATGCAAAAAAATAAAAAAAGTTATAGATATTTTGAGAAATTTGATATATTATAAATGTATGGAGTGATATCGAAGTGGTCATAACGAGGCTGTCTCGAAAACAGTTAGTCAGTGAAAACTGGCCCGTGGGTTCGAATCCCACTCACTCCGCCAACAAAAAATGAAAAAAAGAACTAATGAGTCTGTTCCCATTAGTTTTTTTCTGTTTTTAAAATTTAATAAAAATTTCCCTTGCAATAGTTGCATTAAAGTATTATAATAAAAAACCTGTGTTCCAAAAAAAATAATTTCACTAGGAGGGATAGCTTGATAAAGAAACAAAGGATGAAAAAATAGACTTTTCTATACAAATACATTAAGGAGGGATTTTACTATGAGTATAGAAGAGGCAACAGAAATATTAAATAATGCGGTAATAACAGAACCAAGCATAAAAAGTTATACATATATAAGTGCAGAAGAAATAAATTTAGCAATTCAAAAATTAATGATAGAGTTGGAGGAAAAACAACAAGAAATCAAAAAATTGAAAAAAGAAAAGAATAATATAAAAAAGCAAAAGGTTTATACAAGTAAGAATACATATTTATGCTATAGAGTATAAAACTAATATTGGGAACACAATTTTGATATTAGAATCCTTTAAGTTTGGCAGATCTGTGCCAACTTATAGGGAAAAATATCATAAAAAATTAAAAAAAATCAAAAAAAGACTTGCAAAAATATTATTAATATAGTATTATTTTTCGCAGGGTGTAAAAAAATGATGAAAATATTAAATACTGAATTAAATAAGAAGTACTCAAAAACAACTGTATTTTTGGTTTATTTAGTATTTTTATTTAATTTTATAAGTATAGTAATTCACTAAAATAATAATTTTAGTGTTTTTTTTGCACTTAAAATAAAAAATATATAGGAGGAAAAAGATGGAGAAAAAAAGCAATTTAATTTTAGACGTTAATGAAAAACCAAGCATTGGAAAATGGATAATACTTGCATTTCAGCATGTTTTTGCTATGTTTGGGGCAACAATACTAGTTCCAATACTAGTTAATTCAGCGGCAGGAGCAGAAGTACTTACAATACCAGTTACATTAGTTGCATCAGGAATAGGAACATTAATTTACATACTATGTACAAAGGGAAAATCACCAGTATATTTAGGAAGCTCATTTGCATTTATTGCACCAATTACTGCAGCATACCTAAAAGGTGGAATTTCTGGAGCAATGACAGGAATTATGGCAGTAGGATTAATTTATGTAATATTTGCAATAATTATTAAACTTATAGGAAAAAACTGGTTAGATAAATTATTGCCACCAGTAGTAATAGGACCTATGATAATGATTATAGGATTAGGACTTGCACCATCAGCAATAAGCCAAATAGGATTATCAAGTGGAGCAGCATTAGAATGGCAGCCAATAGTAGTTGCATTAGTAGCATTTTTAACTACAGCAATAGTTGCAGTAGCAGCAAAAGGATTTTTAAAAGTAATACCATTCTTAATAGGAATAGTAGCAGGATATTTAGCAGGGGTTGCAGTAGGAATTGTTGATTTCACACCAATAACAGAAGCTGCAATTGTAGGAGTACCAAACTTCTTAATACCATTCGTAAGCTATACACCAAACTTCTCTGCAATACTTACAATAGCACCAATAGCATTAGTTACAATAGCAGAGCACATAGGTGACCATACAGCATTAAGTGCAATAATGAATAGAGATTTATTAAAAGATCCAGGATTAGATAGAACATTATTAGGAGACGGAATTGCAACATTCGTAGCAGGAGCAATAGGGGGACCTGCAAATACAACTTATGGAGAAAACACATCAGTAGTAGGAATGACAAAAGTAGCATCAGTTTGGGTAATAGGATTAGCAGCAATAATTGCAATAATATTAGGCTTCTTTACTAAATTTACAGCACTAATATCTACAATACCAACAGCAGTTTTAGGTGGAGTATCTTTACTTCTATATGGATTTATATCAGTTAACGGATTAAAAGTTTTAATACAAAACCAAGTTGACTTTAACAATACAAAAAATGTAATAGTTGCATCTGCAATGCTAGTTTTAGGATTAGGTGGAGCAACAATATCAATAGTAAGTGGAGACTTAGCAGTAACAATATCAGGAATGAGCTTAGCAGCTATAGTTGGTATAATATTAAATCTTTGCTTACCAACAGAAAAATCAGAAGAAGACAAGCCAAAAAAAGAAAAGAAAACTACAAAAAAATCTGCAAAAAAAGAAACAGTAAATGCATAGAAAAATAAACTTTAAAGACTCTATAAAAGTAGAGTCTTTTTTATATACTAGGAAATTTCTCATTTCCTAGTATATAAAAAATGCTATAATCGCTATTGCCTTTGAGATTTTCTCATTACATTCGGAAACTCAAATCGGCGAGAACAAAGGGCGACTAAAGTCGCTTTGTTCATGTAATAGAAAAATTTTCTAAAAAAGTAAAAAATATGCAACTTTTTTTGCAATTATATGGTATTATTTATAAAGGTGATATAAATGGAATATACAAACCAAGAACAATATTTAGAAAATGTTATAAATAAATATTCTAATATGGTATATAGATTAGCTTTAACAAGGACAAATTCAAAAGAAAACAGTGAAGATATTTATCAAGAAGTTTTTTTAAAATTAGCAAAAAAGATGCCAAAATTTGAAAGCGAAGAGCATGAAAAAGCATGGCTTATTAGAGTTACAATAAATTGTAGCAAAAACTTGCTACAATCAGGCTTTTTAAAAAATACATCTGAGTTAAAAGAAGATATAATATTCGAAACAAAAGAAAGACACGACATATATTATGCAGTTCAAAAATTACCACTAAAATATAGAACAATAATCTATTTATATTACTATGAAGATTATAAAATAAATCAAATTAGCAAGATTATTAGAGTAAACGAAAATACAGTAAAATCAAGACTTGCACGAGCAAGACAAAAATTAAAGCAGGATTTAGAGGGAGGGCTAGAAGATGAGTAAAAAAGATTATATAGAAGCAATTAACGAAATAAATGCAGATGAAAACTTAAAAAATAATGCATTACAAAAAATGAAAGATGTCAAAAAGAAAAAGAAGAAACCAAATCTAATATATAGTTTAGCTTTAGCAACAATAGTATTTATAATAGCAATTTCAATAGCAGTCCCAATAAACCATAATAAAAATACAGCAGACCCAATAAAGCAAGTTAAAGAAGAAAATGGATTACCTAAAGTTGAAAGTTTTGAGAATTTATATAATATAGTCAGAAAACAAAGCAGTGAAAATAAAGACTCTCAAAAGAATGTAAGCTTACTAGAAGATTCAGTAAATAGCACGCTTAGAGAAAACAATGATTATTCAAAAACAAACAATCAAGTTGAAGGAGTAGAGGAAGCAGATATAGTAAAAACAGATGGTAAATACATTTATTACATAACAGGAAAAAAACTAGTTATTGTAAATGCAGTAGAGGCAACCAATATGAAAATAGCTTCAGAAATCAAATATGAAGAAGAACAAATAGAACCAAAAGAAATTTTTATTAATGGAAACAGGTTAATAATTGTAGAACAAAAATACGAGTATAATGGCCAAATAAATGAAAACTCAGTTATGGATGATATGATATATCCTTCGGATGAATACACAAATATAAAAGTATATAACATAGAGGATAAAAACAAACCTGTAATGGAGAGAGAAATACAAATAGAAGGTAGTTATTTATCTTCGAGAATGGTTGGAGAAAACGTATATGTGTTGTCAAACAAATATATATATTCAGAATTGCTTGAAAAAAACAAAGAAGAATTGAACGAAAATGATTATAAACCAAAATATTTAGACACAGCAATCTCTAAAGAAACAAAATGTATAGAATATTCAGATATTTCATATTTTCCAGAAAGTGGAGATAATACATTTTTAAATGTTGCAGGATTTAATATTAATAATAATGAACCTGCAAATATAGAAACATACTTAGGAGCAGGAACAGAAGTATATGCAAGCCAAAACAACTTATATGTTGCAAAAGTAAAATATGAATATAAAGATGAAAAATTATATGGATATTATGATAACTATGATATAAACACATATATATATAAATTTAAATTGGAAAACTCAAAACTAGAATATACTAGTACAGGCTCTGTCCCAGGTGAAGCATTAAATCAATTTTCTATGGATGAAAAAGATGGAAATTTCAGAATAGCAACAACTAATAGTACAAATTTAAAAGAAGAAAATAGAACAAACAACTTATATATATTAAATGAAAACCTAAAAATGATTGGAAGTTTAGAAAATTTAGCAAAAGGAGAAAAAATATATTCTGTAAGATTTTTAGATAATAAAGCATATATGGTTACTTTTGTCCAAACAGATCCATTATTTGTAATAGACTTATCAGAGCCTACAAATCCAATATTATTAGGAGAACTAAAAATACCAGGATATAGCACTTACTTGCATCCATATGATGAAAATCACATAATAGGATTTGGAGAAAATACCGAAACCAAAGAAGACGGAAACGTTGTAACAATAGGAATGAAAATGGCTTTATTTGACGTAACAAATCCAACATCTCCAAAAGAAATGTATTCAATGGATATAGGAGAGAGAGGAACATATTCAGAGCTATTATATAATCACAAGGCACTGCTATTTTCAAAAGAAAAAAATATAATAGCATTCCCAATTTCAATATCAGAAGGAGAAAACTATCATTCAAACTTAAAATTCCAAGGTGCAATAGTATATGGATTAGACTTAGAAAATGGCTTTAATTTGAAAGGAAAAATTGCACATATGCAAATAACGGAAGGATATAATGATTATGATTATACAAAAGAAGTAGAAAGGATAATATATATAGATAATAATTTATATACATTGTCAGAAGGCTTAATAAAGGCAACTAATATGGACAACATGGAAGAAAAAGGAAGCATAGAAATAAAAATAGAAACAGAGTAAATTAAAATGTAACACAAAATCTTTAATCTGCATATTATACGATATAACATAAAACAAGGAGGTAAAGTAACATGCCAGATGAAAGAAATTGTGGATGTGGATGTAACAATGGAATGTTTGGTGGATGTGGAGGAGATGACTGCTCAATCTTATTCTTTATAATAATCTTCTTATTATTATTCACAAACTGTGGTTGCGGAAACAGAGGATGCTGTAACTAGTACTTAATTAAAATAAGAGCCATTCTATTTTTAGGATGACTCTTATTTTATGTAAAACAATAATATATGCGTGAACTTATGTACCTAAAATATACCAAAAAGCCACAAAATACCAGTTTATTTTTCCTTAAATTCCTTGACTTGAATTTCTTAATACGATATACTTTAAATGTATAAATTTTAGAATATACGAAAGAGGAGAGATGAATGCAAAAGCGTAATTTAATTCATAAATTGAATACAAAAATCTTATGTGTTTTAATTCTTTTTGTTTTAATATATATAACAGCTGGTTTTGTACCACAAACTCTAAACATATCTTATGGAGCAACATATACATATACCAAAAATTCAAATAATTTACCATCAGATTTTGAACAAAAATACCCAGGATATGTAACACTAGTGCAAGCACTTGTAGCTTCACATCCAAATTGGACTTTTAAATTATATGAAACAGGATTGAGTTGGGAAGCAACAATAAATAGTGAATATCAAAATCATGCAGACTCAATAAAAAATGTTGTACCAAATAGTTATTCAAATGCATGGATATGTTCAATATGTGGGAGAGAAGAACAAGATACAGGAAGATGGTATTGTGCTTCAAGACAAGCTATAGAACATGTAATGGATCCAAGAAATTCTTTAAATGATGCAAATTTATTTCAATATTTACAATTATCAAATGACAGCAGTATAACAAAAGGCCAGGTTGCACAAATGGCAAGTAAAATATCATATTTAAATAATCAATCAATTATAGATGCAATATACGAAGTAGCAAATGATCCAGAATATAATATAAATCCATTTTATATAATAGGAAAAATCTTGCAAGAGCAAGGAAGCGGGGCTTCAGCATTATGCTCAGGTCAAGGATACAAAGGACAATATGTTGGTTACTACAATTTGTTTAATGTTGGAGCATCTGGAAAAGGTGAAGAAGCAGTAATATTAAATGGACTAGCTTATGCAAAATCGCAAGGATGGGATACACCTAAAAAATCAATAATGGGTGGAATTGGATTAGTAAAAAGATATATTAAGAGAGGACAAGATACACTATACTATCAAAAATTTAATGTTACATATAAACCATACTATGTAAATCAATATGCACAAAATCTATTTGATGCACAAAGTATAGGATCAATATTAAAAGGATATTATAAAGATGCGGGATTATTAGAGAGCAGTTTTACATTTGTAATTCCGCTATATACAGGTATGCCATCTACAGCATGTAAAAGTCCATCAATAAGTGGTGATGAAACAGGTGAATTGGCATATATCAATGCAAATGGAGGATTAAAACTTAAAGATGCACCAAATGGAAATAGCATTGCAATAATAAGCGAAGGAACACAAGTATTAATAACTGAAAGAGCTACATCAAAAGTTGGAGGATATTATTGGGATAAAGTTTCAACTCCAAGAGGTACAGGATACATGGCAAGAGAAGCAAGTGACGGATCTAAAACATATTTAGTTGTAATAGGCTCAAATAAAAATGATAATATAGCAGAACCAGACGAAAACAATATAATTACATCAGAACCAGGAACAACAGCTAATACAATAAAGAAAAAATACAGTAATGCAGTAATTGTAGACAAAAACGGCAATGAAATAACAGGAGATACATTAGTTGGAACAGGGGCAAAAGTAAAAATTGACGGAGTAGAGAAATATACAATAGTAAAACTTGGCGATTGCGATGGAGATGGAAAAATCAATTCTATGGATATGTATAATATTATACAACATATGCTTAATAAAATTACTATTCAAAATGAGTTCTTTAAAGCTATAGACACTAATCACGACAATAAGATAGACTCAATGGATATGTATAATATAATACAAATAATATTGAAAAACAATTAAAGGAGAAAGTTAAATGAAAACATTGAAAAAAATATCAATACTATTAATTTTTATAAGCATCATTATACTATCAAAAAAATCATTAGCGACTACTATTAGTGTATCACCAACGTCACCTAAAAAAGGCCAAAGTGTAAAAATAACAGTTAGTGTTCCAAATGTAAATACTGTTGACTTGACAGCAACAATATCAGGGGCAGGAACAAGCGGGACAATTAGAATTGTAGATGGATCAATGACAGGAGATCCTAGAACTTTCTCAAAAAGCATAACTGTTACACCTACAACTACAGGTACAATAAATGTTGCTATTTCTAGTTCTTCAAATGCAGTTTTAAATGGACAGTACGTTTCTGGAATAGTAACTTCAAGATCTATAAACGTAACGGAACCAGAAACACCTAAACCAAGCACAGGAGGAAATTCAAACGGTGGTTCATCAAATGGTGGAAACACGACAAGAAAACCAAATACTAATAACTCAACAAAGCCAACAGAAACAAAAGAAGAAAAAAAATCAACAGATAGCACATTAAGTAGTTTGAGCATAGCAGAAGGAGCAATTACACCAGAATTTAATAAAGATGTAAAAGAATATGCAATTACAGTACCAAATGAAGTAACAAAATTAAATATAACAGCAACTCCAACAGATTCAAAAGCAACAGTCTCAGTAACAGAATATGAAGAGCTAAAAGAAGGAGAAAATATAATTACAATATCAGTAACAGCAGAAGACGGAACAACAAAAACTGATTATGTAATAAAAGCTACAAGACAAAGAAAAGAACTTGCATTAGAAAAGCTAATTATAAAATATACAAATCAAAATGGAGAACTGGTAGAAGTACCACTAACACCAGAGTTTACATCTAATATATATGAATACTCAATAGAGACTCTAGAATATTGGGTAAAAAGTCTAGATATAGAAGCATTAGCTAATATAGAAGGAGCAACAATAGAAATAAGTGGGGCAGATTCACTAAAAGAGGGCGAGAATGTAATAACAATAACAGTTAAAAATAAAATTACTATGGAACCTCAAGAAGAAGGAGCAGAACCAACAGAACAAGAAGAAACAAAAACATATACAATAAAATTTAACAAAAATGCAGAACCAACAATAATAGGAAAAATATCAAATTGGTTCAAAGGAATATTTGGTGGAGTTTCTACTTGGTATGCAAATAATCAAGAAAAAGCAGTTTTTGGAGCCTTAATGTTCTGTATAGTTGCATTAATAGGACTATCAATCTATATAATAGTAGACTATAAAAAATATCAAGATTTATTAGGAAAAATAGGAAAACTTAATAATTTAAATAACAATGAAATAAAAGCAACATCAGAAGTAGAAAATATAACAGTAAATGAAGAACCAAACAATATAGAAGATATTTACAAAGACAGGAAAAAAGAAATAGAAACAAACAGCAAAAAAATAGAAGAAGACCAAAACAAAGAGGACAGACCAAAAGGTGGAAGACATTTTTAAATAAATATAAAGAAAAAAGAAAGAGGGTGCAGCTATTGTGCACCCTCTAAAATTATTGTTCACAAATTACTATTTCTGCATTGAACGATTCTGCTAAATCTGATAAATAAACTATTAAATTAGCTTTTGCTAAAATAATATTCTCTCTTTTCATCATAGCATCACTTTGAATATTTTCTTTTATAATTTGTTCCAAAGCGAGAACTTCAGAAGAGGAGTATTTACTTCCAAATAGAGCTGTAATCTCATCAGATACAGAGTTGTGAACGGTTAGTGAATTGATATATATATCATCTTCACTAAAGTAGACCCAAACAGTTCCATCCTGAACAGAAAAATTTAAACTTGATGTGTCAATTGCAAAACATATTGAATAGTCACAAACCAAATCAATTCGAGAAGTCATAAACCATTCAAATATAGCATTGCTTTTCTTTGTTTTGTCATGTGACAAATAATATTTTCCATCCACTGTACATAAAACAATTTTAGTATCTGATTTAATAGACGAAATAACATTATTTGCATTTACAATGTTATCTTTTAAACTATCTTCTTGACTTATTTGCTGAGACTTGATACTTTCAAAATTAATGTTTTCTTTTAAATCATTTTTCCAGCTGTTATAGAGTATTAAGAAAACAAGAACGACAAGCAATACAAAGACCACAACAAAAGCAGGTTTAAAATTCCTATTTAACATATTTTTTTCCTCCAATAAAATTGATAGAATAAAATATGTCACTTATCCAAGTGGGTTAAAACGAGCCTCCTTTATAGTATTTTGTTAAGCAAAGCTTAACTATATGTAATAGTATTATACCACTCAATATTATGTAAAGCAACAAAAAGTTTTTTCCCTATTGTTTTTATACAAAAATATGTTAAAATATAGTATATGCTTCTATAGCTCAGTTGGTAGAGCAACGGATTCGTAACCCGTAGGTCGGCAGTTCGATTCTGCCTAGAAGCTCCAAAATAAAAATATATCCAGCGTTTTGACAAAAATATATAAAATGTGCTAAAATAAAGAGTAACCATTTTTAAACAGATCCAAGTTGGCAATCGCAGTATACAAATTGCAACAAATAATTTTGAGGAGGATAAAAAATGGCTTGCAAAATTACAATTGAGGATAACCCGATACCAGAAGAGAAAAGACTCAAAGTTGAAAATGGAGATGTTGTTGTTTTACCACTACATCTCAACAAAGAAGAAGCCATTAATATTCCGGATATATATAATCTTGAAGGATTTTATGTGGCAAGAGGAGTAACAATACTCTATGTTACGAATGGAGAAATATTTATTACTCCACATACTCAAAAGGCTGTTAAGTTACTAAAAGATGCAGGATTTCAACCTAGAGGAATATATTTTCCCCTTTCTGGGAAAAGCGCATATCCAAAAAGGTGTAAGGAAGCATGGAAAGCTTTGCAAGAAAAAGCAAAATTTGAAATGTGAAATGTAAGTAGCAAAAGACCAGTTAACTGGTCTTTTTTGCTTTAAGTAGAAAAATATGGTATAATAATAATATATTAGTAAAAAGGCAAAATAAGTGAAAGTTTATGACGCAAAGCCTAGGTCTAAAAGCAAAAAAGCTTATGATAGCTAGGCTACACCAAAGAAATGAGGTGCTTTTTATGAATAAGAAAAAAATATTTAAAAAACTGGGAATCATCTTACTTGCAATAATTATCATAATTTTAATTCATACAGTTAGAAACATGATAATTATATCTAACACGCAAAAAAAACTATCAAATTATATTAATAGCAATAATTATCATATGAAAATAGTTTCATTTAACGAAGAAAATAAACAAACAATAACTACAAACTATTATGCAAAAGACAAAAAACAACTTATAATTATCGAAAGAAAAGACAATAATCGGTGAAATTACTAAATTATCAATGTATGATAGTGGAACAAGAATAGACACATTTACCGAAACTAAAGATTTTAAAACAGTTAAACTAAACAGTGCAAGTTCAATGGTGGGAGCTCAGATTATTGACGTTTTCCAAACAGATAATTTATGGCAAACATTTTTATATAGTATTCCAGCAAGAATAAAAACTGCTAAAATTGAAGAAAAAAATTGCTATGTTATAAAGAATTATCTAAGCCCATATTTGTTATACGGAACAAATAATACAGAATACTATATAGAAAAAGAAACTGGATTAGTAATAAAAACAATTATAGATGATACAACAGCAACTAGAGAATATGAATTTGACAATGTAGATGATCAAATATTTGTAGAACCAGATGTTAGTCAGTATACACTAAGAGAGGATTAGAAAACAAATCAAAAAAGAGAAGAATTCTATAAAAGGATTCTTCTCTTTAAAACTATTTTTCTAGCATTATAGTAACAGGTCCATCATTCAATAAATGCACTTTCATATCAGCACCAAAAATACCTGTCTGTACATTTATATTTCTATTTTTGCATTCTTTAATAATATATTCATACAATTCTTCTGCATAAGCTGGCTTAGCTGCTTCTAGAAAATCAGGCCTGTTTCCATGAGAAGTATTAGCATATAAAGTGAATTGTGAAACAAGTAAAAGTTCACCATTAACTTGATTAATATTTAAATTCATTTTATCATTTTCATCACAAAAAACTCTTAAATTTAATAATTTGTTAATTAAATAATCAGCATCAGTAGTAGTATCTGTGTGAGTAATTCCAATTAAAACTAAATAACCTTTTCCTATTTTACCAGTAATGTTGTTATCAACCATAACATTGGCTTCTGAAACTCTTTGAACTAAAAATCTCATAATATCCTCCTTGCACAAACTATTTTAGCATAGAAATAAATAACAAGCAAATAAAAATGTTGCAAAAATTCAAACTACTTGTAACACATAGCATTAGAGCTTTTTTTGAGTTGCTGACAAAAAAAATATATCATATAATATAACTGCTGAAGTAATAAAAATACGAAACGACAATTAAATTTGAGCAACAAGTAGAAAAAATGAGTAACGTGTGATATATTTTCCTTGAAATATAAAGAGGTGTATCATTATGAGCAAAAACGGAATAATAAACATACTTTTGGTTGAAGACGACATACAAGACTGTAAAATTATTAAGGAGTATGCAGATACAAGAGATGATGTTAAATTAATAAAAATAGCAAATTCATCAAAGGAGGCAATTAAAGATATAAAAACTTATGTGCCAGATGCAATTATACTAGATATAGAATTAAACAATGGTGAAGGCTCTGGACTTCAAGTATTAGAGCAAATAAAAGAACTAGATTTAGACATAAAACCAGTAATAGTTATAACAACAAATATATCTTCGAAAACGGTATATGTTTATGCACATAGCAATGGAGCAGATTTAATATTTCACAAACTAAAAGATGACTATTCGCCAGAATTAATAATAGAAAATATTTTATTACTTTGCAAAATAAACAGAACAGAAAAGTTAAACAAAAATATAAGCACAGAAACTGAAAGTGAGTTTAGAGACAAACTTTCAGACAGAATTAACAGAGAGCTAAATTTGATAGGAATTAGTTCACACCTAATAGGAAGAAAGTATATACATGATGCAATTATTTATATAATAGAAAATGATAAAGACAAAGAAAATGTATTTTTACATTTAGCAAAAGTATATAAGAAAGGAAATAGTACAATAGGACGTTCAATTCAAACAGCAATTGAACATGCGTGGAGAAAATCTTCAATAGAAGATTTACAAAAATATTATACAGCAGCGGTAAATTATAACACAGGAGTTCCAACTCCAACAGAATTAATTTACTACTATGTTGAAAAAATCAAGAAATCAATATAACTCAAATTTAATCAAATATTCTAAACCAAAATACTACTAAAAATTATAAAGTTTAGTAGTATTTTTTTATTGTACAAGAAAATCGACTTTTACCTGTGCCCCTAGGCACAACATTTTTCATTGTACAGTAAAGAAAGGTTACATATTAAATTCAATAGTGAATACGCGTATGCGACCTTTCTTATTAACATAGAACTATAGAAACGAAATAGAAGCCAAAAACAAAAAATATGTTAATAGAAAGGGGGATGTAACTATGTGGAAAGAATTTTTAGATTACCTAAGCAAAATATTAGGTATGTAAGTAAAAATACATATGATAACAAAAAAAACTATCACATTTCTTTGTGATAGTTTTTTATAATATGAGGGATTGATTATATATAAATTTTAAATTATAATTAAATATAGTTATACGTATAGAAAAGAGAAAAAACATGGAAATTTCATGGTATTTACCATTCACAAAAGTATTTTTTATGAACATATGCATAATTTATACATATTTTAGAATGCAAAACAAGAAAGTTAACAGCATTAAACATGTATTTATGCTATTATGCTTTAACATATTTATGACAGTAATTTACTGTTTCCTAAAGAATAATCTTAAAAAACCGTTTATATATTTAATTTACTATTCTATATTCATGATAAGTTTCTTTATTATTATGAAGGAAAGAAAACCTTATGCGTTTACATTAATTAGCATTTCAATGTCAATATCATTATTGAGCATATGCATATCAACATCTATAGCCTTTATAATATTTAAAATGCTAAGATTCAGTCTTGATTCTGAAAAACTAGTTGAATATGTTGTGATTGGAACCATTCAGTTTAGTTTAATATTTCTATTCTTTAGAATCAAGCGATTTAAGGATGGGCTGCAATTTTTAAATGGAAGTAATTATAATAATATACTAAATTATATGGGAATAGGAATATCTGCTGCCACAATAGTAACATGCGGAATATACGGTTTACATAGTGACTATTCATTAAAAACATTTTTACTTATTTTACTAATTGCAGGAGGAATTCTAATGATATATTGGATCAAGAAAAGTATCACAAAATACTATAAAGAAAAGATGAAAGAAAGAACAGTTGAAATTCAGCAAGAACAAATTAAACAGCAAGATGAGAAAATAAAAAATTTACAAACAGAATTAGCAGATGTTTTACAAATAAATCATAAATACAGTCATAGAATTTCAGCAATGGAAAAAGCAGTAACAAAGTTAGGTACAAAGCTTCAAGCAAATGAAGAATTTGCAGAGGAGTATGGAGATATATTATCTTCAATAAAGAAATTATCAAAAGAATATAAAGAAGAAGTAGCATCAGTAATAAAAGAAACTAAACTTCCAAAAACAAATATTTTTAGCATAGATAATTTGTTAGAATATATGAAGCAAGAATCAGAAAAGGACAAAATAGACTTTAAACTAAATCTAGATTTTGATATTAACGAAATCTTGGAAACAAAAATTCCACAAAGTAAGTTAGAAACAATGCTTGCAGATCATATAAGAGATGCAATTATTGCAATAAATTGTAGTGAGAATAAAGAGAGAAAAATTAAAGTTGTTCTAGATAAGGAAGACAATAATTATCAAATAAAGTTTTATGATACAGGAATAGAATTTGAAATAGAAACATTATCCAACCTTGGCTTAAAGAGAATAACAACCCATAAATCAACAGGTGGTAGTGGAATAGGATTTATGACAACATTTGAAACTTTAAAACAATGCAAAGCAAGTCTTATCATAGAAGAATATTCTGACTTGGAATATACAAAAGCAGTAATAATAAAATTTGATAACAAAAACGAATATAGAATACATTCATACAGAGCAGAAGAAATAAAGAATAAAATAAAAGATAATAGAATAATAATTGAATAGAACATGAAAGCTATATAGTAAGAACTGTATAGCTTTTGATGTTATAATAAACTTTCAAACTAAAATTTTGCAAAGATTATAAAAGTGTGATATACTATTTAGCGGAAAATTAACAAAGGAGAAGAGGAGCTTAAATTATGGGATTTTTTAATAAATTAAAGAATGGACTTGGAAAAACAAGAAATTCATTTGGAGATAAAATAAACAGTGTATTTAGTAATTTTAGAAAAGTAGATGAAGAGTTACTAGAAGAACTAGAAGAAATACTTATAATGTCAGATATTGGTGTAGATACATCTGTAGAAATAATAGGAAGATTAAGAAACAGAATAAAAAAAGAAAAAATAGAAAGTGAAGAAGACGTAAAGAATGCATTAAGGGAAGAAATGAAAAAGATTCTAGACGAAGAAGAAAACGGACTTGACTTATCTAAAAAGCCTACTGTTATTCTAGTAGTAGGAGTAAATGGCGTAGGAAAAACAACATCAATTGGAAAAATGGCAAATAGAATTAAAAAAGAAGGCAAAAGTGTAATTATAGCAGCAGCAGATACATTTAGAGCAGCAGCAGTTGAACAAGTGGAAATATGGGCCAAAAGAAGCGGTTCTAAAATAGTAAAAAGAGATGAAGGAACAGACCCTGCTTCTGTAGTATTCGAAGCAATACAAGAACTAAAAAAGGACAATGCAGATGTTTTAATTTGCGATACAGCAGGAAGACTTCATAACAAAAAATACTTAATGGACGAGCTATTAAAAATAAAAAAAGTAATAGATAAGGAATTACCTGATGCCAAAAAAGAAGTATTGTTAGTTTTAGATGCAACAACAGGACAAAATGCAATATCACAAGTAAAAGCATTTAAAGAGACAGTAGATATAACAGGGTTAGTTCTTACAAAATTAGATGGAACAGCAAAAGGCGGAGTTGTAATAGGAATAGTTGCAGAAAACAAGATACCAGTAAAATTTATAGGTGTTGGCGAACAAATAGATGATATGGAAATATTTAATTCCGAAGAATTTGTAAATGCAATAATATAAAATTAAGGAGGCAAATCATGGGAAAAACAAAAAACAAAAAAAGAGTAATATTAGTAATAGTATTTTTAATATTATTAGCAATCTATATTGCAGTAACGGTAAGAGGAGAATACTTACAAGCTTTAGAGATTGGAGAGCAATATGTAGAAGTATTTAAACAAAATATAAAATACAAAGTTGGAGTAGCATTAGTAAACTTTGCAATATTATATATTGCAACATATATCACCACAAGATTTATAAAAAGAGGATTAAAAAAATTCTTTGATGATGATAAAAAAGAAATGCCAAAACTTCCAAACAAATCAATAAGTTTAATTTTAAGTGTAATAATAAGCTTAATTTCATCTAATTTTATTACAGAAAAAGTTATGCTTGCATTTAATACGGCTTGGTTTGGAGTATATGATCCAATATTTAATATGGACGTTGGTTATTATATGTTCCAAAAACCATTTATAGAAACAATAATAATTTACTTTATAGCACTTCTTGCTATTTATTCAATATATATAGCCGTTTATTATATAATAGTATTTAACAAATATTTCGAAAAAGGTATTGATAGAGCAACACTAAAAAAGAATACATTTATAAAACAATTAGGAGTAAACGTAATATTAGTAGTGCTTGGACTTGCAGCAATTACACTAGTAAAAGTACAAGATATAGTAAATAGCAAGTTTTTAACATTATCAGATGGGGCAAACCTTTATGGAGCTGGATTAATAGAAGCAACAATAAAAACATGGGGTTATAGAATTTTTGCTTGTATAATACTTTTAGCAGCAATAATGGCAATGATAAATTTCAAAAAAGAAAACTTTAAAAGAATAATGACATGGATTTGTATAATACCAGGATACTTAGTAATTTTATTTGTAGTAATGCTAGGATTTGACCTAATTTATGTAAACAGCAATGAACTAGATAAAGAAAAGAAATATATAGAAAAAAATATTGAATTTACAAAAAGTGCATATGGTATAAATGTAGATGAGATAGAAATAGAAAATAGCGGAACAATAACAAAAGATGAAGTAAATAAAAACCAAGAAGTTATTAACAATGTAAATATACTAAATGAAGATAATGTATTAGAGAATCTAGAACAATATCAAACAAACTCTGGTTACTATTCTTATACTACAACAAAACCAGAAATATATAATATAGATGGAAAAGAAAAACTAGTATATATTAGCCCAAGAGAAATTGTAAGCAATGATACTAGAACGTATAATAATAAAACATATGAATATACACACGGATATGGAGCAATTATTTCTTCTGCAAATTCAGTGGATGAAAACGGAAACTTAGAATATATTCAAAGTGATTTTAAAGGAGAAGATAATAAAGTAAAAATAACACAACCTAGAATATACTTTGGTTTACAAACAAATGAGCCAATAGTAACAAATGCAAAGAATAAACAAGAATATGATTATCCACTAACAAGTACAACAAGTAATACAAACACATATGAAGGAAAAGCAGGATTAAAACTAGGATTTTTAGATAGAATTATACTAGGAGTAAAGGAAAAAAATCTTGGAATAGCTTTTTCAGGAAATGTAACAAAAGAAAGCAGAATAATAACAACAAGAAATATAATAACAAGAGCAAAAACAATAATGCCATATTTAAAATATGATGAAGAACCATATATGGTAGTAACAGATGAAGGCAAACTGGTATGGGTATTAGATGCATATACTACATCAAATGATTATCCATATTCTCAAGAAACAATTATAGAATATGGAGGACTTAAAGAAAAAATAAATTATATTAGAAATTCTGTAAAAGTAATAATAGATGCTTATGATGGAACAACAGATTTTTATATAACAGATAAATCTGACCCGATAGCAATTGCATATAGCAATATTTATCCTGAACTATTTAAAGATGGAGAAGAAATACCACAAGATATTTCAAAACATATGGTATATCCAAAATATCTTTACAATATTCAAGCCAAAATATTAGAAAGATATCATAATGTTCAACCAGAAGTATTATATAGAGCAGATGACGTATGGGATGTAGCAAAAGAAAATACTAGCAGAACAACTAGTGCTGCAACAGGAACAGATATAGAACCATATTACACAATGGTTAAACTAACAAATAATAATTCAGCACAACTAGGATTAGTACTACCATACACAATAGAAGAAAAACAAAATATAACATCATACTTAGTGGCAACATGCGATAGCCAAAACAACAAAAAATTAACATTATATAAATTTAAAACAGGAAGTTCAATACTTGGAACAATTCAACTAGACTCACTAGTAGAACAAGATGAAAAAATATTAAATGAATTAAACTCATTAAATGTAACTGGAACAAAAATACAAAAAAATATTATAATAGTTCCAATAAATAATACACTTCTATATGTTGAACCTATATATCAAATAATGCTAAATGATAAATCACAAGTTCCACAACTAAAGAAAGTTGTAGTTGCATCAGGGAATAAAGTTGCAATAGGAAATAACATAGAAGAGGCCATTACAAATTTACTATCACAAGAAGCAATAAGTATAGAAGTGGAAGCAGAGAATAAAGATGAGCTTATTAAACAAATAATAAATGCAAACAAAAACCTAGAGGAATCAAATAAAAGTAACAACTGGGAAATGATAGGAAAAGATATGTCAAAACTTCAACAGTTAATAGAACAATTACAAACATTAGTAGAACAAGATGAGAAAAAAGAGGCAGAAATAGAAAAAAATGAACCTAAAACAAACAAGAACCAAATAACTACTAACACAGCAGTAACAGAATAAAATAACAAGTTATAAAAGAAGTACTAAAATATATTTTAGTACTTCTTTTTCTATTCTTTTGTGGAGGAAAAACGGATGTATTGATTAATTATGTAAAGTATGTTAAAATTAAAAAGTTAGGAGATTCTAAAACTATATGGAAGAAATAATTGAAGAGTTATTAAAAAGTAATTTAATAAAAATTAGTGAATCTATTGATTATGATAAATTCTTAGAAATATACGAGCCATATGAAGCAGTTATGAGCGAGATTCATTTCGCAGAAATGCTAGAGATTAGTGAGCGTAGATACAAATCTATAAGAAATGAAAGAGGAAAAAGAGCCAGAGTATTAAGCAATAGAGGAAAAGCTGAACAAGATGTTATTAAATTGGAAATGACAAGGAAAATAGAATACAGTAAATATATAGATTATAAAGAGTTCTTGGAACTGTATGAGGAATATAAAAGTAGAATTTCAGAAATAGAATTTGCTCAAATTTTAGGAATGAGTTACGGCGGATATGAAAGAATAAAAAATTTAGAAACAGCAAGAGCTAAAATTATGGCGGGAAAAGGAAAAATAATAGGAAAAGATAAAAAATGTATACAAGATGAAGTTTTAAAAGAAATAGAAGCGGGACAATCTGTGGATTATAAAGAATTTCTAAGATTATATAATCCATATAGAGAACTAGTAAAAGAAATAGAATTTGCAGAAATAATTGGAATAACTTATAATAGTTACTACAGTATAAAAACCAAAAATAAAAGAGCAAAGGTGTTAAAAGAAAGAAAACCAGAAGAAATTAAGAGAATAAAGGAAAAAATAGATAGAGATTTAATATCTGGAGAACCAATAAACTATTATCAGTTTTTAGAAATGTATGAACCATACAAAGAAAAGTTAACAGAAGAAGAGTTTGCTAAAGTTTTAGGAATAAGGTATGCTAATTATACTACAATGAAATATAATAGAAATAGAGCTAGAATTCAAAAAAAACAAAGTGAAATAGAAAGAATAAAATATGAGTTAAAAGAATCAAGATACTATTCTAAAGATGAGCTAGAAGAAGTTGCAAAAAAATACAATGTAGAAGTTGATGAACTAATTGCACACTTGTGCTGTAAAAATAGAAGGAAAAATTTGTGTGAGTATAAGGAACTTTTAGATGAAAAAGGAAAGATATGGCTTGGAAAAACAAAATGTACAAAAAAATTTGCAGAGAATCATGCAAAAACAATTTTAAAATACGCACATAAATTTAGTAAAATTTTATGTAAAGATTATCACACTACTACAAAAGTAGAAGATTTTGCTATGCAAACTGTTATTTACATATTAGAAAAACGTGGAGATATAGAAAAAAATTATGGGGATGATTTTGAAAAGGCTGAAAGAATTATAAAAAGACAAATATTTATGAGTATAAAAATCAGATGTATTTGTGAAATAAAAAAAGTAAAAAGAACAATTTCTATTTATAAGGATGCAGCAAGCAAAGATGGAAAAAAAGGAGATCCTATTCTTAACTTAAAAGGAAAATATGCTGAACATGATGAACAAAATGATGTACAAAAACAGGTAGAAGACATAATATTAGATGAAGAGAAAAAACAAACGAAACAGCCAGAAGAATTATGTGTCGAAGCATTAAAAATTTATATAGACAATGGATTTAGTAGAGAAGAAGCTATAGCAAAAACTAGCGAAAAATTAGGCATGGATCCAGAAGAAATGCTAGATGCACTAAAAACATATTTGATAAAGAATAAAAAAGTAAGAAAAACTCAAAACGAAGAATACATATTAGGAGACTAAATATAAAAGTGAAAAAAGAATTTGTAAAAACTCTTGCAAAACTTTTATAAATATAGTAGAATAGATATGCTTGTAAAAAAGCATTTACCTTATACTTAACTAAAAGAATATCCGACTTTAAGTTCAGTTTAAGGCACATTAAGTAAAATAGGAGGGAAAACAATGACAAAGGAAAGAAAACAAGAAATTATTAATACTTTTAAAAGAGATGAAAATGATACAGGATCATCAGAAGTTCAAATAGCTCTTTTAACAGAAAGAATTAATGAATTAACAGAACATTTAAAAGTTCACAAAAAAGACAATCATTCAAGAAGAGGTCTTTTCAAAATGATAGGTAAAAGAAGAAATTTACTTAACTATTTAGCAAAAAAAGATTTACCTAGATACAGAGAAATAGTTAAACAATTAAATTTAAGAAAATAATTTATTTTAAGGGCGGATGGATACTTTCCGCCCTTAATTGCTAAAATTAAACATTGTAGGGAGCCGCCGCCGGTGACCCGAACAAAATCAAACAAGATAAGAAAAGATAATTATATATGAAGAGTAGCTTGTAAAATGTGTTTAAATAATAAACATATTTTAGAGGTTACATTCATAGAAAAATTATCTTCTTATATAAATTTAAACAAATTAAAAGGAGGAAGAATTATGTTTAAAACATATTCAATGGAACTTGCAGGAAGACCACTAACAATAGAAACAGGAAAATTTGCAGGCTTAGCAAATGCAGATGTAGTAGTAAGATATGGAGAAACAGTTGTAATGGTAAACGTTACAGCATCAAAAGAACCAAGAGATGGAATAGACTTTTTCCCATTATCAGTTGACTATGAAGAGAAAATGTATGCAGTAGGAAAAATCCCAGGAGGATTTACAAGAAGAGAAGGAAAGGCAGCAGATAAGGCAATATTGGTATCTAGAGCAATAGATAGACCAATAAGACCTTTATTTCCAAAAGATTTTAGAAATGACGTTGTAGTAGTTGCAACAGTATTATCAGTAGAACCAGACAACTCACCAGAAGTTTGTGCAATGATAGGAACATCAGCAGCACTTTCTATATCAGATATACCATTTGGAGGACCAACAGCAGCAGTAAAAGTAGGCTATGTAGATGGTAAATTTGTTATAAACCCAACACTAGAAGAAAGAGCAAAAACAGAATTAGACTTAACAGTTGCAGGAACAATAGAAAAAATAGCAATGATAGAAGCTGGAGCAAAAGAATTACCAGATGACAAAATGCTAGAAGCAATAAAAACAGGACATGAAGAAATTAAAAAAGTATGTAAATTTATTTCAGACATAAAAGCAGATATTGGAAAACCTAAAATGGAATACAAATCTTTTGAAGTAGACCATGATATATACGAAGAAATAGAAGCAAACTTCGAAGAAAGAATGTATAATGATGTACAAGCTTTAGAAAAAGAAGTTCGTGATAAGAACATGGAAAAATTATCAGAAGATGTAACAAACTACTTCATAGAAAAATATGGAGAAGAAAGAGCAGAAGAAGTAAAACAAGATATAGCTGATAGTTTATATAAATTAGAGAAAAAATCAGTAAGAAAAATGATTTTTGAAGAGCATAAAAGACCAGACGGAAGAGCAATAGACGAAATAAGACCACTTTCATGCGAAGTAGGTTTACTTCCAAGAGTACATGGAAGCGGACTATTTACAAGAGGACAAACACAAGTATTATCAGTAGCAACATTAGGAATGAAAAACGAAGAACAAATATTAGATGGATTAGATGAAGAAGAAACAAAAAGATACATTCATCAATATAATTTCCCTTCATACAGTGTTGGAGAAGCTAGACCTTCACGTGGACCTGGTAGAAGAGAAATAGGACATGGAGCTTTAGCAGAAAGAGCATTAGTTCCAGTAATACCATCAGAAGAAGAATTCCCATACACAATAAGAGTTGTATCAGAAGTATTATCTTCAAATGGTTCTACATCACAAGCAAGTATTTGCGGAAGCACACTTGCATTAATGGATGCAGGAGTTCCAATTAAAAACCCAGTAGCAGGAATTTCAACAGGACTTGTATCAAATCCAGAAGATCCAGATGATTATGTAATGCTTACAGATATCCAAGGATTAGAAGATTTCTTTGGAGACATGGACTTTAAAGTTGGAGGAACAAAAAACGGAATAACAGCAATTCAAGTTGATATAAAAGTTGATGGATTAACATACAAAATAATAGAAGAAGCTTTTGCAAGAACAAAAAAAGCAAGACAATATATATTGGATGAAATAATGGCACCACAAATAGCTGAACCTAGAAAAGAATTATCAAAATATGCACCAAAAATTACAACTATGACAATAAAAACAGACAAAATAAAAGATGTAATTGGAAAAGGTGGAGAAACAATTAATAAAATAATTGATGAGACAGGTGTAAAAATAGACATAGAAGAAGACGGAAAAGTATTTATTTATACACAGGATTCAGAAAAAGCAAAACAAGCACAAAAAATGATTGAAGATATAGTAAGAGAAATAGAAGTTGGAGAAATTTATGAAGGAACAGTTACAAAAATAATGCCATTTGGAGCATTTATGGACCTAGGTGGAGGAAAAGAAGGATTGCTTCACATTTCTAAAATATCAGAAAAAAGAATAGAAAAAGTAGAAGATGTACTAAAAGAAGGAGACAAATTCTTAGTAAAAGTATTAGATATAGACAACCAAGGAAAAATTAGCTTAACAAAAAAAGGATTAGGAATAGAGGAAGAATCATCAGAAGAATAATTTATTAAGATTTTATTAAAAACTTGCAAAAATTTTATAATAATAGTATAATATAAAAGGTGGCATAATAATATTATGATAGTACAGAGTATAACTTTGATATCAAAATTAGGCCATCTTTTAAAACTATAAAAACAAAGAGAGGGTAAAAATGGAATATTTATATATATTGCAACAAGCATTAGTTTGGATTATAACAATATTTTGGCTATATAATATAGTAATTAGTGCATGTTCATTAGTAAAATTAAAAGATAAACCATTATTAGTTAATAAAAATCATAAATTCATGGCTTTAGTTCCAGCACACAACGAAGCAGCAGTAGTAGGAAATTTGATAGAAAGTTTAAAAAATCAAAATTATCCAAAAGAACTTTTGGATATATATGTTATAGCAGATAACTGTACAGACAATACAGCTCAAATTGCAAGAGATGCAGGAGCAATAGTTTATGAAAGATTTGACAGCGAAAAGAAAACAAAAGGCTATGCAATGCAATGGTTTTTAAATAAAATGAATGAGCAAGGGGCAGATTATGATGCTATGTGCGTATTCGATGCAGATAACGTTGTAATGCCAGATTTCTTTACAGCTATGAACAAAAAACTTTGTCAAGGTGAAGAAGTGGTTCAAGGATATAGAGATATAAAGAATCCAACAGATTCTTGGGTATCAGCAGGATATGCATTATTTTATTGGACAATGCACAGATTTTATCATTTAGCAAGATATAACCTAGGACTATCACCACTATTAAATGGTACAGGATTTATGGTAAAATATGATTTAATTAAAGAAAAAGGATGGAATACAAAAACATTAACAGAGGATATAGAGTTTTCTTTAATAAACATAGCAGAAGGCAGAAAATTAGGTTGGGCAACAGATGCAATAGTATACGATGAACAACCATTAGAATACAAACAATCATGGACACAAAGAATGAGATGGTCAGTAGGACATATTCAATGTGTTAAATATTATTTAAAAGATTTAGCAAAAGGTGTTAAAGAGCATAAAACATTAATGAATTTTGACGGATTCCTATATTTAATGGGAATGCCAATGCTTATAATAACATTAGGGCTATTAGTAGTAAACTTTGCAATATATGCTGGAAATGGAATGACAACAGCAGCATTAATATGGAATTATGCAAGATATATAGGAGCAACATTCCTTTTACCACCACTTACAGCGATACTAATAATGTGGCTAGATAAAAGACCAATTAAGCCAATGATAAAAGGAATATTATGCTATCCATTATTCTTAGGTTCTTGGATATTAATAAATATAAAAGCATTAATTAAACCAGACACAACATGGACAAAAATTGAACACACAAGAAGCGTAAAAGTAAATGAATTGTCTAACAATTAAAATGAAAAAGAGGAGCACAAGCTCCTCTTTTTTGTTTTATACAGATAATTTGTGTGAGGGGGAATTCTAGGGACTGTCCCTCAAAATCACCAAACCTGGGGATTTTGAGGACTGTCCTGAATTCATCCGGAACTAAACAAATTCCAATTTGTTCAACTAAATAGTGACAAAACAAATCTAAAATGATATAATTCAATTTATGGAGTGAATTTTATGATAATAGATAAACTAATTGAAAGTAAAATAAAAACGTATGCATTTGTGGGACCTTCTGGAACTGGTAAAAGTTACAGAGCACAGATGGTAGCGAATGAAAGAGGAATAAGCTACATTATAGATGATGGGCTTTTAATAAAAGAAAATGAGGTTATTGCAGGAGTTTCTGCTAAAAAGGCTGCAACAAAAATAGAAACAGTAAAAAAAGCATTATTTAATAATCAAGATGAAGCAGATGAAATAAAAAAAGCTTTTAGAAAATATAGACCAGAGAGCATATTAATTTTAGGAACTTCTGATAATATGATAAAAAAAATAAGAGAAAATTTAGGGTTACCAGAACTTACAGAAACAATATATATATCAGATGTAGCAACAGAAGAAGAAATGCAGGAAGCTAAAAGAATTAGGCAAACACAAGGAAAACATGTAATTCCAGTACCTACATTTGAAATAAAAAAGGATTTTTCTGGTTTTATATTAGATCCACTTCAAATATTTAAATCAAAAGGAAAAGATGCAAAACCATACATATCAGAGAAATCAATAATTAGGCCAACATTTAGTTATTTAGGTAAATTTGTAATATCAGATACTGTATTTAGACAAATAATAGAATATTTAGTTATGAAAACAGAAGGATTATATAAAGCAAGTAGAGTTAGAATAGACAAAATAGGCGAGAATGAAGGGGTATCTATATATATAGAGGTAGTAGTAGAATATGGATTCAATATAGTAAATACATTAAAAGAATTCAAGAAAAAATGTAAAAAAGAAATAGAAAATTTGACGGCAATGAATGTAGAAAATGTTGATATAATAGCAAAAGGAATACATGTATCAGAAGAAATAAAGGGAGAATGATAAAATGAGTTTTATAGTAGGAATAGATGGACCAGCAGGAAGTGGAAAAGGAACAGTAACAAAGCAAGTAGCAAATAAATTAGGACTAATTAATATAGATACAGGAAGCACATACAGGTGCGTAGCTTTAGAGAGCATAAATCAAGGAGTTACATTGGAAGACAAAGAAAAGATAATAGAAATAGCGAAAACAATAACAATTGATATAAAACCATTACCAGAAGGAGATAAGATATTTTTAAATGGAAAAGAAGTTACAAAAGAAATTCGTTCTAAAGAAGTAACAAAAATAGTATCTCAAATATCTTCTATAAAAGAAGTGAGATTTGAAATGGTAAATCTACAAAGAAAGCTAGCAGAAGGAAAAGATGTAATTATGGAAGGAAGAGATATCTGTACTTATGTATTTCCAAATGCTGACGTAAAAATATATTTAGATGCTTCAATAGAAGAAAGAGCAAAAAGAAGATATAAAGAAAACCAAGGAAAAAATATAAACATGTCTTATGAAGAAGTAATAGAAAATATAAGAAAAAGAGATGAAAATGACAAAGCAAAAGAAATAGGAGCATTAAAAAAAGCAAAAGATAGTATAGTAATAGACACAACAAAACTAACAATAGAAGAAGTGGTAGAAAAAATTATAGAAATAATTAAAAACAAAAACAGCAGATTGTAATTTATCTAATAAGGAGAACACAATGAAAAAATTTTTAGGACTTTTAATAAAAAAAATATATAAGGGCTTAATGATACTTGTATATAGGCCAAAAGTAGTAGGAAGAGAAAACATGCCAAAGGATACAGCTGCAATAGTATGCCCAAACCATGTCCATGCATTAGACTCTACACTAATAATTTCAATGAACAAAAGACATATAAAAACACTTGCAAAAGAAGAACTTTTTAGAAATAAGTTTTTTAAATTCTTAGCAGATTTGTATGGAATATATCCAGTAAAAGCAAACAACAAATCTATGGAAAGTATAAAAGTTTCCTTAAAAATATTAAAAAACAATGAATTATTAATGATATTCCCAGAAGGAACTAGAAATGGTATGGCAAAAGGTGTAAAACCAAAGGATGGAGCAATAAAACTTGCTATAAGAGCAAATGTTCCAATTGTACCAGTAGGAGTACAGGGCAACTTTAAACCATTTAGAAAAGTAAAAGTAAATATAGGTAAACCAATTTACTATAGCAAATATAAAGATGAAGTAAATAACAAAGAGGTAATGGATAAACTAACAGAAGAATTAATGAAAACAATAGTAAAATTAAGGGATGAGAGAATATAAAACTAGCTAAATTTGCAAAAATTTACATAACGTGGTATAATTACATTAGTAAAGCCAATGAGCTTTATTAGATACTTCCTCTTAGTGTCAGAGGTTGCATCTTAGGCTAGACAGAGACACAAAAAAATTTTTAGGAGGAACAAATATGTTCGGAAAATTCAGTAAGAAAGCAAAAATGGCAGCAGCAGAAGCAGAGCGCAACGAAGCGATGAAAAAGGCCCTTCGGGATTTTTCAAACTTCGTCAAGAGCTTTATGAATGGCAAAAGTGATGAACAGGTAGACTGGCTCGCTCTTGCAAAAGAAGCCTTTGCTAAGTGGTATTACTTGGTTGAAGAGTTTCCAGAGGCGGCAGAGCTTCTGAATTGGAAACCGGAGGTAAGACCGGAAGACAGAGTTTATACATGGTTTGATGATGAAGGTTTGCCACGCAGTTATTCTTATGCTGACATGCTTAGCAACAAGGAAATGGTAGAACGCATAAACTTGTGGGAGCAGTACAGAGCAGATGCAGGAAACAACAATCTTACGCTGGAAGACATTGGTTTTACTGGTGGCGGATTGAAATTCCAGTATGAGGCAGTAGCATATCTTTCATTTGCTTACTTGCAGAAGATGCAATACACAGAACTGCTTAAAAGCATTGATGAGCTTCTTAGCTAACTGAACAAAAAAGGTATCCTCGAAAGAGGATATCTTTTTTGTTGTATAGAAAAAAGAATTGGCCCCTTAGTGTTACTTGCGTAACAGGGGCCGTTTGAGGGGGAAAAGGTGTTAGCTTTTTTCAACAGAAGCAGGGGCTATATAATATCCACCTACCATGTAATAAGTTTGCTCGCTTGCAGTTCCAGACTTAACAATTACTTTTTTTGAATACTTAACTTTAAAAAGATCATTCGAGAAAGCTGTTATTAAATCAGCCTTATGGAGCTCACAAAAGATTAAACTTATAGATTTTCCCATCTTAGGAGCATTTATAAATGAATCATCAGTATAAAACACCCAAGATTTGAGAGAACCTGTTACGATTCCACCAGAGGAATTTTCAACTACTTCGCCTTCAACAAAGGACAAAGAGTCAATCTTGCTTTCGGCTACTTTCAACTTACTCTTAGTCTGAAACAAAAACACTGAAAGTGCTATGATTGTACCAATCATAATCAAACTAAAAAGAATTCGGATAAACTTTTTCTTTTTCATGCTATTAGTTCCTTTCTGTATTTTAAAATTAAAAAGTTTAACCCCCTCAAATAATGCTTATAGCAATATTATTTTATCATATTTCTACAAAAAAATCAAATTTTTTACTAGAACCAGCTCACATGTATTGACTTTTAGCTAAAAAATAATGTATAATAAATTGTTAGTTGTAAAATAATGAGAGAAGGGGAATTATAATGAGTAATGATAAAATTAGAAATGTAGCAATAATTGCACACGTAGACCATGGAAAAACTACATTAGTAGATGCACTTTTAAGACAAAGTGGCACTTTTAGAGCAAACGAACAAGTACAAGAAAGAGTAATGGATTCAAATGACCTAGAAAAAGAAAGAGGAATTACAATACTCGCTAAAAATACATCTGTTATGTATAACGATATAAAAATAAATATTGTAGATACACCTGGACATGCTGACTTTGGAGGAGAAGTTGAACGTGTTCTTAAAATGGTAGATGGAGTACTTTTATTAGTAGATGCATTTGAAGGAGCAATGCCACAAACAAGAGAAGTTTTGAAAAAGTCACTAGCTTTAAACTTAAAACCAATTGTTGTAATAAACAAAATAGATAGACCAGGAGCAAGACCTTTAAAAGTAGTAGACGAAGTTCTAGAACTATTTATTGAATTGGGAGCAAATGATGAACAATTAGATTTCCCTGTAATATATGCTTCTGCAAGAGATGGGTATGCTAAAATGAATTTAGATGATGAATCAGACAATATGAAATGTGTATTTGAAACAATAGTAAATACAATAGAACCACCAAAATGTGATGAAAATGGACCAATGCAAATGCTAGTATCAAATATAGATTATGATGATTATGTTGGAAGAATTGCAGTAGGAAGAGTTGAACGTGGCATTATAAAAGAAGGAATGCCAGTAGTAGTATGCAAAAAAGATAAAAACGAAAACGCAAAAGTAGTTAAAGTTTCTACTTATATGGGATTAAAGAAAGTTGAAGTTCCAGAAGCAAAAGCTGGAGATATAGTAGAAATTTCTGGTATAACAGATATAAATATAGGAGAAACAATTTGCGATATAAACAACCCAGAAAAAATAGACTTTGTAGATATAGACGAGCCAACAGTTACAATGACATTCTCTGTTAATAATGGACCATTTGCAGGTAGAGAGGGAGAATTTGTAACATCAAGACATATAAGAGATAGATTATTTAAAGAACTAGAAAGAAATGTATCTTTAAGAGTAAAAGAAACAGCTTCACCAGACTCATTTGAAGTTGCCGGACGTGGAGAATTACATTTATCTGTATTAATAGAAACAATGAGAAGAGAAGGCTTTGAATTATTAGTATCTCGTCCAAAAGTTATATTTAAAGAAATAAATGGAGAAAAATGTGAACCAATAGAAAGACTTGTAGTAAATGTTCCAGATGACTGCATAGGAAATGTTATAGAAAAACTAGGAAGAAGAAAAGCAGAAATGGTAAATATGGAACCTGCTGAAGATGGACATACAAAAATAGAATTTAAAATACCTGCAAGAGGATTAATTGGTTATAGAACAGAATTTTTAACAGATACAAAAGGCGAAGGAACAATGAATCATATATTTGAATGTTATGAGCCATATAAAGGAGATGTTGTAGCAAGAACAAGAGGAACTATAGTTGCATTTGAAGCTGGAAAAGCTATAACTTACGGACTATATAATGCACAAGATAAAGGAGATTTATTTATAGGGCCTGGTACAGAAGTATATGAAGGAATGATAGTTGGATTAAATTCAAGAGGAGAAGATTTGGCAGTTAATGTATGTAAAGAAAAACACTTAACAAATACAAGAGCTTCTGGATCTGATGATGCATTAAGATTAGTACCACCAATACAAATGAGCTTAGAAAAAGCAATAGAGTTCATACAAGATGATGAATTAGTAGAAGTAACACCAAAAAGCATAAGATTAAGAAAGAAAATATTAAACAACAAAGATAGAGAAAGAGCTGCAAGAAAATAAATAATTGGAGGTTTAGTTTATGCCAAAAGAAGGAGATTATCATGATAAATTAAGAAGTGTTGATTGGGTACGTGATAGAGTAGCTAAAAGAGAGGCTTTAGAATATAAAATTAGAAAATGCTATAAGAGGGTATATGATTTTGTAGAAAAAGAAATTACAAAAGGAATGTTACCATATCCAGCTATAGAAAAAGTGTTAAATAGTGCTGGCTTAGAAAAGCTATGTCCAGAGCTTAAAGATGATAAAGTAAGAAGAATAGTTAGAGCTACTTTACTACACTATTATTTTAGAGGACCAAATAAAGAAAAAGAAATAGAAGAAGGGGAAGAAAGATAATTGAGTATAGAAAGTATAAAGAAAAAATCTTTAGAAGAGCATATTCCAATCATAATGGATGATACATTAGAAGTGATAAAAGAAATACTGATAAAAGAAAAGCCTGCTAGAATTTTAGAAATAGGAACAGCAACAGGCTATTCTTCTATTTGTTTTGCAACAATATTATTAGAAAATTGTATAGACGAGGATTCCTCGTCTATATTAATAGATACAATAGAACTAGACGAAGAAAGAGCAAATGAAGCAATTAGAAATATAAAAGAAATGGATTTAACAAATACAATAAATGTATTTATTGGAAATGCAGTAGAAATACTACCAACATTTAATGAAAAATATGATATAATATTTATTGATGCAGCAAAAGGAAAATATCCAATCTTCCTAAAAGAAGCAATAAGACTTTCACATAAAAACACTATAATATTAGCAGATAATATTTTGTACAAAGGATATGTAATGAGTGACTATAATAAACATAAACAAAGAACAGCTGTAACTCACTTAAGAGAATATATAAAAGAAGCAACAGAAGATAAGAGTTTAGAAACAAAAATTTTAGAAGTGGGGGATGGATTGGCAATAAGTAAAGTAAAAGAGGCAATTCAATAAAAAATTACCTCTATACTGTGATTAATTACCCCAAAGTAACAATCACATGAAACCGATTTCTGGAATCCCGCAAAGGATGTAAACAGGAATTTGTTGAGCCATCAGAAACAATATAGATTATTTTGTGACTCGAAGCAAAAAGTGTTTCAATCTCTTTTAACTGGGATAAATCCAAATAAACCGATACTTTCAAAACAGAATCCGGAATTTCGGAAATCCGTGCAGAGTTTTTGGGCGTTATTTTGGGTTGATACTTTCGTATTCTAGGCAAGAGCCTACGCCACCTTTCATAAAATATTTAACCTGCTCTTATTATTATAACATAATTTAGAACAGTATACAAATAAAAAGGAGTAAATAAATGAATAAACCAGAATTATTAGCCCCAGCAGGGTCACTTGAAAAGGCAAAGACAGCTTTTAAATATGGAGCAGATGCGGTATATATGGGAACATCTAACTTATCACTACGTTCAAGAGTAACAGTAGATGATGATGAGCTAATAAAAACAATTGAATATGCGCATAGTATAAACAAAAAAGTTTATGCAGCATTAAATATATATGCAAGAGACAATATGTATGAAGAAATAGAAAATCAAATAAATATATTGAAAAAAGCAAAAGTAGATGCACTAATTATTTCTGATGGCGGAATAGTAGAAATGGCAAAAACATTAGCGCCAGAAATACCTATACATATAAGTACACAAGCAAATGTTACAAGTTACCATACAAGCAACTTTTGGAAGAAAAACGGAGCAGAAAGAGTTATACTTGCAAGAGAGCTAAATAAAGAAGAAATAAAAGAAATAAAAAATAACACAGATTTAGAAATAGAGATATTTGTTCATGGAGCTATTTGCTACAGCTATTCTGGAAGATGCAATTTAAGTGACTTTTTGGCTTCTAGATGTGGAAATTTAGGAGATTGTGCACAAAGTTGCAGATGGGCATATAATATGTATATAGAAGAAAAAAATAATCCGGGAAATCTTATGCCAGTAGAGCAAGACCAAAACGGAACATATATACTTTCTTCAAAAGATTTATGTTTAATAAAAGAAATACCAGAAATTGTTGATATGGGAATAGATAGTTTAAAAATAGAGGGAAGACTAAAAACTGAGTATTATTTGGCAACAGTAATTAGCGCATATAGAAATGCAATAGATGATTATATAAAAAATCCAGAAGAATATGATTACACAAAATATTTGAAAGAATTAGAAAAAACCAAAACAAGAGGGTTAACAACATTTTATTTTAATGACAAAAACAATAGAGACTTTCAAGAATATGAAGGTAAACAATATAATCCAGATTTTGAGTTTGGGGGAAAAGTTTTAGAAAAAAATGTAGAAGGAAAAGATATAATAGAAATTCGTAATAGATTACAAGTAGGTGATTCTATGGAACTGCTAGTCCCAAACAAGCTAGAACCTGAAAAGTTTATAATAGAAGAAATGTGGGATATAGAAACCAAAGAGCCTATAACACATGTAAATCCAGGAAAAGAAGGACAAAAGGTTATATTAAAAATACCAACTGATGTAAAAGAGGGATGGATATTAAGAAGGAAAAAATAGAGGAGACTTTATATGAAAAGAACAAAAATAAAAGATAGAGTATTACCAACTTATACAAAAGGTGAAGAAATATTTAATATGACTTCTCATATAGTGGGAGCAGTACTAGGAATTGTTACAACCGTTTTGTGTATTGTAATGGCAGCTTCACACAGAAATATATATGGAATTGTTAGCAGTAGTATATATGGTACTACAATGATAATTTTATATACAATGTCTAGTGTCTATCATGGGCTATCGCCAAGAAAAAGTACGGGAAAAAAAGTATTACAAGTTTTGGACCACTGCACAATATTTTTATTAATTGCAGGTTCATATACCCCAATAGCATTATGTGCTTTTAGAGAATATAACCCAGTATTAGGATGGACGATGTTTGGTGTAGTTTGGGCTGCTGCAATACTAGGAATAGTTTTGAATGCTATTGATTTAGAAAAATATAAAAAATTTTCTATGATTTGCTATTTAGCAATGGGATGGGTAGTAATATTTAGAGCAGATTTACTACCGGTTGTTCTTGGAAAAAATGGACTGATATTGTTAGTAGCAGGAGGAATAGCATACACAATTGGTGCTGTATTATATGGGCTTGGAAGAAAACATAAATATATGCACTCCATATTCCATTTGTTTATAGTCTTAGGAAGTTTATTACACTTTTTCTGTATACTATTTTATGTAGTTTAGATGCAAGCAAAGCAATAGATAAAAGAGAAATACAAGTTCTTTTACTATTGCTTTTTTTATAGTTTAAATATATAATTTAGAAGTAATTTTAAGAGGAGACATGAATATGGATGAAAATTTATTAATTCCAAATTTGCAAGATGAAATAGAAGAAAGAGCAGAGGTATCTTTAAGACCTAAAACATTAGATGAATACATTGGACAAACTAAAGTTAAGGAAAATATGAAAATATATATAGAAGCTGCAAAAAAAAGAAATGAGCCATTAGATCATATTTTGCTATATGGACCTCCTGGACTAGGAAAGACTACTCTTGCAAGTATTATATCAAATGAAATGAATACAAATATAAGAATAACATCAGGACCTGCGATAGAAAAACCAGGTGATTTGGCAGCACTTTTAACAAATCTTTCACCAAATGATGTTTTGTTTATAGATGAAATACATAGATTAAATAGAAGTGTAGAAGAAATACTTTATCCTGCTTTAGAAGACTATAATTTAGATATTATAATAGGAAAAGGCCCTAGTGCGAGGTCAATTAGACTAGATTTACCAAAATTTACTCTAATAGGAGCAACAACAAGAGCTGGTTCACTTACAACACCACTACGCGATAGATTCGGAATCGTTCATAGATTAGAACTTTACGATGTTAACGACTTAGATGAAATAGTAAGAAGATCAGCAAAAATATTAGAAGTTAATATAGATAAAGAAGGCTCTTTAGAAATAGCAAAACGTTCTAGAGGAACTCCTAGAATAGCAAATAGATTGTTAAAAAGGGTAAGAGATTATGCAGCAGTTTTAGGGGATGGAAATATAACAAAAGAAATTGCAAAAATAGCATTAGAAAAATTAGAAATAGATGATTTAGGTTTAGATAACATAGATAGAAAAATACTAAAAACAATTATATTAAACTATACTGGAGGACCAGTTGGAATAGAAACTTTAAGCTCAACAATAGGAGAAGAAGTAGAAACAATAGAAGATGTGTATGAGCCATATTTAATGCAAATGGGATTTATAGCAAGAACTCCAAGAGGCAGAATAGCAACACCAAATGCATATAAACATTTAGGAATAGAAATGGTGAACTAAGAGAGGAAATTTATGAAGTTATTATTACATACATGTTGTGCACCTTGCAGTGTGTACTGCATAGATGAATTAAGAAGTGAAAACATAGAACCTACTGTATATTGGTTTAATCCAAATATACATCCATACATGGAATACAAAGCAAGAAGAGATTGCTTAAAAGAATATACAAAAAGTATTGGCGTAAATGCTATATTTGAAGAGAATTACGGACTAAAAGAATTTTGCAAGAATGTAATTAATGATTTAGAAAATAGATGCGTAAATTATTGCTATAGAGTAAGACTAGAGCAAACTGCAAAATTTGCAAAAGAAAATGGATATGATAGCTTTTCTACCACTTTGCTAGTAAGTCCATATCAAAATCATGAAGCTCTAAAACAAGTAGGAGAAGAACTAGCAGAAAAATATGGGCTAGAATTTGTATACAGAGATTTTAGAGTAGGCTTTAGAGAAGGACAAACAAAAGCTAGAGAACTAGGATTATATATGCAAAAATACTGCGGATGTGTGTTTTCAGAGGAAGATAGATATAGTAAGCAGATTAAGAGAGAATATGAAATAAAGAATATATAGAAAGGTGTGAGAATATATAATGAAAAATATTGTAATATATGGTTTAATAGTTTGCACGATAATATTAGTAATAGTTTTAGCATTACTATATTCAAATCCCACTGTTGCAGTTTTGGGATATCATGATTTTGGAAAAGATGTTGATGATTCTAACACTTTTGTGCTAAATATAGGAAAATTCGAAGAACAGCTAAAATATTTAAAAAAACATCATTACAAAACTCTAACTTTAGATGAGTTTTATGAATATAAACAAAACAAAAAGAAATTTCCATATAAATGCGTATTAATTACTATGGATGACGGATATCAATCAAATTATGAATTAGCATTTCCATTACTAAAAAAATACAATATGAATGCAACAGTTTTTTGCGTAGGAAAAAATGCTGAAGAAGGCTGTGCAGGCTATATGAGTAAAGAAACTCTAAAAAAAGTAAAAGAAGAATATCCTAATATAGATATAGCATCACATTCATACAATTTACATGAAAAAGGTGCATATAATGTTGGAAAAGATGAATTAAGGGAAGATTTCTCAAAGTGTAAAAATGTTATACAAACAGAGTATTTAGCATATCCTTTTGGAGATTATAACGAAAATTTTGTAGAGGTTTTAAAAGAAAACAATTTTAAACTAGCATTTACCTTTGGACCAGGAAAAGAACATAGAAAAGCAAAGCATTCAGATTCAAACTACAGAATACCAAGACTATGCATTTCAAGCAATATGCCAATGTGGAAATTTGCAATAAGAATAGCATTACCATATTAAGAAGAGGAGTATATGGAAACAAGAGATATTATTGAACTATCAAAGAAACTATATATTGAAATAGAAGAAAATGGGATAAACAGAATAAGAGAATTGTTTTCTAAAGGAGAAACATTATCTCAAGAATTAAAATTTGATGTTAATGAAGAATATTTAAAGAAAATGATTATGTCACAACTTTATATTGGGAGAATGTTAATGTCTCACAAATATAGAAATAGTGGATTTGATGAAAGAGCTGCATTCAATAGTGAAGCTGATAAAATAAGAGGACAAATTGATAGCCAAGAAGTTTTAAAATTTGAAAATCCTACATTAGAAGCATTATTCGGTAACTCGTTAAACATTTCTACAGAGCAAGAATACGAGGAATGGAGAGAGTTTGCAGATTTTGATAGACATAAAGAAAAAAAGTTTGATACTATTTATTTAGAAGAAGAAGCTAGATTTAAATATGAGAATGAAACTAATCCATTGAAGAAATTTATCCAATCTTTTAGATATAGAAAGATGCTGAAAGAAGAAACTTTAGAAGATTCTTATGTAAAAAAAGTAAGAGAAATGATAAGAGAGAAAATAGCAGAAAATCCGGAAGATCATTCTATTGCATATAGAGATACGCATAGTGCTCTAGAAAAAGGAGTAGAAGAATATGAGAGCATAAAAGACATAGAAGACATTGCAAGAATGATTTTGAAATCATTATCAGTAGAAGAGGATAAGCCTATTAATATTGAAGAAGTGTGCAATAGAGTTAGAAGCGAAATGAAAAGTACAATAGGCTCAACAAAAAATGGAATAGAATATAGGAAAAAGCAGGTAACATTAGGCTCTGAAAGTGGAATTAGCAATAGACCTGTAATGCATACTATACCATTTGAAAAAGTGCCAGAGGCTATTAAAAATTTGCAAATTGAGTATGAAAAAGCATATAATTCAAGTCAACCCGAAGAAGAATATGTAAAACAGATTGCTAAAATATATGCAGATTTTATTTTTATACAACCGTATGAAGACGGAAATAAAAGGACTGCAATGTGTTTGTTTAATAGTATGCTGATGTCTAAAGGAATTGTACCTCCACCAATAAGCTTAACAAATGACGATCAAATGGTAAAAGCGTATTATAATGCACACGAAAAAGATTATGAGATGTTACAAAGTGTTGTTATAGATAAATATAGAAAAGTAGAAAATGCTAACCCCAATATAGGAGTACAAGAAGAAAAAGAAGCAACTGATAGGGAAACAGAAAAAATTTAAGCAAATAAGTAAAGAAGGAGAAAACAAATGAGTAAAAAGAGAGTGATAATCATAGGTGCTGGACCAGCGGGATTAACTGCCGCATATGAATTGTTAAAAGATAAAGATGACAAATATGAAGTAACAATAGTAGAAGAAACAAACAAAATTGGAGGAATTTCTAGAACTGTTAGATATAATGGAAATAGAATGGACATAGGAGGGCACAGATTTTTTTCTAAAGACAAAGAAGTTATGGATTTTTGGGAGAACTTAATGCCTCTTCAAGGTGAACCATCATACGATGATAAAAAATTACGGAAGAGAAAAAAAACTGAAAAAAGGTGGACCAGATCCAGAAAAAGAAGACAGAGTAATGCTTTTAAGAAACAGGGTTTCTAGAATTTACTATCTAAAAAAATTTTTTGATTATCCAGTAAGTATGAAAAAAGAAACATTTGCAAATATGGGATTCATAAGAACTATGAAAGCAGGATTTAGTTATTTAAAAACTATATTTGTCAAAAAGAAAGAGGATTCATTAGAAAACTTTTATATAAATAGATTTGGAAAAGTTTTGTATGGAATGTTCTTTGAGAAATATACAGAAAAGTTGTGGGGAAGACATCCAAAACAAATTTCTGCTGATTGGGGAGCACAAAGAGTAAAAGGTTTATCTATAAAAGCCGTAATAAAAGATATGTTTTCAAAAGTGTTTAAGAAAAGCAATAAAGAGAAGGAAACCTCTCTAATAGAAGAATTCTGGTATCCTAAATATGGCCCAGGTCAACTTTGGGAAACTTTAGCTACAGAAGTAGAAAATCTAGGTGGAAAGATAGAAAAAGGATATCTAGTAAAGAATATAAATATAGAGAAAAATGCTGTAAAATCAGTAGAATGTGAAACAAAAAATGGAACAGAAAAAATAGAAGGGGATATATTTATATCTTCAATGCCTTTAAAAGATTTAGTTGGAGGGCTTAAAGGAGAAAAAGTGCCAGATAAAATACAAAGCATCGCAAAGGGCTTGCCATATAGAGACTTTATAACAGTTGGATTACTTGTAAAAAGACTAAATCTAGAAAACAAAACAAAAATAAAAACATTAGGTAACATTGTTCCAGACTGTTGGATTTATGTTCAAGAACCAGATGTAAAATTAGGAAGAATACAAATATTTAATAATTGGTCACCATATATGGTAGAAAAACCAGATAAAACAGTGTGGATAGGCTTAGAATATTTTTGTAATGAAAATGATAAGTATTGGAATATGAGTGATGAAGAGTTTATAAAATTTGCAACAGAAGAACTTGAAAAGATGAATATTATAAAGAAGGAAGATATATTAGATTCTCATAGAGAGAAAGTAAAAAAAGCATACCCAGCGTATTTTGATACATATTCGGATATAGACGAGCTTATAAAATATATAAATGAATTTGATAATTTATATTGCATAGGAAGAAATGGACAACATAGATACAATAATATGGATCATTCAATGGTAACGGCATTTGAAGCAACAAAAAACATAAAAGACAACATAAAAAATAAAGAAAACATTTGGAATGTAAACACAGAAAAGGAATATCACGAGGAGAAATAGATGAAAAAGAAAGAAATATCAATCTATTATTTAATAACAATAATATTTTTTATATTTATATACATAATACAACCAATAATAGAAAATCACATTAAAATTATAACAATTGTGAGTATACTATTAGTAGTTGGAATATATTATGCAGTAAAACAAATTAAAAAGTTAAGAATAAATTATAAAGACATAGTACTAATAATTATGATTTTAGGAATTTTAATTAGAGTAATGTATATTATATATACTCCAATTACTGAAAGACAACATGATGTTTATAGTATAAATGACCAAGGACACTTAGGATACATATATACAATTTATCAAACAGGAAAATTACCTGATACAAATAGTATTCAATTCTATCATCCACCTCTATTTCATTTAATAGCAGCAGGTTGGTTAAAAGTAAATGATCTATTTAATGTTGGTTTAGATAGAAGCATAGAAGGAATACAAATTATAACAGCAATTTTTTCTTCGTTAATAATGCTTGTTGCATATAGAATAGTAGAAAAAATTGAAATTAGAAATATTTACAAAATACTTATAATGGCAGTAATGGCTTTTCACCCAACATTTATAATATTAGCAGGAAGTATAAACAATGATGTTTTAATGATATTATTAAGTTTTTATATTATATTATATTTAATAAAATGGAATGATGATCCGAACATTAAAAACACAATTATATTAGCAATAATTACAGGCTGTGCAGTTATGACTAAAGTATCTGGAGCAATAATGGCAGTGCCTATAATGTATACATTTATAAAGAGAATATTTGAAGTCTATAAAGTAGAAAAGAAGAACTTATTAAGACTATTTGGAAAATTTTTATTATTTGGTGTAATTTCACTTCCATTAGGATTATGGCATCCAATGAGAAATTTAATAATGTTTAATCAAAAAATAGGGTGGGTATTGTTGCCAGCCGAAGGGTTATATGTAGGTCAATATTCTATATTTGAAAGATTTTTAAGCATATCATTTAAAGAATTATTTGGCTATACATATTGCGCAATTCCGGGAGACCATAACATTTTTTCATATATAGTAAAAACTTCAATATTAGGAGAGTTCGCTTACAATAACAGCATTGGCATATATGTAGCATTATTTAAAATAATAAATTTAATAATAATTTTAATGACTATAATATGCACATTTGTATTGTTAAAAAAAATAAAGAAAAAAAATAATAATTCTTTTATAACTAAAATATTGTTAATAACATTTTTTATAAATATAGCTAGTTATTATCATTTTAATATTAAATATCCATATCTATGCACAATGGATTTTAGGTATATGGTTCCAACAATATTTACAGGAATAGCAGCTGTTTGCATAGTTTTAGACAGGATTATAAAGAATGTTACAATAAAAGAGAGTATTGAATATATAATTGTTTTATTTTGCATTTTAAGTTTTACATTTTTCTTTATTATATAATAATGAAAGGAATAGAAAATGATTAAAAAATTAAATAAAGAAAATATAGCATTATTCTTAGTACTAGTTATATTAATGCTAATAATATTTAAAGAATTTATAACTATGCATTATGCAACAGATACATACAACATATTTGCAAGAGGATATAAGGAATATGCTATCTTATATTCATTAAATGATGGAAGAATATTCATGAGTGGAATATCATTGATAGCTGATACTTTTAATATTCCTATAAATATTTATATAATCACATTAACAATCCTAGCAATAGCAACATCATGTATATCAATAATAGTTTTAAAAAACATAATAGAAAGATACAAAAAACCTAGTAACAAATTTGGAAAAATAATTTTAGTATTAATATGCTCTTGCACAATCTTTAATTTTATGTTTATAGAAAATATGCAATTTGCAGAATGTTTTGTTATGGCAGCAAGCATCTTATGTTACATTTTGGCTGCAGATATCTTAGTAAGAAAAGATAAGTATTGGATAGTTAAATCATTCATTTTAGTGATAATAGGAATATTCTCATATCAAGGGACTTTAGGATTCTTTATTGTGATGATCTTTGTTATATCAATTGCAAAAAATGATAAGAAGATTTTAAAAAATATATTAATAGGCGGTTTAATTTGCCTAGGAGCAGTATTACTAAATTTGATAGAAATAAAAATCTGTGGTTATATGCTTGGAAATCAATCTACAAGAATGGGCGGAATAAAAAATATAGGACGTATGATAACTCGAATATTTAAATCAATATGGCCTATATTAAAATATTCAATTGGAACTTTTCCTAAATATGCATTTATATTAGTATTCTTTGTAACAGTTTTATTTACTAATATAGAAATAGAAAGAAAAAAGCAGATGTACTTAAACTGCTGTATATTTTTATTAGTATTATTAACATTATCAACTGCATTTGCAATAAACCTTTTTACAATTGCAGGATTCGGAACAGCAAGAATGCTTTTTGTTATAGGAGCTTTAATAGGAAATACGTTTATATTAATATACATAACAACAAATATATTAGAAAACAAAACGAGTATTATAAATTATATAATTATTATTTATTGCATAATTATTGTATTCAGTTATATAAATCTTATGGAATATCATAAAAAAGTAGAAGAGTACACAAAAGAAGAATGCAAAACAATAAATGAATATATAACAGAATATGAGACTCAAACAGGAAGTAAAATAGAAAATATTGCTGTATATAGAGATCAAATACCAACTTACTACTATGAATCAATAAAAAATTATTCTGCTTTAACAATCAGACCATTAGCAGTTGAATGGGGAGATAATGGAGCAATAAGCTTCTGGACTAAAAGGCCATTAAAAGAAATAAATCCTAGTAGAGAAATATATGAAAAATATTTTAAAGATAAAGATTGGGATAAATTAGATAAAGAGCAATTTGTTTTTGAAGGAAACACAATGCATTATTGTGTATACTGAAAAGGAGAAATTTTAAAGATGAACTTACTTATGAAAAGTTTTGTAAACAATTTATTTATATTTATTGCAACAAATATTATATATTGGTTTATAAATAAAGATAAAAATAAAATTATAAAAATGATTCTAATATCAAGTGCAATTTTAATAGCAGAAGTTATAATAGAGGGAGGTATAATAGCCTGCAAACCACATTATATACAGGTATATGGAATAGGACAATTCTTATATGAAATAATATGTTTTGCAATTTTAATCAATACTGCGTATTGCAATAGAAGAAAATTAAAATTAAATATGGTACTTGATAAAAAAGAAAAGATTATCATAGTAATATCACTTCTAGTAGGAATAGTTGCAGCACTAATATGCTGTATTGCAAATCCAAAGTATATATTACCTTATAATGAAGAAGAAGAGATAGGAAATTTATATTTTAATGCAGATGTTCATAGAGGAGTAAAGGATATAACAACTTATGACTCTGCAATCCATGAAATTCATCCGCTATATAGATTTGCAAATTTAATATTATTGTTACCAATAATATTATTAAATACTGTATTTAATGCACTTAATATAAGCAACATATCCATTATGTATATGAATGCATATATTTGCTTAATTGTTCAAATTATTTATAATGCCATATCGGCATTAATGCTATACAAGATATTGAGAAGTGTTAATTTAAAAGAAGTTACTAGCTTTTTAGGTAGTATAATGTTTATCTTTAGCTTACCATTTATATGGTTATCAATTTTACCAGAGACCTATTCAATTACATTACTTGCGTTACTTTTTATGATATATTTCTATATAAATAAAAATAGTATTTGGATAGCTTTTGCGATATTAGCACTTGGACTAAATTTTATGGTGGCACTTCCAATAAGTATAATAATACTGCATATTTTTGTGAACAACATACGAAGATTGTCAAAAAGAACAAAAACACTAATTTTTATACTTGTAATATTTATAGTTATAGCTAGTATGCCTGTAATAAAATACTCATACAAATATATAATAACATGGTGTGATAAAACATTGCCATTTAAAGAAAAAATTGCTAATACTACGAAATGGGCTGTACCAATAATGTTAGGACCAGAATTTATAAATATAAATCCTTTTTTAGTTCAAATAACAAAAGCAAGTAATGTTTCGTTAGCTTTACTAACAGTATTGGCTAGCAGTGCAATTATAGGATATTTTTCTAATTTTAAAAAAGGAATTTTACCAAACCTATGTTTAATACAACTATTGGTCGGATTTATTTTGCATATATTAGTAGGATATGGAATAAATAATGGAATTATATATGCACCATTATATGTGTGGGCATTTGTGATTCTAATATCATATGGAGTAGAGAATATAATTGAACATATAAAAAACGAGAAAATAATATTATATTTGGCTTGTGCCATTATAACACTAATTGCAGTAATAAATATCAAATGGCTGTTTAAACTAAAAAATATAATAAAAACACAAAATTTTTCAACATTATCAAAAAGTAATATTATACAAGCAGAACTGAAATATGAAAATAGAAAAACAGAAAAATTCTATATGGTTGATAGAAGCATTATACAAGTAAAGACAGGCAAAAAACTTATTGGTGGATTAGATGGCTCATATACATATGATAAGTTGAATAATACTATATCGGGAACATTATTAAATAGTGAATGGTTTAAATTGTACGTAAAAGACGATAAATTAATTTTGAACGTTAATGAAAAAGAAAAAGAAATAAAAGAAGATCAATTTTTTATTTTGGGTATGGGATTGAGAGAAAAATACTTGTTTGTAAAAGAAGAATCAAAAGAAAAATATAAACTTATTAGGTATTCTGATGAACAAGAGATAATTAATAATTTAATATTAGAAAACATTGATTATGAAAACTATGCAATATATGCGAAAGATGAAAATAAAAATAAAATAACTATTTACGAAGATGAAAATGGAATATATATACATAATGGGAATGAAGAAAAAGTATTAGATGATAGTATAAAAATAAATATTCCAGCTTTTGAAAACTACAAACACAAAAAACAATTAAGAATACTATTTAATGAAGTAATGATAAATATAACTAAAGATGGACCTAAACCTAATTTTATAGCTTACAAAAATAGTTTGTATAGAGATAGTGCTATAATAGCAATGGTACTGAAAAAGACTGATAATGTTAATCAAATAGAAGATTGGATTAGTAAAATAAATAATATTTATGATATGCAAAATGGCTGTAAAGAACCGGATAATTTAGGACAAGTATTATTTTTGTTATCACTTATTGATAGTAAAAATGAAAAATTAGTAAACGATATATTAGAAGAAGCAAAAGGCATAAAAACAGAAGGCGGATATATTAATGGTATAACAGATGGAACATATCACCCTGTTTATCAAACAAAATGGCTTATATATGGTTTGAAGAGCTTAGGGTTAAACTATGAAGAATGGAAAATTCCAAATATTTATGATGATTATGAATCATTATTATGGTTTGAAAAGGCAGAACAAAATAAAAGCATAGAAAATTCAGATAGATGGCCATATTTATTTTTTGCTAGACTACATTATGCTGGAATTCCAATATCTTTTGAAGAGAATACCTATCCAATTTCTTCAGAATATTGCCCTTCAAAAGCAAATTTTAAAGAAATGAATATGATAAATGAAAGCTTTACAAAATCAAAGTTGATAGTACCACATGCATGGTCTGCAGCAGAAATGTTTTTATATTTAGTAGATTTAGATGAGGGGAATTTATGAAAAAATACATAAAACTAATAAGAGTAAAACACTATATAAAAAACTTATTAATATTTTTACCAATTATTTTTAGCCAAAGAATAACAGATATTACGGCTTTAACTAAAACTTTAATAACATTTATACTTTTTTGTATATCAACATCAATTATTTATGTAGTTAATGACATTAAAGATATAGATAAAGATAGAAATCATCCTAAGAAAAAAAATAGACCACTAGCTTCAGGGAAAATTTCAATAAAACAAGCAATAAAAGTCATAATAATTTTATCAATAATTCTTATTTTTGGTATGGTTATATTTTTTAGAAATAACGCATATGTAATGGCTATTATACTTGTATATATAATTATGAATATGCTATATTCAATGAACCTAAAAAACATACCCATTTTAGACATCGCAATATTGGCTACAGGATTTTTACTTAGAGTAGTATTACGGGGCAGTAGTAAACGGTATTGAGATTTCTAACTGGCTATATTTAACAATATTATCGCTTTCGTTTTATATGGGAATGGGAAAAAGAAGAAACGAATTTGCTAAAGCAAATAAAAAACAAGAAACTAGAGAAGTATTAAAACAATATAGTGAGAATTTTTTAAATGAAAATATGTATATGTTTTTAGCTTTAACAATAGTGTTCTATTCATTATGGTGTCTAGAAATGAGCAATAAATTTAAAGACATAATGTATACTATACCATTTGTTATAATAATTGCATTAAAGTATAGTTTAAATATAGAAAAAGAATCAGATGGTGATCCAGTAGACTTAATATTAGGAGATAAAGTATTATTGTGTTTAACAGCAATATTTGCAATAATAATGGGAGCAATATTATATAGTTAGGAGGGCATATATTTTGAATAAATTATTATTAATAGATGGAAATAGTATAATAAACAGAGCTTTTTATGGAATAATGGGAAGTAAAATGCTTATGACAGAAGATGGAACATATACAAATGCAGTATATGGATTTTTAAGCATACTATTTAAAGAGCTAGACGATATAAAACCAGAATATCTAGTAGTAGCATTTGATTTAAAAGCCCCAACACATAGACATAAGATGTATGATAAGTATAAGGCAAACAGACATGGAATGCCAGAAGAATTAGCAATGCAAATGCCTATATTAAAAGAAACATTAAAAGCAATGAATGTTTGCATAATAGAAAAAGAAGGCTATGAAGCAGATGATATATTAGGAACTCTTGCAAAATGGGGACAGAAAGAAGAACTAGAAGTTACTGTATTAACAGGGGATAGAGATAGTTTTCAACTAATAGACAAAAATATTAAAGTAAGAATTCCAAGAACAAAAATGGGAAAAACCGAAACAGAAGATTATACAGTAGAAAAAATAGAAGAGGAATATGGACTAGAGCCATTAGATTTAATAGAGGTAAAAGGACTAATGGGAGATACATCAGATAATATTCCAGGAGTACCAGGAGTAGGAGAAAAAACAGCATTAAATCTAATTAAACAATACAAAAGTATAGATGAAGTGTATAACCATATAGATGAGCAAAAAGGAAAATTAAAAGAAAAATTATCAGAAAACAAAGACTTGGCATATCTTTCTAGAACTCTTGGAACAATTGATATAAATGCTCCAATAGAAAAAGATTTGGGCGCTTTTCAAGTAGAAGAATGGAATAAACCAGAAGTATTAGAAATATTTAAAAAACTTAAATTTAATAGATTTATAGATAGATTTGCATTGCAAGACAATGTTGGAGGGACATCTTTGGGCGAACCGCAAATCAATACTGAAATTGAACATGAAAGAATTGCGGACAAAACAAAATTAGCAGAATTAAAACAAGAAATACAAGAAAATAAAGCTATGTATTATTATCTAACAGAAGAAAAGTTTATAATTTATTCGCCAAAAGCTAATAAATGCTTTTCAGTGGAAAATGTACAAGATTTTAAAGATATATTTGAGGACAAGAATATACTAAAATGCAGTTACAAACAAAAAGAAGAATTTATAATATTATGGAACAAAGGCATAGAAGCTAAAAACCTTATGTTTGATATAGCTATTGCAGGATATATTTTAAATTCGAATATAAACAAATATACAATAGAATATCTAGCAAATGAATATATAAACTTTGACATTGCAGAATACTTATCAAATACAGAAGAAACAGGCGTAGAACAAATTACATTGTTTGATAATGCAGAGGAGCCAAAAGAAGATAAAACATATATTTATGCATATGCAATATACAAATTATATAATGTTCTAACACAAAAAATGGAAGAGGCAGGAAGTATAGATTTATTTAATAAGATAGAAATGCCATTAACAGAAGTATTAGCAAGCATGCAGTATGAAGGAATATATATAGATAAACAAGAACTTTTAGATTTCGGGAAAGAGCTACAAGAAAAAATAGATATTTTAACACAAGAAATATATAAACTTACAGGTGAAGAATTTAATATAAACTCTACAAAACAATTAGGAGAAATCCTTTTTGAAAAGTTAAAGCTTACAGCTAAAAAGAAAACAAAAACAGGTTATTCAACAGATGTAGATGTATTAGAAAAAATAAAATATGAACATCCTGTAATAGAAAAAATATTAGAATATAGACAATTACAAAAGCTAAATTCTACTTATGTAGAAGGACTTATCCCATATATAGATGAAACAGGAAGAATACATTCTAAATTTCATCAAACAGTTACAACAACAGGAAGAATAAGCTCAACAGATCCAAATCTTCAAAATATACCTACAAGAATGGAATTAGGAAGAAAATTAAGAAAAGTATTTAAGCCAGAACAAGGATACATTTTTGTAGATGCAGACTATTCTCAAATAGAGCTTAGAGTATTAGCACATATTTCTGAAGATAAAAATATGATAGAAGCATTTTGCAACAACGAAGACATACATGCACAAGCCGCTTCAAAGGTGTTCAACATACCACTAGAAGAAGTAACAAAAGAAGAAAGAACAAAAGCAAAAGCAGTTAATTTTGGAATAGTTTATGGTATTAGTGAATTTGGTTTAGGAGAACAATTAGGAGTTTCTAGAAAAAAAGCTAAAGAATATATAGAACAATACCTTGATAAATATAGTGGCATAAAAGAATTTATGACTAATATAGTAGAAGAAACAAAAGAAAAAGGATATGTAGAAACTCTTTACCATAGAAGAAGATATGTACCAGAATTAAAATCAAATAACTATATGGTAAGACAATTTGGTGGCAGAGTTGCAATGAACACTCCAATACAAGGAACAGCAGCAGATATTATGAAAATAGCAATGATAAATGTATATAATAAACTAAAAGAGAATAACTTAAAATCCAAATTGATAGTACAAGTACATGACGAAATATTAGTAGAAACATTAGAAAGTGAAAAAGAACAGGTAAAACAAATTGTAAAAGAAGAAATGGAAAATGTAATAAAATTAAAAGTTCCATTGCTAGCAGAAGTAGAAGAAGGGTATAATTGGTACGAAGCAAAATAAATTTAGAATCACACCTCCCGCATTTCACTGCTCACATCAATTAAAAACAAAAGGAGAAAAAATTGAAAAGATTATTAAAATTTATAATAACATTATTAATATTAGCATCTATAATCTTTATTTTATTTAAAGTTGTAAAAATAGATGACATTATAATGAAAAAGCTATATCCACTAAAATATAGCGAATATGTAGAAAAATATGCGAAAGAATACAATATAGATAAATATATGGTTTATGCAATAATAAAAGCAGAAAGCAATTTTAACGAAAATGCAAAATCATCAAGTGATGCAATAGGATTAATGCAAATAATGGAAATTACTGCAATAGAAACAGCAAGAAAAATGGACCTTGAAGTTACAGAAGAAGATTTATTTAAACCAGACTTAAATATTAATATAGGGTTAAAATATTTTACATACCTATTAAACCATTATAATAGCAATTACCCATTAGCAATAATTGCATATAATGCAGGAATGGGAAATGTAGATGCTTGGCTAAAAGACGGAACAATAAAAGAAGATGGAACAGATATAGAGAATGTACCATTTAAAGAAACCAATAATTATGTAAGAAAAATCTTAAGGGATTATGAAATATATAAAGAATTGTATAATTAATTATTTTGATATATAATAAAAAACAAAATCACAAGGGAGGAATGTAACATGGCAATATTAGTTACAGGAGGAGCTGGCTATATAGGAAGTCACACAGTTGTAGAATTATTAGAAGCGGGAGAAGACATAGTTATAGTAGATAACTTTGTAAATAGTAAACCAGAAGCCTTAGATAAAATAAAAAAAATAACAGGAAAAGACTTTAAATTTTATGAAGTTGACATATTAGATGAAGAAAAATTAGAAAAAGTATTTAAAGAAAATAATATAGAATCTGTAATACATTTTGCAGGACTAAAAGCAGTAGGAGAATCTGTTGTAAAACCAATAGAATATTATCATAATAATATAACAGGGACATTAGTATTGCTAAAACTAATGAAAAAATATAACTGTAAAAGGATAGTATTCAGCTCATCAGCAACTGTATATGGAGATCCAGAAATAGTACCTATAACAGAAGAATGCAAAACAGGAGGAACAACAAATCCTTATGGAACAACAAAACTATTCATAGAAAGAATTTTACAAGATGTTTATGTTGCAGATAACGAATTTAGCATAGCACTGCTTAGATACTTCAATCCAATAGGGGCACACGAAAGTGGATTAATAGGAGAAGATCCAAATGACATACCAAATAACCTTATGCCATATATAACAGGAGTAGCAAGTGGAAAACTAGAAATATTAAGTGTATTTGGAAATGACTATCCAACAAAAGATGGAACAGGAGTTAGAGATTATATCCATGTAGTAGACTTAGCAAAAGGACATTTAAAAGCACTTGCAAAAATTAGACAAGAAGCAGGAGTAAAAATATATAATTTAGGAACAGGACATGGATATTCTGTACTAGATTTAGTAAATACATTCCAAAAAGTAAATAATGTTGAAGTTAAATATAAAATAGTTGGAAGAAGAGCAGGAGATATAGCTACATGCTATGCAGATCCTTCAAAAGCAAAAAAAGAATTAGGATGGGTTGCAGAAAAAGGAATAGAAGATATGTGCAGAGACAGTTGGAATTTTATAGTTTCAAATAAATAAAAAGGAGACTTTTAATATGAAAAAGCTTTTATTAGTAATAGACATGGTAAATGGATTTGTAAAAGAAGGAGCTCTTGCAGACAAAGCAATAAATAATATAACACCCAATATCATAAATCTAATTAAAAAATATGTCCAAGAAGAAAATGACATAATAAGTATTCAAGAAGGACATAATGAAAATTCTAAAGAGTTTAAAAATTTTCCAAAACATTGTATATTAGGAACTGAAGAAGCTGAACTTATAGAAGAATTGAAGCCTTATGAAAGCAATATGAAATTAATTAGAAAAAACTCAACATCAGGATTTTTAACAAAAGAATTTTATGACTATATAAAAAATAATGAAAACAATCTAAAAGAAATAGCTTTGTGTGGTTGCTGTACAGATTTATGCGTAATGAATTTTGCTATACCATTAAAGAATTATATAAATGAAAATGATTTGGATATAGATGTTGTAATATATAAAAATGCAGTTGAAACTTATGATGCACCAAATCACAATAGGAAAGAATATAATGAAATAGCTTTTAAAATAATGGAACAAAACGGAATAAAACTTATATAGATAAAAGAAGTGGTTGTTAACCACTTCTTTTAAATAATACTTCTAATTTTTTCTATAATCATATTTAATGCAACAGTATTGTATCCACCTTCTGGAACAATAATATCGGCATATTTCTTACTAGGTTCAACAAATTGTTCATGCATTGGCTTTACAGTTGTACAATATTGTGTAACAACAGAATCTAATGTACGACCTCTTTCTTGCACATCTCTTAAAAGTCTTCTAATAAAACGAATGTCGGCATCTGTATCTACAAATATTTTAATATCCATTAAATCTCGTAATTCTTTATTTTCAAAAATTAAAATACCATCTACAATAATTACTTTCTTAGGAACTACAGTAACGGTTTTATCTTCTCTTTGGTGATTAATAAATGAATATTCAGGTCTTTCTATAGAATTTCCTTTTTTCAATTCCTTTAAATGTTCTATAAGCAAGCTTGTTTCTATAGAATCAGGATGATCGTAATTTAATTTTGTCCTTTCTTCAAAAGGAAGCTCTGGATGAGCTTTATAATAACAATCATGAGATATCATTGTTATATTATGTGCAAATTCTTTTTTAATATTATCTGCAAGAGTACTCTTGCCAGAACCAGTTCCACCTGCAATACCAATTATAATAGGGTCAATATTCATATTAATTCCTCCAAAATGTTATTTACGTTAATTTTAAAATATTATTTGAATAAAATCAAGTAAAAACGACATTTTTCTTTGCAATTTGCAAACAGCAGATTATTAGATAAATTGGAATTTGTGTGAGGGGGAATTCTAGGGACTGTCCCTTAAAATCACCAAACCTGGGGATTTTGGGGACTGTCCTGAATTCACCGGAACTAAACAAATTCCAATTTCCCAAAACAATTGACAAATTTATTTTTTTAACTATAATAGAAAAAGAAAGAAGGATAAATATGATATTAGAAGGAAAAGTTATAGAGGGAATGGGGATAGCAAAAGTATTTGTAAATATGATGAAAGAAGCGTTTTACCAAAAAACAAATATGAAACTATACCCAGGTACACTAAATATTGAATTGAACGAACCATATAATTTAAAATCAACGTATACAATAAAAGCAGAAGAATATGGCGGAAAATATGATGTACAAGTGCAAGAATGTGTACTGTTAGAGCAAAAAGCATATATAGTAAGGTCAGAAAAAAATTTAAAAGAAGAAAGTGACTATGAAAGAAATATAATAGAAATTGTATCTAACATAAATTTTAGAGAGAAGTATAATCTAAAAGATGGTGATTTAGTAAAAATACAAGTATTAAGATAAATTGTAATTTGCTTTGCAAATTACAATTTTTTAGTTCTAATTTTTTTTAACTAGCATATATATATTTAAAGACAAGTTATAAGGTAAGGAGTATATATGCTAGTTTCTGATATATTAAATTATTTTCCAGAAGAAATATTAAAAATATTAACAGACTTTTTTGAAACCGAAACAGAAGAAAAATTAAAAACAATTGAAGAAATTAGATTAAGAGTAGGACAACCTCTAATATTAAAATTCAATAAATGTGAAGAAATATTTAAATGTAATATTATACAAGAAGACATATTAAAAACTATGCAAAAGGTTTGCGATAATTCAATTTATTCTTTTCAAAATCAAATATGTGAAGGATTTATTACAGTAAAAGGCGGACATAGAATAGGAATTACACGGAAGTTGTGTTATAGAAAACAACAAAGTTAGTAATATAAATTACATATCAAGCTTAAACTTTAGAATAGCAAAAGAAATAAAAGGATGCAGTAATAAACTTTTGAAATATGTGTTAAATACAGAAGAAAATAATATCTACACAACTTTAATAGTGTCACCACCAGGTGTGCGGAAAAACTACAGTATTAAGGGATTTAGTAAGAAGAATTAGTACAGGAATAGAAAAAATAGAATTTAAAGGAATAAATGTGGGTATAGCTGACGAAAGAGGAGAAATCGCAGCAATGTACAAAGGTGTGCCTCAAAATGACGTGGGGATTAGGACAGATGTTTTAGACAATATTCCAAAAGCAATAGGAATGACAATGCTTATAAGGTCAATGTCACCCAAAGTAATTGTTGCAGATGAAATAGGAAAAGAAGAAGAAATTTCGGCGATAAATTATGCCGTATGCTCAGGAATAAAAGGAATATTTACAGCACATGGTGCAAGTTTAGAGGAAATATCTATAAATCCAAATTTAAAAACTTTGTTAAATCTACATATATTTGAAAGAATAGTATTTTTGAATGACAAAATTAGAAAAGCAGAAATAGATAAAGTATATACACTGGATAGAAAAAACTTAGAATACATGATTATGGAGTGATTAAACTATGTTAGGATTAAAAATTGTAATATATACATTTATATTTTTATCATGTTCACTTATAGGAATATTGGTATCAAATAAATATAGAAATAGAGTAAACGAACTAAAAGAATTTAAAAATGCACTTAATATTTTTAAAACAAAAATAAGATATACGTATGAACCAATACCAGAAATATTCGAACAAATATCAAAAAATACAAATTCTAATATTTCTAATGTTTTTGGAGTGGCTAGTGAAAAAATGAAAGTTTTAGCCGCAGGGGAAGCATGGAATTTAGCATTAAATATGGAAGAACTTAATATAAATGATGAAGATAGATTAGCTTTATCAAATTTGAGCAAACTTTTAGGAAAAACAGATGTAACAGGTCAGCTTAACCAAATAGAATTAACTACTGATTTTTTGGATGGTCAAATAAAAAAGGCTGAACAACAAAGAGATAAAAGCGAAAAAATGTACAGGACGCTTGGAATGCTTATAGGAATGTCAATAGTAATAATATTAATGTAAAAGGGGTAAAAATATGAACATAGATTTATTATTTAAAATAGCGGCAATAGGAATATTAGTTGCTGTATTACATCAAGTATTAGTAAGAGCTGGAAGAGAAGACCAAGCAATGATGACTACTCTTGCACGGATTAGTAATAGTTTTAACAATGGTAATAAAAGAAATAAGCACATTATTTAATACTGTTAGAACAATATTTGGATTGTAAAGGGTGAATGTAATTGGAAATTGTAAAAATAATAGGTGTAGGATTAGTAGCACTTATTCTTATAATTATTTTAAAACAGTACAAACCTGAATTTACAATCTATGCATCTATAATAGCAGGAGCAATTATATTGCTTATGGTAATGGACAAGCTATATTCAATAATAAACTTGTTATCTAATATAAGTCAAAAAGCGGGTATAGGAAATGAATTTTTAAAAATAATACTAAAAATAACAGGAATAGCAATACTTACAGAATTTGCAGTAAGTATTTGTAAAGACTCTGGAGAAAGTGCAATAGCTAGCAAAATAGATTTGGGAGGCAAAATAATAATTATAAGTATATCAATTCCGATAATAACAGCACTTTTGGAGTTAGTAATAAGCATATTGCCATAAAATCAATCAGATAAATTGGAATTTGTGTGAGGGGGAATTCTAGGGACTGTCCCTTAAAATCACCAAACCTGGGGATTTTGGGGACTGTCCTGAATTCATCCGGAACTAAACAAATTCCAATTTGCTTAATGTGATTGACATACTTAAATAGGAGATCAAATGATAAAAAAAATATTATTAATTTTTTCTATTTTAATATTTTCTTTTGTTAACTATATAACTTATGCAACTGATGAAATCATATCTTCACAAATGGACGCACTAAATATTCCTTCATTCATAAAAGAAGGAGAAAAATATACAAAAGAAGTTTTTCCGGATATCAGTCTAAACGACTTTTTAAGTTCTGCAATAAAAGGAGAGATAGATAACAAAGGACTTCTTAAACAAATAATATTATTATTTGGAGATGAAATAGTAGATGTCATTTATTTGCTAGGAAGCATAATAGTAGTAATAATAATACATAGCATTTTAAAGGCTTTTACAGAGAACCTAGAAAATGAAAGCGTTTCTCAAATTACATATTATATTCAATACATACTTATAGTAACTTTAATAATGGCTAATTTTTCAACAATAATATCCGGAATAAAAGATTCAATTGCAAATTTAACTGGATTTATAAACTGCCTAGTTCCAATACTTTTAGCACTAATGTCTGCTACCCGGGAATGTTGCATCTGTTAGTTTAATACAGCCTTTAATTATATTTGCAGTAGTTTTTATAGGAAACACAATAACATTGGTAGTACTTCCTATAACACTTATAGCAACAGCGTTAGGAATAATTTCAAATTTATCAGATAAAGTCCAAATTGGAAAACTTTCCAATTTTTTTAAATCGGGTATCACATGGTTTTTAGGATTAATTATTACAATTTTTGTTGGAATACTTTCAATGGAAGGAACATTAACAAGCAATGTTGATGGGCTAACAGCAAAAGGAGTAAAGGCTGCGGCATCTACGTTTATACCAGTAGTAGGTAAAGCACTAGGAGATTCAGCAGATGTTGTATTAGGTTCTACATCTATTATAAAAAATTCAATAGGGATAGTTGGAATGTTTGTAATAATAGGAATATGTGCAATGCCAATTATAAAATTAACTCTATTAACAACAGCATATTACTTTACATCTGCAATATGTGAGCCAATAGCAGATAAAAAAATAGTTTCATTATTAGAACAAATGGGAGGAACATTTAAAGTATTACTTGGGATAATGTTTTTTGTTGCTACGCTACTAATAATTGGACTAGCAATGTGTATAAAGATAACTAATAATGGGATGATGTATAGGTAGGTGTTAAAACTTGATAAAATTCATAAATTCATGGGCACAAGGGATAATTTTAGCAGTAATAATTGCAACAATTATAGAAATAATTTTGCCAGAAGGAAAGAATAAAAAATATGTAAAAACAGTAATAGGAGTATATATATTATTTACAATAATATATCCATTAATAAACAAGTTTACAAAAACCAATATAAATACATTGATTGAAAATACAACTAAACAAATGAGTACATACCAAGAGAATAATTCACTAAAAATAGATACAGATAAATATATAGAAAGCACATATAAAAAGAAAATAGAAGAAGATATAAGAAAAAGAGCAAATGAAAAGAATTTAAATATAACTTTACTAAATGTATACATAGAAACAGAAGACGAGAATCGATATGGAATGCTAAATAGCTTAGTTATGAAAGTAGAAAAAAACGAAACAAGTAAGAAAAATAATGATGTAAATCAAATAAAAGAAATAAATATCTCAAAAAATGTGCAAAACAATGAAATAATAGAAAACAAAGATAAAACAGTAACAGAAAAGGAAGTAAATGAATTTAAAGAATATATAAATGCTACATATTATTTAGAAAAAGAAAAAATCCATATAAATGAATAATAAGGGGGTAGAAAAATGCTAAAAGAAAGCATAAAAAAATTTAAAGAGTCTATTTCAAAACAAAAAGAGCAAAATAACAAAAAGAACATAGAAAATCTTGTAGTATTTTTAATTCTATTAATAATAACTATAATTGCAATAAATACAATATGGGGAGGAAAAAAAGAAGAAACAAATCAAGAGAACAGCAATACATCATATAAAAAACTAGCAGAAAACATAAATAATAGCATAGACAGTAATAATAGCCAGCTTAATGAATATAATTTAGAGGAGAATTTAGAGGACATACTATCCAAAATAACAGGAGTTGGAAAGGTAAAAGTTCTGGTTACATATTCAGAAACTAGTGAAGTCGTTGCAATGTATAACGAAAAAAATACTTTAAACAATACAGAAGAAACAGATACAAATGGGGGTGTAAGAAAAATTGAACAAACAGATACAGATAAAGAGATTATATATGAAGAAAAAAACGGACAAAAAACTCCAATTACGCAAAAAGTAATTATGCCAAAAATAGAGGGTGCAATAGTTACAGCAGAAGGAGCTTCAAATCCGGCTATAAAAACAAACATAATTCAAGCTGTTTCAGCAGCTACAGGAATTTCTACATATAGAATACAAGTTTTTGAAATGTCAATTTAAGAACAAAAGGAGAAGAGTTATGAAGATTTTAAAAAGAAATCAATTAATAGTATTGGTGGTTTCACTAATGCTAATAACAGCAGGATACTTAAATTTTACAACAAATCAAGAAAATGTTGAAACAAGTACAATAGCAGAAAGAACTGATACAGCTATTGGAGATGCAGAATTTGTGAGTACAGTTCCACACAATGAAAACAATGTAGAAGAAAATGCAATGGTAGAAAACAATGAAAATGCTATTAGTAACGGAATGAGTAATGAACAAGAGAATGTAATAGAAACAAATGCAACAGAGCAAAAACAAGAAGAAAGTAAAAAAAGTGAAAATGATTATTATTTTATAACATCAAAACTAGATAGAAATACAATGTATTCTGAAACACTAGAAACATATCAAGAAATGTATAACAATGCAAATGCAACAGCAGAACAAAAACAAGAAGCATTAAAAAAGATAAACAATATAAACAATACAAAAAATGCAATAATGATAGCAGAAAATTTAATAATTGCAAAAGGGTTTAAAAATGTAGTAATATTTGCAAATGAAGGTAGTATAAGTGTTGTAATACAAGCAGATGAATTAAAGCCAGAAGAAGTGGCACAAATACAAAACATAGTTTCAAGAGAATTAAATGTAGGCGCAGAAATAATACATATTAGCAATAAATAAAATTAATGCATATAATATACAAATTAAAATTTGTATATTATATGTTAGGTGATTTTATATGAAACAGTTGTATTTAGATGCAAAAAATATAATGCAAAAGGATCCGGCGGCGAGAAATATATTAGAAGTTATGCTATTATATCCAGGTTTTCATATACTGGTATATCATAGGATAGCTCATTTTTTTTATATTAATAAATGTTTTTTCTTGGCAAGAATAATTTCACAAGTGGGAAGATTTTTTACAGGAATAGAAATACATCCAGGAGCAAAAATAGGAAAAAGATTATTTATAGATCATGGAATGGGAATTGTAATAGGAGAGACAGCCGAAATTGGAGATGATTGTACAATATATCATCAAGCAACTTTAGGAGGAACAGGAAAAGACAAAGACAAAAGGCATCCAACTATTGGAAATAATGTAATGGTGGGAGCAGGAGCAAAAGTACTTGGACCGATTATTATAGGAAATAATGTAAAAATAGGGGCAGGAGCAATAGTCTTAAAAAATGTAGAAGATAATGTTACAGTAGTAGGTACGCCAATCAATAGAGCAATTAAAAAACAATAATATGTTTTGAGCTAAAGCACAAATATATATTTTCTACGCAATAAAAAACAAAGAAAATATTTACAAATAACTTGTAAATATTTTTTTTATTGATATAATATACAGAGAAATTTTAGAAGATTTTTTTGAGGTGATTTTTAAATGGTTAAAAAAGTTGCAATAATAACAAATGGTGGAGATTGCCCAGGATTAAATGCAGTAATTCGTGCAATAGTAAAAACAGCCGAAACACATGGCGTAGAATGCTATGGGTATATAGAAGGCTATAAAGGAATGTTAGAAAATAATTATATAAAATTAGAATCAAATGGAAGTGCATCAGGTTTACTTCATAGAGGTGGAACAATTATAGGAGCATCAAATAGTACGAACCTATTTAATTATCCAGTAGAAGAAAATGGACAAACAGTATATAAAGATATGTCTTTTAAAGCAGTAGAAAATGTAAGAAATGCAGGCTTTGATTGTATATTTACATTAGGTGGAGACGGAACACAAAAATCAGCAAGAGACTTTTCTTTAAGAGGATTAAACGTAATAGGAATTCCAAAGACAATAGATAATGATGTAGCACATTCAGAAATAACATTTGGGTACAATACAGCTGTATCTGTTGCAACGGAGGCACTAGATAGATTACACTCAACAGCAGAATCCCATCACAGAATAATGACATTAGAAGTAATGGGAAGATATGCAGGATGGATTGCATTAGAATCAGCAATAGCAGGAGGAGCAGATGCTGCAATAATTCCAGAAATACCATATGATATAGAGAAAATAGTAGAAAAAATAAATAGAAGAAAAGCAGAAGGAAAGAAATTCAGTATAATAGTTGTATCAGAAGGAGCAAAACCAAAAGGCGGAGAACTAACAGTTAAAAGAACTTTGCATGATGGAGCAGGATTAGACAACATAAGACTTGGTGGAATAGGAGAAAAACTTTCAAGAGACCTAGAAGAGTTAACAGGAATGGTATCTAGAAATACTGTACTTGGATATGTTCAAAGAGGAGGAACACCAACAGCATTTGATAGAGTCCTATCTACAAAATATGGAAGCAAAGCAATGGAACTTGCTATAGAAGGTAAGTTTAATGTATTAGTAACATTACAAAATGGAAGATTAGGATATGTAACATTAGAAGAAGTTGTAGGAAATAATAAAGAAATAGGAGCACGTTCTGGAGGAACAGAAAGCACAAACATAAAAAGAGTAACAATGGATGATGATTTAGTAAGAGTGGCAAGAGACTTAGATATTTGTTTAGGGGACTAGAAAGAGAGGAAGTAGAATGGTAAATTTTAAACAAGAAATTGCAAAAGAAATTGCAGAAGTAACAAATTTAGATAGCAAAGAATTAGAAAATTACATAGAAATCCCACCAAATAGCGATTTGGGAGATTATGCATTTCCATGTTTTAAACTTGCTAAAGAATTAAGAAAAGCACCACCAATGATTGCAAATGATATAAAAGAGAACATAAAAATAGATGAAAAAATAATAGAAAAAATTGAAGTCGTAGGTGGATATCTAAACATATATGTAAACAAACAAACATTAGCAGAAGAAGTACTAGAAGATGTTGCAAAAAATAAGGAGAAATATGGTTCATCAGATATTGGCAAAGGAAAAAACGTTGTAATAGATTACTCTGCACCAAATATTGCAAAACCATTTCATATTGGACATTTGCGTTCAACTGTAATAGGAGGAGCTCTATATAAAATATATAATTTCCTTGGATACAACAGTGTAGGAATTAACTTTTTAGGAGACTGGGGTCTTCAATTTGGAAAAGTTATGGCAGGAATTAAGCTTTGGAAAGACGAATATGATTTTAAAAATGATGAAATGTCAAGCATATTAAAAACATATATACGTTTTAACAAAGAAGAAAAAGAAAAACCAGAGCTTACAGACTTAGCAAGAGTAGAGTTTAAAAAACTAGAGGATGGAGATCAAGAAACATATAAACTATGGGAACATATTAGAAAAATAAGTTTAGAAAATTACGAAAAAACATATAAATTACTAAACTCAAAGTTCGATTCATATAATGGTGAAGCATACTATAACGATAAAATGGAACCAGTAGTAGAAGAATTAAAAGAAAAGGGATTATTAAAAGAATCTCAAGGAGCACAAGTAGTTGACTTAGAAAAATATAATATGCCACCATGTATAATAATTACTTCTGCAGGAACTACAATATATGCAACAAGAGATTTAGCATCTTTAGAAGATAGAATGAATACATACAATTTTGATAAAGCAATTTATGTAGTAGGAAATGAACAAGCATTACATTTTAAACAAGTATTTAAAGTATTTGAATTAATGGGATATGAAAACTATGCTAAAAATTGTGTGCATGTTCCTTTCGGGCTTGTGGTAGATAAAGATGGAGAAAAAATAGGCTCAAGAAAAGGAAATTCAGTATTTTTAGAAGATATTTTAAATGAAGCAATAGATAAAGTAAAAGATATAATAAATGAAAAAAATCCAGAATTAGAAGATAAAGAAGAAGTAGCAAGAAAAGTTGGAGTAGGAGCAATTATATTTAACGATTTATCGAATAGCAGAATTAAAGATGAAATATTTGATTGGGATATGCTTCTTAACTTCCAAGGAGAAACAGGGCCATATATTCAGTACATTTATGTAAGAACAAGAAGTTTACTAAATAAAGCAGGTTATATGCCAAAAATAGAAGAAATAGATTTTTCAAAAATAAATGAAAAAGAAGCACTAGACACATTAAAACTTATATATCAATTTAATGATGTTATAAAAAGTGCTGCAGAAAAGAATGAGCCATCAATTTTAGCTAGGTACTTAATAGATTTAAGTCAAAGCTTTAGTACATATTATAATGAACATAGAATAATTACAGAAGACAAAGACGTTCAAAATGCACGATTATTCTTAACATATTCTGTTGGTACAGTATTAAAAACAGGAGCAGAATTGTTAGGAATGGAAATGCCAGAGCGTATGTAAATTTAAAATAAAATATTTAAGGAGGCAGTGATTATGGAAGTAATCGAATTAAAACACCCATTAGTTGAACACAAATTAGCAATTTTAAGGGATAAAAAAACAGGAACAAAAGAATTTAGAGAGATAGTATCAGAGCTTGCTACAATACTTTGCTATGAAGCAATGAAAGATGCAAAATTAGAAGAAGTAGAAATAGAAACTCCAATTCAAAAAATGAAAACAAAAAAGATTAATGAAGATAATTATGCATTTGTTCCAATTTTAAGAGCTGGAACAGGTATGTTAGATGGAATAATTCAAGTAGTACCAAATGCTAAAATAGGACATGTTGGTATGTATAGAGATGAAGAAACATTTAAACCAAATGTATACTTCTTTAAAGTACCAAAAGATATAGCTCAAAGAGAAGTCTTAATATTAGACCCAATGCTTGCAACAGGTGGATCAGGAATAGATGCAATAGAACTACTAAAAGAAAAAGGTGTTAAAAAAATAAAATTCTTATGTATAATAGCTGCTCCAGAGGGAATAAAAGCAATGCAAGAAAAACATCCAGATGTACAAATTTATTGTGCAGCAATAGATGAAAAATTAAATGAACATGCTTACATAATACCAGGACTTGGAGATGCAGGAGATAGAATATTCGGCACAAAATAAAAATATATTGCTTTTTTACAATCAAATAATATATAATAAACAATAGATAAATATCTTATATTAGGAGGCAATCAAGTGAGAAAATATTTTGGAACAGATGGAATTAGAAGAATAGCAAATACAGAACTTACGCCAGAATTGGTTTATAAAGTTGCAAAAGCAGGAGCATATGTTTTATCAAAACATTCAGATCATGCACCAACTATATTAATAGGTAGAGATACAAGGCTTTCTGGAACACTAATAGAAAGTGCAATGACATCAGGTTTTTTAAGTTATGGTGCCAATGTAAAATTGTTAGGAGTTATGCCAACACCAGCTGTAGCATATTTAACAAAAAAATTAAAAGCGGATGCAAGTGTTGTAATATCTGCATCACATAATACTTTTGAATTTAACGGAGTTAAATATTTTAGTAATAAAGGAATGAAAATATCTGACGAGATAGAAGAAGAAATAGAAGAAGTTATGGACTCCGGAAAAATAAATGAGCTAATTGCTGTACATAATAAAATTGGTATAGCAGAAGATGCAACAGATTTAATGGATGAATATGTTTGTTTATTTAGAAGAATATTTGAAGATAATATAGAAGAGCATTTAAGAGATGATTTTATAGTAGGCTTAGATGTGGCAAATGGAGCAACTTATAAAGTAGCAGAAGAAGTATTTAAAAAACTAGGAATAAAATATAAAATAATAAATAATAATCCAGATGGAATAAATATAAATCATGATTGTGGTTCAACACATTTGGAAGGATTAAAAAAATTTGTTTTAGATAATAAATTAAGCTTAGGAATAGCATATGATGGCGATGGAGACAGATGCTTAGCAATAGATGAAAAAGGAAATCTTATAGATGGAGATATACTTCTTGCAATATTTGCTAAATACTTGCAAGAAAAAGGCAAATTAAATAAAGACACATTAGTTGCAACAATTATGAGCAATATGGGATTGAATAAATTTGCAGAAAAAAATAATTTAAATTTAAGCCAAACAAAAGTTGGAGATAGATATGTACTAGAAGAAATGCTAAAAAATGGTTATAATTTAGGCGGAGAACAATCAGGACATATAATTTTATTAGATTACAATCCAACAGGTGATGGAATACTAACTTCCCTTATGTTAATACAAATTTTATTAGAAAAAAACGTTTTAGCATCAGAACTTTGCGACATAATACAAATATACCCACAAGTATTAATAAATGCTAAAGTAAACTCAGAAAAGAAAAGTCAATACTTAGAAGATAAAGAAATACAAACAAAAATTAAAGAAATAGAAAATGAATTTGCAAATGAAGGAAGAGTTGTAATAAGACCTTCAGGAACAGAACCTTTAATAAGAGTTATGATAGAAGGTAAAGACAAAAACTATATAGCTAAAAAAGCAGAAGAAATAGCAAAACTTATAGAAGAAAAATTAAATTAGTTTACAAAACTAGTATAAATTATACTAGAATAATAAATTTAAGAAAAAACAAAGGAGGAAACAAAATGTTCATTATTGATTTAACAAACCCATTAACTTTAGTACTTTTGCTAATAGCAACAGTATTACTAATATTCTTAGGAAAGGAAATAAAAAAGCCACATGCACCAGCAGTAGCATTAATATTCTTTTTAGCACTAATTTTAATGCATAGTATACAACTTACATTACCAAGTGCAAATGTAGAAGAAATACATTCAGCATTAATGGGAAGCCTTGGAATGGACTTTATAATGATATTTATATCTTTCTTCGGATATTTATGGGTAGATGACATATCTTGTAAGTTTTATAAAAAGAAAAATATCGATAACAGTTTAGACTGGTTTTGGAATAAAGTATAAAAGTATAATTAAAAACAAGTAAAATAGCAAGTTTTAAATCTCTAAAACTTGCTATTTTTGTATGACTGTGATAAAATTTAAATATTATATTATTAACAATGGGGGAATAATTAATGAGTAAAAATATTTTGATAGGTGGAGCATGGCCTTATGCAAATAATTCCTTACATTTAGGTCACTTAGCGGGTTTAATATCTGGAGATATATTAGCGCGCTATCATAGAATAAATGGAGATAATGTACTTTATGTTTCAGGTACAGATTGCCATGGTACTCCAATAACAGAAAGAGCAAAAAAAGAGGGAAGAACACCGAAAGAAATAGCAGATCAATATCATGAAGAATTTTCTAAAACATTCCAAGCAATGGATTTTTCTTATGATTTGTATTCAAAAACAGAAACAGAATATCATGCTAAAAAAGTTCAAGAGATATTTAAAAAGTTGTATGACAATGGTTATATATATGAAAAAATTGAGCCACAAGCATATTGTGGGAAATGTAATAAATTTTTACAAGATAGAGAAATACAAATTAAATGTCCAGAGTGTGGAGAGATAACAAAAGCTGATCAATGTGATAATTGTGGACACACACCATCAGTAGAAGAACTAAAAGATGGAGTTTGCTTAGTTTGTGGAAGCAAAGCAGTAGAAAAAGATAATAAAAATCTATATTTTGCTCTATCTAAATTTCAAGATATAATCCAAGCAAATACAGATAAATGCAAACAATTCTGGAGAGTAAATGCAAGAAATGAAACAGAAAAATATTTAAAACAAGGATTAAAAGACAGAGCAGTAACAAGAGACTTAGATTGGGGAATCAAAATACCACTTCCAGGATATGAAACTAAAAGAATGTATGTGTGGATAGAAGCTGTACTTGGTTACCTAACTGATACAATGAAGCTATCAGAAGAAAATGGATTCAATTGGGAGGATTTTTGGAAAGAAGGACACAACAATAAAATATATATGTGCCATGGAAAAGATAATATAGTATTCCATAGCATAATATTCAATGGGCTACTAGCTGGACTAGAAGACAATTTCCATTTGGTAGATGTAATAGTTTCAACAGAATATCTAAATATTAATGATGAAAAAATATCAAAAAGCAAAGGAAATGGTATTACAGCATTAGAAATGCTTGAAAAATACAACACAGACTCATTAAGATTCCATATTATAAACAATGGACCAGAAAAGAAAGATACAAACTTTACAATTGAAGAATTTGAAAGAACACATAATAATGAGATATTAAACAAATTTGGAAATCTAGTAAATAGAACATTGAGATTTAAAGAGTTAACACAAATTCCAAATGGTAAATTAGATGAACAAGCAAAAATAGAAATAGAAAACACATATAAAGAAGTTTCAAACTTAATAGAAAATCTAGAATTTAGAGCTGCAACACAAAAAGTTATGGATCTTGTAGAATATGCAAATAAGTTCTATGATGAAAATAAACCATGGATCCAGAAAAAAGAAGACATAGAGAGCTTTAATAATACAATATATACTTGCGCAGTTATTATAGCAAATTTATCTAATTTGTTTGAACCATTTATGCCAAAGTCATGTAAAAAAATAAGAGAATATTTAAAAATACAAAATCCACAATGGAGTTTTACAACAATAGAAGATGGTATAAAACTAGAAAATATAGAACCATTATTTAATAGAATATAATTAAAACTATTGAAAATAATATAAAAGTCATGCTAAAATAAAAGCATGATTTTTATATTGTGAAGGTGAAAAAAATGAAAGATACAATAATAATAGTAGAAGGACCACAAGGAGCAGGAAAAACAACATTTACAAACTATTTAAGAGAAAAAATGAGTGCAACAGATTTATATAGATTAACAGGAATAAAAGATAAAACTGAAGCAGGACACAAAAAAATAGAAAAAAAATATCTAAAATTATTAGAATATATAGAAGCATGTGAAGACGTAAACATGATTTTTGACAGAACCTTTTTCACAGAAGAAATATATGGAAGACTAGGATATAAGCCATATTCTTTTGATGACACATATAAAATGCTATTAGAAAAACTAGATAAATTAAATTTTAACATATATTTAGTAGTTTTATATTTAAAAGACACATCTGTTTTTGAAAAACGTATAAAAAGAGATAAACATCAATATCAAGCATTTAATGTAGAAAGTAGCATAAAACAACAAAATGAGTACTTAAAATTAGCCGATGAAGTAGAAAAAGATGCAAAAAATATTAAAGTAATAAGATTCAATGCAGACAACAATGAAACATTTACAAAACAGATAGACGAGCAATTTGGATACTTATTTAAATAAGGGATAGTTATGGAAAAAATAGGATTTTTTGGAGGATGCTTTAATCCTCCAACAAATATACATATTGAATTAGCAAATAATTTAGTAAAAACAAAAAAATTAGACAAAGTTATTTTTGTTCCAGTAAATGATTCATATATAAAAAGTGGACTAATATCGGCAGAACATAGACTAAATATGATAAAACTAGCTATAAAAGACAATAACAAATTAGAAGTAGATGACATTGAGATAAAAGAAGATAAAAAATTATTTGCAGTGGATGCATTTGAGCTAATTAATCAAAAATATTCTAAAAAATGCGAAGTGTATTTTATAATGGGCTCAGATAATTTCGAAAAAATGAGCAAATGGAAAGATTATAACGAAATAAAAGACCAAAAATATATAGTCATAAAAAGAGACAAAAATGAAATTTCATCAACTAAAATAAGAGAAATGATAGCAAAAAATGATAGTGAAGCACAAAAATATTTATCAAGAGAAGTATACAAATATATAGAACAAAACAAATTATACAAATTGTAATTTGTGTGAGGGGGAATTCTAGGGACTGTCCCTCAAAATCACCAAACCTGGGGATTTTGGGGACTGTCCTGAATTCACCCGATTAATTAACAATTAAAAGATTAAAATTCAAAAAAACCGCTCGGTCATGTCACTTTCGTAGAAATTGTAAATCTCCTCTCTCCGCAGCGCCCTCAAGAGATGAGATTCCCTACTCCGAGAGAAGAACAATTTCTACCTCAAGCTCAATCCATTCGCAATTTTTTTTCATTTTTAATATTTTAATTTTCAAAATGAATTTAGTCTTCAACTAAATTAAACCAAATAAAAAAAGGAGAATAAAATTGAACAGTTTACAAGAAGCACAAAATGAAGCAAATAAATGTTTAAATTGTAAAGTACCAATGTGTCAAAAGGGATGCCCAATAAGTACACACATTCCGCAATTTATAGAACAAATAAAAAATGGAAACCTAGAAGAAGCATATAAAATATTACAAGAGAATAATATTATGAGTAACATATGTTCTAACGTTTGCCCATACGAAGAGTGCTGCGTAGGAAATTGCATAAAGGGAATAAAAGGAGAACCTATCCAAGTAAATAAGTTAGAGAAATATGTAAATAATTGGGCCAGGAAAAACAATGTAATATATGTGAATGAAAGACAAAAATCTAATAATATTAAAATAGCAGTAGTAGGTTCAGGCCCAGCTGGAATAGAATGTGCAGTAGAACTTTCTAAAAAAGGTTTTGAAGTTACAATATTTGAAAAAGAAGAAGAAATAGGCGGACTTCTAACATATGGAATACCAGGATTTAGGTTACCAAGAGATATTACACAAAATTTAACAAGAAAAATAAAAAGCCTAGGAATAAACATACAAACAAATATCGAATTTGGAAAAGATATAACAATAGGAAGCTTAAAGAAGAATGGCTATAAAGCAATATTTGTAGCAATTGGAGCTGAAACAGCAAGTACATATCATTTAACTAACAAAGAATGTAACAAAATACATAGATCTGATTATATATTAAAAGAATATAATGCAAAAAGAATAATAAATGACCTAGGGAATGTAATAATAATTGGAGGAGGAAATGTAGCAACAGACTCTGCAAGAGCTGCTATAAGAATGGGCGCAAAAAGCAGTACAATTGTATATAGAAGAAATAGAGAAAAAATGCCAGCAAGAGAAATAGAATTAGAAGAAGCTATGGAAGATGGAGTAGAAGTTATATACAATACAAAAGTATTAGAAGCAGACGTAGAAGAAGGCAAAATACAAAAAGTAAGATGCATAAAAACAGATACAACAAACGGAGAAGTAAAAGACATTGAAGGTAGTGAATTCTATATAAATGCAGACACAATAATATTTGCAATAGGACTAAAACCAAATAAGGAAATAATAGAACAAGAAAAAATACAATTGGAAAATGGACTTATAAAAATAGACGAAAATTGTCAAACTAATATAGAAGGCGTATTTGCAGGAGGAGATGTTTGCCAAAGCAAAGCAACAGTGTGCTTAGCAATAAAAGCAGGAAAAGAAGCTGCAAAAAGCATGGAAAAATATATAAATACTTTATATAACTAAATTATTGTAAACAAACAATAATTATAGTATAATAAAGTATGTACATGGGGATGTAATTGGTTTCGACAGTAATGTAGAAATATGAGTTGCGACAAGTGGATTCTCGTTGGCCACTTAAAAAACGAGAAATTAAAAATAAACGCTGATAATAGAGAATTAGCATACGCTGCCTAGTTAATGGCACGTCGTTTTACCATAAGGCCTACTGGTATGGATAAAGCGTCGATTAAAGTAGGAAACAAAATTATTTCTTGTCTTGGAAATAATGGGTAATCTAAAGACTACCAAAAATTCAAGTTTGTTTATTAACAAGAATTAGAGGGAATATTTAATAATAAACTATTGTTGTAGAAGCTTGTATGGAAATATTATTGGACGAGGGTTCAACTCCCTCCATCTCCACCAAAAATAAAAAGTTATAGTGAAAACTATAACTTTTTTTGAATTAAAATATCTTCATAATTTCATTATACTTAGGAATTAAACCTTCCTTTTTAGTTATCAAACTAGGTTTTACTTGATATACCCCTGGAAAACAATTTCCTTCGACAATTACTGGGCCATTTTCAGAAATTGCTACATCCCAACCAACATAAGCCACTTCTGGAATAACTTTAGCACATTCCTTTACAAGCTCAACAGCTTCTTTAAACATTGGAACTTTAAAGCCAACAATTTTTTTCTTTGAAATAGGATGTTCAGTATAAATATTGTCATTTCTATCAATTGCTTCTACATAAACATTTCCCTCATTACTTACATAAGTATACATTCCACCACTTGAAAAATTATCTACAACACCACCATTACCAATTTTAAGTACAGCTTGTAGAAAATAAGATTTACCATCCTTGTAAAAAGTAAACATTCTCATAGTATTTACAGACTTATCATATAAAACGTTCATGTCTGGATGTTGCTTAATGCATTCTTCGATTAATAGTTGATCATTTGCAATTAATTTATTATATATTTCTTTACAGTTAACATCAGGAGAATAAACATATTTCTCAACTCCGTGACCACCTTCATCATCAATAGGCTTTACAATAATTGCATTATTAGACTTGAAAAAAGTTTCAAAATCATTATAATTATCAGGTGTTAGCATCATCCAATTTCTTTTTAAATACTTATTAAATATTTTATTGAATTCTACTTTGTTCTCAAATTTGTGAAAACTAGATTTATCATTGAACTTTTTAATAATTTCATTGTTTTTACCACGAGTTAAATAGGTTTTTCGTTCTTCATTATTTAAATTATAAAACTCAAACTCTTGATAATCATAATATCCTGCTTGGTATTTAAAACCACATTTAATCATATCAATTACAATCGAAATATAGTTTTTCTTAGTTTTTTTACTAATAGCTTTGGCTATTCTAAACATATTTTTATAATCCATTTTAATAATGCGTTTAAATAAATATTTAATTTTCCCCATAAAATATCACCACAAGTAGTATATCATAAATAAAGTAAAAGTAAACATAGAAGTAAAAAAACATAAAAAATTTGTCTTGACAAATCAAATAAAAAAATATATTATATTTAGCAAGTGAAAAGTATAAGAAGAAGAGACCAAAACTCTTCAAATTTTAAAAGGGAGTAGCTTAAAAATTACTAATCAACAACCTCGTTTTAAACTGGTTAGTGAGCCTAAATGGTAAGCAAGACTTTTAAAGAAGCTATGAAAATTAGTTTCTTTAAAAGTCTTTTTGATTAAATAGAAAAAATCTTGAAAACTCAAATTGGTGCAAATATGAAAGGAAACAATATGCCATACATAATAAGCAAAGAAAAACTAAATAAATTTAATAATTTGAATAATTATTCTGTAATAACAGATTTTGATAGAACTCTTACAACAGCAGAAAGTGAGCCAACAATGGGAGTAATACCACAATATCTAGGTGGAGAATGTTTAGAAAAAAGAACTAAGATATATGAGCATTATAGACCATTAGAATTAGACTATACAATCGAAGAAAATAAAAAACAACAAATAATGAAAGAATGGGCAAAAGAAAGCTTTACACTTTTATCAAAATATATAACAAAAGAAAGTATAAAAAATGCATTATTAAATGCAAATTTATATTTAAGAGATGGAGCAAAAGAATTTTTACAAGAAATGAATAATAACGATGTTCCAGTAATAATTATGTCTTCTGGGATAGGAAATATAGTAAAAGCCTTTTTAGAAAAAGAAAATTGCATGTTTAATAATATAAAAATAGTTTCTAATTTTTTTGAGTTTAATAATGGAATAACAACAATAAATATGGACAAGATAATGGCAACATCAAATAAAGAGTATATAAGAATACCAGAGAATATAAGAAACCAGATAGAAGAAAGAGAAAAAGCTTTAGTATTTGGAGACTTAATAGAAGATATAAAAATGATAGACAAAGAAAAGTTACAAAACACTTTAACATTTGGATTTTTAGATGAAAATGCAGAGCAAAACCTAGAAAGATATAAAGAAAATTTTGATATAATATTAACGGGAAACGATAATTTTAATACAGTAAGAAAAATTTTAAAAAACAAGGAGGAAAACAATGGCAATAAATTGGTTTAATAAAACAGTAGATGAAGTAGAATCTACACTAAAAACAAATGCAGAAAATGGCTTAACAGCAGAAGAAGCCAAAAAAAGACAAGAAGAATATGGACTAAATGAATTAAAAGCAAAGAAGAAAAAAAGTTTATTTGTAAAATTCTTAGAACAATTTAAAGACTTTATGATTATAATTCTTATAATTTCTGCAATAATCTCTGGAGTTGTTGGAGTAGCACAAGGAGAGGGATTTACAGATACAATTATTATATTAGTAGTTGTAGTAGTAAATGCAATAATAGGGGTAGCCCAAGAAAACAAAGCAGAAAAATCATTAGAAGCTTTACAAAAATTAAGTTCACACGTTGCAAAAGTTGTAAGAGATGGTAAGCTTCAAGTCATTCAATCTAAAGAACTAGTTCCAGGAGATATTGTAATATTAGAAACAGGGGACTATGTACCAGCAGACCTAAGAATAATAGAAGCAGTAAATTTAAAATCGCAAGAATCTGCTTTAACAGGAGAATCTGTGCCAGTAGAAAAAATGGCAGCAAAAATAGAAGACGAAAAGATAGGTATAGGAGACAGAGTAAACATGCTATTTTCTTCGAGTTTAATTACTTATGGTAGAGGGAAAGCTGTTGTAGTAGAAACAGGAATGAATACAGAAGTAGGAAAAATAGCGGATATAATAAACACAGCAGAAGAACAAGGAACACCACTTCAACAAAAATTAAATAAATTAGGAAAAACACTAGGAATTGTAGCATTAGCAATATGTGCTGTAATTTTTGTAGTAGGTCTTTTATATGGAAAAGAACCAATACATATGTTTATGACAGCTGTAAGTTTAGCAGTAGCAGCTATACCAGAAGGCTTGCCAGCAGTATTTACAATAGTACTTGCAATTGGCGTACAAAGGATGGTAAAAAGAAATGCAATTGTTAAAAAATTGCCAGCAGTAGAAACATTAGGAAGCGCTTCAGTAATTTGCTCAGATAAAACCGGAACATTAACACAAAATAAAATGACAGTAGAAAAAGTATTTTGTGATGGGAACCTTGTAAACTTAGAAGAATCAGCAGATATGATAGATATTCAAAAATTAGTATATGCAAGTATGCTTTGTAATGATACCAAAATTTCAGAAGACGACAAACTTACAGGAGATCCAACAGAAACGGCATTAGTGGATATGGCATTTAAATTAGATTTTGATCCATCAGTATATGGAATGTTTCCAAGAGTAGCAGAAATTCCATTTGATTCAGATAGAAAATTAATGACAACAGTACACGAAGAAAACGGAAATTATGTAGTTTATACAAAAGGTGGAGTAGATGAACTTTTGGCAAATTGTAGTTCATATATATTAGAAGGCGATATAAAAACAGATTTAGAAGAATACAAAGAAATAATTAGAAGATACAACATGGAAATGGCACAAAATGCATTAAGAGTTTTAGCAATGGCATATAAAGTACTAGACCATAAACCAACAGCAGAAGAAATAAAAGAATTAGAATCTAATTTAACATATATTGGTATGGTAGGCATGATAGATCCACCTAGACTAGAAGTAAAAGATGCAGTACAAGAATGTAAAGAAGCAGGAATAAAAACAGTAATGATTACTGGTGATCATAAAATAACAGCAATAGCAATAGCAAAAAGCTTAGGAATACTAGAAAATGATGATGAGGCAATTACAGGAACAGAATTAGAAGAAATGAGTGATGAAGAACTAATTAGAAATGTAAGGAAATATTCTGTATATGCAAGAGTCTCACCAGAACATAAAGTAAGAATAGTAAAAGCATGGCAAGCAAATGGAGAAACCGTTGCTATGACAGGAGATGGAGTAAATGATGCACCATCATTAAAAATTGCAGATATAGGTTGTGCAATGGGAGTAGTTGGAACAGATGTTGCAAAAGAAGCAGCAGACGTTATTTTAACAGATGATAACTTTGCAACAGTTGTATCTGCAGTAGAAGAAGGAAGACGTATATATGATAATATTCTAAAAGCGATACAATTCCTATTATCAAGCAATATAGGAGAAATAGTAGTACTATTTTTAGCAATACTAATAACTCCATTATTGTCAAAGCAATTTGGAGTAGATATAACATTAATAGAAACATTATTACCAATACACATATTATGGATTAACCTAGTAACAGATTCACTACCAGCATTAGCACTTGCAGTAGATCCGGCGGCAGATAATGTAATGAAAAGAAAACCTTTAAAGAATACTAAAAAAGGAATATTTACAAAAGGCATGACATGGAGAATAGTATATCAAGGATTAATGATAGGATTACTTACACTTACTGCATTCATAATTGGACTTTCAACACCAGATGTAAGTCAAGAAGAAAAGGTAAAAATAGGCCAAACAATGGCATTTTATGTATTAGCACTTTCTGAACTAGTACATGTATTTAACATAAGAGATAACAAAAGAACGATATTCAAAACAGGAATATTTAATAATAGCAAACTAATTTTAGCAACAGTAGTATCAGCAAGTTTAATGTTTGTAATACTATTTACACAAGGATTAAGAGATATATTTGGATTAGTAATGCTGCCAGCAATGCACGTATTCGAAACAGTAATCTTAGTACTTGCACCAGTAATAATAGTAGAAATATTTAAGCTATTAAAAATAAATACAACAAAAGACGAAGAATAGCTTTTGAAAAATATTGTAGGTCGTCATGCTTGGCGACCTACAATGCCATAAAAATTTTAAAAAATTACAAATAAAATTAATTAAAGATATTGACACTTTGCATATAAAATGCTACAATAATCAATGTCAATAAAATATGCGGATGTGGCGGAACTGGCAGACGCGCTGGTCTTAGGAACCAGTACTTCGGTGTGGGGGTTCAAGTCCCTTCATCCGCACCAGAGTAAGAAAAGAGAGAATTTAATTTCTCTCTTTTCTTATATATTTAATGCAATTTTAATGCAACTGACTATAAAATTAGCTTGTTTTTTTCTAAATATTTAATAATTTTATCATCTTCTTGATTTTCAAATTTATCAAAAACACTTGCATATATATCTAAAGTTGTTTGTATGTTCTTATGTCCTAATTTTTTTTGGAGAACTTTTATATTAACCCCTGCTTCAATGCAGCGAGTTGCATAAGTATGTCTTAACATGTGAGGAGTAATATTATTTTTAATGCAATTAATTGCATTAATTTTTTCTAAATATGATTGAACATTTCTTGGAGTTGCATTGAATAGGTAATCATTTTCTTTAGAAATATTAGTTAGTATTTTTTGTATTGTTTCAGTAATAGGAATTTCTCTATCAGATGTATATGTTTTTACCTTTTCTCCAACTATTACTTTACCAGATTCATCTCTAGTTAAAGATTTTTTAATACTAATATTTTTATCAGATATGTTCTCCCATTTAAGTGCAAGAACTTCACCGACACGCATACCTGTAAATAACATTAAGAGACAAGCATCTTTCAAAGCGTTAATTTCGCATGATAATGCTTTTATAAGCTTTTTTTCTTCTTCAATAGTTAATGCTTCAACCTTCTCTGTTATTTTAGCTGATTTAGGCCTTTTTGCTTCTTCAAACGATATTGGATTTCTAATAATGTAATTTCGTTCAATTGCTCTCCTAAAAGTTTGATTAAGAAGTTGATACAATTTTTTGATGCTGGATTCAGAATAAGAAGTATATGTGTTTAAAAAGTTTTTAATATCTTTTGCAGTTGCTTTTCTTATAGGCATATTTCCAAAATCAGATTTAGTTATTAACTTTAAAGTATATTTTGCTCTATTATAAGTATTAGAACTATTTTCATTTGAGTTATGTTTATCCTCAACAATTTCTGTTGCAAGTTCAGAAATTGTTATATTGTTTTTTTCTATATATGTATCTTTTTGGATATCTGATAGAGCAGAGGTAATCTTTTCTTTAACTTCTTTTCTAGTATTACCATATACAGATTTACGATTCAGGGAACCATCAGCTTTTCTCCCAGCTGTAAATTGACCAACCCATTTATTTAATTTTTCACTATAATATATAGTTCCTTCGCCATTTCCTCGTCTTGCCATAAATCCTCCTTATAAAATAAGATAAGTATATTTCAACTTATCTTTAGTAGTCTAAAATTAATTAAAAATTAAATTCATCATCTAAATTTTGTAAATCTTTTTGTGTCTTTGGGATATAATACTTATTTAAAGAAATATGTAGGCCATTTTTCAAATAAATATTAAAATTATAATTATCATCAAAATCAATTTTAGATATATTTTTTAAATCAGTATAATCTAATGAAAATACATTTTTTGCAATACTTAATTTCTTTTTACCTCCATAAATATTATCAATATTATGAGAAAACATATAAAACGAAAAAGCTGACAATGATATAGTGAGAACGTAATTTAAAACACCGAATCCAACACCTAAACGTTCAAGCCAAATACTTATACTATAAATGCCACTTATTACTATAAATAATAAGATTAATGAACATAATATATTTCCAAGACATTTAATAAATTTCATTTTATTTCATCTCCGTCAAAAAATGTTTTGCATTTGATAGAAAATTCTGTAAAATAAGTAGTTATATACATTGATAGTTTTACATCATGAACTTCACTAACTTTACATTTATTTAAACATGCAATAAAATAACGCCCAATATCCATAAGAGCCCATGAATCTTCAGTAGTGCTTAATTTATACCAAAATAAGTCTAAATCTCGAAATGTATCATTTGCTGCATCTATAAAATTATTTTTTATAGTTATGTCTGTTGAAACTTGAGATATTTTATTATCTAAACATTTATATAGAACATCAGAAATATATTGTTCAGAATATTTAGAAAGTAAAATTAATCTAATATAAAAAAGATGATAAAGAAAAGAAGTAAGCGAAAAACCATAATCATTTTTTATATTAAAATTATTATCAATTAATAAATTATATAATTCTGCAGTGCCATCTTCTGCCAAAGAATAAACTATCTGCAAAAGATTAGGCTTCTTTTTAAAAAACATTTTACCTCTCCTTAATTTTATTTCATCTCCATTTTACCAATATACTTGCCAATTATTTTTATTTCTGTATCTTTGCCATATACTTGTGTCTTAAATGAAGAATCTGTACTCATAGGTTCTAATAAAATAAAATCACCCTGCCTGTTAAATACCTTTAACGTAGCATCATAGCCATTTACTAAAACAACAGCTATATCTCCATCATCAACAGAATCTGTTTTTCTGATAAGAGCATAAGCACCATTCTGTATTTCTTTATTCATACTTTCGCCATTGACACGGAGAAAGAAACATTCTTCTGGGTCAACTATATTCATTAATTCAACATCGATGGGAATACGACCTTCTATACATTCTTCTGCCCAATTAGGTTGTCCAGCACTTATTCTGCCATAAACAGGGCACATATAGTATTTTTTAGGGGTATTAATATTTTCAACAGGTTTTCTAACATCTGTTTTTCCTAATAGATAATCTATACTACAATTAAATATATTAGATAATTTTATAAGCACTTCTAGGCTTGGCTTTCTTGTTTCGCTTTCATATAAGCCTATTACACTTTTTGAACAATTTAATTTATCTGCTAAATCTTGTTGTGTTAAATTTAATTCTTCTCTAAATTTTTTTATTCTATTCATAATAATCTCCTCAAAGAATATTATAGCATACTTTAAGAATACTTTTCAATATTTTTTTGCAAAAAAAATACTTACAGCAGACTTGGGTTAAGCCGTTTTACATTTTTTTGTTAAAAAAATTTTTAAAAAAGTATTGACAGTCTACTAAAAGTAGATATATAATGAGACCAACTTAAGGGGAAGGAGTTGAAAGGAATGAAAAGAAATGCTCTTCAAAAGTTTAGAATAGACAATAATTTAACACAAGAAAAGATGGCTGGAGAACTAAATATTACAGTATCACATTATAAAGCTGTTGAATATGGAATAAGGAATCCAAGTTTTGAATTATTAGAAAGATTTAAGATAAAATTTCCAAAAGCTAGTATAGATAAAATTTTTTTACAATAAAAGTCTACTTTAAGAATACTTTGAAGGAGGTCCAAAATGGAGGAAACAAATCAATATCTTAAAGAAATAAAAGATATTTTAGAAAAGCAAAATGAACCTAAAATATTATTTGTCAAAGATGTAGCAAGAATATTAGGAATAAATCAAAACAAAGCAAATGAGCTTTGGCACAGAAAAGATTTTCCACGGTATTCATATAGGACAAAAAAAAGTAGAACAAAAGGCATTTGATAAATGGCTACAAGAAGCAAGATATTAGAAAGGAAGTGAATACAAATGAAAAAACATAAAATAAACAAAGCAAAATTAGCAATAAACATATTAAAGTTAGAATGTATAGCATTATTAGCATTTACATTTGACGTAATGTTTATAAGTTATTTATTGAAGTAATGTAAATAATTTTGAAATGGAGGTAAGGGATGGCAACATTAACAGTAATAATAGTGGCAATGTTATCAATCATATTATGGCATAAAAAGATAAATCCAGAAACAAGCTGGATTTATGGAGGATATGTATTGATTATAGTAACTATTTATCTATTTGCTGTGACAAGTCTTTAACAATTTTATTAATAGTGTGCCTATAGTTTTCTAAATCTTTTTTTAACTTATAAGATTCTAAATCTACAAAGTATTTGTCATTTACATTATTAAAATGAGTATAAAGATTATTCTTAGCAATATTATATTTAACCATATCAGTATAAGTTGAATCTATAAAAACCATAAAGCATTCAGTTACGAAATCATTTAAGGCGTTGCGTTGATTAGGATATGAAAGTTCAAGTTTTTTTGATTTGTATTTGAATAAATTGTCTATTATAGATACAACGGCAGGAGACAAAATTGCGGATATTGCAATAATTGCCATAATCCAATTCGGGTCCATAATAACACCTCACTTTCGAGGTTATTATATAAAAATTAAAATAAAAAGTAAAGAAAGGAGTTGAGAAATATGGAAACAAGGAAAAAATTAAAAGAAAAAGCAAATAACGCAGAACAAAGAGCAGTAGTACATTTTAGAAAACTACAAGAAATTGAAAATATTTTAGGACGAGCTGAAATAAATAAGACACCATCTGTAATTGTAGTAGACAAAATAAAAGAAGTTATCGTCGGTCAAAACAAATAACTTCAAAATAAGAATTTGTATAAATTCATATATTTTTATATTAACAGAAAGGAAGGAAGATGTCAAGTGCAAGACTTACAAGATAGATATGATGAATTAGATGACATAGTGAGGACAATAGATGAATTAATAGACCGTATATCAGACAAAAACTATATTGATCAATTAAAAGAAACAATGTATCAAGCAATGAATGAAAAGGAAGATATAGAACCAAGATTACAAGAACAATATGCAAATGAAGAAGAAGAATTGCGAATTGAATATATGAGGAGTGTATTGTAATGGAATATGAAGAAAAATTGAAACAGTATACAGATGAACAACTTATATATGAAAGAGCTATTTTATTAAAACAGTATAGTACGATAAAGAAACAATTAAAATTATATGATGAAGAATGTAAAAGAAGATTAGAAAAAAATATTAAATAAAGGAAAGGAAGATTAATTATGAGTTTAATAGTAAAAGAAAGTGAAAAAACAAGTATACCAAATTTAGAAGATGGAGTTTATACAGCAATATCAAGCATGATAATTGATTTAGGACTACAAAGAAATGAAAGATTTGATAAGGATCAAAGAAAGTTTTTAATGATATGGGAAATTGTAGGAGAAACAATATTAATAGGGGAAGATGTTTTACCAAGAATTATTAATAAGGAATATAGTTATTCATTGGGAGAAAAAAGTAATTTAAAGAAAGATTTAGAAGCATGGCGAGGACAAGCTTTTACAGAGGAAGAATTAAAAGGATTTAATTTATTAAATGTATTAAATAAAGGATGTCAATTACAAATAATAAATAAAGAAAGTAATGGTAAAACATATAACAATATAGCAGGAATAATGGCATTAGCAAAAGGAATGCAAGTAGAACCACTGGCAAAAACTACAGTATTCGATACAGAAGAACCAGAAACATGGGTGGCATACGATAAATTACCTTCGTGGATACAAGAAAAGATAAAAAAAGCAATTAATTTAGAAGAAACTGGTTTGGCAGATTATATATCTGAATATGAAAAAGCAAAAAAAGAATCAAATGACAATGCTGAAGTAATACAAGCAGAAGATGATGAATTGCCATTTTAAGGAGTGGTAATTCATGGAACTTAATGGGAAAATAGCAGGAATTAATACAAGTATAGATGGAACAACGAAATTAGAATTAGAAATAACGAGCAATAAAGAAATATTAATAGATAATTATTATAAGTTAAAAGATAAAGAAAATTTGGCTATAACAATAAAGCAACACAGGGAAAAGCGCAGTTTAGATGCAAATGCTTATTGTTGGGTATTATTGCAGAAATTAGCAGAAGTATTAAAAACAGATAAAGATTCATTGTATGAAGATATGATATGTAGATATGGAGTTTTTACTCATATAGTAGTTAAACCTAGTATGGTAGAGAGAGTAAAAGAGGAATGGAGAGCGGTAAGAGAATTAGGGGAAGTTACTATAAATGGTAAAACAGGAATCCAACTACAATGCTATTTTGGAAGTAGTACATATAATACAAAAGAAATGTCTGTACTAATAGACGGAATTGTAAATGAATGTAAAGATCAGGGGATAGAAACTTTAACTCCTGAAGAAATAGCCGATATGAAAAGGAAGTGGCTAAAAAAATGATAGTAACAAATCTAAATAATTCATTTAATCCAGTACCTAAAGAAAAAAGAATAAAAAATAAAAAACTTTTGCAAGATAAAAAACGGAATATGTGAAATATGTGGTAAAAAAGGACAAACAGAAAAACACCACATAAAAACAAAAGGCTCTGGAGGAAATGACACAAAAGAAAATTTAATAGAAGTATGTAGAATATGCCATACAAAAATACATACTGGAGAAATAAAAATTAAAAATAGCAACAGAGGTTAGGCACAAACTTAACCTCTGATTTTTACGAAAGGAGAAAGAAATGGCAGAACGAAGGATGTTTGCTAAAACAATAATAGATAGTGACGCTTTTCTGGACATGCCTACATCAGCAAGATTGCTTTATTATGATTTATCTATGAGAGCAGATGACGACGGATTCATAAATAGTCCTAAAAAAATAATAAGAATGACAGGAGCGTCAGATGACGATTTGAAAGTCCTCATTGCGAAGAAATTTGTTATTCCTTTTGAAAATGGAATAGTCGTAATAAAGCATTGGTTAATTCATAATTACATAAGAAAAGATACTTATAATGAAACACAATATAAAGAACAAAAAGCTATGTTAACATTAGATGAAAATAAGAGCTATAGATTAATTAATAATATTAGTCAACGAACCGTCGACGAACCGTCGACACAGGATAGGTTAGGTAAGGATAGGTTAGGTAAGGATAGTATAGATAATTTACCAGCTTCCGAAGAAGCTTCTTCAGCTGATACTGCAAAAGCCAACAGAAAACATAAATACGGAGAGTATAAAAATGTGCTGTTGAAAGATGAAGAATTGCAGACACTGAAAGAAAATTACCAAAACTGGGAGGAGCTTATCAAATATTTAGACGAGTACATTGAAATGAAAGGATATAAAGCCAAATCTCATTATCTTTGTATAAAAAAATGGGTAGTAGACGCAGTAAAGAGAAATCAGCCTAAAAAACAAGAAATGGATTGGGATGAATGGGTAAAAAAAGATGGATAGAAAAGAATTTAAGTGCTATATAGACCAAATAGAAAATTTTTATGGACAAAAATTAAACGAAGTTGAAAGAGATATTTGGTATGAAAATCTAAAGTTTATGAGTGTAGAAAGATTTAATTATATATTATCAGACATCTACAGAACAAACAAATTTATGCCTAGATTAGCAGATATTTTACAAGTACATAAACAAATACCTTACACAGCAAAAAAAGAAGAAAGAGAAATAAAAAGTAGTTGTAAAAAATGCAACGGAGCAGGTTACGTATTTTATACAAAAGAGATAAACAACAAAAAATATAAATATTCAGCTGTATGCGATTGTGGAAGGTGTGAAAGATATGATGGAACGAAATGTGCAGACCCTAAAAATAAAAGCAAATATTATATACCAACAATAGCAGAAACGGGATTAAATATACAAGAGAACAAGCCAACAAACGATGAAATAGTTAGAAGTATGAGAATGCTACAAAATAGCCCTATAATAAGCGAAAACATAAAAGACATTATAAGAGAAAACTTTAGAAGGAGGGTAAAAGCATGATAACAGCAATAACAAGACAATTAAGTTTTGAAGATATAAAACCAAAACAAAAAATGAGATATCAACAAATTTTAGACAGATTATGTTGTGGAAATAAAACAGCAAAAGAGATAGCAGTTGAATTATACGAATTAGGTTATATACCAAGCACAGAAAGAAATTACACAGCTCCAAGATTAACAGAACTAGAAAATATGGAATATGTAGAGGTAGTAGACAAGAAAAAATGCCAATACACAGGGAAGCAAGTTGCAGTATATAGAATGACACAAAAAGGCTTTGAAGCAATAAATATGCAACACATACCTAGATTGGACTAGCCTATGACAGAACTATGTAAAAAATGTTTAGGTTGTAATAAGCTAGAAAATAAAAACTTCAAAGGAGTAGAAGAGTGTGAGTATTTCACAATAGAGCAATTGAAATTTAAACTAGTGGAAGGAGAACAAATGAAAATATGAAATTTGAAATATTAGGAAAGCCAACAGGAAAGGGAAGGCCAAGGCTAGGAAAATATGGTACATATACACCACAAAAAACAAGAGATTATGAAGATTTAGTAAAGTTAAGCTTTAAAAACAAATACAAAGTAGAACCAAGCGAAAAAGAAATAAAAATGAAAATAACAGCAGTATTTGAGCCACCTAGAAGATTAAGCAAAAAGAAAAGAGCAGAGTTAATAGACTGGGAACAAGGCTATATGCATAAGCCAGACATAGATAATATAGCAAAAATAATACTAGACGCATTAAATGGACTAGCTTACAAAGATGATAATCAAGTTACTGCTTTGTTACTCTTTAAACAATATGGAACAGCAGATAAGGTCGTTGTAGAAATGGAGGAGATTTAATGAACGAATTTAAAGAAAGTTTAAAAGTAAATAAAGAACAACTAGAGTATGAAGAATACAAAAGAAAAAGATTTGCAAAAGAAGTACATAAAGAGAAGTGGAATAACGCAAGAGAAAGGTTAGAAGGAGAAGAAAGATGAATATAAAGAAATATGAAGAAGTAAAAATACTTCAAGACAAGACATTAAACGAAATAAAAAGAGATTTTAAAGCACAAACAATAATAACAGCAATACTAGTAATATTAGCGTTAATAATATGCTTTATGTCTTGGGACACAGCAGTAAAATATGAAGCATTAAAGAAAGATAAACAAGCATTAGAAGATATAACAGAAATGCAAAGAAGTATGATAAGCGATTTAGAAGAAAATTGCAAAGACTTATACATAGAGATAGAAAAATCAAAGTAGGAGGAGAAGTAGTGGGCCTAGATATAAGTATAAAAGGATTAGAATGGAAAGATACATATCATTGCGGTTATATAACATTTAACGTATATAGGCGAAAGGTTGCAAGTGCTTACAACAAAAGATTGGGAGAATTATATGAAAAAGCTTTTATAGATAATTTACAAGAAAAAGAAATATTTGAATGGAATAATTTATGTAATGATGATTTAGATATATTTTTATGGCATAGCGATTGTGACGGAAAATTAACACCTAAAGAATGTAAGAAAATATATGAAGTAATGAAGGACTTAAAGGTAGAAATACAAGGACATAATTATGTAGAGATGAATTTTTATGATATGCACCAATTGTGGCTAAACATGTTTAAACATTGTTATAAACATAGAGTAAATATGTATTTTTATTGAAATAAAGTAGGAGGAGAAGAATGTTAATATTACCAATTAAAAAGAAATGGTTTGACATGATAAAAAGTGGCGAGAAGAAGGAAGAATATAGAGAATTTAAAAAATACTACCATACTAGATTTAAAAAGATATTTGGATTAAATTACAAAGATAAAACAGCAGAGATAATATTTAGAAATGGTTACTCTAAAATGTCTCCAAAAATAAAGTGCAGATGTAAATTAAGAGTAGGACAAGGCAAAGAAGAATGGGGTGCAGAACCTAATAAAGAATACTACATATTAGAAATATTAAAGATAGTAGGAGGAGAAAATGAATGAATAGAGAGGAATTAATAAAGACAATAAATGAATTATTTGAAGATTTTGATATTGGCAGACTTCAAAAGTTTGAATATAGAGGCAAAGATAAAAATAATAAAAACAAATTTAAAATTAGATATACACCAAATTTTATGACTAATTGCTATGTAGACGAAATAATTGTAGAAAAATAGTTATTAGGAGGAGAATAGATATGTTAAAAATAAGAGATGATGTAGATTTAAAAGAACTTGAAAAGTTTGGATTTATGGAATCAGTAATGTATGCAAGAGGCACACAAAAAGCATATATTCAAAATGTAACTTTTGGAAGAATTGTAATATTTGAAGATAACAGAGGTATATACATAGAACCTGTTGAAGATTGTGTTAGATACAGTGATGAATTATGTGTAATATACGATTTAATTAAAGCAAATTTAGTGGTGAAGGAGTAAAGTTATGAAAAATATATTAGTAAAAAACTTAAACTTAAAATTAAAGGAAGGACACGCAGTATGTTTTGACTTTGATGGAGTTATTCATAAATATTCAAAGGGATGGCAAGACGGAAGTATATATGATGAACACAACAAAGAAATAATTAACTTAATGTGTTTTTTACAAAAAGCAAGAATACCGATTTTTATATGCTCTACAAGAGAACCAATGCAAATAATAAATTGGTGGAATAAACAAGAATTTTGGTGCGAGGCTGTAAGCATAAGTAATGACAAAACATTTTGGAATGATTTGAATTGCATAGGAGTAACAAACAGAAAACTACCAGCTCAATTATATATAGACGACAGAGCATATAATTATAGTGAACAAACAATGAAAGAAATAATATTAGATTTATCAGTAAAGGAGTAAATAAGATATGTCATTTAGTGCAACAAAATTTATAGAAAAACAAATTACTAACACAAGAGGATTATGCAAAAGTTGTAAATTTTATAAAACAGCAAAAATAGTAGATGAAGTAGAAATTTGTACATTAAGTGACAAATTTTTAATTCCAGAATATGAGCCTAATTATACTTGTAGAAATTTTGAGAGGAGTGATACAAAGTGAAAGAAAAGACAGCAGATAAAAAAATATATTTTAGGTGTCCAAAATGCAAAAAAATAATAGAAAGGTCAAAAGATAATCCGTTTATAAAATGGAAATTCTTACATTTATTTTGTGAAAGTTATTGTGAAAAACATGGAGAAAAAGTGCTAATGAGGAGGTGTTTTAAGTGAAAGAAAGAGAAGAGATATTAAATAAAATGAAAAACAAATATAAATTAGCATTATTTATGGTTATAAGAAACTTTATGGTAATGCCACAAGGTATTAAATTAGGTAAAACAGATAAAGAAATCAATGAAATGTCTTACGAAACAATGTGTTCAGTATTAACTATGATTGATTATGACCGAGCAGAGAAACTTTATAAGGAGGGAAAAAGTGAAAGAAAATAGTATAGAAAGAGATATACATCTTTTAGAAAGTTATGCAGGAATGACACATAAAATGAATGACAATCAAGGTCGACCTAAATTAGACCAAGCAATAGAACATATTTTATCAGATTATAAAAGAGTATTAAAAGAGAATGAAGAATTATTAGAAGTAAAAGTAAGTGCAAGTGCTCATAATAGAATATTAGAATTAGAAAAAGAGAATGAAGAACTAAAAGCAGATAATTATGAACTAAACAATAGAATAACTGATTTGTTAGAAAATATTCCAGTTCAAAAAATAAAAGACAAGATAGAAGAATTGAAAAAGAAAGTAGAAGAATTGACAGATGAACAAGGCTATTGGGGTGGCAGTGATTTATTAGAGCAGATAAAAGTTTTAGAAGAGATATTAGAAAAGGAGCAATAAAATGAGTGAAAGAGAAGCCATTAAAAGTTTAAAAGAATTTGCTTATACAATTCATGGAACTTTATCAGCAGAAGAAGCAAAAATAGTATTAAATCTAATAGAAAAACTGCAAAAAGCGAATAAAGAGTTAGACAACGATAATACAGAATGGAGAGCTAAATATGTAATCCAGTTAGCAAAAATAGATGATTTACAAAAAGAAAATAAAAACATAACACAACAAAGAGATTATTATAAAGCAAGATACAATGAATTAAGTAAAATAGTAGATTCAATGGCAAAACATATTTATATATTAGGAGATTATGCATGTTTATATGAAGAGCGTGACGACAATATGGACAGAGAATGTGAAGACTGCATAAAAGAATATTTTTATAAAAAAGTAAAGGAGACAAAAGACAATGGAAATACCAGAAACGTTTAAGGGTATGAAAAAAGTAAAAGAGTACTCTAATCACGTATTATACGAAAAGAAATTAGTAGATAAATGGGGAGAAGAACATACAGTAAAAGAATGTATTACATATCACGATCTAGGATTTACAACTAAACAAATAAGAGATAGAAAAATAAATGCAGGGTTGCATTTATAAACGAAGGAGGAATTATGGATAAAGAATTATTAAGTCAAATAAATTCTACTAGAAAAGAAATAGAAGAATTAAGAGAAAAAATAGACAAGATTAATAATAAACCTGCGAAAATAGTAATAGATAGCGTAAAAGGGAGCAGTGCTAGTTATCCGTACATATCACACAATTGTGTAATTGAAGGATTAGACAATAAAAAGATAATTGCAAATAAAAAGAGTAGAAACAAATATAAAAAGCAGATAAAGAATAAAGAGTTTAAGCTAATGAAATTAATAACTAATCTAGAATATGAACTAAACAATGTAGAGGACAGTGAAATAAGAAGAATAATAAGACATAAATACGAAGAAAATTTAAACTGGATACAAATTATGTTTAAGATGAATTATGACTCAGAAAGTAAAGCAAAAATGAAATTAAAAAGATTTTTAGAAAAATAATAAAATGTGACAAATGTGACGATTTAAAATGATAAAATTGTATCAAGTAAAAGAGTAGCTGTTTGAAAAGACATGCCCAGAGCTACAAATAAGGACTAGAAGTATCTAGTTCTTTTTTTATTGCAATTAACGATACTAGATAAGTTAATATAAAGTTCTATTGATAGAACCTCCTTTCTAAATAAATATATTATATAAGTTTTGAGGCAATTCTAGTTAAGCTTAAAAAAGTATTGACAAAGTAGACATAATATACTATAATAATTAGGCAACCTGGAAACAGGTAAGTAATTTAATAGGAGTGTTGATTTATGTCCAACAACAACAGCACATTAGCATCTGACCACGGCACAAACGGCGGTACAAAACGTAGTGATTCTGATGGTTACTCTTGGAGCAACTACTCAGGCTCAAAAGAAAGCCACGATGTCGAGGCCAACCAGATGAACTCAAAAGACTACGAAGGAAAGTATGGTGAACATACTTTTTACAGTCCGAAGAGTGGAGTACAGGGCGTTGCAGGACCTAACGCAGATCGTAAAAACAAATAACCTATACAAAGAGAGCAGTCAAATGGCTGCTCTTTTTGTATGAAAAAAAGAATATTCTTTTGCGGAGTTGTGTTTTTAGAAGCATAACTCCTATTTTCTAAATAAAATAGTATGTAGTGATATAGTAACTCAGAAGCAGAGCACTGGCGTGAAACCTGGTACGGACAGAGGCAATATTCAAGCTATATGTCGAATGTCGTAGGTGCAAGTCCTACCTATATCATTACATAGTGTTTTATTAAAAAAACAAAAGAGGTGGCTATTATGATAAATAGTTTTCAAAAATATATGTGTAGCACATGTAAAAGTAAAGTATGTGATAAAGGAATAGCACTAATAAAACTAAACAATATGATAATAGCAAAATGCGCGGACTATGAAAAAGACGAAAATAAAGTAAAAGGGTATGAAAAGCCAAAAACAAGAACAGCAAAACAAAAGAAAGCACTAATGGGCTTTACACAAGAATATTAAGATGAATATTGATAAATGTATGAGAAAGTTCTGTCATGGATGCAGAAATTATGAGAAATGCTTTCCTAGTAAGAAGAAAAAAAGGACTAATAAAGTAGGTGAGGTGAGTGGCAAAGTATGACTGGAAGCAGTTAGAAAAAGAGTATATATTAAGTGATTTTAAATCAGTAAGTAGCTTTCTAAAAGAGAAAGGGATCAAACAAAATGGAAGTACCAAAAACAGGACAAAAGGCTGGAAAAGTAAAAAGGTACTAAAAGAGGACAAAAAGAGTACTAAAATAATAGAAAAAGTACTTGAAAAAGAATCAGAAAAAGAAGCTCAAAAAATAGTAGATATAAAAGCAATTGCAACAGATTTAGCTCTTAATATAATCAAAGCTAACTCACAACTAGAAAAGTACATAATAAAGACCAAAAAAAAGACCAAAAAAGTAGAATATGATATTTGGGCAAAAAAGCCTTCTAAAGAGGAAATAAAAGAGGAAGAAGATATAGAAATTGGAGAAGGAATAGTAGATAAACAAGGACTAAAACAACTAGCTTCTGCATTAAAGGACCTAAATGACATATTAAACAATAATAATGATGATGGAAAGGAAAATAATAATTTTGAAATAAATGTGAAGGTTGTAAAGTAATATGGACATAGAACTTACAGAATTACAATGGAGATTTTATAATGCTAAAGAAGATGAAGTACTGTTTGGTGGAGCAGCAGGAGGAGGGAAAACACATGGGCAAATATTAGATGCTTTTTTATATGCTTGTGATTACCCAGGAATTAAACAACTAGTACTAAGAAGAACATTTGGCGAATTAGAAAAGTCGTTTATAAGAGGTACATTAGCAACATATCCTAAAGAAGTAGCTAAGTATAATGATAGTAAAAAGAAATGGACTTTTAAAAACGGAAGCATTGTAGAGTTTGGATATTGTGACAATGAAAAAGATGTATACAAGTATCAATCAGCAGAATATGATATTATAAGATTTGATGAAGCTACACACTTTACAGAGTTTATGTACATATATTTAAAAAGTAGAAACAGAGGGGTAAATAACTTCCCAAAACAAATTAAAAGCACTACAAACCCTCGGAGGAGTAGGACATACATTTTTTAAAGAAAGATTTATAGATAATGGAACAAAAGAATATCAAGACGAAGAAGGAACTAGATTATTTATACCAGCAAAGCTAAAAGATAATAAATTCTTAATGGAATCAGACCCTAATTATAGAAAAAGACTTCTTTCTCTTCCAGAAAAAGAAAGACAAGCTTTACTGGACGGTGACTGGGATATTTACGATGGAATGTTCTTTAGAGAATTTAAACGTGACATTCATGTTATAGAAGAACCTTTTGAAATACCCAATAATTGGACTATATATGTTTCTTTGGACTATGGATTAGATATGTTTGCACCATTATTTATAGCTATAGATCCAGAATATAATGCATACGCAATAGATGAAATACATGAAAGTAATTTACTAATAAGTGAAGCTGCAAAGAAACTAAGACATCATGATCTATTTAAAAGAGCTAAAAGGATATTTGCACCACCTGATCTTTGGAATAGAAGACAAGACACAGGTAAAAGTGCATACGATATCTTTGCAGAAAATGGAGTAAGATTGACAAAATGTAGTTCTGATAGAGTAAATGGCTGGTTAGCAGTAAAAGAATGGATTAAGCCAATAGAAATAAAAGATGAACAGACAGGAGAAACAATAAAAACAGCAAAATTAAGAATATTTAGCAAGTGTAAGAATCTTATAAGATGTTTACCACAGCTACAACATGATGATAAGAATCCAAACGACGTTGCAACAGAGCCACACGAATTAACACATATAACAGACGCGTTGAGATACTTCTGTGTATCGAAGACATTGCCAGGACAAAAGAAACAAAGTAAACAAATAAGACGATATGACAAATCAAGAGATTTTGGAGAAACAATAAAACCAATATAGGAGAGAAATATGAAAGTAAGTGAAATAGTATTAATTATCTTAGGCATTCAAGTGTCTAATTTTTTTATGTTTTTGTTTGGATTATTATTAACAAACACAAGAAGAATAAAATTAAACCCTGTAGAAGCATATAAAGAAAATAAAAAAAGAAAAGAACATAGTAAAGATGAAGAATTAAGAACTCTACAAGCAAAAGAGTCGTTTTCAAACTTAGATAGATATGACGGAACAGCAAATGGACAAAAGAAGATTACAAAATATTTATAGGAGGAAAGCATGGATAGAGAAGAATTGCAACAAACTGATATATGGACACTGTTTCAACAAGGACAAGATTACGCAAGAATGATAGACATATTCAATAAAACAGATTTAAATTTTAGAATGTTTAATGGTGATCAAAACGAAGGATTAATAGTAGAAGGAATAGAGAAACTAGAATTAAACTATATAAAACCAATCGTGCGTTATAAAGTAGGTGTAGTTATATCAAATAATTGGGCTATAAATTATTCTAGTGAAAACTTTGAAAATAATGAATTTAAAGCAACTTCTGAGAATGTTTGTAAATTATTAAACAAGAAAGCAGCAAAAATATGGGAAAGAGAAAACATAGATAAAAGGATACAAAAGATATGTAAAAATGCTGCAATTAATGGTGAATGTGTAGTATATGTTGAATATGATAAGAAAAAAGCTACTCCTAAAATAAAAATACTATCAAAAGTAGATGTATATTATGGCAATGAAAACAATGATGAAATAGAAGAACAACCATACATATTAATAAAACAAAGAGTATCAGTAATAGAAGCAAGAGATATAGCAAAGGAATATGGAGTAAGTGAAGACAAGATTCAATGTATAATGGGAGATAATCAGAATCAAGAAGAAAGTGGAGAAGAAGCTAAGCTTGAAAAAGATGAAATGGTTACAATAGTAACAAAATTATATAAAAAAGATGGAAAAGTACACTTTGCAAAAGCAACAAGATATTGTGATATTAAAAAAGATACAGATACTGGTTTGACATATTACCCAGTAATACATTTAATTTGGGAAGAAAAAGAAGGAAGTGCAAGAGGACAAGGAGAAGTAGAGCCATTAATTGCTAATCAATTAGAAGTAAATAAAACTCTAATGAGAAGAGCTTTAGTAACAAAACTAACAGCGTATGCTACAAAAGTTGTAAATGTAGACCAAATAGAAAATCCAGAAGAAGTAAATACTGTTGGAGCTGTAATACGAGTAAATGGAGACAGCAACGTTCAAGATGTAAACAAGGTATTTACTAATATAACTCCAGCACAAATGAGCCCAGACGTAAAACTATTAATGAACGATTTAATAAATGTTTCAAGAGAATTAGCAAATGCTTCTGATGTTGCAAGTGGAAGTTTAACAAATAGCACATTGCAAAATGCGAGTGGACGAGCAATATTAGCAGTACAGCAAGCAGCACAGCAACCTTTAAAAGAACAAGTAGAATCCGTAAAATATTTTATAGAATGCTTTGCAAGAATATTATTAGACCACATAAAAACATATAATAGTGATGGCTTATTAATGGAGGAAGAAGTAGTAGGACAAAATGGAGAGACAGAAACTCAATTAATACCAGTACAAGGAAGTATATTAGAAAAGCTACAAGCCGATGTTAAAGTAGATGTAACGCCAAAGGGAAGCTTTGATAAATTTGCACAAGAACAAAGTTTAGAAAACCTGCTAAAAGCAGGTTATTTTAGTGTTCAAAGATTACCAGAATTAAAAATGTACTTAGAAACATTAGATGATGATAGTGTAATGCCAAAACAAAGAATATTAAAAGTAATTAAGAAGATGGAAGAAGAACAACAAAAGATAGCACAAATAAATGCAGAAGCAGAATTAATGAAACAAAGAGCAATGCAATTTATAAACAATGATCCAGATGCACAAGCACAACAATTAAGTGAAGCAAGCATGCAACAAAGTGTGTAGGAGGTGAAGACAATGAATAATAGAGCAAAATTTGTAGAAGTAAGTAAAGAACAGCAAGATAGAATAGACCTAATTAGAAGTTCATTTTCTAATATGTATGATGTGATAGACTATAATTGCAAAACTAGTAGAGAAACATCACTTGTACTAACAAAATTAGAAGAAGCTCAATTCTGGGCTATAAAAGGAATAACAAGGGAGGTTCAGTAATATGGGAAGCAAAGAATTTATTGAGAAGTGTAAAGAAATAGTAAAACAATATGCACTTGAACATTTAGACAAGAGTGATAATATTCCAGAGTTTGAGGTATTTGATGTTTGGTATTGTAAAACATTACAAAACCATAAAGCATTATTAAGTACAACATTGTTTGATGGTATGTATTATGAACTAACATACAATGGAGATAAAAAAGAATTGTATTTTGACGCATATAAAAAATTTGAAAATAAATGTATCAAATTAGAGGAGGTTTAACAATGGAAAAAGAAACAACAATAAATTGTACGGAAGAAGGAATCTATATAAGTCTACCAAAGAAAAAAGAATTAAAAAATACTATTTTATTAATGAATAGCACTGATTACAAAAAGAGATTTCAAGCAGAATATTATCAAACTAAAATAAGATATGATAAATTATGCAAAATGTTAATAAAAAACGAAGCAGGAACTTTAGGCTTTACACCAACATGTCCTATCGAAGTGCTAGAAGACCAAAAATATAATATGGAACAATATTTAAAATCACTATTGATTAGAGCAGAAATAGAAAATATTGAATTAGATTAGTTTTCAACAGCTACTAACTATTCTTATAGTTAAAGGGTTGTGAAATAAATGTGTAGCAGTTAAGTGAAAAGCTTAGCTGCTATTTTATATAGTCCAAGCATTTAAGACTTAAAACTGCATGGGTAAGTGAAGTCAAACACTTGCAGAAAAAATAGGAGGAAAGAAATATGGAAAACGAAGAAATGATGAACGATGAAGACCTAGTAGTTGAAGAAACTACTGAAAACGTGGGAGAACAAGCCACAGAAGAAGTTGTTGAAGGAGAAGAACAAGCCACTGAATCTAACAATGAAGAAGAAAACGTTGTAGAGGAAGAAAAGAAGTATACAGAAGAAGAATTAAATGCAAGAGTAAATGAATTGCTAAAGAAAAAACTACACAGACAAGAAACAAAAGTTAGAAAAGAATACGAGAAAAAGTATTCACAGCTTGAAAATGTAATTAGTGCTGGATTGAACACTAACGACATGAATGAAGCTGCTAAACAATTAGAAGATTTTTATGAAGATCAAGGAGTAAAAATCCCTAAATATAACAGAAATCTATCAGATAGAGAAGAAGAAATATTAGCAAAAGCAGAGGCTGATGAAATTATAGCTGCTGGATATGAAGATATAGTTGAAGAAGTGGACAGGCTAGCTGACATAGGAATCAACAATATGTCTAGTAGAGAAAAGTTTATCTTTAGAAATCTTGCAGAGAAAAGAAAAGAACTTGAAAGTGAAAAAGAACTTTTAAGCGTTGGAGCAGATAAAAACATTTTAAAGGATGAAAAATATAAAACTTTCATTACTGAAAATGGACTTGAAAACGTTCCAGCAAAAAAAGCTTATGAATTATACAGAAAGCTACAACCCAAACCACAGGTTGAACAAGTCGGAGACTTGACTAATAAAAATCCAAAGACAGATAAGGAGTTTATTTCAGAAGCTGAATTTGACAAAATGTCTCCTGAACAAATAGAGAAAAATCTTGGGCTGATTAGAAAGTCAATGACAAAGTGGTAATAACTAAGAAAGGAAGATAAAATATGGGAGCAAATTTTAAACCTATGTTTTGGTCAAAATATTGCCAAACAGAATTAAAGAAAGATTTATTACTAGCAAACTGGTGTGACTACAAATATGACAAAGAAGCTAAGAAAGGAGCAAGGCTAAAAATAGTTGGTGTTGTAAGACCTAAAATCCAAACTTACATACCAGGAAAAGATTTAGATATCGAATCATTAGGAGATAATTCTCAATATTTAGATATAGATCAATTTAAAGCATTTGCATTTGAAGTAGATGATGTAGATAAAGCACAAAGTATTCCTGGATACTTAGAAACACAATTTGATGAAGCAAAAGAAGCATTAGCAGAAGACTACGACAAATTCGTTGGAACTCTTGCAAAAGGTGCTAATAAAGATATGATATCTGAATCTACAGACATATCTGAAGGAACTGATCCATTTGCTACAATAGATGCTGGATTAGTTAAACTATATAAAAACGGAGTAACAACTAAAACAGAATTAGCAGCAGATTTAAATCCTGAACATATTACTGCTTGTAGAAAGAAATTACAAACTTTATTTACAGACAACGTAGAATACGTTAAAAGAGGAGCAGTTGGAAAATATAATAATTGTTATTTAAGAATGTCAAACAATTTATATAACGATGGCACAAATGACTGGGAAATGATAAGAACTAAAAAAGCTATGGCAGTAGCAAATGCTATTGACAAAGTTGAACGTGCAAGAAAAGAAAAAGGATTTGCAGACATAGTAAAAGGATTACATGTTTACGGTGGTAAATTAGTAAGACCAAAAGAGCTTTATGTAATTAAAGCAAAATAGAAACAGCTCCCTAAAAGGGAGCTAAAATTTTTATAAGGAGGAAAATAATATGGCAGTTAAAGAAATAATACCACAAAAAATTGAATTTAATTCAATAAAAGCAGTATCATTTGAAGCAGCAACAGCAGTTGCAGATGGATGTAGCTTTAAAATACCAAGAGAATTTGCAGGAGGAGAGTATTTAACTATATTAGCTCAAAACTCTGGGGAAGCTCCATATGATGTTTCTGTGAAATGTCCTTCAGATGGAAGCTATGCAGCAGCTACAGAAAATTTAAAATTAGTAGATGTAGCAGCAGGAGGTATAGCAGCAATAAGAGTAGAAACTGCGAGATTTGCAAATAATGATGGAAGTATTGTATTAATACCAGAAAATGCAGCAGTAAAATTTGCAGTAATATATTAGAAAAAAGGCATGCTTTTATAGTATGCCTTTTATATCGTGTTAAAAGCAAAATGTTGGTGCAATTCCAACAAACGCGAAAGGAGAATATATATGATTAAAAAGTTAGAAAGTTTAGAAAAATATGTAATAACACCAAATGTTAGATTTTATGGTGGATATGTGTACAACGGAGAAGATATAGAATTATGTAATGACAAAGATGAAGAAGAAGGATACAAGGTACATATACAAGATAAAATAATAGGTGGACATCTAATAAAACAAGTAGAACAAGAATATACAATGTCTAATGGCAAGAAAGTAAAACAAAAAGAATATCAAGATATTGAACTAGAAGAAAATCAACTACTTATATATGCAGAAGGGCAAGGCTTTGTTATAAGTGAATATAAAATGCTAACAATAGATGAGGCAATAGAGAAATATAAATTGTTAAAATCTCCTGAAGGAGAGTAGGAGGAATATATGACACTAGGTGATATGAAAAGTGAAGTATTAAGACTAATAGAAGAGATAAATGAAGAAAATGAAGGTTTAACAGATGACCCAGATTTCAAAAACAAGATAAATAATGTAATAGATTTTATACAACACGAGTTAGCAAGAATAAAAAAGATTCCTGCAATAGAAACAAGAGAAGTTAAAGAAGGAGATACAATAGAACTTAATGAAGAACTAGAGAGGTTTTATCAACTGAAACATATAAAAGGAGTAAGGTATACTTCTTTTGGAAATACACTTGAAATAGAAGAAGACGGAACAATGAAAGTATATTATTATAAATATCCTAAAAAAATAAATGAAAAGAGCGATGATAACACTAAATTAGAGCTAACGGATGATGCACTAGGAATTATGCCTTATGGAGTTGCAGCAGACCTATTAAGAAGTGATGTTTCTAATCAATACGGACAAGTGTATGCTAATAGATATGCTGAATTAAAACAAAATTTAGATCCAAGATACAACACAGGAGGATTTTATATAGACGGAGGAACAAAAATTTAGGAGGATAATATGCCTGAAGTAAGTGGAGATTTAATAACAAGAAATTATTCTAATTTTAGAGGAGTAGATTTTAGTAATACAGAGGTAGCTTTGTACAGAAGCCCTGATGCAATAAATATGTGGAAAGATTATAAAAAAATGGGAACTAGTATAGAAACAAGACCAGACATAGTATTGTTTAAAGAATTAAAGAATACTGTATATGGTTTATTTTTTTATACTATAAATCAAGTAGATCACATGATAATACATTGTGGAGTATCTTTGTATGACTATAATATGAAAACAAAAGAACTAAAAATAATAAAAGAAAAAGGTATGAACATAAGAAAAAGCCAAAGTTTTATATATAGAAATATTTTATACATAAAAGATGGATTAAACTACTTACAATATGATGGAGAAACATGCAAGGAAGTAATAGGATACATACCAATAACAACAATAGGAAAAGCACCTAGCGGTGGAGGCACAACTAATCAAGATGTAAACTTGCTTACAGGAGTCAGAGAAAATAGTTTTTGTGCCGATGGAGAAAGTACGGAATATGTATTAGATGCAAATGAGCTAGATGCAGGATATCAAGAAAGAGTATTTATAAACGATGTAGAAAAAACAGAAGGATTCACAGTAGATAAAGTAAGTGGAAAAGTTAATTTTACAACGGCACCAGAGAAACCATTAACAGATGGACAAGACAATGTAATAATACGTTTTAGTAAAACTATACCAGGTAATAGAGATAAAATAAACAAATGCACAATTTTAGAAGTATTTGATAACAGAGTGTTCTTTAGTGGTAATCAAGATTATCCTAATACAGTATTTCATACAATGCTAGATGAACCCAAATATTGTAGCGACTTAGATTATTATAATGAAGGAGCGGACATAAGCCCAGTAAGAGGCATGGTGGCAGGTAATAACGCGTTATGGGTAATAAAAGAACCTAGCCAGGCAAACACAGCTATATTTTATCATAATCCTACAATAGACAGTGAAGCAGGAAAAGTTTATCCAAGTGAACATTCAAGCATCTCTACAGGATGTATAGGAGCAGCAATAAATTTTAATGATGATATAGTTTATTTCTCCAATAGAGGAATGGAAGGAATAAGTGGAGATATAACAACAGAACAAGTTATAAGCCATAGAAGTTCTTTAGTAGATAGTAAATTATTACAAGAAGAAAATTATAAAGATATGATTTTAGTAGAATATGAAGGCTATTTATTAGTTATTATAAAAGATAAAATATATCTAGCAGACAGTAGAGCAATGTTTACTAATGAAAATCATAATGAATATGAGTGGTTTTATTGGAACATAGATATAGAACCTACATGTGCAGTAGTATATAATGGAGAACTTTGGTTAGGAAGTAAACAAGGAATATTTAAAATAGGTAAAGCTTCTGAAAACAATAAAGAAATATCAATGGAAAAAGATGAAGAAGAAAGATATTTTATAGATGGAGTAACTAAACAAGAAACAGGAGCAGAAAGTTATAAAACAGTAACAGGAAAAGAAATACTAATAGAAGATGGAGAAAACAATAAAGGATTAGAGATAAAAGTAAAAGGCTCAACAAGTCAAGTTACAAGAAGTGGAAAGAATAAATTACCTTACAACTATTATAATGGCAATTCCAAAACAACAAATGGAATAACTTTTACTGTAAATAAAGACAGAAGTATAACAGCAAACGGAACAGCAACTGCTAATGCACAATTTTCTATTACAAATCCAGATAATTATGCTATTGTAGCAGGTTCTTATAAATTAGTAGGAGAAAATAATGCATATACAAAAAAGGCAATAAGAGGCTCTTATAAGAAAGCTGACGGAACAATAAGATATATAAGTTCAGATAGTAGTTTTACCATTCCAGAAGGTGCTACAAATGTTCATCTTTATGTAGTAATTCTTCAAGGAGAAACAGTAAATAATGTTACATTTTATCCAATGCTTTTAAACTCAACTGAAACAGATTTAACTTTTGAAGCAGGAGGAGCAAGTCCAAGTCCAGATTATCCTAGTGAAATAGAAAATATTGAAGGAAAGAATAAATTTAATAAAAGCAATATGACAGAAGCAACTTGGGACAATGGTAAAACAAATACTGTTACTTTACTGGAAGATGGAAGAATACAATCAACAGCAAATTATGCACAATGGGCTGCAAAATGTATAGATATTCCTAATTTGAAAGCAAACACAAATTATGTTGTAAGTGGAAAAATAGTCTCTTCAACAGCAGGTAATGCAATGATAATTGTTAAAGGCTATAAAAATAATACTTTGTCAAATATAATCTATCGCCAATATGCTGCAGAAATTAAATTTGAACTTTCATTTAATTCAAGTGATTACGAAAAGATTGGAATAAGTTTAAGTGGAAATAATAGCACATTAGAAACAACATATACAACAATATTTGATGAAATTCAGTTAGAAGAAGACACAGTAGCAACAGATTATGTACCATATAATTCATTAAAGATAAAAGATATAGGAGAGAATTTGTATAATAAAAAGGATATATCAGGTACGAGAATGGCAGAAGTAAAAATCAATGAATTAACCGCGGGAACATATACATTGTCAGCACTTGCAACAAGTAGTGATACAGATAGAACTCAATGTTTAGTTTTGGATGCAACAAATAATAAAAATTTAGGATATTTAAACAGAAATGTAAGAAGCAGTTTTACTTTTACGTTGGAAAAACCTACTAAAAAGTTAATTTTTTATGCAAGCACTACCTATAATTTAGGAGAAAACGATACATTTAAATTTGCAGACATTCAAATAGAACAAAAAACAATGGCAACATCATACAAACCATATCAAGAACAAAAAGTAGATTTTCCATTAAGTGAAGGACAAAAATTATACGAAGGCTCTTATTTGGCAGACGATGGAATACATCATAAGAGAAAACAGGTCGTGTTAGACGGAGGCAAGTATGAATATTGGGCTATTTGGACAGTTTCTTTAACTAATGTAGAAAGGTTTTATATAAATTTAGAAAAACCTTCTAAATATAATGGAATTTCACTTTGTAGCCATTTTAGATTGTCATCTGCTGATTCAGATACAGAACATTTCAGATGGTCGACTTCATCTGGCATACAAAAACAATTTGTAATATTTATAGATAAATCCAAAGCAACAACAGTCGCGGAACTTAAAACATGGTTACAATCTAATCCAATAACAGTAGAATACGAACTAACAACAGAAGAAATAGTACCTTATACCGAAGCACAGCAAGAAGCTTGGGATAAGATAGAAAGTATGAAACTATATGACGGAGTAAACCATATAGAAAGCACATCAGAAATAGACATCAAATATAACTACATATATAAAAAGCCTAGTATAAAGAATAAGAGCAATATAGAAAATAAAATTTCATCAGGAGAGTATCAAACAATTATAAACAATAAAAGATATTTTGTATTCTTAGAAGAAGAGCTTAAATCAGTTAGAAACGATATCACAGATAGATTATATATAGATACTAATAAAAATATAGCAAAAGTAATGAAAAGAGTAGATAAATTAGTTTTAAATGGTACAGAAGAATGGAATGTGAATACAACACACTCTAACGTATTTTACACTGCTAAACCGAAAAACATGGCTGATAACGAAACAAATATATTCTGTACAATAACAGATGAATTTTCAAAAGATTTGTCAGGAGAAACTTATGGAATTTTAATAGATACAAATATTAATATAAAAATTCCAAAAGTAAAAACAGTTGCAGATTTAAAAGCATATCTAGCAAAAGAACCTATTACAATACAGTATAAGGCAATAGAAGAAATAAAAGACATTATATTATTGTCAAAACCATCATCTTATTGGACAACTTGCGAAGATGAGTTTAAGTATCCACAAATGCAAAAAACTACAAATAAAAGAGGCTGTGTAGCAGATGTTATAGGCGAAGAAATAGATGTCTTTTGTAAAACTAATAAGGAACAGTTTGAGAAAATTGCTACACATAAAAATGCAACAGGATATGCAGTAAATAGAATTAAGAAAAAGAAATGGAAAAGCATACAATTAAAATTTAGTTCAAACAAATCGTTTGAGCTTTTTTCTTGTACATTAGAAAGCTACATAGGAAGCTACATAAAAAGATAGGAGGAAATTATGGCAGATAAATATGCTGTTAATTATGAAGACGAAAGATTTAAAAACGTAGAGAACGAAAAAAATCAAAGAATTAATGAGGCAACTAATACTTACAATGACATGATAAATAATTCGGACAGATTTTATCAAGATCAAATTAATGCTTCAAAAGAATGGGCTGATAAACAGTCTGAAATTCAACAAAAGCAAAATGATCTTGCAATTGAAAAAATAGAGCAACAGAAAGACAAAGCTAGAAAGGACTATGAAAAAGAACAAAGAGCAAGCTATGTAGACTATAAGAAACAAGTAGATCCATTTAGTGTAGATGCAGAAAAAATGGCTGCTAACGGGCTAACTAATAGTGGATATAGTGAAAGCTCAAGAGTTAGCATGTGGAACACATATCAAAATAGATATGCAAGTGCAAAAGAGAGCTATAATAATGCAGTTCTAAACTATGATAATGCAAGAAAAGATGCTCAATTAGCTAACAACAGTGCATTAGCAGAAATAGCATATAACTCATTACAGAAGCAGTTAGAATTAGGGCTGCAAGGTTTCCAATATAAAAATACATTAATACAACAAAAACAATCAGAACTACAACAAATAGATGAAACATATTACAACAGATATCAAAATGTATTAGCACAAATAAACAGGGAAATAGATATGCAAAGAGATATAGATAAAGCTGTAGAAGAGGCAAATCGTTGGTTACAAGAATTTAATGAACAGAAAGAACAAAATAGGCAACAAAGAGAACAGTGGAAGAAAGAATATTTATTAAAAGAAAAACAAGCAGAAAGAGATTATCAATTAGCATTGGCCCAAGAAAGAAGATCAGCAAAAAGTGCAGGAACATATTCAGTAGGCTCTGGGGATTCAGTGGAGTTAGGCAATGGAAGCTTAAGTGAAAATGCCAAAACAATATATGATAAGTTTAATTCAATGAAAAATGCAAAGGGATCAGGAGTAGTAGGAAGAGCAAAAGCAGTCGCATCAAAAACATTAGCAAATTCAATTAATATAGCAAACACTATTAGTATTGCTTATAAAGATGGAAGAATTAATGAAAACGACGTAAAAATATTATGCAGTAAATTTGGAATATAGGAGAGAAAATATGTCAATAGCAGATTCTATTATAAAAGGAACATACGGCAACAATAATACAGTAGGAATAAAGTATTCTTCAAAGAAGACATCAATAGCAGATTCTATTATAAATGGAAGCTATTATGAAACACTAAAAAAGAGAAAAAAAGAGAAAGAAGAAGAGCAAAAAAGAATAGCAGAACAACAAAAACTAGAAAAAGAGCAACAAGTAAAAAAACAAGTAGAAAATGTAAGCACGTATGGACCAACAACTCAAACAAATAAAGTTCAAACTGTAACAGATAAACTAAAAAACATAGCACCAGTTAGTAATGAAGCAATAAAATCAAATTCCCAAATAGGAGAGACACAAAAAGTTACACGCTCTGATGTAAAGGCACAGCAAAAAGCTACAGAAATAAATCAAGACTTAAAAAATGGTAATAAAGCTAGTGCAATTGGTGCAATTTTAAATGGTATTCCAGAAGGAATAAAATCTGGAGTTGCAAAAAGTATAAATGCACTTAATATTCTTGGAGCAAGAACTTTTGATGAACAAGATAAAAAAATTAATTGGATGCAAGACGAAATATTGAAAGATAAACCAAATGCTACAGCAAATAGATTAAAGGACATGCCTAGTTTTGCAAATAGAGCAAAGAATAAATTACTAGATAAAGCAGAAGATCTAGATGATAGAACAGCAATGCATAGTAAAACAGTATCTCAAATAGAAAACAGTAAAGTAAAAACAGCAGCAGGGGTTAGTAGCTCGATAGGTGAAATGGTTCCTGCTATGATATCCAATATAATCGCACCTGGTTCAGGAATATATGCAAGTGCAGTACAAAATGCAGGTGGCTCAGCAATGGAAACATTAAACAGCGATAGAAACAATATAGATAAAGCTGTAAGAACAGGTGTGCTAAAAGGTACGGCCTCTGCATTAACAGAAAAAATAACTGGTGGCAATTTAATTGCCAAAGGTGGATTAGATAATGCTATAGGTAGAGCAATAAAAGGAAATGTTAAGAGCAAAATAGGACAAAATTTATTATATAAAGGCTATCAAATACTAGGCGAGATGGGAGAAGAACAATTAGAAAATGAAGCAGGTTATGTAATAGATAAAGTAATAAACAACAAGGATATGCCAGATTTAAAACAACGTTGGGAAGAAGCTACAGAAACTGCCAAAATGACTGGATTAACAACAATAGCATTAAATTTAGTAGGCTTAGGTGGGGGAAGTATAGATGATGTAGAACTTTCTAATATGAGTACTAAAGATAAGAAAACAATAAAAGACATATTGGAAAGAGCTAAAAAAACAGGAACTTTTAAAGAAGGCGAGCTTGCAGATTTAGTTTCAAAAACAGATGTAGATAATAAAATTGCTCCAATAAAAGATTTAGATTATTTGGAGTCTGCAAAAAAGAATAATATAGACACAAATAACGAAACTGTAAGAAGTATAGCAAGAATAACAAATGAAAGAGGAATAAAAGCTAGCTATGATTCTAATGCATTTACAAATACTAACCAAAACGCATTATGGAGAATTAAAACAGATGAAAATGGTAATGTAACAAGAGAAGTAATAATAAATCCGAATGCAGATACTAATAAAACTTTACAAAATATAGCAATACACGAATTAACACATGATATAGAAGGCACAGAACAATACAATCAAATAAAAGATATTATTCTAAAATATGATAAAACTAAAAACGGATTTGAAGAAGCAAGAAAATCATTAGCAGAAACATATTCAAAAATGTATGATAAAAACAGTGCTGATTTTAACGAGCTAGTAGACAATGAAGCGGTAGCAGATATTTTAGGAAACAAGCTAGGAGATCAGGATTTTATAAATAATCTTACAATGCAAAACAGAACATTAGGACAAAAGATATATGACTGGGTAGTAGATAAGTTTAATAAATTAAACGGAAAGCTAGGATATAAAAGTGAAAAAATATATTGGGCAGATGTAAAAAATAAATTTGAAAATGCATTTAAACAAGAATATCAAAATACAAATAATCAAACTTCTAGATTTAGTATACAAACAACAGCAGATGGAAACAAATATGTAAAAGTTGATACAAATCAAGATATATTTGAAGGGAAGAATATAAATGAGCAAATCAAGATAGCTAGGAGATATATACTAGATAATTTTAGAGAAAATGGTATTAATTTTAATGAAAGCAATATAAAAGTTACTTCAAAAACAGCAAATGAATATACTCATCCTAAAAACAAATTGCCACAATCTACGAGAGAGTCAAAGATAAAAGCTTCTACTGAATTAGATAATCTTTTAAATATATCAGAATATCAGTATAGTTCTAAAGATGATGGAAGACATAGTTTTGCTAAAGATGGATGGGACTACTATAAAACTGTATTTGAAGTAAATGGGGTTAAATTTGAAGGCCTAATAAATATTGCTAAAGATGGAAATAAAAAAACATTTTATGACGTAACAAAAATAAAAAGAATTAGTCAAAATCGTAGTACATCAGCTAATGCTTTCTCTACATCGTTGACTAATTCTAATAATAGTATAGCACCAATTAAAGATGATGTCAATACCACTAAATATTCTATGCAAGAATCTGAAAAAAATTCAGATTCTTTTAATTTGTCTAAACAAGATAATAAAGGTAGGACTTTAACAAAAGAGCAACAAGAATATTTTAAAGATAGTAAAGTAAGAGATGAAAATGGTAATTTATTAGAAGTATATCATGGAACAGAAGCAAATTCTGGAGTACCAAAAGAATATTGGTTTACCATATTTGATATAGATAAATCAAAAATATCAACAATGGGAGATGGTTTTTATTTTACAGACAATTATGATAGAGCATCTAGTTATGCACATTCTAAAGGCAATGTGTATAAATCTTATCTAAATATTACTAATCCATTTACATTAAAAAACAATATGACATTTGAAGAAACAGTCAAAAGAATAAATCCAAATTATAATATAGATAATTTAAAAATGGAAAATAGAAATAAATTTGATGGAACTAAACTTCGCAAATATTTAATGGATAACGGATATGATGGTATTTCTTTAAGTGGAACTTATGTTGCATTTAATTCTAATCAAATAAAAAATGTAGATAATACTAATCCAACAAACAACCCAGATATTAGATATTCAATACAAAATAATAGTTCATGGCAAGAATATCTAAACAAGAACTATAAAAATACTGGAAGAGGAGAAGCAATAAAAGATGTAAAACTAGCACCTGTAAAAAATGAAAATATTCAAAATAATTATAATTTAACAGATGACGATCTTTCTGTATTAAATAAAATATACGAAAAAGAAGGTAAAACAGAAGTACTAACTAAAAAAGAAAAGGCTAAAATACTAGAAAAATATGCTAGTGATAAATATAAATTTGGAGACAGTTTAGATATTTTAGCACAAAAATTTGTAAATAAAGGACACTATATAGATAAACTATCAGAAGATGCAAAGAATCCAGAACTTAAATTTATATATGATAGAAATTTAAATTCTTTTGCAGAAGGACAATATGTTATTGGTGTTGCACAAACAGATAATAATGGAAAGAAAATAGGTAAATCTATCAATGATATATGGAAGCCAATAGAAGAAGCCAAACTAACTAAAGAATTTAGCGATTATTTAGTCAATATGCATAATGCAAATACAAGTGAAAGAGGAAAATATATTATAGGAAGAGATATAGGACCTACAGAATCTTCTGCAATAGCATTAGAACTAGAACAAAAGCATCCAGAATTTAAAAAATATGCAAAAGAAATAAAAGAATTTAATCATAATAATTTATTGAATTTAAAAGATGCTGGAATGATAACACAAGATACTATTGATTATATAGAAACAATGTACCCTAACTATATACCAATTTCAAGAAATTTCGATGGCAATTCTTATGTTGGAGATAATGAGAAAACAGGAGCAGCAGGACCATTAAAAAGATTAAAAGGTGGAAATACAGACATTCAGCCATTAAAAGATGGACTAGCAGGACAAGCTATTAGAATAAAAAGACTTATAAATCAAAATAAACTAGGACAAGAATTAGCTAAAACATTAGTAAATGCAAAAGTAGATGAAAACGTAGACGTAGAAGAATCTCCATCATCATTATTTGAGCGAAATACATTAGTAGATACAGATCAAAAAGGGAACAAATACTATACATATTTCGAAGATGGAAAATTACAAAAACTAAAAATAAATGACAAGTTATATGAATCATTAAGACCAAGTGAAAGAAGTAAGATTGAATCAACACTTACTTTAAAAGGAATACAAAAACTTACTAATTTGCAAAGAAGCCTATTGACATCAGATAACCCTGTATTCATAGCAACGAACTTCTTTAAAGATATTCAAGATGGAGCATTCAATTCTAAATATTCTAAAAAATTCTTTAAGAATTACGGAAAAGCACTTAATGAAATAGTTACAAAAGGAAAGTATTATGAATCATACATGGCTAATGGAGGAATGAGTAACACATATTTTGAATATGATACAGGAGTAAAGAAGAAAGGAAATAAATTTGTAGAGAAGATAAGGAATGCGAACGAAATAGTAGAACAATTGCCAAGACTTTCTGAATTTATTTCTACACTAGAGGATGGGAAAAGTCTAAACGAAGCACTATATAATGCAGCAGAGATAACAACTAATTTTAAAAGAGGTGGGGATATTACTAAAGCATTTAATAGAAATGGATTTAATTTTTTAAATGCTTCTATACAAGGTTTAGACAAACAATTCAGGAACTTTTCTGGAAAAAATGGAGCAAAAGGATATGCTAATCTGCTAGTAAAAGCAACAGTAATGGGAGTTGCACCAGCAGTATTGAACCACATGCTATTAGATGACGATGACGATTATGAGAAATTACCAGAAAGTACAAAAGATTTATACTATTTGTTCAAATATGGAGACGGAAAGTTTATAAGGATTCCAAAAGGAAGAGTTTTAAGTATATTTGGATCTGCAGCAAGAAGAACATTAGAAACTGCAGAAGGGCAGGAAGAGGCTTGGAAAGATTTTAAAAATACCGTAAAAAATCAAATTGCACCAAATAATCCATGGGAAGATAATTTATTAGCACCAATAAGAGCTGTAAAAAACAATAAGACATGGTATGGTGGAGACTTAGTATCAAGTAGATTACAAAAAGAACTACCGAAAAACCAATATGATGAAACAACAGATAATTTAAGTAAATGGTTAGGAGCAAAACTTAATGTGAGCCCTAAAAAGATAAATTATTTGATAGATCAATATAGTGGAGGAATAGGAGATGTACTTTTACCTGAAATAACTCCACAAGCTAAGAAGAACGTTATAGTAGATAAGTTCACAACCGATAGTGTGTTGAAGAATAAAAATGTAGGAAAATTCTATGAAACATTAGAAAAACAGACCCAAATCGCGAATGATTCTTTTGCAACAGACGAGGATCAATTACAATTAAAATACTTGAATAGTGTTTCAAAAGAAATGGGGGACCTATATAAAGAAAAAAGAAAAATACAAATGAGTAATATTTCTAATAAAGAAAAAACAGCAAAAGTTAGAGAAATTCAAGAAAAAATCAATACATTAGCAGAAAAAGGATTAAGCAATTACAATACTGGAATTAAAACGAAAAATTCATATAAAGCAGGAGGAGAAAACTATTATAAAGATGGAAAAGGAGAATGGCAAAAACTTGATGATGATGAATTAAAAGGAGGACTTTCTGTAGATACTTATGCAGATTATAAACAGAAGGTATATAAAGAAACACAGAGCAAAAGAGAAAGTGGAAAACTTACTAAAACTCAAAGTTTGAAAGATAAGGATAAATTAGAAATACTTCTAAATTCAAATTATTCATCAAAAGAAAAAACTGCAATATATGAAAACTATATTCTTTCTTCAACAAATACTACGTATCCGTTATTAAAGAAAAGTGGTATAGACATAGATGAATATATGAAATACTTACAACAAGACTTTAAATCTGATAAAAAAGATAATGGAACAACAAGTGGAAAAACTGTAGCAGGAAGTGCAAAAAGAAAGACATACGAGTATGTGAACAATATGAATATAAGTTATGAACAAAAGTTGCTGTTGTTAGGAACACAATATAAACTAAATGATACAGAAAGAACAAAATTATATAATTATGTAAAAACTTTAGATTATTCACAAGACGAAATGCAAAAAGTATTTGAAAAACTACAAGGATTCACAGTTTATAAAAATGGCAAGGTTACTTGGTAAGTGACCTTGCTTTTTTGATAAGAAAGGAGGGATGAGCTTACGAATAAACAAGATTGTAATGGAGTAAGAACAGCACAAGATATAGAAAGAAAATATGATCTTGCTTCTTTAGCAGGACTAAAGAAAAATGTTGAAACTCAATTAAGGTCATTAATAAAGATTAATAATGAGCTAAATCAGTTTATCACTACTACTACTGAAAATGTAACTAAATTACAAAACCAAATAGACGGAAGCATAACTACGTGGTTTCAAGACGGAGAACCAAGCC